>Ga0265338_10008494_pt1 | contig 12457 bp, 13 predicted proteins | sample 42126metaG_FD_193579 | JGI IMG/M metagenome (GOLD analysis project Ga0265338, IMG submission 193579) | Rhizosphere microbial communities from Carex aquatilis grown in University of Washington, Seatle, WA, United States - 4-21-26 metaG | ecosystem: Host-associated > Plants > Roots > Rhizosphere... | reverse complement strand
TGGCTCAGGCGGGGCTGCCGCAAGAACTGCGCGAGACTCTGCGCTCACCTCCTCACGGTAGCCCGCTAAGTTCCGGCCCGCGTCGTCCCTGAGTCGTAGGATCCTGGGCGCAGCCCGGGTCGTGGCCGAGCCGGGCTGCGGCTCAGGGGGGACCGAAAAGCAATCCCTGGGGATGATGACGGCGGCCTGGCGGGCCGACATCCTTGGATCGCGCTGCCATTGCCGGCAGTGGCCGGATCCGGGAATGTCGGAGCGCGCCGGATTCGGCACAGACAACATCGGGCGGACCGGTTCCGTGGGACGCCGCAGGAAGGCGAGGCAGAAGCACCGTGACAGCTCCACTCCCGCTCCGTGCCGGGCCGCCACCCGGGGCGCCGGACTCCACGACGGCTGTCATCGAGACGACGGCGCTCACCAAGCGGTATCCGGCCGGGGTCACCGCCCTGGATGGCCTCACCGTGACCGTCGGGCCCGGCATCACCGGGCTGGTCGGCGCGAACGGCGCCGGCAAGTCCACGCTCATCAAGATCTTGCTCGGCCTGCTGCCGGTCACCAGCGGGCGGGCCGCGGTGCTCGGCCTCGACTGCGCCCGGGACCCGGAGCAGATCAGGATGCTGACCGGCTACATGCCGGAACATGACTGCCTGCCGCCGGATGTTACCGCCACCGAGTTCGTCACCCACCTCGGCCGGATGTCCGGGCTCCCGCCGACCGCCGCCAAGGAGCGGGCCGCCGAGTCGCTGCGCCATGTCGGCTTGTACGAGGAGCGGTACCGGCAGATCGGCACGTACTCCACCGGCATGAAGCAGCGGGTGAAGCTGGCCCAGGCCCTGGCCGGGGACCCGAGGCTGCTGCTGCTCGACGAGCCGACCATCGGCCTCGACCCGGCGGGGCGCGCCTCGATGCTCGACCTGGTCAGCCGGATCGGAACCGAGTTCGGCATCTCCATCGTGGTGTCCTCGCACCTGCTGGGGGAGATCGAGCAGATTTGTGACCAGCTGGTGGCGATCGACGGCGGGCGGCTGCTGCGCGCCGACACCATGACCAGCTTCACCCAGGTGAGCCAGGTGCTGGTGATCGAGGTCGACGAGGGCGTCGCGGAATTGCAGGCCGAACTCGCGGCGCGCGGGCTGCGGCCGCAGCGGGACGCGCGGGCGTTGCTGGTCCAGATCGATTCAGACGCCACCTATGACACGGTTCGTGACGCGGTCGCGGATCTCGGCTTGCCGCTGAACCGGCTGGAGCAGCGCAGGCGGCACGTGGCGGAGCTCTTCACCGACAACGAGGAGGAGGCGCACCGTGCCGGCTGACAGCAGCACTGACCACGCCGCTGCGGCGGCCGGCCGTGGCAGCGGCGTCATCCACGACATCGGCTACCGGCACTACGAGGGCCCGCGGCTGGGCCGCCCGGCGATCGTCCGGGCGCTGTGCTGGCACAGCCTGCGGTCGGCGTTCGGCTTCGGCCGCGGGGCCAAGGCCAAGATCGTGCCGGTCATCGCCTTCGTCATCATGTGCCTGCCGGCCGTGGCGAACGCGGTGTCGGTCGCCCAGGGCGGCGGACGGTCGATTTCGTATGACACGTACATATTCCAGCTGCGGGTCATCATAATGATCATCTTTATCGCGGCCCAGGCGCCTGAGCTCGTCTCCCGGGACCTGCGCAGCCACGTGCTGCCGCTGTACTTCTCCAGGCCGCTGCGCCGGCTGGACTACCCGTTCGCCAAGCTGGCCGCGTTCATCCTGGCCTGCCTGGCCATGATCGAGATCCCGCTGCTCTTCCTCTACCTGGGCACGATCACCCAGGCGCACGGCGGCTCCGCCATCTGGCACGAGACGAGGGCGCTCATCCCCGGCCTGCTCGTCGGCCTGCTGTGGGCGGTGCTGCTCGCAGCGATCGGGCTCGTCATCGCCTCGTTCAGCGGCCGCCGCGCGTATTCGACCGGCGCCATCGCGATCTGTTTCTTCCTGAGCTGGGTGCTCGCGGGGATCCTGCGCGGAGTCGCCGGCGGGCGGGGTGCGTTCACCGGCGGCCTCGGCGTCGCCTCCACGGGGGAGCGGCTGTCCGGCCTGGTCAGCCCGTTCACCGTGCTGGACGGCGTGCGGCAGTGGCTCGGCGGCACCTCGCCCGGACCGGTTCCGCCGCCGGGCAACCTCGGGCCGCTGTACGGCGCGATGTTCCTCCTGCTCCTCGTCGCGGCCGTGGCCGGGCTGGCCACGCGTTACCGGAAAGCAGGTGTCGCATGAGCGAGATCGAGTTGCGCAACGTATCGCGGTGGTATGGCAACGTCGTCGCGATCAATGACATCACGATGACCATCAGCCAGGGTGTCACCGGCTTGCTTGGCCCTAACGGCGCTGGAAAATCCACCCTGCTGCACCTCATCGCCGGCTTCCTGGAACCTTCCCGGGGCGAGGTGACCGTCGGCGGGGCGGCCTGCTGGCGGAACCCGGACTTGTACCGGGGCCTCGGCCTGGTGCCGGAGCGTGATTCGGTCTACTCCTTCCTGACCGGCGAGGAGTTCGTCCGCTCGACGGCCCGGCTGCACAAGCTGGCTGATCCTGACGCGGCCGCCCGCCGCGCGATCGGGATCGTGGAGATGGCCGGCGCGCAGGACCGGAAGATCTCGACCTACTCCAAGGGCATGCGCCAGCGGATCAAGGTGGCCGCCGCCCTGGTGCACGATCCGCAGACGATCCTGCTGGACGAGCCGTTCAACGGGATGGACCCGCGGCAGCGGCTGCACATGATGGATCTGCTGGACGGGCTGGGCGCCGAAGGCCGCACCATCCTGTTCAGCTCGCACATCCTGGAAGAGGTGGAACGGCTGTCCGGCACCATCCAGGTGATCGTGTCCGGGCGGCTCGCCGCGTCCGGCGACTTCCGGGCCATCCGGCGGCTGATGACGAGCCGGCCGCACGTTTTCCTGGTCCGCAGTTCGGATGACCGGCGGCTGGGTGCCACCCTGATCGGCCGTCCCTCGGTGACCGGGGTGGAGATGACCGGCCGGGGGTTGCAGGTCAGGGCGTCCGACTATGGCGCTTTCAGCCGGGAACTCGCCACGCTCACCCGGGACGATGGCATCCGGCTGCGCGAACTGCTGCCCGAGGATGAGTCGCTGGAGAGCGTCTTCGCCTACCTGGTGAACTCCTGACCAGGCCGGCCCCAGTCCGCCAGAACCCAGGAAAGAGACGATTGTGATGTTTGGTGTGCAGGGCCGGGTCGTCGCCGCGATCACGCTGCGCGCGACGATGGGCCGCAAGCGGGTCTTCCTGTTCGCGATCCCGCCGCTGATCCTGTTGCTGGTCACCGTCTTGCTGAAGCTCGCGAATCCGCCGGAGGCGGCGTGGCCAAGCCACATCCTGGGCGACTTCGGCTTCTCGGTGGTGCTCCCGCTGACCGCGCTGATCATCGGGACCAGCGTGCTCGGGGCGGAGATCGACGACGGCAGCGTCATCCACCTGCTGGCCACACCGGTGCGCCGCTCAACGGTGATCATGAGCAAGTTCGTCGTGGCGGCGTTCCTCACGATGATCTTCGTGGCCGGGCCTGAGCTGATCGCCGGGCTGATCGCCACCGGAGGCGCCAGCAAGCTCGCGGTCGGCCTGTTCGTCGGCGCGCTGGCCGGGTCGGTGATCTACAACGCGGTATTCGTCCTGATCTCGGTGCTGACCACCCGGGCGATCGCGGTCGGGCTGCTCTACCTGCTGGTCTGGGAAGCAGTGCTGGGCAACTTCGCCAGCGGCGCCCGGATCCTGTCGGTGGAGCAGTACTCCCTCGGGGTGGCGAACTCGATCGCGGGCAGCAGCACCCTGAACGCGCACCTGGGCCTGGGTACCGCGGTCGTGATGGGCGCGGTGGTGACCGTGGCCACACTTGCCTTCGCCATCCGTCGCCTGGGGTCGTTCTCGCTCAAGGGCGACGCCGTCTGACCGGCCGGGGCGCCTGCTGAGCTAGCGGGGGGTGCGCTCGTCCGGGTGGAACGCAGGGGCGTGCCCGGGCACGATCACCGACGCGACCGCGAGGATCCGCTGCCGGCTGATGTTCAGAGCCTGCTGGTCAGCGCCGAGCGGGTCCTCGGCCGGACCATCCGGTCCCCACCAGGCGTGCGTGCAGGCGTAGATGCCCTCCGGGGTGGCGGCCAGGGTGGTGATGTCCTCGTTGCTGTGGCCCGGCGTGGCGATCAGCCGGACCGACGGGCTCAGCTCGAAGTCACCGGGGTCACGGCCGATCCACAGGTCACCGTCGTAGCTGGCCCAGTGGTCGTGGATCCGTGCGGCCGGGAACAGCGCGGCGTTGACGGTGTGGTCGGGGTGGTGGTGGCTGAACACGACGTCGGTCACGTCCTGCGGGGCAGGCCCCTGGGCGGCCAGCGCGCCGAGCAGCGTCTCGCGGCTGGACACCATGCCGGGATCGACCACGATGATGTGCGCGCCATCCAGGATGAGCGTGACGGTGCTGCCCACCCGGTCGCCGCCGGCCTCCTCCCGGAGGTAGCCCTCGTGCAGCACGTGGACCTGCGCGCTGGCGGCCCGGGGTGTGTCGCTGTCAGTCACGAAGCCCGACAATAGCGGGCCACGCGGCGCAGCGTCGCAGGCGGGATGGGTGTTCCCCCGATGTGGACGCAGAGGCCGCGTGGCCCCGGGGTGTGGCCGGGTCGTTGAGGTAACGGGCGGACTGGGCCGGCCGAAGAACCACCGTTACGGTGCCTGGCGGGCCTTGGCGGCGGCCTTCATCTGCTGCTTGTGCGCGCGGACCTGGGCCAGCGAGTCGTCGTCCACGATGTCGGCGACGGAGTAGTGCGAGCCCTCCTGGCCGAAGGGGCCGGTGGCCTCGCGCCAGCCATCCGGCCGCACGCCGAGTTGCTTGCCGAGCAGCGCCGCGAAGATCTGGGCCTTGGCCGCGCCGAACCCGGGCAGTTCGCCGATCCGCTTGACCAGGTCCTGGCCGGTCGCCGCGCCGTTCCAGACTTGCGCCGCATCGCCGTCATAGCGCTCGACGAGGAGCTGGCACAGGGCCTGCGTCCGCCCGGCCATGGCCTTCGGGTAGCGGTGCAGCGCTGGCCTCGCGCTGAACACGGCCGCGAGGGCCTCGGGGTCGTAATCGGCGAGCTCGGCGGCGGTGGGCTCGTGGCCGAGCCGGTTCACCAGGTCGCGGGGGCCGGCGAAGGCCTTCTCCAGCGGCACCTGCTGGTCGAGCAGCATGGCGATGAGCAGCGCGAGCGGGCTGCGGGACAGCAACTCGTTGGCGTCGTCATCGACGGGCAGCGACAGCGTCATGGGACCTCCAGGTCAGGGGACTATCCTGGCCGGCGGCAGCCAGCCGCGCGACCGCGCCCCGGCCGTCCTGGCCGCAGCGCGGGTGCAGAACTTGCGGACACCAGCGCCGGGCGGAACTACCTGGCGAGCGTCTGGCGTTTCACTTAACAGGCCAGGATGTGATGCAGTTGGCTGGCACCAGCCGGGGAGTCCCGCCCGGCCGACGAGGAGGCAGAGTTGTCCGGTCCAAGGAAGATCGCCATCGGCGTAGCTGTCGTGGGCGTCATCTTGATGTTCATCAATTTCTGGCTGGGCCTCGTGGTCATCGCCGCGGCGATTGCCGTCCCAGTGGGGGCGTACCTGATGCTTGACCCGTCGCAGCGGCGCCGGCTCAAGCGGATCCGCCGTCGCCAGATCGGCGGCTGACCGGCCTGGGGTCTCGCCGCGAGACGCGCTGACGGCATGCCTCCGGCCGGGTGAACCGGCCCTGGTGATGCAGCAGCGGGCGGTCTCCGCTGGCGAAGACGGCATCGAGTACCAGGCCGACCACCAGTTCGTGATCGCCGACAGTGACCAGGGACTCCGTCTGGCATATCAGGTGCGTGGTGGCGTCCGAGAGCAGGGGCAGGCCCTGCGGCCCGTGGTTCCACCTGGTGGGCGGGGCGAATCTGTCCTCGCCCTTGAGGGCGAACCGGTGAGCCAGCGCCTGGTGGCCTTCGCCGATCAGGTTGACGGCGAAATGATCCGCGTCGCGGATCGCGGGCCAGTTGGACGAGGTGTGCCCGATGTAGAAGGAGACCAGCGGCGGGTCCAGGCTGGCCGAGCTGAACGAGGTCACGGTCAGCCCGCTCGGGCCCGAGCGGCCGGTCAGTGTCACGATGACGACGCCGGCCGCGTGCCGGCCCATGGCCTGGCGGAACAGGTCAGCGCTTAGCGCCGTCCCGGCAGCGGGACTTGCGGCGGACGTGGACGGCGTGATGGTCACGGAACCTGCCTCCGGATCGCTGTCACCAGGGCCGCTGCCACTCATCGGTCAGGTGACAGCGGGCGGCTTCATCGGCGCTCTTTCAACGCTGACAGCGGATCTGCCAATAGTCAATATTCCCGATCGACTAACTCGACTAAGGATGGCAGCCCGGCCAAGGTCAGCCCGCTGGGCGGTCCAGCCGGTCAGCCGGGCCAGCCCCGGCAGGTTAGCTGAGCAGGCCTGGGTAGAGCAGCGCCAGCTGGTGCGGGTAGGCCCCGATCAGGCGCAGCTCATCGTCCGTCAGTGGCTTGCCGGTGGCCGACGCGCACACCTGGACCAGCTCGAACGCGAGATCGTCGGCCCCGTCGGCGACCTCGATGCCGAGCCCGTCCATCACGTGCCGGAACCCGGCCTTGCCGCCGTACTCCCCGGTGAGCACCACCCGGCCGGACCGGGTGTGCCAGTCGTCAGGGAAAGGCCCCAGCGTGTCGTCGTCATAGAGCTCGTAGTTGTGCCGGTCCTTGAGCGCGCCGTCCGCGTGGATGCCTGACTCGTGCGCGAACGCGTTGCGGCCCACGCCGGGCTGGCCCTGGGGGAGCGGCTGCCCGAAGGCGTAACTGGCCCAGAGGGCGAATCGCCGGGCCCAGGACAGGTCCACCGGGTCGCCGATCTCCGCGCCGCCCGCCACCCCGAACCCATGACTGAAGGCGAGCAGGCAGGACAGCAGGTCGGCATTGCCGGCCCGCTCCCCGATGCCGTTGATGCAGGTGTTGACCCAGGCGTCCTGCCCTGCATCGAGGTCGCCGAGGGCGCCGGAGACCGAGTTCGCGACCGCCATGCCGAGGTCGTTATGGCAGTGGGTCTCGACCGGGATCCGGATGGCGCTGGCGAGCTTGGCGAACCGCTCGCGGATCCGATCCGGGGTCTCGCCGCCGATGGTGTCGCAGTACCGCACGCGGTCGGCCCCGGCGTCCCGGGCGGCCGTCGCGAATTCGAGCAGGAACCCGTCGTCGGTGCGGGACCCGTCCTCGGCGTTCACGCCGATGGTCTGCGCGCCGCCCGCCTTGGCCGCCGCGACCGCCGCGAGCATCTCCGAGATCACCGCCTCGCGATCGAGCTTGCCGCGGAATTTGTGCTCGATCATCTGATCCGAGGTGGAGATGGACAGGTTGTAGTGGCGCAGCCCGAGGGGCACCGCGCGCTGCACGTCCCCGGGGACCGCGCGGCACCAGCCGGAGAGCCGCAGCGAGCCGAACGCGCCCGCCTCGGCGAGCGCCACATTCGCCCGGATGTAGGGCACCTCGTGGAAGAGGAAGGGGAAGCCGATCTCCGACTGAGCCACGCCCAGCTGGCCGAGATAGAAGTTGATCATTGTCTTGCCGAACTTTGACAGGCCGGTCCGCGCCGTCTGCACGCCATCGCGGTTGGTCACGTCGAGGAAGTGGATCGCAGGCACGCGGGGCCCTCCGGGTCGTCGTGGAGCGGCGCAGCTCGGTGCTGGCCAGGTACCGACATGCTGACTCGTTTACTGTATTTGGGTCAACATTGATTAGAATCAACATTTATCTCAAGCTGGCGGCTGGCGGCTGACCGGTCCGCCGGGCCGGAGTGGCGGGGACAGGGGGCGACGTGACGGAGTGGATCGGGGCGGGCGAGGCGTCGGAGCGGCTTGGTGTCAAGCCGGCCACCCTCTACTCCTACGTGAGCCGGGGGGTGCTGACCCGCCGCCGTGCTCCGGGCGGGCGGGGCAGCCTCTTTGACCCCGGCGAGGTCGAGGCCCTGTCCCGGCGAGGGCGCCCGCGCCGGGACGCCGTGCACGGGGAGTTCATCATCGAGTCCGGCCTGACCGAGATCACCGGGGACCGGCTCCGGTTCCGGGGCCTGGATGTGGCCCAGCTCGCGGTGCGGCGAAATTTCGAGGACGTGGCCGTCCTGCTGTGGACCGGGTCCTTCGCCCGTCCCGGGCCGGATGTCCGCTGGCAGGCCACCGCGGCGGCGGTGGCGGCCGGCACGGCGGCCCAGTCCGCCCTTCCTGCGGGCACGCTCCCGCTGGAACGGTTGCAGGTGATCGTCCCGGCCCTGGCCGCGGTCGATCCGCTCCGGCTGCACCTCGATCCGCCCGCCGTGATCGACGCGGGCCGCAGCATCATCGCGGGCATGGTGGATTGCCTCCCGGCGGCCGGCGCCCTTCCCGGGGTGCCGCCCGCGGACGGCACGGTGGCGGCCCGCTTGTGGCCCCGGCTGTGCCCGCGGCGGCCGCCGCCCCGCCTGCTCGAAGCGCTGCGCGCCGCGCTGGTACTGCTCGCTGACCACGAACTAGCTGCCTCGACGCTGGCGGCCCGGGTCGCCGCCTCGGTGCGGGCTGACCCCTACGCGGTGGTCGCCACCGGCCTGGGCGCGCTGGGCGGCGCGCTGCACGGCGGTGCGTCGCTGGCCGCCGAGACGATGCTCGCGGCCGCGCGCAGCCCGGCGGACGCGCCCCGGGTCGTCGGTGACCTGCTCCGACGGGGCGAGCGCATCCCGGGGTTCGGCCACTTTGTCTACGAGTCCGGTGACCCGCGGGCTGTGCTGCTGCTCGCCCAGGTCAGGAGGGCCGCCCCGGCATCGGCCCGGCTGGCGGTGGCCGACGCCGTGCTCGCCGAGGTGCGCCGGCGCTCGCTGCCGGAGCCAAATATCGACTTCGCCCTGGCCGTGCTGGCCGGCGTGGCGGGAATGATCACCGGGGCGGGGGAGGCGGTGTTCGCAGTGGCGCGCACGGCAGGCTGGCTGGCGCACGCCCTGGAGGAGTACGCCCGCCGCACGCCACTGCGGCCACGTGCCCTGTACACGGGACCGCCGCCGCGGGAGGTGGGGACTGCGGGCTGACCCCGGCGGCCGGGTACCGTCACAGGCAGCAGCATTCGCGTGCGGCGGCACTGCCGCCTGCTGACCGCAGGGAGACCCGCCATGCCCGACGATCTCTGGCACCTGCCCCTCGCCCGGATCCGCGCCGCGGAGCTCACCGGGGACACCAGGCAGACCAGCGGGATGACGCGGGTGGAGGCGATCTCCGCCAAGACGGTGGGATCGGCCAAGGTGTGGATGGGCCAGACGCACGTGGCGCCCGCCACCAGTTCTGGTGACCACCATCATGGCGAGGCCGAGACCGCGATCTACGTCCTGTCCGGGCATCCGGTGTTCGTTTTCGCCGACGGGGACCGGGAGGTCAGGCTGGAAACCGAGCCGGGCGACTACATCTTCGTGCCGCCCTATGCGCCGCACCGGGAGGAGAACCCGGGCGGCCAGGAGGCCGTGGTGATCATCGCCCGCAGCAGCCAGGAGGGCATCGTGGTCAACCTGGAGAGCCTCTGGTCACCGGTGGACCCGGCCGGCGCCTGACTGCGGCCAAGACCGTGCAGGCGCGGGAATGAGACCTCCCCGCCCCGCAGTTTCCTAAGCACAACCGCCGATCCGGGAGGGCCCCAATGCCGGTGCGCCGCCTCAATCACGCCGTGCTCTACGTGCACGACCTGGCCAGTGCCGTTGACTTCTACACCGGGGCGCTCGGCCTGGAGATCCGGACCGAGATCCCCGGCCGGGCGGCGTTCCTGCGGGCACCCGGATCGGCCAACGACCATGATCTGGGGCTTTTCGAGGTCGGTGGTTCCCCGCAGGCACCCGATCCGCGGGTCGGCCTGTACCACCTCGCCTGGGAGGTGGGCACGCTCGCCGAGCTGGACGAGACGCGCGGCCGGCTCGCCGACCGCGGCGCGCTGGTCGGCGCCAGCGACCACCGGGTGTCCAAGTCCCTGTACGCGCGGGACCCGAGCGGCATCGAGTTCGAGGTGATGTGGCGGGTCCCGGCCGAGGACTGGGCGGCCGAGCTGCGGCAGGGTGACATGATCGCGCCGCTTGACCTGGCGGGCGCGCTGGCCCGCTGGGGGGATACCGTCACCGGTGCCGCGGCCGGCTCGGCCACCTGATCGCGGGGTGGATCCCGGGCCGGCCCGCCGGAACTGCTTCACTTAGCAGATGTCCCCGGAGCCGGCCCGCGCAGCTGACACGGACGAGCGCCCGTCCCGGGTGACCATCCGCCAGGTCGCGGAGCTCGCCGGGGTTTCCATCGCCACCGTGTCCCGGGTGCTCAACGGGCGGGCGGATGTCTCCGAAGAGACCCGCCAGGTGGTGCAGCAGGTGGCCCGGGATCAGGGCTACGGCCCCCGGCGCCCGGCCCGGCGCACCGGGCTGGTGGGGGTGACCATGCCGTTCACCGATCCCGCCTACTTCGCCTCGATCCTGTCCGGGGTGGCTGAGGCCCTGTACGAGCAGGACATGCGGGTGGTGCTCTGCCCGACCCGGCACGAGCATGACCGCGAGGTGTCGCTGCTCGACCGGCTCATGCACGGCGAGACCGACGGCGCCCTGCTCGTGCTGCCCGAGGAGTCGAACGAGGAGCTGCGGCAGCTCACCAACCACGGGTACCGGTTCGTCGTGGTGGACCCGCTCCGCACCCTCGACGAGGGCATTCCGGTGGTCTCCGCGGCGCATGCCTCGGGCGCCAATCAGGCCACCCGCCACCTGCTGGAACTCGGGCACCGCAGGATCGGCGTGATCACCGGGCCGCCTGAGGGCACCGCGAGCAAGAGCCGGCTGCAGGGATATCACGGCGCGCTGGCCGCCGCGGGCGTGATGCCCGACCCGGACCTGGAGGTCGCGGCGGACTTCGTCATCGAGGGAGGAGCCGCCGGGGCCGCCCGGCTGCTCGCCCTGCCTGAGCCGCCGACGGCGATCTTCGCCTTCAACGACAGCCTGGCCATCGGGGCGCTGCGCGCCGCCCGGGCCCGCGGGCTGCGGCTGCCCCGGGACCTGTCGGTCGTCGGCTTCGACGACACCCGGGACGCGTCCATCGTGCACCCCGCGCTGACCACCGTCCGGCAGCCGCTGGCCGAGCTGGGCCGGATGGCGGTCACGCTGCTGACCCGGCTGCTTGAGCAGCAGTCCTTCGAACCGCTGCACGTGGAACTAGCCACCAAGCTCATCGTCCGCGACTCGACCGCGCCGCCTGCCCGCTGACCTGCCCGGGAAGCGGCCGGAACCACCCGCCGGACGGCCGCGGCCGCTGGTCCCGCGGGCCGGGCGTTGACCCCGGGCCGCTCCGGTTGTTACGGTCGGTTTCCGGGAGTTCCCGGAACATGGCCGTAACAACTGGATACAGAGGGGTAATCATGCGAGTTCGGCTCCTCCGGCCCGCGCTGTGCTGCGCCGGCCTGGCTTTAGCTGCTAGCGGTCTTGCGCCGCTGGCCGGCGGCGCGCCGGCCGGTGCGGCCACCATCCGGGACTCCTCGGCCCAGGCCGCCGGAACGCCGGCCGCCGCGGCGCTGGCCGGCCCGGGCCGCGCGCTCGCCCCGGCCACCCGCTTCTTCGTCCGGCCGCCCGACAAGGGAGCGATCACCCAGGGCATTCAGCTGCTGCGCAGCGGCGACCGGAAAGATGCCGGCCTGCTGGCCAGGATGGAAGCCACCCCGCAGGCCGTGTGGCTGACCGGGGGAACCCCGGCCCAGGTGAAACAGCAGGTCCGCCAGACCACGGCGGAGGCCGCCCTGGAGCGGGCCGTGCCCGTGTTCGTCGCCTACGACATTCCCGGCCGTGACTGTGCCCAGTACTCGGCCGGCGGCGCGCTCACCCAGGCGGACTATGAGGCCTGGATCGCGGCGGTCGCCGCCGGGCTCGGCAAGACCCAGGCGGTCGTCTGGCTGGAGCCAGACAGCCTCGGATTGCTCCCATCCACCTGCGGCGCCACCAACTACCCCTTCACCGACACGGAACGCTTCGCCGAACTGAACTACGCCGTGACCAGCCTTGAGCAGCAGCCGAACGTGAGCGTCTACCTTGACGGCACGCACAGCGCCTGGCTGGGCGTGGGCCAGATCTCCCAGGAACTCGTCGAGGCCGGAGTGCAGCAGGCGCAGGGCTTCTTCCTGAACGCCTCCAACTACCAGCCCGATCCCCAGCTGCTCGACTACGGCACCTGGATCTCGGACTGCATCGCCTTCGCCAATGATCCCGAAGACGGCGGGTGGCGCCTGGGCAACTACGGATACTGCGCCAGCCAGTACTACCCGGCCACGCCGGGCGACTTCAGCACCTGGGATCTGATCACCCAGTGGTACGCGGCGAACCTGGGCACGGCGGTGGCCACGACTCACTTCATGATCGACACCAGCCGCAACGGCCAGGGCCCGAACAACATGTCGG
>Ga0265338_10008493_pt1 | contig 12457 bp, 15 predicted proteins | sample 42126metaG_FD_193579 | JGI IMG/M metagenome (GOLD analysis project Ga0265338, IMG submission 193579) | Rhizosphere microbial communities from Carex aquatilis grown in University of Washington, Seatle, WA, United States - 4-21-26 metaG | ecosystem: Host-associated > Plants > Roots > Rhizosphere... | reverse complement strand
TGGATACTCCGGATACTGTCTGGACGGATCCTGCACCGACAAATGCCTCAAAATTCTACCGCGTGATTGGCGGACGATAGCACTAATATTCGTCAGATTTAATTTCGGCCAGGCTTTTCACAATCGCAATGCCGCTGGAAGTACCCAGTCGCGTCGCGCCGGCTTCAATCATCGCCAGCGCGGTTTTCGTGTCCCGAATGCCACCAGAAGCCTTGACGCCGAATTTCGGGCCGACGGTTTCGCGCATCAGCTTTACATCTTCCACGGTGGCACCGCTGGTGCTGAAACCGGTGGAGGTCTTGACGAAGCGCGCGCCGCTTTCCACCACGATCTGGCAGGCGCGGATTTTGTCCTCCCGGGTGAGCAAACAGGTTTCAAGAATGACCTTCACCGGCCATTCATCCGCCGCTTCCACCACGTCGCACAATTCCCGCAGGATGAATTTGTCGTCGCCGGCCTTGAGCCGTCCGATGTTGATGACGACATCGATTTCCTGCGCGCCGTCGTCGATCGCCGCCTCGGTTTCGAAACGCTTGGTATCGCCGGACATGGCCCCCAGCGGGAAACCCGCCACGCAGGCGACCTTGACGTCCGTGCCTTCCAGAAAATGGCGAGCCTGCCCGACCCAGGAGCCGTTGACGCAGACGCTGTAAAAATGGTGTTCGCGCGCCTCGGCGCAAAGTTTTTCGATGTCCCGGGCGGTGGCGTCCGCTTTCAGGAGGGTGTGATCAATGTAAACCGCCAGTTGGGCGGGCGTGAGTGCAGGCTTGTCCATAACCGGGGCGAGTGTGCCAGCCGGTTAAACTTGCAGCAATTTGATTTGTTCGTTTTCCTTCGCGACAGCTTCGCCGAGGGTTTGAGTCTGGCGGCGGCGGCGCTCGATGATGTGCTTGTCGAGCACAGGATCGTACGGCACGGGATAATTGCCGTCGTAGCACGCCATGCAAAATGACTCCGCGGGTTTGCCGGTGGCCTTGACCATGCCCGCCTGCGAAAGATAATGCAGCGAATCGGCGTTCAAATATTTGCGGATTTCATCCACGGTGTGGTTCGCAGCCATGAGCTTGCTGCGGTCGGGAAAATCAATGCCATAGACGCACGGATGTTGATGCGGCGGACAACTAACCACGACGTGAACCTCCCTGGCACCAGCTTCCTTGAGCGTCTTGACCCGCATCTTGCAGGTCGTGCCTCGCACAATGGAATCGTCCACGATGACAACACTTTTGTCCTTCACGAGCGACGCGATGAGGTTCAATTTCACCCGCACGTCGAAATCGCGGATAAGCTGGGTCGGCTGCAAAAAGCTGCGCCCGACGTAATGGTTGCGGATGAACGCCATCTCGAACGGGATGCCGGATTCCTCGGAATACCCCATCGCCGCGCAAACGCCGCTGTCCGGCACGGGTATGATCAGATCCGCCTTCACGGGATGTTCGCGGGCCAGTTGCCGGCCCATCTCCTTGCGGACTTCATAGACGCTGTGCCCGTCAATTACGCTGTCCGGACGTGCGAAATAAACATATTCAAAAATGCAGAGCGCCCGGCGCTTGTGTTCGGGAAACGCCGGGATGCTGATCAGGCCTTTTTCGTTGATGACCACGATTTCGCCCGGTTCGACATCACGGACAAATTCGGCGTGAATCTGGTCAAACGCCACGGTTTCGCTCGACAACACCCATGCGCCGTCCACGCGGCCGATCGAAAGCGGGCGAAAGCCGTAGGGATCGCGGGCGCCGATCAATTCCTTTTCCGTCATGATGACCAGCGAATACGCACCTTCAATGCGCCGCAGCGTCTGCACGATGGAGTTCTCGACGCCGCCGAGCGACGGTTGCGCCAGCATCATGATGATGATTTCGCTGTCCACGGTGGTCTGGAAAACGAGGCCGCGGCTTTCGAGCTCGTCGCGGAGCTTGGCGGCGTTGGTCAGGTTGCCATTGTGGGCGACGGCGATCTGGCCGCGCATGCAGTCCACGGTGAGCGGTTGCGCATTCCGGAGATTCGAGGTGCCGGTGGTGGAATAGCGCGTGTGGCCGATGACCATGTTGCCGACTAGGTCGTGTAATATTTTTGGATTAAAAACCTGGGAAACCAGGCCCATGCCGTGGTGTTTGAAAAATTTCCCGTCGTGACAGGTGACCAGACCGGCGCTTTCCTGACCCCGATGCTGGAGTGCGTACAGACCGTAGTAGGCCAGTTCAGCGGCATTCGGATGTCCGAAAATACCGAACACGCCGCAATAATGTTTGGGGTAGTTTTGCATCTCTTTTTGCTCGCGCTCGCCGCCGTATTCTCGCAGACGTTAACCGCAGGTGCAAGCCGGAACCAAAATGGGCAGTACCTTAATTTGAATGCAACAGTTTGGGAATAAAACTGTGAATCTGAATTATGCATACCCCTAAAATCGCCATCACAATTACCAGGGTGAACAACCAAATGTTTAGATGAGCTTTCCTTTCCAGTTTCATAGCTTTCCCATTGAATCCATCACAATCGCCCCGTTCAAATACAGTTTCAGTTTTTCAGCCAGTTCCTCCGGCAGGCGCTTGGGTTTTTCGTTCACGCCGGTGCAGACGTGGTGGGTTTCGGCTTCCAACAGGAGTTTGCCGTCCTGATTGGTGATGCGGTGGCCGAAATTCAGGCGCACGCGCTCGATGGCGGACGGCCAGACTTCAATGGCCAGCAGATCATCGTAGCGGGCGGGGGATTTGTATCGCAACCGGGCTTCAATAACGGGGAAAATCACGTCGCGCTCCTGCCATTGAAGGACCGTGGAACCGAGGGAGCGGATGAATTCGCCGCGCGCCGCCTCGAGCCAGTCGAGGTAGCGCGAATGGTAAACATGATTGCCGACGGTGCATTCGGCGTAGGTGACGCGGTGCGGGTGGCGATACAGACTTGACACGGGAGCAGCGTAATCGCGCGCGCCGGAAGTTCAACGCCGAAAATCGGTTGCGCGAACCGTTTTTGCGGGTATGTTGCCAGCATGGATTGGCAACGGGCAGTTTCGCTGGCGATCGTAGCTTTGGTGGCCGCATTGTTTTTGCGGGGGCAGTTTCGCCGCCGCAAGTTCAGTTTTGAGCGCGACACGCATTGCGGGTGTTCCGCCCGCGGAAAATCAGAGACCAAAAGCTCCATCGTATTTCACGCGCGCAAGGGCGAGCGGCCCGAAGTCCTCGTCAAAATGAAATAAGTTTCACGAACTTGCTAATGCGCGCCTTATAGGATATTATTTTTTATCATGGCTGTAACCAAAGTTAGCTCCACAATGCATTTCATCCCCCGCGGCTCGGCGGTGGGCGGTCGCGGGGGCGCGGCCAGCGGACGTTGGATTCCCAACACGGACGTTTACACCACCGATACCGGCCTGGTCGTCAAGGTGGAACTCGCCGGGATGAAAAGCGAAAACCTCGAGATCACCGTTGAAGGCCATTGTCTGCGCATCAGCGGCAGCCGGCCGGATGTCTGCCGCGCGCAAAAGTGCAGTTTCCTGGTCATGGAAATCAGCTATGGGCCGTTCGAAAGCGTGCTCGAGCTGCCCCCGGATTACGACCTCAGCCAGGCCAAGGCGGTTTACGTGAACGGTTTTCTGCGGATTGACGTGCCGGTGGCGCGTCCCACGCAGACCAAAAGCACCAAGGTTCCCATTGCCGAAGGTAATTAACCGCGCATGAATCTTTTCCCGTGCGCCGGCATCTAATGGTATAGATGGAAACGACGATGACTTCGCCGGAAACTGAGTTTATCAGCATCCTGGGCGGCACCGAAAAATCGGACGCCCCGTCCCGCATTTCCGCCCGTTCGCTGCCGGAGCAGCTGCCCATCCTCGGCCTGTCGGACATTGTCATTTTCCCCGGCGCGGTCGTGCCGCTGCTGGTTGAAACCGGACCGAGCTTGAAATTGATAGACGACATTGTGGCGGGCGACCGGCTGCTCGGCGCGGTGCTGCAGCGCAAGCCCGATGCGGTCGAACCGGTGCCCGAAGATTTGTATGAAGTCGGCTGCGTTTCGCGCCTGGCAAAAATGGTGAAGTTTCCCGATGGCACGGCGCGCGTGCTCGTCGAAGGCCTCTGGCGTATCCGCATCAAACAATACGCGGCGCCCATGCCGTATTTGCGCGCGAGCTACGAGTTACTGCGGGATGAAACGGAGGATTCCGTCGAGTTGCAGGCCATGCTGCGCAACGCGCACCGGCAGTTCGAGGAAATCGCCCGGATGTCCACCGCGCTTTCAGACCAGGTCAAGGTCGCCGCGCTGAACACCGAGCATCCCGGTCATTTTGCCGACCTCATCGCCGCCAACCTGAATCTCAGCCTCGATGACCGCCAGAAACTGCTCGAAACCATCTCGGTCCGCGAGCGGCTCCAAAAGCTTCTGCCCATGCTCAATCGTGAGCAGGAAGTCCTGACGCTCAGCTCGAAAATTCAAAGTGACGTCGCGTCTTCCATCGCCAAGACGCAGCGTGATTTTTTCCTGCGCGAACAGATGCGCGCCATTCAAAAGGAACTGGGCGAAGGCGAGTCCGGCACCGGTGAAACCAAGACGCTGCGTGAAAAAATTGACCAGACGCCCATGCCCGACGAGGCCCGCAAGGCCGCCGAGCAGGAGCTCGAACGCCTGCAGCAGACGCCGCCCGCCGCCGCCGAATATGCCGTCGGCCGGAATTATCTCGACTGGATTTTGAACCTGCCCTGGGAAAAGTCCACCGACGACAAGCTGGATTTGAAGGCGGCTGAGCGGATTTTGAACGAGCAGCATTTCGGCCTCGCCAAGGTCAAGGACCGGTTGCTCGAATTCATTGCCGTCATCAAGCGCCGCAAGCAGATCAAGGGGCCGATCCTGTGTCTCGTCGGTCCGCCGGGTGTCGGCAAAACCTCCCTTGGCAAAAGCGTGGCGGACGCGCTGGGACGCAAGTTTGCGCGCATCGCATTGGGCGGCATGCGCGATGAAGCCGAGATCCGCGGCCATCGGCGCACGTACGTCGGCGCGATGCCCGGCCGGATCATCCAGACGTTGCGCCGGATTGAAAGTAACAATCCGGTTATTTTGCTCGACGAATTGGACAAGGTGGGCGCGGATTTTCGCGGTGATCCGGCGGCGGCGCTGCTGGAAGTGCTCGATCCGGCCCAGAATCACACCTTCACCGACCATTATCTCGACCTGCCCTTCGACCTGTCCCGGGTGCTGTTCATCACCACGGCGAACTGGCTGGAGCCAATTCATCCCGCCTTGCGCGACCGGCTCGAAGTCATCGAACTGCCCAGCTACACCGAGTCCGAGAAATTGCAAATCGCCAAACGCTATCTGGTTCCGCGTCAGATCGAGGAGCATGGGCTTACGCGGCAGGACGTGAAATTCGCCGATTCCGCGCTGCGCAGGCTGATCCGGGAATACACCCGCGAAGCCGGGGTGCGGCAGTTGGAACGCGAAATCGCCGCGCTTTCACGCAAGGCCACGCGCAAAATCATCGCCCAAAACGGCAAGGCCACGACGGTCAAGCTCGACGCCGATAATCTGAAGGATTTTCTGGGCCACGCGCCGTACATTGCTGAAACCGCCGAGAAAATCACCGGCTACGGCATTGCCACCGGGCTGGCGTGGACGCCGTTCGGCGGTGACGTGTTGTTCATTGAAGCGACGCGGATGCGCGGCCGGGGCAATTTGATGCTGACCGGTTCACTGGGCGAAGTGATGAAGGAAAGCGCGCAGACGGCGATGAGCTATCTGCGCAGCCAGCCTCAGTTGCTCGGCCTGGATTTGAGCAACTACAACCAGTTTGACATTCACATCCACGTGCCCGCCGGTGCGACCCCGAAGGACGGCCCGAGTGCCGGCGTGGCGATTGTCGCGGCCCTGGCGTCGCTGTTGACCAAAAAGCGCGTGCGTTTCCGGCTGGCGATGACCGGCGAAATCAGCCTGCGCGGCCGGGTGTTGCGCGTTGGGGGCATCAAGGAAAAAGTGCTGGCGGCGGCGCGTTTTGGCATCCGGGAAGTCATCTTGCCGGAACAAAACAAGTCCGACTGGCTGGACGTGCCGGCGGAGGTCCGCGCCAAACTCAAGGTTCATTTCGTCCAGCAGATTGCGGATGTGCTCCGGTTGGTGCTGGAGACGAAATGAAATCCGCCTCGCAAGGCGGGGTGAGCATTCCCGCGCGCCGGATTTTGGCTGCGCTGGTTTTATTTTTTGTTCCCGGTGCGATGGCGCAAACGACGAACGCTTTGTCTGACGCGGAAATTCAAGGTCTCAAGTTGGCGCAACAGCTTTGCGAGGCGCGACCGGCTGAAAATTTCACCAACTGCGGCACTTTGCAAATCCGCGACGGAGAAGGCAGACGTTCCAAATTTCCCTTGAAATGCGAGGTGGTCACCGCTCGCGCCGGCTGGAAAGCTTCCTACATCGCGAATTGGTGGGATGAAAACACCAATGAATGGAACTCGTATATGAACATCATTAGAGTGGAACACTCTGACCGGCAGCCAAACCGGTATGAAAAACAAGTCTGGTCAGAGCACGGTATGAAATCGAATGGCGTGGCCTCTGTGGTTTTCATTTTGGATAAAAATGGAACCCCGACAATGCAGGGAGCGGCTGATTCATCGGCAACCCTTGCCGTGGCTGGACAGGAAATTTTTACACCGTTTGTCAGTTCAGATTTCTGGATTGCCGACCTCGGGTTGGAATTTTTCCACTGGCCCGGGCAAAAGGTTTTGAAAAAAGAGATCAAACGCAGCCGGGGCTGCACGGTTTTGGAAAGCACAAATCCCGACCCGTCCACGAACGGCTATGCGCGCGTTGTGTCATGGATTGACAATGAGAGCGGCGGCATCGTGCAGGCCGAGGCTTATGATTGCAAAAACAAATTGCTCAAGGAATTTGCGCCAAAGTCGTTCAAGAAGGTCAACGGCCAGTGGCAGCTTGAGGAGATGGAAATCTACAACGACCAGACTGGATCGCGCACCCGGTTGGATTTTGACCTGAAACATCAGTAGCGAACGGTCCGCTCAAAGCCTGCGTCCGCCTCGCGACGCGCTTGACATCGGCGGGTCAACCGCTCAGGCTGCGGGCAGTAGGTATGAATGCGATGCTTCGTTTGAATTTTCTGGCGGTTTGCGCCTGTCTGGTTTTGGGCGCGCGGAATCTTGCCGCTGAAACGAATGCCATTCCCACAGCCGGCGCGGACACTGTGACACAAAGCACCGTGAGCGCTTATCTGCAAATTCAGGAGGAGCTTCACAACACCCAGCTGGCCATTGAACATAACCGCCAGCAGGCCGAGGCGGTTGCCAAACGCAACGCCGATGACATGGCCGCCCGGATCGAGGCGTTGCAGCAAATTGTCGCCACCCAGCGCGCGAGCGAGGTTGAGGCCACCCAGAAAACGCAGCAATTCACGCTGATGCTGGCGGGCATCTTTGGGACCATTGGGTTGCTGATCGTATTATTGATGGCGTTCCTGCAATGGCGCACGGTTTCGCGGTTTGTCGAGCTGTCCTCGTTGCGCGCGCCGGAACTGACCATGGGCGCGGGCCGGAATCCGGCTTCATTGCTGGCTGGCGCCAGCGTGGAGCAATCGAACCAGCGGTTGTTCAGCATGGTGGACCATCTGGAAAAACGCATCATCGCGCTGAAACAGGCCACGCGCGCCCCGCTCAACGAGACCGCTTCAGCCACCATACATGAGCCGAATGGAACGGCCAAACCCGCCAGCGACCGTGATGAGCGCATTGCCAGCCTGCTCGCGGAAGGCGAGTCATTGCTCGCGGCCAACGAGTCGCAGAAGGCGCTGGAAAGTTTTGATGCGGCGCTGGGACTGGATTCGAACAATGCCGATACGCTCGTCAAAAAAGGCGGGGCGCTGGAAAAACTGGACCGGCTCGACGAAGCCATTGACTGTTACAACCGCGCGATTGAAGCGAACAGCGAAATGACCATCGCCTATCTGCACAAGGGGGGGCTGTTCAATCGCCTGGCGCGTTATGACGAGGCGTTGCACTGCTACGAACAGGCATTGCGAACGCAGGAGAAAAAAACGCCGGAGGAAAAGACCGCAGCGTAGCTTCAGTTGAATGTCATCCGGTTGTGGGGGCTCTCGATTTCAAGCTGGCGGCGCATCAATTCGATTTTCAATTTTAACAGCTGGCGGTTTTCCTCGGTTTTGGCGGCGAGTTCCTTTTCCAGCTCTTGAATCCGCTGCTCGTAAGTCCGCAACCGCTCCTGCAGCGGCGCATGCAATTCATCCAGCTGATTCGTCAACTGGGCGAGGTCTGCCGCGGCAACCTGTTGGGCCTGGATCAACTCCTTGCGCTGGACGGCCAGTTCCTGGACCAAGGCGTCCTTGATCACCTGGGTCAGATGCGGCGTCAGGCTGGCCCGGGCTTCGGCCTGCGCCTTCTCCGCGCGCCGTTCCGCATCCAATGCCCGTTGCCGCCAGAGGTCGTCCGAATCCGTTTGGTCATTTCCGGTCACGGCTGGCAGCCGGGGACCGGACCATGCGGTCAGAAGACGGCGCCACCATTTCGGTTTGGATAATTTGCCATCCGAAACCGGGGTGAGGTCGCCGGCCGGCGGAAAATAATATGCGGGCACGGGTTGAAGCGCATGAATGCCGAGCATTTGAGCGATCATTTCATTGGCGGCGGCGGTTCCGTCCATGCGGCAAACGGGACACTGGACCGGCGACGGCATCCGGCCATTCAACGGGTCCACGTCAAAGGCGTACTTCTGGCCGCAACCGCAAAGTATTTTGACGGCTAACATGACAATAACTGGCGCGTTGCCGCTGCAGTATCCGGAGGAACGCGATCAAACATCCGGATCTGATGAGGTGCAGGGTTCACCATAAAAACGATTTTTGCTCGCCGATCAATTGGTCACCCGCCCACAACGTGGTGCGCCACGCAATCAGTTCTCCAAAATCCTTATACTCGTGGCCGCCCAGGGTCAAAGCATCCCAGCGGCTGAAATATCCATGCGTGACGGGTCTTTCGAGCGTGGTTTGGTGCGGCAACCCCTGCGCGGCAACCCCGCGGAGTTCGATGCGCAGCTTCAAGTTCGCGGCTTCGACGTTTGCTGCTTTCCACAAGACATCGAAGCGGATGGCGGAAATTTCGTTGGTTTGCTGGCGCAGTTGAAACTGGTAGGCGTCGCGGTCGAAAAGACTTGGCGAAAGTGCATCGCGGCCCTTGAGGTCGAGGAACAGTGGCAGAACCTTGATGACCCGTCCGGTGGAGATGCCGTCGGACGCGAACGTTGCCGCAAGCGAGCCGAGCAAAAGCAAACCCACAAAAAACCGGCGCATGAGGAAACGATAGCGCGCAACGCTGTAATTTCAACAACGATTTACGCCGTCATTTCCAGTAAAAGCTCACGACCTGGATGCTGCGTGCCGAATTGCGGAAGAGAATGGCGACGTATTCGCGCTTGTAGTCGCCGATTTGCGCGGTGACGTGGACTTCAAACGTGAGGCTGCGCGTGGTGCAGAGGTTGCCGGATTGTGGCGAGTTGAGGCCGGTGATGGCGGAGAGCTGGTTCACATCCCGGAATGGGATGTCGTCTTCCGTGCCGTCCACGCCGTCGGGGCCGGCGCGGTGCTGGATGATCGCTCCGGCGGCGGCGGCATCCACGCCGGGGATCATTTGCAGAACATTGATATCCGCGGTGTTGATGTTGATCTTGCCGGAGGAAATCGGCGTGAAAATCTCCGCCAGCCCGAACGGATAATCGGGTTCCTCGCCGGGCGCGGTGCCGAACCCGAGTTTGTGTTGAAAAACCGAGGGCGTATGGTTGGTCGCGTTGCTGCCCCAATACAGTTCCGGCGTGACACCGCGAACCAGCATCAGTTCGGACAAGTTGTCCATGGTCGCGTTTTTGACGTGATAAGGCACGGCGAGCGCCTGATAATATTCGTCTTCTGCCCCGGCAACGCGCGCCGGGCCTGGCGGACCAATCCAGTCCAGAATCGAATCGGAAACCACGGACATGTCGTTGGCGTTCACGCCCATGAGCGTGAGCGCCTGTTGAATCACCGTAGTGTTGGCGGTGTTGATGTTGGCCTTGCGTTCCAGGTCAACAATTTTGACCGAAACCGTTCCGTCGCCGACCGGATAATTATCCAGTGACAAACCGCTCAGCACACTGTTGGTTTCGCCCGGGCCGCCCGGGCCGCCGGCCCAGATTTGATTCAAGGAATCATAGGGTTCGCCGGGGATGCTCATTTCCTGCGACAACACGTAACTCGCCAGTTCCACACCGGAACGTCCCAGCCAGAGCAGTTGCGGCTCGGAATCCGAGTTTTGCGCCAGCTTGGTTTCCACCTTCATCGAGTACGCGAAAGCCGCCGCCAGCATGGACAGGACCACAATCGCACACATCACGATGATCAGCGCAATGCCGTCGGGTTTATGACGAAGGCACGGTTTCATTGCTGGCCTCCGCCCCCGCCGAATGGAAAATTAGGGCTGTTTGGATTGGGATTTAACGGATTGTTCGGGGTGCTGTTACCTGAGTTCCCTGGACCGTTGCCGGGGGGATTCAGATTGATGCCCCCTCCAGCGCCACCAACCCCGAGCGAGCCGGTTTGGGCAACCGCCGGCAGCGTGCTGGATGGCAGGGCGATGAGGCGCGTAAGGGACAAGGTCGGACCGGTGTTTTGTGAATTGGCATTGCCACCGAGCACGAGGCTGACGCGTAGCATCGTGGGAATCGAATTGGTGTCATCCCATTCCTCCACCCATTTCACCGTGTTGGTGTCCCAGCATTCGACGACGAAATTTTGCACGTTGCGCGCCAGCACGAGCGGGTTGGCTTGCTCGTCCGAATCCACATCCATGAGGATGGGGTTCTGCCGCAGCACCAGATCCTTTTCCGAATCCGGTCCGGGTTCGACGGTGAACGTCAGCCGCCGCAGGTTAAAATCACCGAACCGGCCGTTGCGCGGATAAATTTCCGGCAGCCGCGCCGCGAAACTCAGCATCGGCTGGTCGCCGTTTTGGACGATAAAGCTGTAGTACTTCATGGACGCCTGAAACGACTGGACACACGTGAGCGAGTCTTCGATCATTCGCACCGTGATGCGTTCGCGCTGAACCTGCGCGGCGGCTTCCTGTCCAACGCGCGTGGACCTCAGGATCAGCACCCACGTCGAGTAGATGGCTGAAATGATCATGCCGAGAATCACTATGGCCACCATGATTTCGATCAGCGTGAAGGCGCGTGCCGGTTGTTTTTTTAACGGCTTCATCTTCTTGTGGTGGCTCCATCCAGGCTGCCCGCCGGCGACAGGGGCCGGTAATAAAGGGCGCTCAACTTTGACACGACCGGCCGGCCGGGCGCATCGCTTTGCACGGCAAAATCCACTTGAAACAGTTTGTTCGACCCCACCTCCTGAATGGCATACGTCCAGGTGTAACCCCGATAGGTTTTGCCGAGGAAGTCGCTCAGGTCGCCCGATGCCGAGCCTTCAACCAATTGGTTGGTCTGCGACAACACGCTCGCCACCACGCCGGCATCCACCATCGGACGCTGCAGCCGGCGCGCGTTTTCAAGCGAGCCGGACACCAATCCGAGGATCGAAAAGACGGCCATGAAAAAAATGCCGATGGCGATCATCACTTCCAGCAACGTAAATGCCGGTTGCCTGCGTCCGCAACCCGGGTCGGTGTTCGGTTTCGTTTTCATCTGGTTACGGGTGCGACCGAGGACAGGCCGGTGGAAAATTCCAGCGTGATTTTCTCCCACTCGTCGCCGCAGTGCAGGATCAGCGTCAGTTCATCGCAGGTGCCATTCGGGAAAAAGCGAACGCGCGCCACGTCCGAAGCGCCGTAGTCGAGCAGGTTGATGTCGAGCATTGCAATATCCACTCCGTCCGGCAGTACGGTCGGGCCTTTTGCCTTTGGCGGCGGCGGCGGCGGTGCCTGGGGTTCGGGCTTGTTCCCGGGCGCTCCCGCGAGCGGCATCGGCGATTGGTCCGTTGGCGCGTCGGTTGTTTCCAGCCGTTTCTCCGCGGGATGAAATACCACCTCGGTGGTCCGCCCAAAGAAGATTGCCCGCGCCCGGGCGTCGCTGCACGCGTCCCGCACGTCGCTGACGGCTTTGCGCATGCCGTCCTGCCGCAGAAGCTGGAAAATGGAGGGAACGCCCATCGCCGCGATGAGGCCGATGATGGCCACGACGATCATGATTTCGATCAACGTGAACGCGCGCCGGGGAAATGGTTGTCTGGCGGCCGCCGTTTTCATGGCTGGGTCTAATGGATGGCCGAAATCAGCCGGAACAGCGGCAGGAATATGCTCAACAACAGAAAGGCCACCACGCCCCCCATGATCAGGATCAGCACGGGCTCAAGGAGCTGGGTCATCAAACGCAGCGCGATGGTTAGTTCGCCTTCATAGGTGTCCGCGAGATTGTTCAACGCTCCTGGTACGTTGCCCGTTTCTTCGCCGATGCGCACCAGGTC
>Ga0265338_10008492_pt1 | contig 12459 bp, 17 predicted proteins | sample 42126metaG_FD_193579 | JGI IMG/M metagenome (GOLD analysis project Ga0265338, IMG submission 193579) | Rhizosphere microbial communities from Carex aquatilis grown in University of Washington, Seatle, WA, United States - 4-21-26 metaG | ecosystem: Host-associated > Plants > Roots > Rhizosphere... | reverse complement strand
GGCGCGGGCTTCATCAGCCTACCGTTTGGCCTTTGAGCGGGCCACTCGCTGCGGGTCCCGTTTAGACCCCTTACGATGGTGCGTGCGCTTCGGTTTACGAACCACGGGACCGATTCCGAACTCCATAGATTCCGGCATGTGTCCCTACTGTGCGATCCCGGTGATAGCGCACTGCGTGGTGACAGTCAGCACGCCGTTGGTAGCGTCGTACTGCGGAGCGCCCGTCACGGTCACGGCAACAATACCGTCCGCCTCGGCATTCTCCGCCATCTGAAACGCCATCTTCGGGAATGTGAACGTCACAGAGTTGTTCGCATCGTGCTGAACCGTGAGCACTGCCGATCCGCGCGTCTGAGCCACGAGCGTGGCGTATTCGGGAGATCCCGAAAGCAGCCGCGCCGTAAACTGGAAGCTCGGAACCCGCGCGCCGATCTCCATCCGGCCGCGCACCTGCAAGCCATTCTGCAATCCCGATCCGGGGTAGAACCCGGCGTTCAGGAGCAGGTTATTCTTCCATCCAATCGAGCCGGACAGAATGCGCTTTCCGCCGACGTAATCCACGCCGTTGACCGACAGCGCCATGGACGCCGCCAGCATGTTGTTTTCGGTCGTCAGTGCCGGAACCGTGATGGCGCTCGGAGTCGTGAGCAGACCGGAGCCTGCCCAGTTCACCGTCATCTTGGATGACGCGCGACCCGGTCCATAGTTGAACTGGTAGGTCCAGTCTTCCACGGCGCATCCGACGTACAGGTTATCGACGCAGTTCCCGCCGCCCTCCGCCACCTGCTCCACGAGAGAGAAGTACGGAAGTTCCAACGTCGTTCCCGGATTGATCGGCGTGATCGTGTACGAATACGGCGCCGAACTCCCGGTCATTGCCACATTGCCGAGACCGTAAGCGGTTGCCCACGTCACGAACTCTGCGGAGGCGTATTTCTCCAGGCGGTTCGCCACGTTATAGTGCGAAGGGAATGTACCTCCGTCGCTGATGAACTCATTCCCCTTGCCGATTTCCGCCGCGTCGTTCTCGAATACCGGTTGCGGAGTCGTGAGGTCCGCGTTCAGCTTCTTGAACCGAAGGAACGTCGCGCCGGCCGTGCTGATGTTGGTCTGTTTCCCTTTCCCCAGACCGAGGATTAGCTGTTGTACTCTCGCCGGCATCGGTTATCCTTTCACCTGCTCGTATCCCTGAACCATCAGCGGAACCAGAGCCGCTGGCGTCGCGTCAACGTCCTTCACATCCCCGCTGTGCGGGTGACGCATCCGCACCTTGCCAAGCGCGGGGGGAGGCACTAGCGTATTCGGCGGCGCCTCCCGTTTATCCACGGCCGCTTCGATATCGGCCAATTCCTGTTTGAGATCCGCCATTTAGTTGTCTCCAATCTCGGGGATCACAAACTCCCCGCGGAAAATGTCGATCTGATCTTCATCGAGTTGATGGACGATGCTCGGCGTGTCCATGATGTCCAGCCCCGGCAGTATGTTGGTGTAACGGAGGTTACTGGAGGTCCCTTGCGGCGCTTGATTGCACAGCAGCCACCACAGATCCTCATAGCCCACCGGATCGGTATGCCCCGCCGCATTCCCCATCCGCAGGTACACCCCGAGGCGATGTTTCCAGACCTGATACCCGGAGAAGTTACCCCCGAGCGTGCCCTCCCAAGCCACCAGGATCGACGGAGCGGGCATCTTGTATATCGCCTCCGCCAGCCGATGTTCCGCGCCCAGCCGGTAATGGAACGCGGTAATCCGTACGTTCGGATTCCCTCCCGAATCGAGCACCGTCATGGCCGTCGCCAAGTCCGGTATCTTCGTGATCTGCGCAACCACCGCATCCGTGATGAGCTTGGGATTCAGCATCAGTTAATCCTGAGTTTCAGTACGGCGCCGCCGGTCAGGTCCGCTTCGGATTCCACCTCTTGAACGGTGTACACGGAACCTCCCACCGGGAACGTAATCTGATCCCCGTGTTGCGGAGATGGGGAGATCGTCTCGAAGTTGACCCACACACGAAGCACGGCGGTTCCCTGTCCGAATCCCGGCGGTAAGTCTTCAAGCATCGCCGGTCGTACAATGTTGACGGAGATCGTCTGAGGGGCAAGCCATCCCCCCGCGCCGTCCTGAGGCGTGAACGTAGCCGGAACGCTGAACGCCGCCGATACTGCGGCGTTCAGCTTCGCCATCTCATTAGCCCACGCCATAGCTACTGACCCGGCGTGATGAAGAGCGATCCGCCCGCCGCGTCCTGAATCACCGATACCTTGTCCGTTGACAGGCAGGCTATCTTCAGGAACGTCTTCGCCGGCAGGAGGGTATCGTTCGTGGTTGCCGTCGGAGCGTCCCCCACTACGATATGACAGTCGGTAGTGGAGCACAGGAGCGCCGCTACGCCCCCGATAGCCGCACTTTCAGCGTGAGCCGCGCCTACGGTTACCTTGAGCGCGGTTCCCGGCCGGATTGGTCGCTTGGTGTCCATTCGATTAGGCCACCTTGAAGAAGATGTAGACCTTCGCGTTTCCGGCGCTGCTGGACTGCACGGTGCAAACGTCCGCCGCGGCGTAGGTCGCGTTGCTGATCGCTCCGCTATCCACGAATGCGCCCGCCGACGTTCCCTTGGCTGCCGTGAACACCGTGTTACCCGCCTGTTGCATGGTGATGTTCCCGGCCGTGCCGTCCTGTGCGACGATGAACGCCCCCGTGATCGTCAGAGCGCACGGAGCGCCGCCAACCCCGAACACATTGACCGGAGTCGCCCCATTGGTCGTAACCACCACTGCGGCGTAGCTCGCGCCCTCTTTGAGTTTTGCCCCCGTCACCTTTCCGGCGCCGATGGTGGTTGCGCCGTTTTGGTCAATCGTGACATCCCCAGATACGGTCTTGTAAGCCGTCGCCGCCGAGGTCTGTGCAATCGGAAGTTGCCCGTTCGTGCCTTGCGCGAGGTCCGCCAGCGCGATCCCAGTAGGGTTCGGAACAAACGACGGGGCGGACAGTGGACGTTTATGTTTCTCGTACCCCATGGTTCTTTTTCTCCTTTTTGGTTTTCACGGCCGTCGCCGAGCTTGGTTCGGGAGCCGGCACGAGGCGGCGCTGCTCAACATACAGCGCCGCCCGCATCCGCGCCCTCTTGTCATCTCCGGGATCGGGGTACGCATCCCCGACTTTGAACGTTGTGCCCGGAATGGCGCGTGCCACTACAGCGGCCGGAAATGGGAAGTCCGGCCGCATGAGTCGCGCCCTGCTGGGAAATGCAGATCGCATGGCGATGTCCTACTGAACCACCGTGTCGAAGAAGAAGCCGAGGTCCGCCCCGACCTTCACCATGTCGAACGCCGAATCTATCTCGACGCGATCCGACGCCAGGTGCTCCATCCGGAAGGTCTTGATGCGCAGTCCGGCGCCGCCGGTCTGACCGATGAGACCGCTCCAGTTGAACGTGTAGCCGGCCGCCGGAGTCAGGATGCCCGGATTCTTCGGGCGGAAGGCCAACAGCGCGCTCTTGCCGCCAATGAACGCGTTGGACTCCGCGGCGCCCTCTTGCGCCGAGTTGTACACGGCGTCCATCACGAGCACTTCGTCCAGTTCGAGGATTTCGGCCATTCTCTGCCGGTTGTTCATCGCCGGACCGCCGGGAGTCTGACCGGCCTTCATGCGTTCGATGAAATCGGGATGATCGATCAGTTTGTCGAACACGGGACGCGCGAACACGGCGATATTGGCCGTGAATCCGCCGCTGCTCACGCGCATCTGAGTCTTGGCCGCGCGCATGTCCTCGATGGGAGTGGACGAAGCCAGATTCCAGTACATCGCGTGCGTGCTGTCGGCGGTAGCCTGCCCCGCCAGGTGATTCGTCCACGCAGAAGCGAGGAAGAAGTTGGCGGCCCAGAGCCGCTCGCGCCGGGTCAATCCCTGTTGCGTGAGGTAGATCGTGGCGTCGCGGTCCGGAGCCAGCGGGGAATCGCTGTTGGCGCGCACCTGATCGTCCACGTCCTTATGGAGCGACCAGACCTTGCAGTTGTAATTCCCCGTGGAATCCAACTTGTAGCCGCCGCCGGCGGACTCCTGAGACAGACCGCGCACCGCCATTTCGTCGCGGTTGAAGTCGCCGCGATTGTAGGTGTAGTACAGGTCCGATTTGTTTTCGACCGGAATCGCCGCGAAAGCCTTGTCGGCGACGTACTCCACGCCGGCCGCCTGTTGGCTGTAGGCCACGGAAATGTTGGTCAGCGGTCGATTGACATGGACATCGCTGAGAGTCGGTTGAGGCATCTGTTATGCTTTCCTTTCCTTTGGCTTACGCGACTACGCGTACACCGCGTTCGTTCTGAGAATGATCACCGATCCGATGGCGCCGGCGGCGGCGGCGGTGACAGCCTTCGCCACGGCGGTAGTTCCCGCGAGCGTCTGAAATGCGCCCCCGGTCGTTACCTCCAACAGGTCTCCGGCGGAGAAGCCGGTCCCGCCCGCCAGGGCCTTGCTCACGCCGAACATCGCCACTTCGCCTCCCTGTCCCAGAGCGTTCGGCTTGTCCTGGAGAATGCCGTCCATGTTCTTACCGGCCGCCGCGAGCGCGATGTTGCCCGAAGAGTTGATCGTCACAGCGCAAAACTGACTTGCCGACAGGTCCGCGCTGGCCGGAAATCCGTAACTGATAAGTCTCTGCTCAACTGCCATCTTTTTCTCCTTTTGGCTTTCCAGCCCTTAGCCGCGAACCTCGTTGAACTGAATGCCGGCGGCTTCCAGTTGCGCGATCATCGGACCCGCGTTGTGCCGTGCCCGGTAAGCCGCGTAGACCTCCGGATTGGCTTCGAGCGCTTGCGCGACCGCCTGCTCCTTGGTGATGCGGTTCTGTTTGGCGTAGCTCGCGGCTTCGGCTTCGAGGTCCTGCATCCGCGCGGCGCCCTTGTTCGGATTCACTCCCGACTGAATCATGTGACTTTCGCTCTCCTTTACCCGCGCGGCCGTCAACACCTCGCTGACTTCCGCGACCGTCTTGTTGCTTGCCAGAAACTCGGCGGACTTTTCCGCGCAACCCGCCAGGCTGCACAGGGCGCTGATAGCGCTGATGTCTTCCACCGTCCGCACGGCCTTCAGCGGAGCGCCGTGGATGAGGGGCGCTTGCGCAACGGCAGCGGCTTTCTTTCCCTCTTCCGTCTCTTCCGCGGGTTCCGGTTCCGGCTCCAAGCTCACCCCGCAAGCCGAGCAGAACTTATCGCCTTTCGCCGCCTGCTTCCCGCAGTTCTTGCACTTCTTGATGTCGGTGCTCTCCGCTTGGGCAGCAGCGACAGTCGTATCCGCCATGATGTTCTCCTGTTGATTGCGGCTGCTGAGCGCCGCGTGAAGCGCTGACGTTCCGTCCGCGAATAGCCCTCTCAGCGCCGTCAGGGCCTCATCCACTCCACCTACCTCATCCGCCAACAGCGGGAGCGCGTTTTCGGCCCACAGCAACCCCGCTTCCAGCGCGACGATATCCTTCGCGTCCACCTTGCGATTGCGCGCCACGGTGGACTCGAAGATCACGCCCTCGCGGTCCACCTCCGCATGAATGTCCGCCTCCGCCCCATCGGACAGAGCCTCATGCGGATTGCCGTCCACCTTTTTGGCGCCGTGGTGGATGTACTTGTACTTCACGCCGGTTTGCTCATCCCATCCGGCTTGATCCGTATGGAGAGCGTAAACCCCAACCGACCCGACAGCGCCCGTCCGCGTGACGTAGATCTTATCCGCCGCGCTCGCGATGGCGTATGCGGCCGATAGCGCCACGTCATTCGCAACCGCGTAGATCGGCTTCAAGCCGCGAGCGTTGAAGATGAAGTCCGACAACTCGAAACATCCGTTCGTCTCTCCGCCCGGAGAGTCGATATCGAGCAGGATGGCCCTCACCCGCGCGTCATTGACGGCCGCCGCGAACTGCTTCCCGATGCTCTCATAGGAGGTGCATCCGCTCCATGCGGACATCCAGATCTCTTTCTTGAGCAGCGTGCCGGTCACGCTGATGACCGCCACGCCGTCAACCACCTGGTATTCCGCATCTCCCTCGCCGGCGGATTCGTACCGTTCCATCAGCACCGCCGGAGCTTCGCTGCGAGGCACAAGCTGTGCGTCGATCCCCAGCCGCGGCCCAAGGGCCTTGATGATCACCTCCAGTTTCGGAGGATGCAACATCAACGGCGTGTTGATGAACCGAGATGCCACGTGAGCAAGATTCTTCATTTACCCTTTCCTTTGTCCGTTGGCCCGCTTACCCCGGCCCTTTCATCGCCCGTATCTTCTTCGATCTCCGTCTCGGTAAGACCGGCGTTGCGCCCGGTTAGGACCTTCTGGCCGTCAGAATCGTAAGACAAGCCCAACCTGTCCGCGCGCTCATTGTCTGCGGCCTGTTGAGCGTCGATAGCCTCCGCATCGTGCCCGTTCGCCGAGACCTCCAGGGACCTGGTAGACAACCCGGACCGGATAGCCTCTTGCGATGACGCGATATCGTCCTTCGGATTTACCCACGGCCAACCCGGAGTAACGAAGTACGCATCCTCAAACGGCCACGGATCTTTGTTGTATTGCTGCATCAGCTCCGCGCCGAACACGAGCGCCAACATCGCCTCCCGCATCCACCGGCGGTACACCGGGTAGCACATCTGGAAGATGAAGACGCTGTACTGAATCTGCTCGCATTTGCGCCGGAACTCCAACAGCCCCGCGCGGATCGATGAGAAGCTGACGCCCTTCAGATCCCCGCTGACTTGCTCGTAGGTGCAGCCGCAACCAATCGCGAACGCGTGCAAGCAAGTCCGAATGAACTCGGGGAAGCTGCCATTGTCATCGACCTTCGCGAACTGGACCTCCTCACCGCTGTTGAGCACCGGGAACGTCCCTGGCTCTAACTTCGCAATCGCCGCGGTAGGATCGGACGGTTGCTTGACCGTCGGGTCTTTCGGGAAGATCTGATTGTCCGGGGTAACCTGCTTGATGAACCCGGTAATCATCGATGACACTTCCTTGCGGAAGATCTCCGAGTCCGTGTACTTTTCAAGCGAGTGGAGTTTCGCGAGTACCGCTGTCATCCACGGCTGCCCGCGGAACTGACCGGCATGGATCGGCTTGTAGATATGCAGGATGTCCGATGCCGGAATCCGTTCCACCTTCAGTGCGTCTTCCGCGAAGAATAGCGTCTCCCCCGGATGCGCCTTCCAGAAATGGTACGCCGCGCGGCGCTTGTCCGGACGGAACTCAATCCCGCTCCGCACGTAATTCTTGGGCGGGATGTTCTCGATAGCGTTCCGCCAGATCGGGAGTTGCTCCGATTCGATCAGTTCCAACTGAAGCGGAACCGTCAGTCCCTCATTCCTGGGACGTGGATGGAACCGGACGAATACCTCTCCGCCCTCCATCACCTCGCGGGCAATCAACATCTGTTGCCCGTACCAGTCCGTTTGACCGGAGCAGGGATTCTTCGGTTCGTACTCCACGTCCGATTCGCGGACCCACCGGTTCCACTTCTGGGTGATAAGCGCGCGGACCGCCTCATCCGGGTGTTTCGGAACCATCCGAATCCCGTTCCCGATGGCGTTCGCGGTGAACGAATCGACGGCCGCCTCCGCCCACGGGCTATTCCGAACCGCATCCCGCGACCGGGCAAGCAACTCCAGACCATAGGAGTACAGCAGCGTGTTTTGCCCGAGCCGCGAGGGGTTCCAGCGGTAGCCGCGCCGGCCGTGTCCGGCCGCATCGTACGGGTAGTTTCCCATACTCTGCGTTTTCGGCGGAATAGGCATAGGGGTATGCCCCGCCTGGCGAGCCAGGCTCATGAAGGTCTCAATTGCCATGAGGATCAGTACCCCGAGTCCGTGAAGATACGGACCTGTCGAATCTGAGGCGCCCCGGAGTTTTGCGCGATATTGTTGAGGATCTCCACCCGCGCGGCTTTGAGTTCCTCGATGGACCTACCTCGGCGCATCTTGTCCCCCTGCCTTACTTCAGTCGCGGCGTTTGCGATCTCCGCGTCGATATTGGCGAGGTCTTGCGATGTAAACGGCATCAGTCTTTCTCCATTCGGAACCTCGGCGTCCGCCCTTTATCGGCGTTCGCCCGCTGTGGCTTTGCGCTCGGCTTCATCGCTACCAACCGTTCTTCCAGCGCTCTCCAGTGCGAGTCTTGCGCCTGATCCACGCCGCAATCCCAAGCCGCGGCCCGCGCGTAGTTGCGGCAATCGAGCGCCTCATTCCGACCGTCTTTGCGCCACTCCAGACGGGTACGGCCGTTCTTGAGCTTCTTCGATACCAGTTGCTCGGCGGTCAGTTGCCTGAAGTGCTCATCGCCGAAGTTCTTGCCGCGCGGAAAGTGACAATATCCCGGCGCATATCCGATCCCGCGCTCGCGCTCCTGAGGTGTCGGCGGCCGTAGCCGCAACCGCGAATAGAGTTCACCCTTGAAGAATGAAACCGCGATGCGCTTGATCTTCAGGCCGTACTTTCGGCCCCCGATCACCGCGTCAACCGAAGACGGCTGACTTACCGGGACTCCAGTTAAGTTCGTTCGGTCATCGCCCTTGATTGCGGTAACCCGGTCCTCCGGCTGTGTGCGCACCCAGGCGTACACGTCGTTAGTCATCGTTCCGTCGCCGGAGTCCACGAACATCCGTGAAATCGGCATCTGCGCTCCCGATTCATGCGGGAACGTCTCAGTTACGATGTCCGCCAGTTTTTCCCAGACCGCCGGCTCGGAGGTCCTGCCTTCCAAGATGCGGTAGTCAACCGACCAGCTCTCGCGGTTGCGGCCCCACGCTACGATCTCAACCTCTATGCGGTCGTGCTGAACATCCACGCCGGCCGTCAGTAACAGGCCGCCCGCCGGGACCGTGCAGGGAGCGTATCCCTCTTGCCGCTCTACAATCGACTTCCACTCCGGCGCTTCGCCCTTATCTACCCACGTTTCCGCGAGGATCGTGTTGACGAACACCTTCAACTGCTCGTGATCGTCTTTGACCTTCAAGAACTTCAGGACGAACTCGCTGAGTTTCTTCTTGAGCGAGTTCAGCGCGGAGATCCGGAACCCGGAAACGCCGCTGAACGGCGCCTTCGCTCGATACCGCCCGGCGTTGACCGCCTTCCAGCGTTCCAGGTCGCTCCAATGCGCTTTGCACTCTGGATTGATGCACTCGTAATAAGCCGAGTCCGCTTGCTTCTTCCGGCCGGAGAGCGTGCGGTCCCACTTGACCCGGCCCCATCCCTCCCAGCCCCACAACTCCTGAAACGTCCCGCACTTCGGACAGGGAATCTCGAATACCTGCTGATCGCTGTCTCGGTACGCCTTCTCAACGCGCGACGTGCCCGCAATCGTCGGAGAGCACGTCATGATCTCCTTGGAGTTCGCGTCGAACTCCGTCAGGCGCCCCTCGGCAACCGTGATCGGATCTCCCTCACCGGCCGCCGAAGCAGGGTACTTGTCAACCTCATCGCAGAACAGGTATCGGATCGGAAGCGCCGCCAGGTTTCCAGGCGAAGCCGAAGCCGCGATTCGGATGTGACCACCGGGGAAGGTCTTATCGGTGATCGTGTTATTGCTGCTACGTCCCTTGCTGTCGGCTACCAATCCCCGAAGGATCGGCGTGTCCCGAAGCATCGGAGCCAAGCGCCGTTTGGAGAAGATCTCACAGTCCGTATCGCGGAACTGAAGCACCAATACCGGACCTTGGTCCAGGTGGATCACGTACCCGATGGCGTTCAGGATGAACTCGGTCTTGAGCATCTGAACCGCGCTCATAATCACGACAACCCGCACGCGCGGATTCGTGAACGCATCCATCGGCGCCACTTGGTACGGGCGTGTGACCCAATCCCCCACCTCGGCGCTGGCCTCTCGGCTCGTGCGCCGGTACTTGTCTGCCCACTGCGATAGCGTCAACCGCGGCGGAGGTTCCCAGAGCTTCAGGACGCCGGAGAGTATTCGCTCAACTCCGCCAATAGCTTGTACATCGCATCCTTGAGCATCTCCTCGCATATCACAGGGTCCGTTTCGAGTGCGATCTTCCGTGCAAGCTGTCCAGGCAAGCACAGCGCCTTGGCCCGCGCCGCCCCAACCATCCCTCCCCAAGCCCGCTCCGCGTCTTTCGCGTCGATCAGGTTTCCGCGCTCCCGCTCCGCTTTCAACCGCGAGAGTTCAGATTCCCAGTACTCCCGAGCCGCCCGCGATTTCCAGTAGTCGTTAGGGTCCGCCGCCGGCGTCTCGCCTTCAACTTCCGGATCACTAGGTTCCGGCTCGGGATGCGGAGCCGATTTTTTCTGAGGTTGTTTCTGCCGGTTTTGCCGTTGGCGCCCCGGATCGGTCTTTGCTTCCCAGTCCCGATCCGCCCGTTCGGGATCTATCTTCCCGTCCGGGTTCGGCTTAATGCGTCCCGATTCAATCGCCTTCCGGACCGCCCCGTGAGTCGCTCCGGTAAGCCCCTTGTCCTTGCGATGTTGCGCGTAGGCGCGGATACTCAAGACCATAGGTGGATACCTGAACCGCGAAGCCGTGAACCGATAACGCCAACTGAATCATAGGCCTCAATCGGATACCTTAAAGTGGATACCCTGCAAGCGGATACCCTGCCAGAAAACCCATGGCTGGTGATTTCGCGCCATTAAGTAATCCGCCCCTCCCGAACCGCCCGAAAGGACCCACGCCTTTAACTTCAATGGAATATAGACTTTCACATCGCAGTGGTGCTATGTCAGAATCGATGGCCTTCCGGGTATCCGCCCAGCCGCTCCCGCTCATACCGCTCGTTGTATCGGATGATGGCCGCTTCCAGGTCAATCCCGAACCGCGCTTGGAACTTCTCTTTCCCGAGCGCCTCAATCGCTGTCCGTGATCCGTATCCGATCATGTGGTACGCCGCCGGCAGCGGAACGGTGCGCCTGTCATCCTTCGGCTCACCGAACCGCCGCACGTGATGGACGGTAACCGGACCATACCCAACCAGCGGAGGTTGCTTCGCCATCCACGCCAGATAGTCCGTATCCACCACACGGCCGCGCCGCGGAGTACCCCGTTTCGGCCTAACCCGCTTGAATCCGAATACCGTCAGCGCATCCGCCGCGCCGTCCTCATTCACCTACGCCCCCGCGAAAGCGCTCTGTGCTCGACAGGTGGCTCAGGTAGAGTTTCTTGTCTTTCAGAATCATGTCAGCGAGCTTCCGACGCCCCGTCCAAGGTAGGGAGTCGATGAAGAGTTCCAGTTGCGACGCGGAGCACTTCGGACACAGATCCACGCGCTTGTGAATCGTATCCCGTGATCCGGCGCCGTCCATCTCGGCGGCGAAGGAGAATCCGTGAGCATCCGGCTTTCCGCAGATATCGCAGTACGTTACCGTCTTCTCCATTGCCCCATCCCCCGTCAGGCCGTACTACTCCGCAAACCCCGGCGACGGTATTTGTACGCCCATCTCCGCCCCAAGCCGCCGGCACTGCTCGATATACTCCGCAAAATCGCGCGTGTCCAAGCCCGCCGTGCTTTTGACGGTAGGCAGCGGCCCTTCATGCTTTTGCAGGAATCGCCACTTGAGCGCCGCGTGCATCTCTTCGTCTTCGTACCCGCAGTGCTCGGCGAGCAGCGGAATCACCACCGCCCAGTAATAGGCGTTCTGACTGATTGACCGGACGTTGCGATGCTTGCTCAGCCGGAGGTCAACCGCGCATCCCTCAAGCCGTGCTGCATGAGCATCGAAATCTTCGCGCCGCTCCAGGTGCAACTTGCCGCCCTGAATGACTCCGCAGAATACCGGCGTAGGGTGTTTCGCCATATCCGAAGATCACTTCCCCTGCCTTCTGATGCGCGTTGGAAATCCCGAAGTCCACACAGAACTCATACCCGCGCTCCTCCAGGAATCGGCAGGCATCCGCCACGTCCGGCTCAACCTTGAGGCGGAGACTCGCGCAAATGGAATCAAACTCCATCGTGTTCATGCTCCATCCCGGCTACTCCTGAAATACCGGCGCGGGGCGAATCGGATTTCAAGTCCGACCGCCCCGCCATTGTTGCGATTGAGATTTAACGCTTGGCCTGTCATCTGGCCCGATCAACATCGGATATTTAACTCTGCGATGCCAGGTCTCAAATCGTGAGTCATCATCGTGGTTTAAGGATTTCGCTGTGTTCATGCCCGCGCGGAGGTGTTGCCTACTGACAGGCTGAAGCCTCTCGGGTTCGCCCGGATTTCGCTACCGTCTCGGCCCGCCACGGGAAACGGGGATTTCACTCATCACCCTTGCAGGTGTCCCCTCTTATGAGAATCCGCGCGGCGGACGTTTCGCCCCCGCCGCATTGTGCGCCGATGCCATCCCCGGTACATCGGTCCGGCCGTGTCTCGCCTACCCACGGTTACAAGGAAGTTTGGTGAGTTTCGTATTGAAACCCAACGCCGCAAAAGTCACCACGCTTTAACCAGACGGCCTATTTATACCCGTCCCGGAGGGAGCGAAGAAACC
>Ga0265338_10008491_pt1 | contig 12460 bp, 11 predicted proteins | sample 42126metaG_FD_193579 | JGI IMG/M metagenome (GOLD analysis project Ga0265338, IMG submission 193579) | Rhizosphere microbial communities from Carex aquatilis grown in University of Washington, Seatle, WA, United States - 4-21-26 metaG | ecosystem: Host-associated > Plants > Roots > Rhizosphere... | reverse complement strand
GGCAGTCAGCCATCCTGAAGAGGACTGGGCGACGGTGATTGCCGTCAATCTCTCCAGCGTCTTCCGCCTCATGCAGCACGCCGGCCGGCACATGCTGGCGCAAGGCCATGGAAAAATCATCAACATCGCCTCGATGCTCACGTTCCAAGGCGGCGTAAACGTGCCCTCGTATGCCGCAGCCAAGGGCGGTGTGGGCCAGCTCACCAAGGCCTTTGCCAACGAGTGGGCGGGCAAGGGCGTCAACGTGAACGCCATCGCGCCCGGTTACATGGCCACTGACAATACGGCCGTGCTTCAGAAAGATCCAGTGCGTTCCGTACAAATTCTCGACCGGATTCCCGCAGGCCACTGGGGAACCCCGGAAGACCTGGCCGGCGCTGCGGTCTTTCTTGCCTCCAGCGCCAGCGACTACATCAGCGGGCACATACTTGTGGTTGACGGTGGCTGGCTTAGCCGGTGAAAAAAGCAGGGAACAGGCCGAAGACTTCCACCGTGGCGGATCGCGCGGCATGCGGGAAAGTGAAATGGCTGGAAGCCGCATCAAAGAAAAAGAAAGCTTGTGAGGTGCGGAATGAATGGAATGCGATGGATGAAATTGGCGGCCGGCGCGGCTCTTTTTGCCGGCACTTTGAGCGCGGTTGCACAGCCACCGGCGCCGGGCAGCGGCGTTACCGGCATTGCGAACATTGCCCTGCGGGTAAGCGATGTCGACAAGGAAGTAGCCTTCCTCGGCAAGCTCGGATTCGAAAAGGCCTTCACAACCACGCAGGGCCCGAATGCGCTCGAAGTGTTTGTGAAGGTCAACGACCGCCAGTTCATTCAAGTCTATTCGCGGACCGACCCCAAGCAGCCGCTCGGCTGGATGCGGGTCTGCTATGAAGCAGGCGACGCAAATGCCCTTGAAAAGTTCTACGCGTCTGCCGGCCTTTCGCCTTCGCCGGTGAGAAAAGCAGACACCGGCAACCTGATTTTCACCGTGAAAGATCCGAGTGGCAACCTGACGGCGTTTACACAATACACCTCGGATTCCAAGTACGCCCTCGATCGCGGGCAGCACCTGGGCGCGGACCGCATCTCAAACGCCATCATGGGCTTTGTGTTGCCGGTGCGCGAACTGGGCGTAATGATGGACTTCTATACGCGCCTGGGATTTGAGACCGAACAATCCGGCAGCACTGTTCACTTAACCACACCAGGAGCGCCGGACATGCGTGTGGAGCTTAGCCGGGCCACTCCCGCCAGCCAGCCGCAAATCCTCTTCCCCGTGCCCGACGTGCGAAAGGCCGCCGACGACCTTAAGCGGCAGGGCGTTAACACAAACCGCCAGGACAAGATTGTGTTTGTGCGCGACGAAGACGGAAATTCCTTCGTTCTGCTCGAAACCGGATCAAAACAGTAGCCCCGTTAGTTCCGCATTGCGTGCGTTGTTACATTGATCCGTTGGGCGAGCAGTTGCGACAGCGCTTTCTCCGGACATACGTGATTCACTTCAATCTGGTCCAGCTCCCGCTCAGTTTCAACCGCGGAAGCAATCGTCATGAAGCAGTCGAGGCAACGGGTGTTGTAGCTGCCATTGTCATTTTGAGTGCGGCTGTACATAGGGTTGCGCCTCTAACAAGGATTTAACGATGCTAGTCCCGCTTTTTAATCCAGCGGCGTGATTTGTGTCACGGGCGCTTGTGATACGCAAACCGCGTGTTTCCGGACGCATCAATCTTACCGACCCGCGATTAACAGGTAGGAATCTAGTGAGCTACACGCCAGTGATGAAGGGATACGATGTGCTTACGCTTGGATCATTAGGGAGGTAAAGAATCCAAATCTGCTTTCCTTGCTCCAAAGGCTTTTCAGACCAGCCCAGCCCCTCTCTTTTGCCCCCATTCGGCGTATTGAATACGTACGTTACCGTGATTTCGCCAGTTAGGTTATACCGGCTCGATTCTTTTACGATACCGGCCGCAACCTCGCCATCCCGTAGCATTCGCCTCGTTCTTCTAAGGTCTTGAGCGACCCAAACACCTAAAGCCGCAACAAGAATCGGGATCACAAGTATTCCCAAACCCTGAATTGAACTCTCTTCCTAATCCGCTGCCCGGCTGACCCGAGGATTTGAGGGAAGGTACAGAATCAGGAGTGGATTCGATTCGTGGAGTTCTGACCGCAATCGGCCTGGAATTCCAGATCTTCCGCTCATGGAGACCCCGTTGCATGTAAATGAGTAATAGACCCCGGAATTGTCAATGCGTTCTATGGTTGCGGTTGTTCGGATCCCTTGTTGTGCCAACTCTGCGTATTGTTGTTTTTGGTGGACGAAGCCAACAAGTATCAGCAATGCCCAACCGAATCCGATCAGCAGCAACACGACCGCTGAAGATGCCCTCCAAACTCCCTCTGACGTAAGGCTAACCGACCGCGGAAGTGGCCTATTCAGTTCCATCGGCATCGCCATCTCCGTCATGTCTTCACGTTCAAAATTCATCCAGCAGCGCTCCTTATCGACCTTGTTCGTGCGCACCGTCCACCTACAGGTTCTGCCACTGATTCGGGTTGCGGCGCAAATGCCAGCAGGGGTCGTTGCCGCCTTGCGGAAAGAGCGAGCGGGAGCAAGGCACGTCGGCAGTGCCGAGATAGTCGAACTCCGTTTTCTGGCCCTTGAGCGGCACGCCCATGTAGCGGCTGATAGTGACGGTTGAGGTAGGCTTGCCGCGCAGGTAGTAGGTGGCCGAGTCGCCGATCCAGGCGACCACAAAGCACACGGCGAACGCCAGAATCAAACGCAGCAGCCATCGGCCCAGCAATCGGTACACGGTTTAGCCTACCTGAAGTGAATGCGCCTGCGGCTTGAGCGCTACGCCGGTGAGACGCATCCTGCGCGCCTGCCCAAGAATAGCGCTCATCTGCGCCGATGCCTGCGCATAACTTAAGCCTTCCGCGCGAATGTTCGAGATGCAGTTTCTTTCCGCATCTGTACGGCCCACGCGCGGCTCCCAAGTAATGTATACGCCAAGCGAGTCAGGCGAGCTTAGCCCCGGGCGCTCACCGATGAGCACAACTGCAATCTGCGCTTTCAGCGCTTCGCCAATCTCATCGCCAATGGCTACGCGTCCTTGCTCCACAATACAGATCGGCGCGAGCCGGTAGTCCGACAGGCGCGGCAGCAGTTCATTCAGCAGCGCCGGGGCATGCCGCTCCACAGCCAATGCAGACAGCCCATCGGCGATAACCAAAGCCAAGTCCGCACGATCCCTGGGCTGCTCGCCCAGAACCGCGCGGCAGGCCTCATCGAGCTTGCGGCCCAGGTCAGGCCGCTGCAGATATTCCGCTCTGTTTGCCGCCGCCGAGTGCAACTGAAGCACCTCCGGGCGAATACTGCTTTCGATTTCTGCCGCAAGCGCAGCGGAGTTGAGTCGCGCATGGACGGCATCTCGCGCCATCGCGTGGCACCTGTCGAAGTCGAGACGCGCGCGCGTGGGCAGGCTCACCCCAGTGCGGCCCAGTGCAACGCGAGCAGGCGTAAGCGCGCGCAGGCGATTTGCAGCCGGCAACTCCAGCGGGGGCGCCAATTCAGGCTTTTGGTCGCTCATGCCGTCAGCAGCCTTTCAGGCAGCCCTTCAGGATTGCCTGCTTCGAGAGCGAGGCGCCTGAAGCCGTCGCCCTGCATCCACGCTTCAAACTCGGGTGCGGGCCTTAAACCCAGTATCCGCCGCACATACAGCGCGTCGTGAAAGCTGGTGCTCTGGTAGTTCAGCATCACGTCGTCGGCGCCGGGCACGCCCATGATGTAGTTCACGCCCGCCGCACCCAGCAGTGTCAGCAGCGTGTCCATATCGTCCTGGTCGGCCTCGGCGTGGTTGGTGTAGCATACATCGCACCCCATGGGCAGGCCCATCAGTTTGCCGCAGAAATGATCTTCGAGCCCCGCGCGAATAATCTGTTTTCCGTCGTAAAGATATTCGGGACCAATGAAGCCCACCACGGTGTTCACCAGCATGGGATTAAAGTGCAGCGCAACTGCGTAGGCGCGAGCCTCAAGCGTCTGCTGGTCAACTCCCATACCGCCAACTCCAATATGCGCGCCGGCCGAAAGCGCCGAGCCTTGGCCGGTCTCAAAGTACATCACGTTCTGGCCAACGCTGCCGTCGGCGCAAACTGCCCCGCGCCGCAATCCTTTTCCCGCCTCATGCGCTTCTCGAAGCAGGGAAAGTGAAACTCCAAAGCTGCGATTTGCAGCCTCGGTTCCTGCGATCGATTGAAAGATCAGGTCAACAGGCGCGCCCGCCTCCAGAGCCGCCATCTGCGTGGTGATATGGGCCAGCACGCAGCTCTGCATGGGGATGCTGAACCGCTGGCGCAGCGCGTCGATCATGCGCAGCAGTCCGGTTGTACTTGCTACGCTGTCGGCCGCCGGGTTGATGCCGACAACGGCATCGCCCGAGCCCATCAGCAACCCATCCAGAATCGATGCGGCAATCCCAACAGGCGCATCGGTAGGATGATTGGGCTGGAGTCGCGCACTCAGTCTGCCCTCTAGCCCCACCGTAGTGCGAAACCGCGTCACCACGCGAATCTTACGGGCCGCAGCAATCAGGTCCTGCACGCGCATCAGCTTGCTCACGGCCGCCGCCATCTCCGGCGTCAGACCCGGCGAAAGCGCCGCTATGCGCTCGCCCGTTGCCTCGTCACTCAACAGCCAGTCGCGCAGCTCGCCAACCGTAAACGAGCGCACCGGCGCGAACGCCTCGGCATCGTGCGTGTCCACAATAAGCCGCGTCACCTCGTCCGTCTCGTAAGGCACAACTTGCTCAGCGCAAAAGTGCGCCAGGGGCAAATCGGCCAGGGCGAATTGCGCCGCTACGCGTTCCTCAGCAGTTGCTGCAGCAACGCCGGCCAACACATCTCCGCTGCGCAGGGGAGTAGCTTTAGCCAGCAGCTCGCGCAAACTGGCAAAGGTGTACATCCGCGCGCCAATGGAGTGGCTGAAGCTCATGCCGCTGCACCCACAGGATACGGCGGCGGTTGCACACTTGCGTAATGTGCGCTGGTAAAATTCAGCTTCGCGCAAGGAAGGGTTGAAATCACCCATGAAAACCGGACGCAACACCGCTACCCTATTCGCAGTCTTCGCCGCTTCGCTCATCGCAATCATCCCAGGCCTCGTTCATGCTCAATCTTCCGGCTCCGAACCCGGCTCGCCCTTTGTCGTCACAACCGGCGGCGAGCTTCGCGGCTTGCCGCGCACGGGCGGAGGCGCGCAGTTTCTCGGTATCCCTTACGCCGAGCCGCCGGTGGGCGATCTGCGCTGGCGCGAACCCGTACCGGTCAAGCCGTGGCGCGACCCTCGTTATGCCACGCGTTATGGCGCACCCTGCGCGCAGCCGTATCTAGGCGATTGGAACCGGCACGACGCCGAGAACGGAAGCGAAGACTGCCTCTATCTCAACGTCGTCACGCCCGCCTGGCCGGCAAAGCAGTTGCTTCCCGTCATGTTCTGGCTTCACGGCGGAGCCAACGTCGGTGGATCGGGTGGAGGTTCGCTCTACAACGACGGCACGCTGGCCAGCCATGGCGTGGTCACCGTCACCATCAACTACCGCATGGGCGTCTTCGGCTTTTTCGCGCACCCTGAGCTCACCCGCGAATCGGCGCATCACGCCTCAGGCAATTACGGCCTGATGGACCAGATTCTTGCGCTGCACTGGGTAATCGACAACATTGCAAAATTCGGCGGCGATCCTCACAACATCACGGTATTCGGTCAGTCAGCCGGCTCCATGGATACGGGATTCCTGATGAGTTCGCCGCTCTCGATCGGACTCTTCCAGAAAGCGATTGGCGAGAGCGGCGCAGTCTCCACCGCGCCCGTTCCGGCACTGGCCGATGCTGAGAAGGTCGGAATCGAATCGATTGCGGCGCTCAATCTACCCCCGGGAGAAGAGGGTATTGCCGCAGCCCGCAAATTTCCTGCGAAAGACCTGATGCAGAAGCTGGGTCAACGCGCAATGGGGTTCCCCTTTGTCGGCCCCGACGTTGACGGATGGGTGCTTCGCGAGCGGCCCGACAAAGTATTTGCCGCCGGTCAGGAGGCGAGAGTCCCGCTGCTGCTCGGCACCACGTCGAGAGAATTCGGCGACCAGATACCCACCGACGACCTGCTGAATGTCATTGACCGACAGGCGGGCGACTTGGCGCCGAAGGTGAAAGCCGCTTACGGGCTAACTCCCGACGCGCAAGGCAAAGTGAATCAGCCTTCCGACCCTTTATATGGCACGGCCAGCCAGCAATTCATAGCCGACGTCAGCTTCCACTGCCCCATTTCAAGCGAGGCGTTGTGGCACAGCGCGGCGGGCAACGCGACATACGAGTATGAACTCGATCACGCAATTCCCGGGCAGGAGGCGCAAGGCGCGGTTCACTCCTCCGATCTACCTTACGTGTGGGGATATTTTCCGAAATCAGGCAACATTGCGGGCGCATTTGGTCCGGTCGACACAAAGCTTGCAGAACTGATGGAGACCTACTGGACCAACTTCGCGCGCACCGGCAATCCCAACGGCGATTCAGCACCCGTCTGGCCCGACCTGCGGACCGCGAAGACCTACATGCAATTCACACAGACCGGCGACGGCGTAATGAGCACCGGTCCCCTGCGCGCCGCGCAGTGCGAAGTCTATCGGGATTTCACGGCCGTAAAGATGAAGGCGGGCAAGTAGCGCCATAATCAGTTGAGGCGCCAACGGCTCCATCTGGCTCAGAGTGCGCCTCCGTCCATCGGCCCCGGAGGGGCCGGTCGAACTTAGCCCACGGTGGAGTCGCCGCGGCGACGGAACCGTGGGGCGACTCACCACCAACGACACGCCGCCCCGTAGGGCCGGCACGAAACGCAGTGGCTTCTTTTCAGGAATGGCCGAAAATCATGCTGAAAATACTCGCTGTACTAATTTTTTGCGCCGCACCCTTTTCGCTCGCCGCACAGGCCCCTGCAGCGTCCGCTACGACTCCAACGCCAGCCAACCCGCTGCACCGTCACTATCAAGACGGTGAAACGCTGGTCTACAAAATGACCGGCATAAACGAGAACTGGCACTACACGGTCCGCGCCCAGGGAACGGTAAAGAAAAACGACCGCGGTGTCTGGTTTGAAGAATACCGCTTTACCGATATGACGTCGGACGGCAAGCCGTACACCATGGCGCCGGCGATGACCGACTTCCGCCAGAAGCTTTCGCTCGATCCCCGATTCATTCCGTCGCTGCCCGACCTCAGCAAGGTCGATCCCAAGTTCATCGGGCCAATCACCGACCTGATGACTTTCTACGTCGACCTGTGGCTGCCCGGAATGATGGGCTTTGTGAAGAAACCCGGCGATCACTATTACTTCAAACTAGGCACGCCCAGCTCATGGGCCGACGGAACGCATGTGCTCACCGGCGTAAGCTCGATCGATTTCGATTTCACTTTCAAATCGGTTGACACTGCCACAGGTACCGCAACACTCGAAGTAAAGCACGTGCCGCCCGTGAAGCCGCAGATTCCCTTGCCTGGCGCATGGATGCAAGCGCCCGTTGGTGATATTGCGAATAACTGGGTTGAAGTTGTGAAGCAGCCGGATGGCAAGTTCGGCGCCGCCGTGGGGCAGGAGAATTTCACCGTCGATCTGGTAGTGAGCCTGGCCGACGGCAGAATTCTCTCGGGGAAGATGGACAACATAGTGAAGACCATCCACCGCACTTGCGACGGCCAGGCCCTGACGCATTGCGATGCGCCGGTTCCACACCAGATCGAAAGAAAGATCGAGATCGCGCTCGAGCCAGCGAAGCCGTAAAACAGGGAACGACGAAAGACGATAAATACGAAGGCCCTTCGGCACAAACCGAAGGGCCTTCTATCTTAATCGACCGCCGACGGTCAGAACCTAACGCTGGCAGCCCTCGGCGACACCCCGCTCAACTCCGCCGCGCGCGCCTCAGCATAAGCAGCCGCGCCAATCAGCGCCGTCCGGCTCTCCAGAATCACGCGCACCGGCATGTTGATGAGCAATTGGCTCAGGCGGCCCTTGTCGGTAAACGCCTTCATAAAGGTGCCGTCCTTCATTTTCTCAATAATGCGGGGAGCAATGCCGCCGCCCACATAAAGCCCGCCGACCGAGAGAGTCGTGAGCGCTAGGTTGCCCGCCTCGGCGCCGTATGCCGAAACAAACATGTCAAGAGCCTTCTCACAAATCTCGCTCTTGGCTTTGAGGGCAAGTTCGGTAATCACCGCGTTCGGATCTTCAGCGGCAATACGCTCGGCCAGCCATGCCGGCTCTTCAACGCCACGCACTTCCCGTAGGAAGTTGTAGCAGTTGGTGATTCCCATGCCGCTCACCACGCGCTCGTGGCTGATGCGGCCGTTGTACTTCTGCTGCAGAAAGCGCAGCAAGTCGATCTCATCTTCATTGCGCGGGCCAAAATCGGTGTGCCCGCCCTCAGACGGGAAGGGCGTGTAATGACGGCCGTCCCACACCAGAAATCCCTCGCCCAATCCCGTGCCGGCAGCGATCAGCGCGCGGTTGCCAATCTGGCTTGAGTCGCCTTCGCTCAGCGTGCAAATCTGGTCTGGGGTCAATTCGGCAATTCCATAACCGTTGGCTTGCAGATCGTTGATCAGGAAAACGTAGTCGATGCTGAGATCCTTCGCCAGCTCGCGGCTATCCAGCGTCCATGGCAGATTGGTGAGCCGCAAGCGTCCATCGCGCACAGGTCCGGGCACGCCAAAGCATGCCGAAGTAACCTTCTCGCTCACAACAAACTCTTTAACAATTTCTTCCAGGCCGGAGTACTCCTTGGCCGGGTACTGATGATCGCGAATGTGGTTCAGTTTGCCGTCGGTGAATTCGTAAAGTGCAAGGTGAACTTTGGTGCCGCCTACATCGCCCGCAAGAATCATTCTTTCCTCTCAAAAACGCCGCGCCCAGTCCCGTCAGTGGCGGGCAGCAGCGCGGCCGCAGCCTTATCCAGAATCAGAGTAAGTATACCGCTCGCCGGTCGAATTAGCTGGCTGGGAAATGTGTCGGTATCGCGCGGCCCGGTGAACACCCGGCTCAGAACCTGTGCCTTGTCAGCTCCTCCAATCAGGAAGAAAACACTGGCGCCCTGGTTAATCACCGGCCAGGTAAGCGTCACCCGCCAGGCGTCTTTGTTTTGAACATGATTAGCCACCACCAGCCGGCCTGTTTCACTTAGCGCCGCGGTATGCGGAAACAGCGATGCGGTGTGACCGTCAGGCCCCATGCCCAGCGCGATCAGATCGAAGCGCGGCGTTTCAGCGCCTTCGAGCCGAAACGCATTGCGCAGCAGCGACTCGTAGCGCGAAGCAGCCGCATCAGGCTCAAGCTCGCCCTCCATGCGGTGCACTTGTTCAGGCGACAGCGGTACGTGGTCAAGCATCGCCTCGTGGGTCATGCGGTAGTTTGAGTCGGAGTCGTCGGGCGGTACACAACGCTCGTCCACCCAGAAAAGCTCCAGCTTTTGCCACGGCATGCGCTCGCGCCAGGGCTGCGCCGGGTCGGCCAGCAGCTTGAATGCGGCCTTGGGAGTTGATCCGCCGCTGATGGCGATGCGAGCGCGGCCCCGAGCAGCAACGGCCACCTCGGCCACTTCAACAAAATGCTGCGCCGCGAGCACTGCCAACGCATCGGTATCCGGCGCAACAATGGTTTTAATTCTCAGATTCTGCGGCATGGGAAACGGCCTCCGAATATTACGTTACACGGAAGGGTTTCAGGCATGCGACCCGGACGGCTGACCTCAGAAACGTTTCGATGCGGCAGCTTATTTTTCGCCCAGGTAAACCCGGTACTGCTGCTCAAGCACTCCGGCAGACCGAGCCAGCGCCAGCTTCGACAAGTTGTACTGGTAGAGGCTCTCCACGAGACTGGTCTGAGCCGTGGTCAGCGAGGCCTGCGCTTCAACCAGCGGCAGGTTGTCGTCAACGCCGGCCTTCACGCGGTCGGTTTCATCGCTGAGCGCCTGCGTCGCCAGGTCAACATTCGATCGCGCCACATCAACCAGCTTTTTGTCTGACGCAACGTCAAGCAGCGCCGACCGCACCTGCTGGTCGATGTGCACGTGCAGATCGGCAAATTGGTTATTCACCGCCTGCATCTCGGCCAGCGATGCATCTTCGTTGCCGCGAATCCCCGCCTCGCGGAAGATGGGCAGCTTGAGTGTGCCAAAGGCCATAAAGTTGCCGCGCGTGCCGGCCCCGTCTACCGCGGTTTCAGCGTAGTAGCTGTTGAAGCTGAGTGTGGGCAGGCGCTGCGCGCGATAGGCATTGTGAACGGCCTTGAACTCGACCGCCTGGTTCTTCAGGTTCTGGTAATCCTGTCGGTCCTGATACGCAATCGCCATTACCTCTTCAGGCGTTTGCTCGGCCAGCTCGCTGTAGGGGGCCTGGTCAGTAAGCTCAATCGTCTGCCCCGGATCGATGCCAATCTCCCGCTTCAGCAGGATGAGGTCTTTGGCAAGCATGTTTTCCGCAGCTATCTGCGACTGCTGCTGCGTCTGCAACTCCACCCGCGCACGCAATTCATCAAGATTCGCCACCGTTCCGGCCACATGCTCTTCGTGAGCGTGGTCAAACAACAGTTGCGCCTGGGCAACCTGGGCCTTGGCGTTGTCTAATTCGCCCTGGTCGGCAATCGAGCGCAAATAAACAGTGGCAACCTGCTGCACCACCTCGCCGCGCGCCGACATCATTGCGAAGTACGAAGAACGCTCAGCCGCGCCGGCAGCGCGCCAGCCGGCAATCACCGGGCCCGAAAAGATCGTCCAGTCAAAGTGCGCTACGCCTTCAGCGATATTGTCGCGGGTAATGGTCGCAAACTTGATGTTCGAGCCGCCACTCGGAAAAATGGATGCGAATTTCTTCACTACTCCGGGGCTGAATCCCTGGGCCACCAAATCGTGCTGCGCATAAGTCATGTCGCCGGAGACTGTAATGGTGGGCAAAAACTCCTGCAGCGCCTGGTTGCGTTCGCCGTGCAGCGCCTTTTGGTTGTTCTGGGCTTCTCTCAAGCCAAGATTGTTCTGGAGTCCGCGCTTGACGGCGTCGTCGAGCGACAGCTTGAGTGTCTCGCCCGTCACCGGCTCCGCAGTAACGCTGCCCCAATAAGGATTGGTGGCCGAGGAAGCATTTCCCGACTGAGCGCGGGCCGCAAGCTGGCCGCAAGCCAGCGCGACAAAGCCGCCGAGAACTAAAAGCGGCACACGCCGCGCGAATGATTGGAGGTTTCCGCTCACTTTCACTATTTTCTCAGATGTGCCGGACAGCGGATGGGATTCACGGAAGGGCTGAAAGCTTATCCGCAAGGCTTTCGCCGGCCACTCTCGCATCGTGATCGTAGCTCTTCGCCCTACCTTCGCACCCATACGCTATGCTTGTACCCGTCTCGAACTACCGCCTGGGGTCCAACTCTATGCATGCTTCCATCAGCCGCCGGTCCGTCGTCTTTGCGCTTACGCTTTTAGGCACACTCATCTCAGCGCCGGCGCTCTCGGCGCAATCCGCCACCCTCGGCATCTTCGAAGGCCAGCAGGACGTTGGCACAATCCTGCATCCAGGATCGGCCGCATTCGACGCTTCGACCGGAACCTACACACTCACCGGCAGCGGCGACAACTTGTGGTTTGCCGAGGATGACTTCCATTACGTGTGGAAGAAAGTCTCAGGAGATTTCTCGCTGAGCGCCGACATTGCGCTGCCTGGCACGGGCGGCGAACCGCATCGCAAGGCCGTCATCATGATCCGCCAAACCCTCGATCAGGATTCGGCCGCCGTCGCCATCGCCGTGCATGGCGATGGGCTAACCTCGCTGCAATGGCGGCTCACCAAGGGCGACAACATGCACGAGGTGCAGGCCAACGTGAAGGTGCCAACCACCGTTCGAGTTGAAAAACATGGCGATTACTTTTCTGCGTTCGTGACCGGCGCCGACGACAAGGTTGGCCCTTCAGGAGCTGCAACAAAAGTTGAGTTCATCGGCTCGTTCTATGTCGGCATTGGCGTCTGCGCACACAACAAAGTCCTCGTTCAGCACGCGGTTTTCTCGAATGTGAAGTTCTCCCCGCTCATTACCGCAGCCGGCCAGCCGGTACTGGTGAGCGCACTCGAGACCATCCCGATTGCCTCGACCGATCGCCACGTGGAATATGTTGCCGCTGCGCATTTTGAGGCTCCGAACTGGACGCGCGACGGATCGGCGCTGATCTTCAATCAGGACGGCAAACTGCGCCGTCTCGCGTTCGGCACAAACAGCCAAGACGCGATCCCAGACACCATCGACGCCACGCCCGAAACGCATTTGAACAACGATCACGGCATCTCACCCGATGGAACCATGCTGGCCTTCAGCGACTCTTCTGACCCCGACCATAATTCGCGCGTGTATGTGGCGCCCATCGGCGGCGGCACGCCCCGGCAA
>Ga0265338_10008490_pt1 | contig 12461 bp, 13 predicted proteins | sample 42126metaG_FD_193579 | JGI IMG/M metagenome (GOLD analysis project Ga0265338, IMG submission 193579) | Rhizosphere microbial communities from Carex aquatilis grown in University of Washington, Seatle, WA, United States - 4-21-26 metaG | ecosystem: Host-associated > Plants > Roots > Rhizosphere... | reverse complement strand
GGCAGGCGGACGGATTCCTCCTTCAGCAGGGTGAAAATACTGCCGCCAATGTAAGCGGCCCACGCCGCCAGCGGGTTCGCATGGCACAACTCGCGCACCTGGGCATAGTCGCCCACGGTGCCGCCCGAGGTCAGATAATCGAGGGGGATGCGGGTTTCCACCGGCAGCGTGCGCCGGCCGGCCTGCATGGTGCGGATGCGTAGCGTGCGGTCGGTGCGGGCCTGCAGGGCCGTCAACATGCCTCCGCCCAGCACCGCCTCGCAAACATTGGCGCCGGAATAATCGGCAATGCCGCCCATCACGTCCAATCGTGCCGGCACGCGCGCCACCCAGACCTCGCCCGCATTGAAAAATCCGGCAAAACCGGTGGTGTCACTGTTGGGCTTGTTCAGGAGCTGCTCAAATTCAGATACTTCGAGAGGGAGTTCGCTGTTCATGAAATGTCGCCCGGAGGATGCCAAGAACGGGTGCGTCGGTCACGCAGGAAAAAGCTAGTGGGAATGGTGGAAGAGCCGTCTTCGGTTTTGGAGCAGATACCAGACGATGATCACGTTGATGGCCAGGATGCTGAAAACCACCCAGGAAAAGGATGGGCGATGAACCAGTTCGCGCAGTTCGATGGGGATGAAAAAGGCCGATTCGCCAATGGCCAGCCAACCCGCCCAGGACGCGCGAAACATCAGACCGATGCCTTCGACGAGCGAAAACAGGCTGTAAAGAAACGTGGTGATGGACACCCAACGCACATTGGCCGGCGTGATTTGATCCAGTTTGTCGCCGACGTCCGAGAGAAACCGGTTTTCCGGATCGAGATGGACCCAGCGGAGCGCCTTGTCGAACAAATCCGGGAGGTCTTTTCCCACCAGCTTAAAAACGCCGAAGGCCAGCGCCAGCGCCAGGATGCCTTTGACCAATTTGCAGGCGATGATGAAATAGAGCGTCGGCGCGCGCTTTTTCATTGCCACAATTTTTGTGTCGGCAGCCATCAGCGGATTTTGGGCAGGAGCCAGTTCAACAATTCACCGATGGCCATGCGTTCCTGCTTCCCGTCGTCGCGATAACGCACAGTCACCGTGTCCTTCAACTCCGGTTTCTCACCCAGCGTGTCAAAATCAATCGTCACGCAGAAGGGCGTGCCGGCCTCGTCCTGCCGCGCATAACGGCGGCCAATCGAGCCGGCATCGTCGTAATACACATTCAGCCATGGCCGCAGCAAATCACGCACTTCCTGGGCTTTCTTCACCAGGTCCGGCTTGTTTTTGAGCAGAGGCATGACCCCGGCTTTGACGGGGGCAACCCGCGGATGAAATTTGAGGATGACACGCGTATCGGCTTTACCCTTGTCGTCGGTTTCGGTCACTTCTCTGTAAGCATTGGCAATCAAGGCGAGGATTAGACGGTCCACCCCGGCACTCGGTTCAATGACGTGCGGGATATACTGGCCCTTGGCCAGGCCGTTCGCATCATCGGTCGCGTCTTTCGACGCCTGTTCTTCCGTCACCCCCATCTTGACGAGGTATTTTTTCCGGTTTTCGTAGTAACGCCGCCAGAGTTCATCTTGTTTTTCCTTGGGCAATTTGCCCCAGGCGGTGCGGAGTTCCTCGTCAAACACGCCCATCGGTTTGCCGGAGAAACGCTCGTGCTGGCTCAAATCAAAATCGCTGCGGGCGGCGATGCCTTCGAGTTCCTGCGTGCCAAAGGGGAATTTGAACAAAATATCCACCGTGGCGCGGGCGTAATGCGCCAGTTCCTCCGGCTTCTGCCAGTATTCCTCCAGCGTCGCGCGGGACAGGCCGATGCCTTCGTAGAAGGCGATGCGTTCCTCAACCCAATACTGATGCCAGAGTTGCCAGCCCCACGTGGGCTGCGGTTCTCCGGGATGCCCCTTGGTGGCCGGCGCGGCGACCTGGCCGGTGATGGCTTCAATGGCCTCGTCGGGTTTGATGAAAAATTCCAGTTCCATCTGTTCGAATTCGCGGGAGCGGAAGGTGTAATTGCGCGGCGTGACCTCATTGCGGAACGCCTTGCCGACCTGCGCGATGCCGAACGGCACCTTCTGCCGCGAAGTTTCCAGCACGTTCTTGAACTGCACGAAAATGGCCTGGGCGGTTTCCGGGCGAAGATAGGCAATGGCCGATTCATCCTGCACCGGACCCACGTAGGTCTGGAACATCAGGTTGAAGGCTCGGGGAGCAGTCTTTTCGCCGTGGCATTCGGAAACCATTTTACTCGGCTTCTGTGGACAGGGGATTTCATTGGTCTGGTCGGCCCGGAAACGGCCTTTGCACGTCTTGCAATCAATCATCGGGTCGCTGAACGTGTCCACGTGACCGCTGGCCTTCCAGATCTTCGGCGACATGATGATGGTGGCTTCAAGCCCGACGACATCCTCGCGCTGGCGGGTCATGGTGTTCCACCAAAGCTCTTTTACGTTGCGCTTGAGTTCCGCCCCCAGCGGGCCGTAGTCCCAGAAGCCATTGATGCCGCCGTAAATCTCGGAAGAGGGGTAGATGAACCCGCGCCGCTTGCACAGCGACACGATCTTTTCCATGAGCACGTTTTCTTTTGGCTCGGCCATAGGGTCGAGCAGTGTTTGCGATGCGCCCGGGCATGTCAATGCCGCACCCGGACGGTGCCGGAGAAAACCTCCGTCTTTTGCGCTCAACACCCCCACATTGCCGGGAATGGGTTCATCGGGGGGGTGCCGGCTGCAGCGCGCCCTTCTTTTGGGCGGCCATCGCGGCGGCCAGGTTTTTTTGCACGTCGGCGTAGTCCGGTTTCAGCCTGAGCGCTTCCTGGAATTGGCCGATCGCCTCGTTCAGATTGCCTTTCCGGAAAAGGGCCACACCGAGATTGTTATGCCCCTCGGGGTCGTCCGGTTTCAACTGCAACTCCGCCTGATACTCACCAATCGCCTCGTCCCACACTCCTTTCCGGCAAAGCGCATTGGCCAGATCATAGCGAGCATCCGCGTCGTCGGGTTTCATTCCCAGCGCTTCCCGGTATTGACTGATGGCTTCGTTCAACCGGTCTTCCTTGCTGAAAACCAGTCCCAGTTGGGCATGGGCCTCCCAATTGTTTTCGATGACGACACTGGCATAGCGAAAAAGAATTTCGCTATTTTTCCAATAGCCAATCTGGATGCGGGTGACCGGTATACAAATCAGTATGACGGCTGTTGCCAGGGTGAACGGGGCAAGGAACTGGTGGCGCCAGTGCCTGGTCAATGCGTACACCCCCCAGGCGAGAGCGACGAACAGACCGATCAACGGCACATAGGTATAGCGATTGGCAATTGATTGAAACCCTACCTGTACCAGTCCGATCACCGGTACCAGAGTCCCGATAAACCAAGCCCAACCCACCACCAGGTAAGGATGGTCATCCCGTGTCCTCCAGGCCAAAACGGACAGGCCCAGCAGCAGGAACGCGGAGGCGATCACCGCGGCCAGAGGCCAGTGGCCCGGATGCGGGTAAAAGAACGGGAGGTTGGCCGGCCAAAACAATTTTCCCAGATATCGGCAATAGGAAACCGGCATGTTTTCCACCCGGTCCGCCAAAGAAAAGCTGCCCATCGTTCGCATTCCGCCGAAACCCTTTTGGGCCGAGACAGTGACCAGGCAGATGGCGATGGAACATAGAAGGAAAGGTATTTTCTCTACCAGCAATTTCCGGGCGGCCTGGCTTTTGAAGCGGCTTAACGGCCAATAATCGAGCAACAGCAAAACGAAAGGCAGCGTCACCAACATGGATTTGGCCATCAGGCCCAGCACAAAGAAAAACAATGCCAGCCAGTAGTAAAGTGATCCGTGACCCATCACCGGTGACGGGATGACGGCGCTTCGTGCCGCTTGCTGCCTGTCACCGGTCACCCCGTGCGCGTAGCGCGCGTAAGCCAGCAGGGTCAACAACCAAAACAGAGTGCTCAATACATCCTTGCGCTCGGATGCCCACGCCACGGATTCCACGTGCAAGGGATGCACGCCAAACATCGCGGCCACAAAGAAACTCCGCCCGGTCGCTCCGGTCATCCCTTCCAGGACCAAAAAGACCAGGACGGCATTGATTGCATGCAGCAACAGGCTGGTAAAGTGATGTCCCCGGGGATTCAAGCCGAACCATTGGCAGTCCAGCATGTGGGACAACCAGGTCAAAGGATGCCAGTTGCCGCAATCGGTGCTGCCCATCGCCCAGGCGATGTTTTCCCGGGTCAACCCCGACTGCACATGAGGGTTTCCCGTGATGTAATCCGGGTCATCATAGAAAATAAAACCGTTGTTGAGCACCGGGAGGAAGGTGAAAATGATGACGAACAATAAACCCAACCCAAGCAAGATGGTTTTCCCTTGTCGCGAGTTCGCCAGTAGCATAACGGCAAGTAATTTCGGCCGGGCTAGAATTCCAGACTTATTACCCCGGGGGCAAGGCATTTAAATGGCGGATCGGAGTCGCTTTCCCTGCGGTGTCTTGGGGGGATTTCTCAGCGGATATTTTTTCTTTCGGGCGCGTGAATTTCACGCGAGACGCGTGAAAATTTCACGCGAGACGCCCCCGCCCTGAAATTCACCCCTGCTTTATTTGGCTTTTGGCGCAAAAAACCGGTTGGCACTGGCATTGCTAAGAAAATTTCATACGGTGTGTTGACAGTACGTGCGATTTGGATAATTTCGACGGATTGTCACTCAACAAACGGAAACCAAAACAACATTGATTGTATGAAAAGAATTCTGAAACAGAAAAAAGCTTTCACTTTGATCGAGTTGCTCGTCGTGATCGCGATCATCGCCATTCTGGCGGCGCTTCTGTTGCCGGCGCTCGCCGCCGCCAAGCGCAAGGCGCAACGCATCAATTGCGTCAGCAACATCAAACAGCAAGGCATTGCCTTCCGCCTCTGGGAAGGTGACAACGCCGACAAGTATCCCATGGCGGTCAGCACCGCTTACAACGGGGCCAAGGAGAGGATTTATACCTCGGGGCAGAAGCCTGATCCCGCCTACAATGTGAATGCCGTTTTTGTGGTGATGTCCAATGAATTGAGCACGCCCAAAATTCTTTATTGTCCCGCTGACAATGGCCAGGGCATGCAAGGCCCCGGCTATACCGGTAACATGATTTCCCGCGGCCCGGCCACGAACTTTTCGGGCGCGGGTACCGTTGGTTCCCTCAGCAATACGCCCGCCTATTTAAGTTATTTCGTATGTGGCGATGCGGCGGAAACCTACCCGCAAATGATCATGGTGGGCGACCGGAATATTGGAACGGTTCCCACCCAGAGTCTTCCGGCTCTGGTGACCAACACGGTCGCAAGCTCGCTCACGTTTCAATGGCCGCCAGCCGCTCCTAACTGGTGGGCCTGGACGGCTGTGGATTTGCACTTGCGGGTTGGTAATCTGGGTATGGCTGATGGCAGCGCCCAGCAGGTGACGGTTGCCGGGTTGCAGACGGCCCTGGCTACCTCCACTAACGGTGCATCGACCACCGCTCCATGGTATAATTTCCCGCAGTAAGTCACTGCCCGGGTTTCAAAACAGCGAGGCGTCCGCAAGGGCGCCTCGTTTTTTTATCGCCTTCCCGGGGGAATATCAAATCGTCCCGCGGTCGTCCGGCTTCCGGCGCTGCTGGGCGAAGAATTTTTGCAGCAATTCCCGGCAATCCGTCTCCCGGATGCCGCGCGTGATTTCGCAGCGGTGGTTCAGGGTGGGGAATTGCAGCAGATTCATCGCCCCGCCGGCGGCCCCGCCTTTCGGGTCGCTCGCGCCGAAAACCACGCGCGCCAGCCGGGTGTGCACGATCGCGCCCGCGCACATCGGGCACGGTTCCTTGGTCACATAGAGTGTGCAATCCGTCAGCCGCCAGTCACCGACGGCCTCCTCGGCCTGGGTCAGAGCGAGCATCTCGGCGTGTGCCGTGGCGTCCTTGAGTTGTTCCACCTGGTTGAACGCCCGGGCGATGATGCGTCCCGCGCGCACGATGACCGCCCCCACCGGGACCTCGTCGGTTTCGCCGGCGCGCGCCGCCTGCCGTAATGCTTCGCCCATGAAATAGTCGTCGCTGTGCAAATCAATGATCGGTTCGTCCATAAATCAATCGCGGGTCTTCGATTCCTCCAGCGCCCAGTCGTTGCGCCCGTCGGGATGGCAATGGCAGTGCGCCGCGAAAAATCCGCCGCGATGCCGCCAGAACCAGGGCCAGATTTGCTCCCGGTCGGTCTGCGGCAGATGCAAACCTTCGAGTGCGGAGCGCGCGAAGAACTGAAAACGGCCTTCGGCGTGATGCGGCGGCAGGGATTTGAGGCGCGGTTTCACCTCGAATAAAAACATCAGCCAATGAGTCTGGCCCTGGTAACCATGTTCGCTGACCAGGCCGGTAAGATGCAGATCTCCCGGCTGCAACGAAAAGCCGGTCTCCTCCTGCGCTTCACGGCAGGCACAGACGTAGGGCGATTCACCGATGTCCATCTTCAATTTTCCGCCACAGGGGCTCCAGAAGCCGCGGTTCGGTTCCTGGGCGCGTTCGAGCAGCAGCACGTCATCCCGCTCGTTGAAGCAATAAAGCAGTGTGGCGACCTTGTAAGGCAAAATCATGGGTATCAATTCAATCGATTCCTACACGCCGTCATTTCGTTCAGAAACAACCGACGCAGGGCATCGTAGCCACGTTCGTTAGGGTCTTCCAGGTTGATAAAATACCAATAGTGCGGGTCTTTCCAGTCGTAATGTTTCGTCCAGAACTGCGCACAATGAATACCGTGACCTAAAAAGCTGTCATGCATGTTGACCAGGTGGACATTTGTATGTGCTTGGGCGCACCTTTGAAGGTTCAGGTTATAGGCGCTCAGGATTTTCAGACCACCAGGCCAATCGGGGAGTGTGGTATGTTTGATATCGCCGATGCCATCGGTCGGGTCGTAAATGTTTGCCATGAAAATCTGGCAGCCGCCTGGAAATCGCGCCGTGATTTCGTTGATCATTGAATCAAGGCGGCCGTCGAAATCGTCAATCCAGGGTTTTGCCTGTTCCAGACTGGCGCCATACATGGCTTGATCCCGTGGCGGAGTCCGTCCGTAATTATGAATCAGATCGTTGCCGCCGGTGGTGATAACGATAATCCCGAGAACATTGGAGCCAGCCGTAGCCAGACGGGGCAGTTCCTTGCCCATGTGTTCCGCTGAAGTGCTGCCGGAAATGGCTAAGTTCGTGAATTGCAATTTTGGTATCACCGCGCTGAGACAAACCCCGTTCAAGTCGGCAAATTCATCGGGCGGATTTTTAATCAGTCGGTCAAAATAGGAATAACCCTTTCGGGCGCCAAATCCGGCCGTCACGCTGTCTCCGATGCCGACCAGGAGAACCGGGCGGCTTGTCCACGGGCTGGAAAACGCTCCGCGCGAGACGACTGGACCGGCGGGACCATTCCCAACCGGGTGGATAAAATAAACTGACAGGTAATAAAAGACAATGGCCAGCAGAACAATGCCGGCGATCAAAATTCCAATCCGACGTTTTGATTTGGCGGACATGGCGGCTTGATTGAAAAGCCCGGACGTGCCTGAAGCAAGCGGATTAACCATCATGCAAATTTCCATTGCGACCGGGCGCAAAAACATTAGCATTATCCTTTCCGCCCCGAAAGCTTTCGGGGCAAAGACAAAAACTGATGAAAACTTACGATATTGCAGTCATTGGCGGCGACGGCACGGGGCCGGAAGTCGCCCGCGAAGCCCTCAAAGTTTCCGAAGCCGCGGCCCAAAAATTCGGTTTCAAGATCAACTGGCATCATTATGATTTTGGCGGCGAACGTTACCTCAAGACGGGTGAGGCGTTGCCGGACAGCGCGTCCGGTGAGTTGCGCCAGTACAAGGCAATCTTCCTTGGCGCGGTCGGCCACCCGCAGGTCAAGCCGGGCATTCTGGAAAAAGGCATCCTGCTTCGTCTCCGCTTCGAACTGGAGCAATACATCAATTTGCGCCCGGTGAAACTTTACCGCGCGGCCGATTGTCCGCTCAAGGACAAGGGCCCGGAGCATGTGGACTTTGTCGTTGTGCGCGAAAACAACGAGGGTCTTTATACCGGCTCGGGCGGTTTTGTTTTTAAGGGCACGCCGCATGAAGTGGCGATCCAGGAATCGGTGAACACGCGTCGCGGCGTGGAACGCTGCCTGAAATTCGCCTTTGACCTGGCGCAGAAGCGGCGGGGCGGCCAGCCATGGAAGGGCCTCAAGCCGGAGGACGCCCAGGCTGGCAAGACCGCGCAACTTATGCTCTGCGGCAAGACGAATGTGCTCACCTACGCGTTCGATTTGTGGGAGCGAGCGTTCCACGAGCTCGGCACGAAGTATCCGTCAGTGAAACGCGATTACGCCCACGTGGACGCCACGGTCATGTGGTTCGTGAAAAACCCGGAGTGGTTCGACGTGATTGTCACCGATAATATGTTCGGCGATATCATCACCGACCTGGCGGCAATGATCCAGGGCGGTCTGGGTATCGCCGCCGGCGGCAACATCAATCCCGAGGGCACGAGCATGTTCGAGCCGATGGGCGGCAGCGCGCCGAAATACACCGGCCAGAATGTCATCAACCCGCTCGCGGCCATCAATGCTGCCGGGATGATGCTCGATTTCCTGGGCGAGGCCAAAGCGGGTGCGGCCATCGAAACGGCCGTCGTGAAAATCATCAACACGAAGATCCAGTCGCTCGCCGCCGGCAAAATGGGTCACGGCACCCGCGAGGTGGGCGATCTGGTGGCGGCCGCAGTCTGAAACCGGGAGGCGGCGGATGAAAAGTCTGACCGAACATCTCTGGTTCGAAACGCCACATCGGCGTGATTACGTCAACATCACGGGCACGATCGAGCAGCTGGTCCGCAAGAGCGGTGTGCAGGAAGGGCTTTGCCTCGTCAACGCCATGCACATCACCGCCAGTGTTTACATCAACGATGCGGAAGACGGATTGATCCACGATTACGATGTGTGGCTCGAGAAACTCGCGCCGCATGCGCCGACGTCGCAATACCAGCACAACCGCACCGGCGAGGACAATGCCGACGCGCACATGAAACGACAGGTCATGGGTCGTGAAGTGGTCGTAGCCATCACCCAGGGCAAACTCGACCTGGGCCCGTGGGAACAGATTTTCTACGGGGAGTTCGACGGTCGCCGGCGCAAGCGGGTGCTGGTGAAAATTATCGGGGAATAACCTGATGCCCCCCAAACTGGCAGAGTTAAAACAGACCGCCATCGTCAATTCTCTTCGGAATTGCCAGCTGTTCGCCGGTTTGCCCCAACCCGACCTCGAAAAAATCGCGGATGTCTCGGTCGTAAAATCTCTGGAAAAGGGTGATTACCTCTTTCATGAAGGCGATCCGGCGCACGGATTTTACGTCATTCAGCGCGGGGCCGTGAACGTCCATCGCGTCAACGCCGCCGGCAAGGAACAAATCATCCACGTCTTTCGCGCCGGGGCCTCATTTGCGGAGGCAGCGCTCGCAACCCCGACCGGATATCCTGCGGACGCCCGGGCGCTGGAAGCCACGCAGGTGCTGCTGGTGCAAAAGGCGGGGATTCTAGAGCTGCTCAAGCGCCAGCCCGAACTCGGACTGCGCATGCTCGGTTCAATGAGCGGCCATTTGCGGGTGCTGGTGGGGCAGCTCGAAGATCTGGCGCTCAAGGACGTGGAAACCCGCCTGGCCAACTGGCTGGTCAAGCGCTGTCCCAATCCGCAAAGCGAATCACCGGTCAAAATTGAGCTGGCCATGACCAAACGCGTGTTGGCGGCGGAGTTGGGAACGGTCAGCGAAACGTTTTCGCGCACCCTGGCCAAATTCCGCGAGCAAAAGCTCCTCACGGTCAAGGGCAAGACGGTCACCATTCTCTCGCCCGCCCGGTTGAACGCATTGCTGCGCCGGAATTTGGGTGAATAACGATGCCGTCCCACCTCGTTTTAATACGCGGACGGGACTCTCGTTACCTGACCGGAAATCTCAGCGAACGGATTGGACCAGAGGAACATCGACCCGTTGATCGTTGGTATTCTTGCCTGCCAACGACCAGCCGGTTTTCCGTCCCAGCACAAACCAGCCCGGTCGGATGGCCTCAAAACTATAAACAGTGTCGCCCACCACGCGCAGCCCAGCCACAATTTGCGATCGGAACGGGGTTTTTCACTCATGCGTTTTGTTTTTAAGGTTCGGATCGGGTCAGGACCGGATCATGGTCAGGATCATTTTGAAACGTTTCAGCGCCTTGAGCGCATGCGGCTGGCCGACCGGCATCAGGATTAATTCGTCGCGTTGCAGATGATGGACTTTGCCGGCAATGATGATTTCCACCTCGCCTTCCACGACGTGCGCCAGGGCATCAAAAGGGGCGGTGTGTTCACTGAGTCCTTGTCCCTCGTCGAACGCGAAGAAAGTCACGTTGCCTGTTGGTTTCCGGACCAGCTCACGACTGACGACGGCGTCGTTCTGGTAATTCGCAATTTCACGGACGCTGGCCACTTGGGCGCCAGGAAGTCCCTTGGCTTTGGTCGCGGCGTTTTCAGCTGCCTTTTTAGTGTGATGCATCTGGAGAAGGTAATTGTTTCCGGCCGGATTCGATTTGACCGGCGTCAAGCTTTGGAGGCTTTTTAAAGCGGTCCAAACTCTTGGGTTTGAAGTGATTGCCGGTGATGTCAATCGGCTGAATCCTTGACCCATGTCAAGGCCAGCCTGGCGGTTTTCGACGATATTGAGGACATGAAACCGGTTTTAACGGCCGAGCACTCATTGCCACCGACCATTTCTGCCAGCCGGCGCCTGGTACGGGAATGGAAAACTATTGCGGCGATGGTCCGCTGTTATTGCTCCCATCGCCACGAAACAGCCGCCGGCCTCTGCCCGGAGTGCCGGGGCCTGTTGGACTATGCCACTTTGCGGCTGGGCCGTTGCCGGTACGGTGGAGAAAAGCCGACCTGCGCCAATTGTCCGGTCCATTGTTATCAACGGGATCGGCGCGACCAGATGAAGACAATCATGCGATATGCCGGGCCCCGCATGCTCTGGCGTCACCCGGTTTTGAGCTTCCGACACTGGTGGGATGGTTTTCGCAAGGCTCCGCCGTTGAACAATGAAGCCATCACCGCTGGCACCGTCTAATTACTACCTGAAAAAATCAAAACATGAATACGGCCAAAACCACTGAAAACCAGATTGGCCCCGACGGGGTCATGGACGTCCGTGAAATCCCGTGTTCCATCAAGCACGGGTTGATCCTGCGCACCTGCGTGGAACTGCCGGTGGGCGGCCATTTCATTTTGCTGAATGGCCGCGACCCGGTGCCTTTGCGCGAGGAGATTTCCGGTTTGTGGCCGGGAGCCTTCGCCTGGGAATACCTGGTCCAAAAGGCGGATGAAGTCCGGGTCAAAATCACGAAGCTCAAGGTCGTGCGAGAGGATCCGGATTTGCCGGTTGGTCATTCCTGTTCGCGTTAAAGAACATCAGTGACGTTTCGTTCCAAAAAAAGGGCGGCCGAAGCCGCCCTGTTATCATTATGTTCCACGGAGGAAAATAATCACCGTTTGCGGCGCAAGCTGAACAGGCCGGCCAGTCCGCCCAGAGTTGCCAGAGCGATGGTGGCAGGCTCCGGGACGGGGGTGGCATTCACGATGAAATTATCAACGCGGTCGGTGCCGCCAGTTCCGACATTGTTTCCGTTAATAGCCCCACCCGTGGTTGCCGATTGATCAATAATGCGAAAGTACACTGCGGGAAGATTGTTTAGAGCAGTGATTGAACTTAAATCATAAAAGAATGATTCAGCCGCCACTCCGGAAGCAGTGTTAGGGTTCCAGGCAGGCGAGCTGACCAGATTGTAGATGCTCCCAACTGGCGTGAAGGTGCTGCCATCGGTGCTGTATTCAAAATCAAAATGCCCCGGACCAGTGGCGCTGCCGACCTGGTCATAGGAAATGGTGATGTTCTGAAAGCCTGCGGAGCTTACGGAGAATTGATAATAATCACCCAAGGTCCAGTTATTCGCGCTCCAGGAATTGGATGAGCCGTTGCCAGAGGGGATGGACCAGGCTGTCGTCGCGGTCGCATGGCTGGCACTGGCGGTGCCGGTTCCGATGTCCGCCAAAACGCCACTTTGAGTCGCCCCGGTTGCAAGTCCGGCGCCCACAATGTTGTTGGTAGAGGTGGGCGTTTGAAACGTCCAATCGGCAATGACGTCCGCTTGAGCGGTTTGAATTCCGAGCGACGTTGAAAACGCCGCGACAAATATTATGGCTGATTTTTTCATATTTTGAGTTTCTCTTGAGTTAGGACTGGTAGTTTTTAGGGATGTACGAGACGGAAATATTGCCGTGAAGCGACCGTATTGGTGGTGAAAGGACTGGTGGCGCCACCCAGGGTGGTGTAAGGCCCGTTGACGAGCGCTGACGATTGGAGGCTGAAGGAGGGATCGTTCCAGGTCAGCACGATGTT
>Ga0265338_10008489_pt1 | contig 12462 bp, 11 predicted proteins | sample 42126metaG_FD_193579 | JGI IMG/M metagenome (GOLD analysis project Ga0265338, IMG submission 193579) | Rhizosphere microbial communities from Carex aquatilis grown in University of Washington, Seatle, WA, United States - 4-21-26 metaG | ecosystem: Host-associated > Plants > Roots > Rhizosphere... | reverse complement strand
TGAGACTGCCCGGTTGATGCTCGCGCCGATCGCCGTCGCGGACGCGGAAGAGATGGCGCGCGTGCTCGCGGCGCCGGAGTTGTATGCATTCACAGGCGGCGCACCCGAGTCTGCGCACGAGCTCACGATTCGGTACGCGCGCTGGGTTGTGGGCTCTCCGCGGCCCGAACAAACCTGGTTGAACCTCATCATTCGCGAGCGAACCACGCGTGCCGCCGTTGGCTACGTGCAAGCCACCGTGAACCCCGACATCGCCGATATTGCGTGGGTGATTGGCTTGCCCTGGCAACGAAAGGGCTACGCGATTGAAGCTGCACAGGCGCTCGTCGCGACTGTCGCGCAGACATTTCCCGTCGAACGCGTTCGCGCGCTCATCAAAGCGGAGCACCTCGCGTCACAACGAATCGCCGCGCGACTCGGAATGCATCTCACCAGCGAAATCGTCAACGGCGAGCAAGTTTGGATTGGACCGGCTCAACACTAGGTCGTCTACAACTTCTTCATCGCGTCGACTGCTGCCTGCCGCAAGACATCCGAGTGATAGACGAGCGTGCCCGCGTAGCCGTGTCGATCCAGCCAAGCTCGCTCTCTTTCCAAAGTGCGTGCAGCTGCGCAATCTGCCCGGGAAACACACATCCATCGCATCGCGCGCCCACAGGAGCCGATACTCGAGAGGAATGCCGGCTAAACACTGGCTCACGGCATCAAGTTGGCGTCGCGCATCAACCGCCACTTGCCGTCGTCGCCCTTGCGATAGAGGCCGAAGGTCTTGCCCTGTTTCTCGATGGGCGGCTGGCCGGGCACGGTGACCTTCACCTTCAGGTCCTGCCAGAGCCAACCGAAGTTCCCTTCGACGCGAACCTCTTTGATCTCGCTGTCGACCTGGAGCTTCACGTTACCGACCATGCTCCGCGAGCCGGCTTCGAAGTCGGCCTTCGTCATCGGCGGCTGACTGACGGTGAGGAAGAGGATGTCGTCGGTCATCAGATTCATGAGCTCGTCAATGCGCTCTTCCTGCGTGAAGCGAATCCAGTCCGCGACCACTTTTCGAAGTGCCTGCTCGTCACCGCTCATGGGACCCCTCGGTTGGATGCGCGCGGAGCGTAGCAGGACGAATCAGGCCGGTCTTCGTCCGAGCGCGCGCATGCCCGAAAGATTGAACGCCGTATTCACCAACGCGAGGTGCGAGAACGCCTGTGGGAAGTTTCCGAGCATGCGCTGGTGCGCGATGTCGTACTCCTCCGCGAGCAGGCCCACGTCGTTGCGCAGCGTGAGCAATCGCTCGAAGAGCGCCGTCGCTTCGTCGCCGCGGTCGAGCAGAACCAGGTCATCCGCGAGCCAGAACGAGCACGCGAGGAACGCGCCCTCACCTCCCGGCAAGCCGTCGGACGAGGTGTTGGTGTCGTAGCGCAACACCAGCCCGTCGCGGACGAGCTCTTTCTCGATCGCCTTCACCGTTCCGATCACGCGCCGATCATCGGCGGGCAGGAAGCCCACGAGTGGAATGCGGAGCAGGCTCGCATCGAGCACCTTGGAGCCAAATGCCTGGGTGAAGCACTGCCGCTCGGGGTCGACGCCCTTCTCGAGCACCGTCGAGCGAATCGTCTCGCGCAGCTTCTTCCAGCGCTCCAGCGGCGCCTCGAGCTGAAACTTCTCCGCAGACTTGATGGCGCGATCGACGGCCACCCAGGACATCACTTTTGAAAATACAAAGTGCTGCCGGGCGCAACGCACTTCCCAAATACCTTCATCCGGCTCGGCCCAGTGCGCCTCGAGGAAGTCCATCAGCGTGCGCTCGATGCGCCAGGCTGCGCGATCCACCACGCCGTCGACGACGCGGCCCTGGTGCATCGTGTCCATGAGCTCACCGTAGACATCGAGCTGAAGCTGGCTCGCGGCGCCGTTTCCCACGCGCACCGGACGCGAGTTCTCGTAGCCCGGCAGCCACTCCAGCACGAGCTCTGGAATGCGGCGCTCGCCGGACACGCCATAGAGCATTTGCAGCTGCGCGGGATCGCCCGCGGCCGTGCGAATGAGCCACTTGCGCCACGCGCGCGCCTCTTCGCGATAACCAGCTCTATACAAATTATCGAGTGTGAAGCTCGCGTCGCGGACCCAGCAGTAGCGGTAATCCCAGTTGCGCACACCGCCGAGCAGCTCGGGCACAGAGGTCGTCGCGGCGGCCACGATTCCGCCTGTCGGCGCGTACGTGAGCGCCTTGAGGGTGATGAGCGAGCGCACCACCGCGTCGCGCCAGGGGCCTTCGTATTTGCATTGTGAAACCCACTGACGCCAGAAGCTGAGCGTGTCGCGGAGGGCCTGGCGCGCGTCGAGTGCGGGCGGCGGTGCCTGGTGCGACGGATACCAGCTCAGCGTGACGGCATCGGAGCGATCGGCCACGGCCATGAACTCGGAGACGGTGTTGAGGCCCTCGCCCCAGGTCTCGAGATCCGTGGTGAGCACGCACGCGTCGGGGCCGGCCTCGAGCATCAGCCGGCCATCCTTCTTGGTGACCCAGGGGACGATGGCGCCGTAGTCGAAGCGCACCGTGAGGTCCATGCGCATGGGCACCACGCCGCGCACGCCCTCGACGATGCGCACGAGCTCCGGCGAGCCCGTCCGCGGCGGCATGCAGTCGAGCAGGCGCACGACGCCCGAAGCGGTGGTGAGCTCCGTCTCCAGCACGAGCGTGTCGCGACGGTAGCGGCGGCGCAGGCGCTTCACGGGCTCGACCGGCGCGATCTTCCAGCGGCCGTGCTCCGGCTTGCCCAGGAGCGCGGCGAAGATGGCGCCCGAGTCGAAGCGCGGGAGGCACAGCCAGTCGATCGAGCCCTCGCTCGAGACCAGCGCCGCCGACTGCGTATCCCCGATGAGCGCGTAGTTCTCGAGGTGCATTCACGAAAGGGTGTGCACGCGCGGCCGCATGAGAAAGGTCCACTGGAAGCAAGTGTTGAAAATCCCGAGCTCACGCGCGCCGACGCAGATGCGCTTTCCAGGCCCGATTCCACGTTGGCCGCGCCCCGCACTTCGTCCAATATCGCCCCCTTCGGCGGGCCGGTCCGCTGACCTGGGGTAACTCGAAATGATCAAGCGACTGACGATGGCGCTGGCTGTGCTGGCGCTGATGAGCGGTTTGGGCTGCAAGGGCGACAAGGGTGACAAGGGCGAGCCCGGCGCAGCAGGCGCAGCAGGCGCTGCTGGCACGCAGGGCACCAAGGGCGATCCCGGCACCGACGCCGTGGCCACGCCCAGCATCTCCGGCATCACGCCCGACTCGGTGTACATCGGCCGCACCGTGGACCTCACCATCAGCGGCTACGGCACCAGCTGGACCGCCGACGCCACCGTCACCTTCAGCGACGCGAAGATCACCGTGAACCACGTCACCGCGGGCAGCCCCACGGGCCTGGTGGTCAACGTCACCATCGCTCCGGATGACACGCCGAACACCTCGGACGTGACCGTCACCGAGGGCAGCGACGTGACGACCTACACGGGCGTGTTCCAGGTGCGCTCGTCGCTCGAGGTGTCGATCCCCTCGGGCGCGTCGGGCGTTCAGCAGGGCGGCTTCGCCACCATCCACCTGCGCATGCTCGACACCAGCACGCCGTTCGACGCCAACACCGCCGCGGTCACGGTGACCCCGCCCACGGGCACGGGCGGCGACGTCACCGCAGGCCAGCCCTCGGTGACCGACTTCGGCGCCGACGTGCAGGTGCTCGCCGACGTGTTCGCGCCCACCGGCTCCGCGAGCGTCGACATCCAGAGCGGCAGCGGCGCCGACCTCGTGGACTCGCAGCACGCGAACGCGTTCAGCGTGGTGCCGCGCACGCCACAGGCCATCACCTCGGGCACGGCGGCCACCGGTCAGATCCAGACCACCGACGACACCGCGCTGCTCTCCATCGCGCCCACGGACAACTCGCTCGCGTTCCTCCAGGTGCGGCCCACCTCGGCCGACGGCGAGATCGCCACCTACGTGCTGCCCAAGTCGGGCAAGTACGCCGACATCGTGGCCTCGGTGGCCTCCACCTGGGGCCAGGGCGTGAGCTCGACCGATGCGTACTACTTCGTCGTCGCCGACGGCTCCGACCTCTTCGGCCAGGGCCCCGTGCCCGCGCACTACTCGGTCGACGTGGAGCTCACGCCGGTGACTGCAGCCACCGAGCCCACCGAGACCTCCGCCTCCAATGACGACGACGCGACCTCGGCCGTGGCCCTGGCCAACCTGCCCGCGCTCGCGAGCGGCACCCTCGGCTACGGCAGCAATGATCCCACCACCTACGTCGACTGGTACGCCGTCACGGTGACTGGCTCGAGCGTCGCCTCGCCCAAGAACATCCACGTGGCCACGGGCGGCGACGCGGCGACCGACTCGGTGCTCGAGATCTTCGACAGCACCGGCGCCAACTCGCTCGGCAGCAGCACCGACGCCGACTACCAGGAGGACCTCACCGTGCCCGTCACCACCGACGGCACCTACCTCGTCCAGGTGAGCGCCTCGCAGCAGGGCTACTTCGATCCCTCGCACAACACCTACCAGCTGTTCGTCGAGGTGAAGTAGGCGCGTTAGAAGGTCTGAGTCTCCGCGGGGTCGAGCGCGTGCTCGGCCCCGCATCTTCCACCGGGCGCCGTCCGCCACCGAAGACATTTCCCGTTTCATCAAGCTTCGGCGTTGCGTGCGGAGCCCTCTTCTTCAGTTTCAACCGACGTTTCTCTCGACGATGGACGCAGGCGACATTCTTTTGAATCGGTCGCTGCGAATTGGCTATCGTCTGCACCGCTGAACGGCCGGCGTCTTGGGAGGGTGTGCAATGTCGCTCCAAAATCGGTGGTTGGGTGCGTTCGTCGCGTTGGCGCTCACCGCGTGCGGACCGGTCGTGCAGAACACGGACAGCACCAACGCCGCGTCGGGCTCGAGCTCGAACGGCTCCAGCGGCTCGAACGGATCGAGCGGCTCCACTGCGTCTAGCAGCGCGAGCGGTTCGAACGGCAGCGGCTCCAGCGCGAGCTCGACGACCACCAACGGCAGCTCGAGCAGCACCACCAACGCGTCGACCAGCGGCAGCACCGGCGCCGGTGACAGCAGCTCCGGCTCCAGCGGCACGACGGGCTCTGATTCGGGCCAGGCTCAATTGGTGATCACCGTCGGCCCCACCAGCGACGTGAGCGGCCCGGGCTACGTGTCGCCGTCGACGCTGTCCGTGGGCATCTCCGTGAACGGCGGCACACCCGTCAACGACGACATCGATTCGAGCACCACCGGCTGCGCCTCGAGCGGCGCGACCACCCTCTGCACCCTCCTCGTGGACGCCCCGCCCGGCTCGGACACGTTCGTGGTCAAGGCCTTCGACCAGTACGGCGGCGGCGGGAACATCCTCTCGCTCGGCACCGCCACCGTCACCGTCGCCGCGACCGGGGTGACCGACATTCCCTTGCAGCTCGTGGGAGCCGTCGCGAGCCTGTCGGTGAGCCTCTCGCCGGCGACCGGAGAGATCGGCCATGCGACGACCTCGAGCGTGCACGTCACCGCGCTCGACGCGTCCAACAACGCCATCACCGGCAGCCAGCCCTTCAGCGACGCGGACGGCGGCACCTTCACCATCTCCGTCACCGACGAGGACAGCAGCGGCGCGACCACGCTTCCCACCACCACGCTCGCCACGCCGGCCGACCCGGACGCAACGTTGAGCTACACGGGCCTCACCCAATCCGTGTTCACCGCGCGCATCGACGCCACACCTTCGAACCCGTTGATTGGCGGCGCGAACGCGGTCTTCGCGGCGACCATCGTCCCGTACTCGATAACGACCTATCCCATTCCGACTTCCAACTGTGATGCCGAGTCCATCACCGTTGGCCCGGACGGCGCGGCCTGGTTCCTCGAGGGAGACACCACGGCCAACAACGTGGGCCGCGTCGATCCTGCAACCGGGACGATTACTGAATATCCCATGCCCCGCGTGCTCGACGGTTCGAACGTTTCGGAGATGGGCCTGAACCCGGGCCCGCTCTTCACCGGCAGCGACGGCCGCATGTACTTCATCGGCTGGGGTGACTACGCGGGCACCGGCTACCCCAACGTCGTCTACGGCGTGGACATCTCGGGCGCCACGCGAGCCGTGCCGGGAATTCCCAACCAGGGGAGCGGCGCCACCATCGTTCCCGAGGCCCTGGCCAGCACCAGCAACGGCCGGATCAGCATCGCCCTCGCGAACCCCGCCAACGGCGACATGTGGCTCACCGACGCGACCGGCACCGGCCCCAATGGCCCACTCGTGCCGATCTCCACCACGCTCACCATCGACTCCACCGGCGTGGTGTGGTGGGCCGGGGCGGACTCGCAGGGCCAGCAGAACATCTACAACTCCGGCGCGACGGCCACCGTGCCCGTGACCGGCCTCAGCCCGACGGCCTTTGCGACCTACGTCGCCACCGGCCCTTCGAACACGGTGTGGCTCAGTTACTCGAACTCAGCCGCGCTCTACGAGTTCGATCCCGCGACCAGCGCAATTCATGATCACGCGGCATTCACCAATGGAACGATTCAACAATTCCAGCAATCGCCGGACGGCGCCGTGTGGGCCACGCAAGCCGGGAATGACGCGCTGGTGCGCTTCACCTCGTTCGGCGCCGTCGACACGTACCGCCCCACGACGTCGCCCGTGACGCTCATCCCGTTCGCCATCGCGGTCGGGCCCGACGGCACCGTCTGGGCCACCGACCGGGTGAACAACCTGATCATCCGCGCTTCGCCGCAGTGACGCGCGACTCAGAAGCTCGCCGTCACGCCCCAGCGACCGTGCCATGACTCGCCGGGCGCGAGCATCAACAGCCCTTCCCCGCTGTTGAACGCGTTCGGCGCGCAGGTCATGGGCTCGACGGCGACGCCCATTCGCCGTCGCGCTTCATCTGGGAGCGTGTCGCCCGTGAAGACCTGTACGAATGGAAACGCGCGCTCCATCCAGACCGTGAGCTGCGCGTCGCCCTGCCACAGGAACACGCGCGCGATGCCGTCGGGATCGCGATCGAGCTCGGTGAAGGCGTCGTCGAGCTTGCTCGGGCCAATCCGGCGCCCGCGGAGAAAATCGACCGGGCTACCCTCGACGGGCGCGCGGCCGAGCGGAATGGAGCGCGCGTCGACCTGGACGTGGCTCATGGCGACCACGCGAAGCTCCACGTGATCCACGAGCCCGCCGAGCGTGAAGTATGGGTGCGAGCCTGCGCCAAAGGGACAAGGCTCGGCGCCCAGGTTCTTCGCGCCGAACGCGACCGTGAGCCCGTCCGACGCGAGCCGATATTCCACCGATAGCTCGAGGAAGAAGGGATAGCCCGAGCGCGGCACGAGCCGGTGACGAAAGCGCACCCCATCGCGCGCGCGATGCGCGAGCTCCCACTCGGACCAACGCACCAGCCCGTGAATCGCGTGGCCAAGACCGATTTCATCAATAGGTAGTTGATGGTCTTTATCGCCAAGTCTGTAGTGCCCGTCGGCGATGCGATTGGGCCAGGGCATGAGCACCTGGCCGCGGCCGCTCGGGCAAATCTCATCGGCTGCAAAGCCATCAATCACTGGTCGGCCACGTACTGTATAGGTCCGCAGCGTCGCGCCGATGCTCGTGGCCACGAGCGTCTGATTGCCGGCGCGAAGCTCGAACTGTTCGCCTGATCGAAACATCACTCAGCGCCGCTCTTCGAGGATCGAGAGGATGTTGCCCGACGGATCGCGGAACCAGGCCATCACCGGCCCAGGCCCATTGCGCGAGATGCCCTTCGCGTCGGTCTTGAACGTGCCGTCCGAGTAACTCTCGAATTGCACCTTGCGCTCGCGCAGGGCGTCGACCGTGCGCTCCACGTCGGCGACGGGGAGGTTGAGCACGGTAAATGTCGCGGGGGTGTGATCGGGCTTCGGGTAGACGAGCACCTTGCCGCCGCCCGAGAGGTTGAGCTGCAGGAGGTCCTTGCCCTCCATGCCTGGCGGCTCGGTCACGTCGAGGCCGAGCGTCTGGCCGTAGAAGCGCCGGGCCTTCTCGATGTCGGTTACTGCGAAGCTGCTGAATGCCTTGCTGTCCTTGAGCATGGCGCGCCTCCTCGTCGTGGATCTGTCCACGACGGCCCGATGACGTCAGAGATGCGTGACGCCACGCGGGCCCTTGCCTTCCTGCTCGCGGGTTGTGCTCGCCCTCGCAGGTGCTCAACGTCGCCGCGCATGGACTCCTATGACGTGATCGTTCTTGGCGGCGGATCCACCGGCGAAGTGGTGGCTGGAAGGGCGGCGGCGGGCGGCTTGAAGGTCGCCATCGTCGAGTTCGGCGCCGTCGGCGGCGAGTGCTCGTACTACGCGTGCATGCCGAGCAAGGTGTTGCTGCGTCCGGGATCGGAGCGCGCGCTCGCGCAGGCGGTGCCCGGACTCTCGCGCCGCGAGCAGCTCGGCATCGACGCCGCAGAGACGTTCCGGCGCCGCGACGAGGTCACGCACCGGCTGGATGATCAGGGGCAGGTGCAGTGGCTGCGCGACGCGAACGTCGAGCTCTTCCGCGGCGAGGGGCGGTTGCGTGGCGAGAAGCTCGTCGCGATTCGCGCGCGCGATGGCAGCACGCGTGAGCTCCAGGCCAAGCGCGCAGTCGTCATCGCCACCGGCACCGACCCTGCGATTCCCGACATCCCCGGGCTGCGCGCGGCCCGGCCGTGGACCAACCGCGACGCCACGCAAGCGCGGACGGTGCCCAAGAGACTCTTCGTGCTCGGCGGCGGCGCGGTCGGCTGCGAGCTCGCCCAGGCCTTTCACGCGCTCGGTTCAAAAGACGTGCACCTCGTCGAGCGCAGCACGCGGCTGGTGCCCCGCTTCGAAGAGCACGCGAGCGCGTTGCTCACGGAGTGCCTCACGCGCGAGGGCATTCACGTGCTCACCGCGACGGAGATGGTGGGCGTGGAGCGGCCCAAGCTCGGCGGGCCAGTTACCGCCAAGCTCGGCGACGGCAAGTCTATCGAAGCGGACGAGCTGCTCGTGGCGCTCGGACGCTCGCCGCGCACGCGCGACATCGGCCTGGAGAGCGTGGGGCTTCCCGCGGGGCGCTACGTCGACGTGGACGATCAGCTCCGCGCAAAGGGCGTTCCCGGCGATTGGCTCTATGCGTGCGGCGATGCGAACGGACGCAACCTGCTCACGCACATGGGCAAGTATCAGGGCCGCATCGCCGCCGACGTCATCCTCGGAAAGGACATCGCCGCGCGCGCCGACGACTACGCCACGCCGCAGGTGCTCTTCACGCATCCGCAGATCGCGTCGGTCGGGCTCACGGAAGCGCAGGCGCACAAGCGCAACATGCGCGTGCGCTCGGTGACCGTCGCGCTGGAGAGCGTCGGTGGCACCGCGGTCACCGGCGTGGGGCTCACGGGCTGGGCGAAGCTGGTGGTGAATACCGACGAGCAAACGATCGCCGGCGCGACGTTCGTGGGCATGAACGTGGGCGAGTCGCTGCACGCCGCGACGATCGCTGTGACCGCGCGTGTGCCGCTCCAGATGCTCTGGCACGCGGTGCCGTCGTATCCGACCGTGACCGAGATCTGGGTTCGCTTGCTCGGGGCGTACGGCGTGTAGCGTCACTCGAAGTTGATCGCGTCCCAGGTCTCGTCGGTGCTGAAGCCGCACGCGGCTGTGGTGAACGTCGCAGAGGACATGTTCACGTAGTGGCCGCACACTGTTGAGCCATTGAATGTGCAATTCGGGCAATTGCCTTGAAAGATGGTGAAGGTGTCGCACGCGTCGCAGCCCGAGCAGCCCGGTTGCGTGCCCTCGCTCCACATTTGGTCGAGGCAACCCACGATGGAGCCCGGGCTCCAGCCCGGGCACTCATTCTGGCCGTAGCCGCCGCAGCTCGGGTTGCCGGTGTTGAATGCGTCGTGCGCGGTGCCGACGGATTCGTCGTGTTGCGCCTGCTGATCGACGCAGCTCTCCGCGGAGCTCCAGCGCGTGTACGGGCTCAAGTTCTTGGTTGCACGCAGGCGATTGATCTCGTTGATGCACGCCTCGCGATCGGTCTCGTAGGGAAGTCCCGTCGTGCCGCTCGACGACGTGCTCGTGGAAGACGTGCTCGTCGAGGAGTTCGTGGTCGACGTTCCAGTCGAAGAGGTGCTCGACGTCGTCCCTGTTCCGCTGGTGCTGGTGCTGCTCGTGATGCCGTGGCCGCCGGAGGTGGAGCTCGTCGCGGATGCGCTCGAGTCGGGCGTCGTGACGTCGGCGGTGCAACCCGCCAGGACGAGCGCGAGCAGTCCAAACTTCCACTGAGCGTTCCTGGCCATGAAGCGCCCCCGCAACGGCGAGCTATTTCGCGACGACCTTGAAGCGCAGCGCGCTCCACAGCTCGTCGATCGCCACCTGCGCCACGGCCTCCAACCCGTGCGCCTCGAGCTCCACGCGGAGGACGTCGCGGTTCAAGTCGGTCTCCACCTTCTTGCCCTTGGGATACGAGACCCAAAGAATGCCGCCTTCGCGCAGCGACTTGGAAAGCTTGGGCGCGTCCCGGAGCGCGTCGCGCTTGGTGGTCACGAAGGTGTGAATCAGATCCAGCTCGCCGCGCACGGTCTTCACACGCTCGGCGCCCTCGGGAAGCGCCTTCAGCAGCCGCTCGAACGCCGGCGGCGCATTCACCACGGCCAGGCGCGTGCCGGGCTTGATCTGGAGCTTCTTGAAGAGCGGGTTGGCGGCAGGCATGGCGTCACCGTAACCCGTGAAGGGCCTGCGAAGCGAAGTCGATATTGAGATACGAACCGCGTTTCGATCGGGAGTGCACATGGGAAAGCTCGTCGTCTCGGCAGTGGTCGTTCTCTGCGCGGTTGGCTGCAGCGGCGGTAGCTCTGGCTCGAGCTCCAGCACCGGCGGCAACGGGACCACGGGAAGCACCGGCAGCAGCGGTGGTACCGTCTATTCGCTCAGCGTGACCGGGCCGTACGCCGTGTCGCAGAGCTCGCCCGCAGTCGCGTACACGGTGTCCGGGGGCAGCAATACGCAGCTCGACGTCAACTGGAGCGTGCCCAACGGCGACGTGGTCCACCTCACCGGCGCGCTGCCCAACGTCTCCGCGATCGCCGTGCACACCTACCAGCCCGCCGACTTCGGCAGCTGCGGCATCGGCGTGAACGAGGCGAGCGGCGCCAGCCTCGTCAACAACACCGATCCCACGTGCACCGTCGACATCACCGCGCTCGCGGCCAACAACGAGGGCGAGCAGAACGTCCACGGCACGCTCACCGCAACCTGGACCGCGACCAACACCTTCACCGACGGCGGCTCCGTCAGCGGCACCGAGTCGATCAACGGCTCGTTCTGACGGGTTTTGCACAACCTGATCTTTCCGCGAAAAACGAACAAACGCTGTAGAGGCGCGAGGCTGGACTGTGCGAGCCTATGGGGCTTCCAGGCCGCGCCTCCCCACCCCAAAACCGGCACTCTGCCGCGGAGACGAAACCCATGACCGCCGAACCCCAGAAGACCCCGGCCATTCGCGCGCTCACCATCTCGGTGATGATGAGCATGCTCATGGCGATCGTCGTCTTCGCCATCTGCTCGATGGCCTTCGTGTTCCCGCAGATCGGCGTGCTCAATCTCCAGATCGTGGCGCAGCAGCAGCGCATCAACGCGCTGACTGAACGCGTCGCGCAGCTCGAGGACGCCGCGGCCAACGCGCCGGCGGCTCCTGCTCCAGCTGCCGTCGCCGTGGCTGCCCCGGCTGCTGCTCCGGCCGCCGCCCCCGCCGCGAAGTAGTTCGGCGTCCCTTCACACACGCGATGACGCGTCGCTGCCGACGGCTCGGCGCGCGCGTCGTGTCTGCAAGCTTGTTCTCACAGGTTCGGGGTCGGGCCATCGCGGGGAATTTCTCGTAGGCTCACAGGTCGATTTTCGAGCCGCGAGGAGATCACGTGGAGCCCGCTCAGGATCAGCAGGCGACGGCTGCCGCCGACCCGCAGAAGCCGGCCGTGGTGCACGTGGCGCGCGAAGGGCTGCGGCTCTACCGCAACTTCGACAAGCTCGATCGCTTCGCTGGCGGTGGCTTCGGCTTCTCGACGCTGGTGAAGATCGCCGGCTGGGCGGGCCTCATCGCCGTCCTCGGCGCGCTCGCGGCGCGGCTCAAGACAGTGGAGCAGCAGCTCGATCCCGTGGCCGGCGACGTGGCCCAGCTCCGCAACGAGCTCCAGGCCGCGCGCACGCGCGTGTCGCACGAGGCGAACACGAGCGCAGCGGCGCTCACCGCCGTCGATACCGACGCGCGCACGCTCCGCAAGTCCATCGCCGACGCGCAGGTGAGCGCGACCACCGATCTGCATGCGGTGAATCGTACCGCCGCGCAGCAAGAAGAGCTGCGCACGCAGCTCAAGGACGGCGCCACCCAGCTCGAGTCGCTCAAGCAGCAGACCGAGGCCGTGACACGCGAGCTGGCGTCGTCGGGCGAGCAGGTGTCGGCG
>Ga0265338_10008488_pt1 | contig 12462 bp, 8 predicted proteins | sample 42126metaG_FD_193579 | JGI IMG/M metagenome (GOLD analysis project Ga0265338, IMG submission 193579) | Rhizosphere microbial communities from Carex aquatilis grown in University of Washington, Seatle, WA, United States - 4-21-26 metaG | ecosystem: Host-associated > Plants > Roots > Rhizosphere >... | reverse complement strand
TGCGTCCATTGGCTTCCGTTGCTGCCAACGGTGGACCAAAGGCGCCGAATGCCGGCTATTCCGAACAATGTGGTTTCCCAGGAGCGTCAAGTCATGCGCTGCGGTAAATGCTTTGATTTCATCCCAAAACTTTGACTGAGAATGACTTTTAACCGTACCCAGAGCCAGCACGGCGGCGTCCTTGACCTGCCGGTGCTTCGCCCAATTTCTCAGCCAGTTCAGTAATTCCGTTTTTGGCGAAGGAACGCGAACCAGGGCAAGCACAATTAAATCCGCGTTTGCCGCCACGGCCACCGTGAGCGCCGCCAGTGCCGGTTGTTTCAGGACATCGCAGCGCCATGGTTTAATATCCAACGGCACGCCGGTATCGGTGCGGCGGGCGACGCGTTCCAACAACGCCGTGGCATGCGCGGCGGAATCGAAGTCATCGTAAATGATCACGGCCTTCAAAATCATGTTGAAAGGCCCTTTTTTGGTTATGGTCATGGCACTCATGGTAAACGCACCTCTTGTATTTCTATCTACGACACCGCCGGCATGAAATCGGTTCAACCATGTGAATAATTATTTGGAAAAGTTTTGGGCGCCAGACCGGGGCCTGCTTTGTCGCGTGCCTCCGGTGGGAAGATAAAGATGAATTCCCCTCCGGTTGCCGGCGCGAACCGCGTACTGAACACTTTAAATCCCCGCTCGCCGCGCCACGATGAATGTTGGGAGGTTTACCGGGATAGAATTTCACGGCTTCAACGAGCTCCTCGGCTTCGAACGGTCGTCCGCGTGTGGTGTTATCCCAGCGCGTCAGGCCGCGATGGGTTTTAGCCCGAAAACCGAAGTTAAATTTCTGCGTTCGCGGAGAGCGGCCGTCCCGGCCGCAGCCACGTGGGAGGAGTGAGCAGTTGGAAACGATTCTGTAGCTGAAAAGAAGCCGGTGGTTGCGCCCGAGGACGGGCGCACTCCGGGGCAACCTCAGCCAACCCGCCACCACCGGCAACTTCGGAATTCGGGTTTAGACGGGACTTGCGCGATGATCGGCTTTCGTCCCGTCGTAGTGAGACGAAGCCCACGGTGCGCCCGCGATCTGGCTGCCGGCGTACGCCAGCGGGCCGCGAAAACCCAGCCGCGGCGGAGGATGAATGTTGATGATCTTTTTTGAGCCGCCACACGATTTTGGGCGGCAGAATTTTCATGCACCGTCCGGGTGCCACGAAATCAATCTCACCGGCTTCGGGCAGGTGCAAAGCGCGGACTTCGGGCGCGTGGTCATTGCCGGGGATGCGGACAAACGGCAGTTTGGTTTTGGCGGGCAGTATATAAGGTCGGAGCGCTTGCCCAATGCGAACGCCAGGCCGGCCTTGATTTCGCATCGATGCGGCGCGACCATGAGCGGCTCGAAGCCATGCGGTTCCGCGATGGCCACGATGGCGAGACACCGGGTGCGATCTGGTCGGGGCACCGGAATTTGATTTCCCGGCGGGGTTGCCGTGCCAGCGGGTCCAGCCCGCTGCGACCTCCGGCGGCATGGCAATCGCTTGCAAACCATGAGGTTTGAAGGGACATGCGGAACCGGCCGCAGGCAACCGGTTCCGCGGACGCTTCCAGGTTGGCCCTTTGCTCGAACAGAAAGGCGGTAACCCGCGCGATGACGCCGGTCTTGTCACGACTGATGACAGTGACGGTGGCAAATTGCCTCATTTTTGGTCGCGCCGAACGTGCCGGTTTATTAGCGCCGGAGCGCAACTTTTTTGCATCATGGTTGTTGGTATAACCAGGTAAAAACTGAACGACTTAAATGGGTTTTAGCTCTGTAAAAAATCTGGTCGCCTCGGTTGCCGAAACGACGCCCGGTCAATTCGACGACTGGCGCAAGGCGTGGCGCGCGGCAGTGGACAACGGCTCCGCGGAGTCGTTGTTGTCGTTCATTGCGCGCGAGCGGGGCCAAGCGGAGGACGTCTTTCTGCAACGACTGGCGGATGCGCTCGGCTGGCCGTATGTGGATTTGCACAAACACACCATTCCGCCGGAGGCGCGGAACAAACTGTCCACGAAGGTGGCCTTCCAATATTTCGTTCTGCCCACGGCCGTGAGCGACGACGGGTTGCAGGTGGTGGTCAGCGATCCGTTCGACGCGGCGATGATGAATGCGGTGCGGTTTGATGCGCACTGTCCGGTGCAATTCGCACTGGCGCCGAAGGCCGAAATCGAAAAGTCGCTGAAAAAATACTACGGCGTCGGCGCCGAGACCCTGGACGAACTCGGTGAGAACGAACCCCTGGAGCTGGAAATTGCCAGTGACAAGGAAATCACCGAGGACGATCAGGAGGCGAGCGTCATCAAGTTCGTCAACCAGATCATTTGGGAGGCGCACAAGGATCGCGCGACGGACATTCATTTCGAACCGGCGGAGGACGAGCTGCGGATTCGTTATCGCATCGACGGCATTTTGCATCAGACGCCGATGCCGCCGCAACTGAAGCGGTTTCAGGCGGCGCTCATTTCGCGCATCAAGGTGATGAGCGGCATGAACATCTCCGAAAAGCGCCTGCCCCAGGACGGCCGCATCAATGTCCGCATCAAGGGCGAGGAAATTGACATCCGCGTCTCGACCGTGCCGACGGTTTATGGCGAGAGTGTTTCCCTCCGCCTGCTCACGCGCGGGAAAATTTTTCTAAGCCTCGACAAGCTCGGGTTCGCACCGCAGGACGAGGCGATCATCCGCGAAATCATCGTCAAACCGCACGGGATTTTTCTCGTCACCGGCCCGACCGGTTCGGGTAAATCCACGTCGCTCTACGCCTTTCTGAGCGCGATTAATTCCGTGCACAAACGCATCATCACGATTGAGGAGCCGGTCGAATACGAACTCAAGGGCATCAATCAAATCGCTGTGCGGCCGGACATCGGCCTGACCTTTGCCATGGGTTTGCGCCATATCCTGCGGCAGGATCCCAATGTGATCATGGTGGGGGAAATCCGCGATCTGGAGACGGCGGAGATTGCGATCCGGGCGTCGTTGACGGGCCATTTGGTCTTCAGCACGCTGCACACCAATGACGCGCCGAGCGCGTTCACGCGGTTGATTGACATGGGTATTGAGCCGTTCCTGGTGGCGTCCTCGGTGGAAGCGGTCATGGCGCAACGCCTCGTCCGCACGATTTGTCCGTCGTGCAAAACGGAGCAGAAAGTGGAACGCAGTTACCTGCAAAAAATCGGCTTCCCCGAAAATGAAATCGACACCGCAAAATTCTGGCTGGGGGCCGGATGCGAGGATTGCCGGCAGCTCGGGTATCAGGGGCGCAAGGGGATTTATGAATTGCTCATTCTCAATGAAAACATGCGCCCGTTGATTTTAAACCGCGCGCCGGCGTCAACCATTGCGGCCAAGGCCATCGAACAGGGAATGCGCACGTTGCGCACCGACGGCTGGAACAAGGTGAAAGGCGGTGAAACCACCATCGAGGAGGTTCTGCGCGTCACCCAGATCGAAGAACACATGGACGCCCTCGTGGGGGATACCAAAACCGAAATGTGGGTCAAGGCGTGAGCTTGACCCCGCCACTGCGAAACTTTTCCTGATATGGCCCGCTGGCAATACTGCAACATCCTCCACGTCGGCCCCGACGGGTGTCACCTCTGGCAATTTGATGCCAAGGGTGACGGCTTCGCGCTCAACCGCGAGCACGCGGGCGCCGCCGGTGAACCGTTGCCGTTCCATCTGGTGGCCAAGTCGTGGCGCTCCTTGTGGCAACCCCGGTTGAACATCGCGTGGCTGCCGCCGGAAAATGTTTTTCTACGCGTCATCGAACTGCCCCGGAGCAACTTTGAAGAGACGGTGGCCATGGTGGAGTTGCAATTGGAAAAGCTGTCGCCCCTGCCGGTGGCGCAAATCGCCTGGATGATTCACGTCTTGCCGCGTGCGACCGACAATTTGCAAACGGTCATCGTGGTCATTGCCGCCCGCCATGCGGTCGAGGAATTTCTCGGCAAACTGGAAGGTCAGGGTTTTCTGGCCGACCGGCTCGAGGCGCCCATGTTGGATGAGTTGGAAGTCACCCCGACGACGGAGGACGGCGCCTGGATCTACCCCGCTGCTTATGCCGGGCAGAATGTCGCGCTGGTGGCGTGGTGGTTCGGTGGCACCTTGCGGAATTTAAGTTTTGTGGTTTTGGCGCAGACCGGAGACCGTGCCAAAAGCCTGCAGGAACAACTGGCGCAACTGACCTGGGCCGGTGAATTGGAAGGTTGGCTGGGGGCAACGCCAAACTGGCATCTGGTGGCCGACGGCGCGGTGGCCGCCGAATGGGAAGGCATCCTGCACGCGAGCCTGGGCGAGCCGGTGGCGGTGACCCGGCCGCTGCCCTTTGTTGAACTGGCTGCGCGCACGGCCCGGCGTTCCGCCCAAAGCAATGCGCGGGTCACCCTGTTGCCCCCGGAGTTTTCCACCCGCTATCATCAGCAATTAGTGGATCGGTTATGGCTGCGCGGCCTGGCCACCGCGGGAATTTTGTATGTCGTCGCCGTGATGATTTATTTTTGTGCGGTGGGTCTTCTCTCCTTTCAGACGGGCAAAGCCGAGCAGGTGGTTGCCGGACTGAGCGGCAGTTACACCAACGCGCTGCAACTCCAGGCGCGTTACCAGGTGCTCCAGGAACGGCAGGATTTGAAGTACGCGGCGCTGGATTGCTGGAAAATCGTCGCCGAGCAGTTGCCGGCGGGAATTTCACTGCAGCGAATGAGTTTTGCCGACGGCCAGCAATTATCCCTCAACGGCACGGTTCCCTCGGATCAGATTGCCCAGATCACCGATGGTTTTTATGACGCGGTTCGCAAGGCGAAGCTGGATGGTAAACCCATGTTCGATACTGCCGGCGGCGAAGACCTCACCTACCGCCAAATGGCGAATGCGGTGAACTGGCAATTTTCGCTCATGCTCCGTCACAAGCAGGAGCAGGAGAACGCGCCATGAAAAAATTCTTCGCGCAATTACGTCCCTTGGAGCGCCGGCTGGCAGTCGCGGTCCTGGTTGTCCTGTTTCTCGTGTTGAATTACATTTTCGTCTGGCCGCACTTTTCCGATTGGAGTGACTTGAAGTATCGCCTGGCGGAAGCCCGGCGCAAACAGTCACTGTATCAGTCCTCCATCGCGCGGGCGGGCAATTATCGGGTCCTGGTAACCAAAATGGAAGGCGAAGGCGGTGCGGTGGCGCCGGAGGACCAGGCCATCAATTTTCTCCGCACCATTCAGTCCCAATCCACGCGGAGCGGCGTTGGCATTGTCAGCATGTCCCGACAACTGACCCGCACGAATGAATTTTTTGTCGAGCTGACGCAAAACATCAATGTCGTTGCCGACGACCAGCAGCTGGTGGATTTCCTTTACAAGCTCGGTTCCGACGCCTCCATGATTCGCGTGCACGATCTGGAACTGCAACCCGATCCGGTGCACCAGCATCTCAACGCCAACATCCAGCTGATTGCGAGCTATCAAAAAGCCTCGGCCAGCGACAATTTGAAGAACTCAACCGCACAACCGAAATGACTGTGAAAACGACCACCCTCACCCTGCTCATCCTTTTAACCGGCCTGGGCCTCCCCGCGCAGATGCCGCCCACCCTGCGTCCCCCCGGTTCGGCGGCGCTCCACCCTGCGGGCGGCATGGCGGCCAACCCGTCGGCGGCGGCACCGTCGCCCGCACCCTCGGTTGCCGGGGCGACACCTCCGGCTGCGGCGGCGGAAACCATGGTTCAGCCCGGCGAGATCAATTTTCAAGGGGTGGACGTGGATCAGGTTCTCGACGTTTATTCGCGATACGTTGGGCGCACCCTGTTGCGGGCGGGTTTACCCCAGGTAAAAATCGTCCTCACCACGGAAACTCCCCTGACCCAAAGTGAAGTGGTTCAGGCGTTGCAAGGCGTGCTGGCGCTCAATGGCATCGCGCTGATCAACGTGGGCGACAAATTTGTGAAGGCGGTGCCGGTGGCCCAGGCCGCCACGGAAGGCGCGGCGTTCAGCGACCAATCCGCCAACCAGCTGCCGGACGTTGGCCAATACGTTACCCACATCGTCCAGTTGAAATATATCAAACCGAGTGAAATGGCCCCCGTCTTGCAGCAGTTCGCCAATATTCCCAATGGGGTTTTCCCGATCGACAGCAATGGGATTTTAATCATTCGCGACTATGCCGAAAACGTCAAGCGGATGCTGGAGTTTATCAGCAAAGTGGATGTGATCGTGCCGGAGGAATTCATCTCGGAAGTGATTCCGATCAAATACGCCATGGTGGACGACATCGCCAACGCGTTGAACAGCCTGGGCGGTTCCAGTTCGTCCATCGGCAATGCCACCACTCCCAGTGGTGGGGGACGGCTGGGCGGCGGCGGTGGCGCCGGAAACCAGTATCCGCCTGGTGGTGGTGGAGGTCTTAACCCGTCAGGTCAGGGGCGGCCCTTCGGATCGGCTGCGGGCGGAGCCGGTGGTGCGGGCAACACCTTCAGCCAGCGATTGCAGTCCATCATTCAACGGGCCTCGGCGGGAGGGGGCGCGGACCAGCTCCAACTGCTCGGGCCGACCAAAATCATCGCCGACGAGCGGGCCAATTCCTTGCTGGTTTATGCCACGCAGCAGGACATGAAAATGATCAAGGACATCGTCGCCAAACTCGACGTGCTGCTGCCGCAGGTGTTGATTGAATCAGTCATCATGGACGTGTCGCTGGGAAATTCGTGGAATTTTGGCGTGTCGGTGGCGCAGAATCCAAAGAGCTTTAGTGGCGGCACGCCGCCCAACTCTGTTTCCGGCGCCGGCGGTTTCAATAACGGCCAGTCGTTCTTTGATTTTGTGAACAGCACCCTCGGTACCAACGGAACCCCCATTTCCAACTCGGCTTTCGGCAACAGTTTGGGGAGCGGCCTCAGCTATTTCGGAAACATCGGCCCGACGTGGGACGTGGCCGTGGCGGCGGCGGCGGCGGACAACTCAGTTTCCATCGTCCAACGCCCGCGCATTCAGACGTCACAGGCCAAGGAAGCGCAGTTCTTTGTCGGCAGCACGGTGCCTTACGTCACCAGCGTCTATTACAACAGCGGCATTGGCGGCGGCCCCAGTTCCTCCTATTCGCAATTGCAGGTGGGTATTTCGCTGGATGTCACCCCGTTCATTAATCCGAACGGCCTGGTGGTGATGGACATCAGCCAGGAAATTGACGACTTCAATGGCAGCACATTTATCCAAGGCGTGGGTAATGTCCCCAACACCGACAAACGCTCGCTTTCGTCCGAGGTCGCCGTCAGAGATCGCGACACCATCATCCTGGGCGGCTTCATCCGATCGGAAAAGGACAAGAATCGAAGCGGGGTTCCCGTGCTGCAAGACATCCCGATTTTGGGCAATCTTTTCAGCAGCCGGACCAGCAATAAAACCCGCAGCGAACTGCTGGTGCTCATGCGTCCGACCGTCTTAAAAACCCCGGAATTGGCCGCCGCCCAAACCGTGACGGAGGAACAGCGGTTGCCCGGCATTTCCCGGGCTGCAGCGGAGGAAGATATCGAACAGCGCAAAGCCGAACAGGCGGAGCAAAGGCGGGAACGTTTGCAGTCGCGGAATACCTCGCAGCAGCTCGCGCCTCCTTCCGAGGCCCCTGCCCCGGATGCGGTCGTGGTGCCTGATTCGAGGCCGGCACCGGCCGTCGTGCCGGAGCCACCCCCCGCAGAACCGACACCGGACCAGCCGGCGTCACCCCCGCCTCCGCCCCGGAACAATTTGTTTCAGCCGGTCACACCGGAAGGCTACCCGCAAACCAACGCGACGACCCAACCCAATCAGTAGCCCGTACATCTTTGGCCGTTACTTTAAAGGCAACGCGCTGTTACCAGCGCCACTGGAAAGGATGTCCTCCAGGCTGCGAAGGGGGTGCAGGGGCGTCAGTAGAAATTTGGGGAGGTAAACCGGATCGCTCTGCGGTTGCTGGAGGGTGCCGGTGATTCGGTATTCAAACAGTTTGCTGACCGGCCACAACGCGGTGCTCAGGAGGGGGCCAACCACCCAGGTGTCGCGCAGCAATTGGGCGGTGACGCGGGCGTTCACGCGACTTTTCAAGTCCGCCGTGCCGGCATACTGCATCCGCATCATCGTTGAACGGATTTCCAGATCATCTGAATAGATGACGCCGTTGGTCATGCCAAATTGCGCCGCCGCATCCGTTGCGCGGCTGCTGCCCAGACCGGGCATGAACGTGTTCAGTACCGGCGACAAAATGCCAAAAATGGGGACATCCCAAAGCAACCCGTCGTGCAGGTTGGCCTGACCATAGCCATTCCAGGTGCGCCAGTCTTCCGAGTTGGCGCTCGTCATGACGAACCGCCCGGTCAACACGCCCTCCAGGTGATTGGTTGGCGACGACAAGTCCGTCGCCAGCAAATGCACGTTCGCGTTTCTGACACTGGCGATAAATTCAAAATCCGCCCCCGCTCTGGGGCGAAAATCAAAATTGGCAAAGCCGGCGGCGTCTCCGCCATAGAACGCTCCCGCCAGATTTGTCAAAATCAACGTCTGACCCAGCCAGTGGATCGTTCCGGTGACGCGTGAGGTTTTGACCTTCAGGCATTCGAGGGGCACCCCTTCCGCTTCAAACCACAAATCCGCGTCGTCCGTGCCGCGCAATGGCGCATAACCATTCACGTGCGCCGGGCACGGCAGCCCGAAATGATACGGTTTCATGACCTCGCCCACTTTGGGCCCGATGGCGCGCGCCACCGCGCGCGGATCGGCGGTACTGAAACCGTTGGTGAAGTAAATGCGCCACGAATTGAAATCCACCGCAATGCCATCGGCGGCCATCGTTTGCGGACCGGTTTGCAGGCGGGGTCGGAACAATTCAAGAAACCGGTTGGTGTACTTGAAGGCACTTTCGACGCTGCCCACCGTTTCGCCGCGAATGGTAAAATTTGTCAGCGCCAGGCCTCCCGTGGCACCCAGGCTGTCATTGTCGTACAGGCGCCCCCATACGTCCGCCTGCAACGACAATGGCTGGGTGAAAGTAAAAAGTTCCGGGATCCGTTTGGCCTGGTTCGAGGCCAGGAGAGGCCCGAGGGCGTCCAGGGCCAGGACGCCTTGCACCTGCCAGTGATAACTTTTGGTGGCGTCGTCCTCGACATCGGCCAGGTTCAACTTCCCTTCCGGGCGCGCCACGGTCAGGTGCGGCAACCGCCAGACGAGGTTGGAGTAGGAAAAGCTTCCCTGCGCCGAGTCCACGGCGATGCCGCGAAAAGTACCGTTGGTCGCGGCGAATTCACCGGTGAGCCGCAGGGTGGGCCGCACCTCGGCGCGCCAGTTGGGCTGGCGGTTCGTCCACGCCGGCAAAATCAGGGAACCCCCGGCCTGCCAGGCGGGCGGCGGTCCCCAGGAAAATTGCGTCAGCCAATCCTGGGTCTTCTCCGTCAACAGCGCCGCAATCGCGTGCGGATCGAGACAGGACAAATTGGTGAAGGTGCACTCGCGGGTACTCACGTTCAATCGCAGGTCCGCGCTCAGCCGGCCGCCCCCCAGTTCGGCGGACAAATTGGTGATGGTCAGATTCGGTGCGCGCCAGGACCCGGCACACGTGACCGTCCGGGCAATCAATTGTCCCGATTCCAAATCTGCCAGTTGAGCGGTCCATTCGATGCGATAGGGTTGTACATTGGTCCACCAGCCCCAGGACGCGTCAGAATTGGTCGGTGCCCCGTTGAACGCCATCAGCTTGGCGGCCAGTTGAATGGTCTGTGCCCGACCCCAGGGGGTGTCGGCGGCGGGGACATCGGCCGTCAAATAAATCCTGAAGGAGCGGGGATCGCGCGCGTCGCCGGTCACGGCGAGGCTCAGTTGGGGGGTGCCGGAAAAATGGATTTCGCCCAGCCTGTCGGCGATGCGTTGCCAGTGGACCGGCCAGGCAGTCGCGTTGGTGGCGCCGTGAAAAAGTTGCCACTGGCGCAGGGCCGGGGCGTGGGCGATATCGCCGGACAGCATGAAGGTGGCGCCCTCAAAGCCGGCCTGAAAATTATCCAGCGACCAGGTGTCGTTGGCTTGAAACCGCAAGTCTGCCTGAAGGTGGTCAAGGGTCAGTGCGTTGGTCGGTGAAAGCGGCCAGACCAATGTGCCCTGGCGCAACGCCAGTCCCTTGATTTGCAGTTGACGGTGCAGCAGTGCCTGATAATCCAGCCGCAATTGAACCTGCTGAAGGGCGAGCATCGGACTATTGGTTCCCTGCGCCCGGCCAACACTGACATGGTTGGCAACCAACCCGTGCCGAAGACTCAGCCGCAGGCGCGTAAATTCCAATTCGATTCCATGGGCGCGGAGGGTTCCCACCAGCGATCGTTTGAGAAAATCCGGCACCCCGATTTGATTGAGCCAGCCGACGGCACAAATCACCACGAGCAGCACGACCATGACCAGGCGGCGCAGCTGGCGGAACAGCGTCCGGCACCTCCGCCAGAAGCCAGTTTGATTGCGCATATCAAGGAACGTTCTCCGGAATGGAGAGATAACTCAAGACGAACTGATAAAGCGCCGGCGGGAACACAAAAACCCATTGCTCGCCGCCATCCAGCGTCACCGCGGCCACCGCGGTTTGGGTCCCGGACAGGCCAAAATCCACGGTGCGTTTCCCGCCGTTTTTGAGCTCCAGGCTGATGTTAAGATTCCCCGGTTTCAGGCCGAATTTTTGGGGCTCGGCCGGGTTGCGGGCCAGCCACGCCGCGGCGGCGAGCTTCCCAAACTGATGCGCGGTTTCCTCGATGGCCGCCGGGATGATGATGCCCTGCGAACCCGGTGCGAGCGACCATTGGTTCAAGCCGTTATGAATGATTTGCCGGGTCTTGCCGTTCTGGTGAATGGTGATTTGCGCCACGTCGGCTTCCGAAAAATCCCAGATCTGCCGCTCCCGCAGCTCCGAGCTGACTTCCGGCAGTCGGTTGAAATCCTCCAGGGAGACGGCATAAACCGAATCCTCGTCGGCGCGCCGCACAAAAACTTCGTTGGTTTGCGCCGTGCCGAACAGCAGTTGCGCGATGACGGCATTGGTGTCATCCACCCTTGAAAACAAGGTGATTTGCCACGAGGGCGTGGCCATTCCATAGGCCGGCAGATCCGGGGTGGTAACGACGTCTTTGACGAATTCCGCCACCCGGAGACTCGCCAGGAGTCTGATGAACTGTTGCACACTTCCGGTGTCGACCGGGAATTTTTCCCCGACCACGCGCCAGCTGTTGGCGTCCTGCCGTTGCAGGATGAAATGGTTCGTGCCCCGCACTTCGATCTGGGCGACCGGAGCGGACAGCTCGAGTAAATACGGGTCGCGAAAGTCATTCACCGTGCCGAACCACGGCGACAGCGGGTCCTTGGCGGTGGTCGCGATGGTGTTCCAGCCCTCGCGCCGGGCGTAAACCAGTGATAAATCGTTCGTCGGGCTTTTGCCGGTATGGAGGGCCGTCATGAAATTCGTTCCGTGACCAATCCACAAATCAAGTTCGGCGGGTTGCAGATCAAACGCGGTCAAGTCCGCCTTGGGATTGTCGGTCACAAATTGTGAAACCTGCGCGGTTTGCAAACGCTGGAGTGCCTCGGTGATTCCGCTGCTGTCGGCGCGCGCCACCAGTGGCCGGGCCATTTGCCAGAGGTGATTGGTGGCGTTGCGGCGAAGTTCAATGACCTTTGTGCTGTTGGTCAGAACAATCCAGTCAGGGGCGCCGTCGCCAAAATCCACCAGCGCCGTGGCGCGCCAATCGTCGGCCGAACGGGGAAGATACTTGAGCCAGTCGGCGTCGGCCACGGACGCACCGTCGGTCCCCACAATCCGGAGGAACACCTGATCTCCCGGGGCGGTTCGGTTGCCCACCTTCAACTGCCAGCGCTGGTCGCCGGCTTCAATCACGAGGGAAACTTGTGGTGTTTCAAAGCCGTAATCCGCCTCGGCACTGCGTTGTTCGCGAAGTTCGCCGGCGCTGATGCGGATGGCGGGCGTCAGCTTCTGCAACGCCGCCAGCAGGGCCTCGATCGCCGCGGGCTGCGCGGGATACCGTACCGGCTTGGTCAGGAGCCACGTCCCATTGGTCCGATCGGCGCGGATTTCGAGCGCATTGGCTGGAATCACCTGGACGCTCGTGACCATTGAGGGTTGCAGGTCGGTCAGGATGGCGGACGGTTCCACCGGCGCCGGCCGGAGAAAATGTTCAAACGCATAAATGAAGGTGAACAGCGCCGCGGCCACGAACAACCAGAACAAGGTGCTTTTGGAATTCATTATTTTCTCCGGCGCAGCCAGACCAGTACGCCCAACGCCAATACGCCGCCGGGCAGCGCCCCGAGCAGCAACCAGCAGACATTGCGCTGCTGTTGTTGCGTCATGATGAGCCGGAATTCAACGACGGGACGCGGGCCGATGCCTTTCAGCAAGGTGGGCCGGTCCAGCAGCCAATTGACCGCGTAACCG
>Ga0265338_10008487_pt1 | contig 12463 bp, 11 predicted proteins | sample 42126metaG_FD_193579 | JGI IMG/M metagenome (GOLD analysis project Ga0265338, IMG submission 193579) | Rhizosphere microbial communities from Carex aquatilis grown in University of Washington, Seatle, WA, United States - 4-21-26 metaG | ecosystem: Host-associated > Plants > Roots > Rhizosphere... | reverse complement strand
GGCCGGCAGTCCAACCATGGTTGCCAAACGCCGATTGCAGAACAGGATGATGCCTTCCCGATTCAGGGTTGCCACGCCCTCGCTCATTCGTTCCGCCAGAATGCGGTAGGGCTCTTCCGGACTTTGCAGCGTGAACAGGCGACTTCCTTGAGGGCCATCGACTGCAATTCCATCGACCTCACCGCAGTAGATGGCTTGCATGGTGGCTTCCAGATCAGACAGACGCGAATGCGCTCGCTCCAATTCGCCGCGCAGGTTCCGTCGGGATGATTTTTGGGCGGTTCGCGTACCCATTTCCCCCTAGCACTCCAATTCCAGACCGTTCACGACGATACCTTTCGAGGTATGAGATCGAGCCCGACCAGAACGCGTTGAGTATCCGAAAGGTCCCCAATAATCTTCTTGAGGGGTGGGGGAAGCGTCCGTACCAAGGTGGGCACGGCGAGGATCTGGTCTCCGGCCGCCAACTGCGGGTGTCTCAACAGATCAACCACTTCGGTCCGATACCTCCCTGGAAGATGCTCGTCACAAATTCTCTGGAGGTTGTTGAGAGCAGCGGTCGATCTGGAGGTGCCGCCGGCAACATAGAGGCGCAGATTCCATATTCGGCTGCTCGCCCTCTGCTTCCCGCCGCTCCTTCTCACCTTTGTCGGTTTCATTTCCATTCTCCTCCGCAGTGCTCTTATCGCAGCGGCACTTCATCGGCCCTTGCTATTGGCATGTACTCGATCGGCTTTGCGGGTATAGCCCATCGCCACGCGGTCTGTGGTGATCTGCTTCTCCCGTAATTCCATCTGGTGCGCATCGCGCATCAAGCTCTGTTCTTTAATCTCGAAGTCGGACCACATTTTGGCGATCTGCGCTTCCAGTTGCTGACGGTTCTCTTTCAACTCCGAGGTCTTCCGCTGCAACTGCTGTTTACGTTCCTCCGCTTCGGCTCGCTCTTTGGCCTCCTGGGCCACCCGCGCTGATCCGGTTACCAATCCGGACGGTCCCACGTAGACGTCGAGTAATTGAATTCCGTGTTTGGTGAGCACGAACTCTCGAATCTGGTTGGAGTGCGCCATGCCGCGGGACTTGAGCACGTAGAGCCCGCGGTTGCGTTCTCCATTCGATTCAAGATTGCGCAACAGAAGCCAGGAATCCATTTGGGAAGAAACTCCGACCTCGCTCAGTTCCGGTGAACTGTCTCCCGCCGTGAGGCTTGTGAACATGGCGGTGATCTGACGCGACTTGAACATATCAATCAGACGCGTCACCATGGACTTGACCTCCGAACGGCTACCCACGGAGGCGAAATTTGTGATTGGGTCGATGACCACCACCTTCGGGCGAAAAGCCGAAGTTTCATCGTGAATCGTGACCAGGTGTTTTTCCAGGCCGAAGGTTCCCGGACGGGCCGAGTAGAAACGCAACAGGTCGCGCTTTATCCAAGGCTCAAGGTCAATCCCGATGGACCGCATGTTCCGGATGACTTCGTCGGTAGATTGTTCTGAAGCCATGTAGAGTGCGCGTTCCCCCCTTTTGCAAGCCGCCTCTACGAAATGCGCGGCCAGGCTGCTTTTGCCCGTGCCGGCACCGCCCGAGACAAGAATGCTGGTCGAACGGTAAAAACCCTTCCCTCCCAACATCGCGTCCAGTCGTGGAACGCCGCTGGAAATTTTTTGCGTGGGCGCCTTATGCTCCAGTTTCAAGGCACTGAGGGGCAACACGGAAATCCCGGTCTGCCCGATCAAGAATGGATACTCGCTCGTCCCATGCATCGTGCCGCGGTATTTGGTGACTCGCATCCTGCGGATGGAAGTCTGGTCCTCGACTCGATGGTCCAGCAGGATTACACAGTCGGCAACGTACTCCTCAATACCGTGGCGGGTTAACTTCCCGTCGCCGCTCTCCGCCGTGATCACGGCAGTAACTCCTTTTGTCTTCAACCAGGCGAACAAGCGGCGGAGCTCAGCCCGCAAAATGCTGGTGTTCGAAAACCCGGAAAACAGAGATTCGATGGTATCCAGAACCACCCGCTTTGCACCGACCGAGTCGATCGCGTTTCCCAGGCGGATGAAGAGTCCCTCCAGATCATAATCACCACTCTCCTGGATCTCGCTGCTGTCGATGCGGACATAGTCGAGCAATAACTTTTTGCGAGCGCTTAACGCGGGGAGGTCGAAGCCCATCGAGGCAACGTTTTGGCTCAGGTCTTTGTCCGTTTCCTCAAAAGCCACGAAGACACCGGGTTCGTTGAACTCGTTCGCACCCCGCACCAAAAATTCCATTGCCAAAACGGTCTTGCCACAACCGGCATTGCCACACAAAAGGGTAGGCCTGCCCTGCGGCAAGCCCCCCTCAGTAATTTGATCCAGTCCAGCAATCCCGGTGGGGCATTTTTGAATCCCGTTTTTAGACAAAAGCTTTATTTCTTTAGCAGACATTTCACATCTCCCATTGTCTGGACTGTGAGCCGGGTCGTGTCCCAATGTGCATGAGATACACACCCGTGCGGAGAGGCGAGTTGCGAGGACGAAAGTAGATCTGGTTCTATGGTCCGAGGTCGAACTGGGGCAAGGGTTGCCCAAGCCCCGCTCAGGTTCTCCGGCTCACAAGATGTCGTCCTCAAGATGTTCATAGACTTTTTCGGCATAGCATTAGGACTTTCTGAGAGACCGGAGTATTAACCAACACATGAGTGCACTCTGGATGCCACGGACCGGTCGCACATCCCTCACTCCCAGGTATATCGACACTTCCCGCGGGGAAGTTTGTTTCAATCACCATCAAGAGTGATTGGCCCTACGCATCGTGCCCTCCACCTACAGCCGCGCGGGAAGAATCCCGATGAGCGATTGTTCCGGCGCGGCAAGAAGGTGCCCTAAAAGGTCGGGCGCTTCGATGTTTTGGCGCAATGCGATGATCAACCCTGCCAAGATGAAGCTGGGTTCGTACAACCTGGGTCCGTATCAGGGCTGGGGAGACAGCGCCACGCAGCTGTGGTAAAACAGGAGGCGATGGGCAATGGTGGGGGACGCGGTAACAGATCGATCACGAAAGCTACAATTAAGGTGTATCGGCAAGAAACGCGGGCAAAGAGTGAGTTCCACCGAAGCTCGGAATTCTCCTGTAAAATAAACAAGTAAAATAGCTTGCAGGAGTGGTGAGGGCGCGTAGCTCAGGTGGTAGAGCAACGCCCTTTTAAGGCGTGGGTCGCAGGTTCGAATCCTGCCGCGCTCACCAAAATATGAGGAGAAATCCCTTCCTAGATACGGGATTTCGGCGCGGCTCCCAAGCCGCGCATGTTCCTCAAATTTGAAGTTGAGACAGTTTTTCTTAAACTTTCTGAGGACCGTTCACCATCCGCTTTCCTTAAGTTTTCTTAGACCCCAGGACAGGTAAATTAGAAGAGATGACAGAAATTTGCTGCAGCGCCGTGCTTTTTGACATGGATGGTGTGCTGATCGACTCCACTCCGGCAGTCGCGAGAGTATGGAGCCGTTGGGCCGTTGAGCATGGCCTGGAACCGAATGAAGTTGTGAAGCAGGCGCACGGGCGTCCGAGCCGGTTGACCATCAGCGAATTGCTTCCCGGTGCAGATGTTGACGAAGAGGACCGTAAGGTCGAGCGCGCCGAGATGGAAGATCTCGAGGGGGTGGTTCTATTGCCGGGGGCGCGCAGCTTGCTGGACAGCCTACCTTCCGACCGCTGGACGATTGCTACGTCTTGTACCCGCCCGCTCGCCGAGGTTCGTCTTCGCGCGGCGGGCTTGCCGATCCCGAAGACAATGATCACGTCGACGGATGTAAAGAACGGCAAACCGAATCCCGAGCCCTATCTGAAAGCGGCGGCCATCCTGAATTGTCCTCCGTCGGATTGTGTGGTCATGGAAGACGCTCCTGCGGGAGTGCGCAGCGGAAAATCTGCCGGCGCGCGCGTGATTGCGTTTCTGACAACGATGGAGCGTCGCGAACTGGAGCAGGCGGGTGCCCACTGGATCGTGCGGAACTGTGCCGATGTCGCGGCGCGTGTCGAACAGGACAAGCTGATTCTCAGGCTCTCTCGTTGAGCACGCATTGCGGCAAGAAGGCAATTGCGCCTCTTCATCCTCTCAACTAGAATCCTCGGTTCGCCGGAAGTCGCCCGCGATGGCAGTGTTGCTGACCGCAAACCGGGCGGCTCCGATTCCCAAGATTGCAGCGTGAAAAATCGTAAGACAGGCAGGACCTCGTGATCATCGGTGTTCCGAAAGAGAGCTATCCAGGCGAGCGGCGGGTTGCGCTCGTACCAGCGGTCCTTCCAACGCTGACCAAAGCAGGTTTTGAAGTGCAAGTGCAGTCGGGCGCGGGGATGGAAGCCGGTTATCCCGACTCGATGTACGTAGAGAAGGGCGCGAAGATTGTTGCCGACCGGGCGGCCGTGTTTGCCGCCGCCGACATCATTGCTCAGGTCCTCTGTTATGGCTCGAACGACGTGACGGGGAAGCAGGATGTGCCGTTGTATCGCCGCGGCCAGATTCTGGTTGGATTCCTGCGGCCGTTCGGATCGCTGGAGGTCGTCCAGCAGATCGCGCAGGCCGGTGTGACGTCGTTTTCCGTCGAATTGATGCCACGCACGACGCGTGCGCAGAGCATGGATGCTCTTTCCTCGATGGGTACGGTCTGCGGATATAAGGCCGTGCTGATGGCCGCCGATTCCCATCCTCGTATTTTTCCGATGCTAACCACCGCGGCGGGCACGGTCACACCGGCGCGCGTTTTTGTGATTGGTTGTGGGGTCGCCGGACTCCAGGCGATTGCAACGGCCCGGCGACTGGGCGCCGTCATTTCCGCGTACGATCTCCGGCCGGCTGCAAAGGAGCAAGTGCAGAGCCTGGGGGGACGGTTCGTGGAACTGCCGATTGAGGCGAAGGATGCCCAGGACGCCCGTGGATATGCGCGCGCGCAGGATGAAGATTTCTACCGCCGCCAGCGTGAGTTGCTGGGCAAGGTGGTGCAGGAGAGCGACGTCGTGATCACGGCGGCCGTGATTCCTGGGAAAAAATCCCCGGTTCTTGTCACGGAAGACATGGTGAAGGGAATGGCGCCGGGGTCGGTGATTCTCGATCTGGCCTCTGAACGCGGGGGCAACTGCGAAATTTCGGAAACAGGCAAGACGGTCGTCAAACATGGCGTGACCATCATCGGCGCGATCAACCTTGCGACCGGGGTTCCTTACCATGCCAGCATGATGTATTCGCGCAACATTACGGCTTTCCTGACCCACCTGATCAAAGATCAGAAGCTGAACCTGAATATGGGAGACGAAATTGTGCGGGAAACCTTGCTAACGACCGGCGGCGAGATTGTGCAGCCGCGCGTGCGTGAATTTTTCAAATTGCCTGCATTGCCAAGCAAGGCTGAACAGACGTCTTAACGGAGGAATGATGAACAGCAGTTCGAGCCTGATTAACGCACTGTTTATTTTTGTGCTGGCGGGATTCATTGGATTCGAGGTAATCCGCCATGTGTCACCCCTGCTGCACACTCCGCTGATGTCGCTGACCAATGCACTGGACGCGATCGCCGTGGTCGGCGCGATCGTGCTGGTGGGTCGACATGAGAGCACGCTCTCTACGGTTTTTGGATTTATCGCGGTGGTCGCCGCTACCAGCAATATCGTGGGCGGTTTCTTCATCACGGATCGGATGTTGAAGATGTTTAAATCCAGCCGTCCTGCGGCGAAACCGGCGGCGAAATAATGACGGGCGAACTCGGAACGATCCAGGTGCTGGTCGAAATCCTATATCTGATCGCAAGCGCACTGTTCATCCTCTCGCTGAAGTGGATGAGTTCGCCGACGACGGCGCGGCACGGGATTTGGGCGGGCGAAGCCGGCATGGTTTTGGCAATCGGCGGCACTTTGCTGAACCATGGCATGGATTACCGGTTGATCGCCATCGCTCTCGTGCTGGGAACGATTATCGGTATCCCTTTGGGCCGCGTTGCCATGACGGCGGTCCCGCAGCGAACCGCTTTGAGTCACGCCTTCGGTGCGTTGTGTGTCACGCTGGTGGGCTCGGCAGAGTTTTACCTTCGGACTCCGAACATTTCGCGTTTCATGATGTCGGTGCTCTCGATCGAGGTCATTCTTGGGGGTCTCACAGTTACAGGGAGCCTGATGGCCGCCGGCAAATTGCAGGAGATTCTTCCCCAGCGTCCGCTGACGTACAAGGGCCAGAATCTGGTCAATTTTCTGCTGCTCGTGGCCGCGCTGGTGATTGCCGTGACGCTCGTGCTGCATCCGGAATCCCGGACGTTGTTCCCGTTCATGGTGCTGATCGCCTTGCTGTTTGGCGTGCTGCTGATTATTCCGATTGGCGGGGCCGATATGCCGACCGTCATTTCACTGTTGAACGGTTATGCAGGACTTTCGGCGGCAGCCATGGGGTTTGTGCTCGACAGCAAACTGCTGATCATTGCCGGCGCGCTTGACGGGTCGTCAGGCCTCATCCTGTCGATCATCATGTCGAAGGCGATGAACCGATCTTTCACGAATGTTCTGTTTGGAGCGTTCGGACAGGTTCAGGCGGCGGCGGCTGGCGGGGAAGAAGCGAAGCCGGTTCGGAGCGCTACCCCGGAAGAGGCCGCAGCGATCCTGTCCGCAGCCAATCGCGTGATTGTGGTGCCCGGGTATGGAATGGCGGTGGCGCAGGCGCAGCACAAAGTGCGCGAACTTTACGATGCTCTGACCAAGCGCGGCGTCGATGTGCGTTTCGCCATCCATCCGGTTGCCGGCCGTATGCCGGGGCATATGAACGTATTACTCGCCGAAGCCGACATTCCTTATGACCGATTGATCGAAATGGACGAGATCAACGGCGACTTTCCCCAGACCGATGTAGCGCTGGTGATTGGCGCAAATGATGTGACCAATCCAGCGGCTCGTTCGGATACCACCAGCCCGATTTACGGAATGCCCATTCTGGACGTCGACAAAGCTCATACGGTGATGGTGATCAAACGCAGCATGAACCCGGGCTTTGCCGGCATCGATAACCCTCTCTACTATCTCGACAATAATCTGATGTTGTTTGGAGATGCCAAGGCGTTCGTGGGAAGCATCGTCCGCGAACTTGGGGGCGGACACGCCTAGCTGAATTGCTTTTCTGATTTGGCCTTGACGCGGTCGATGCGGGAGCAGAAATCCGGGAAGTGTAAGACGAAGTTCCAGCGGCTGAGGGTGGCGGACCTCAGTCTCGCGAGGGAAGATTCGCGAGACCGGCCCGCCCAATTTATCAGGCGGCTTTCTTCATCTGCCTGAGCTTTGCCCAGCGCGCCTTTTGGGCGAGCGAAATTCTCCGGCGTCCTGCAGCGGAGAGTACGCGCTTGGCGCGATGCGCCGATCCAGCACCTGCGGTTATTCCAGAACCCCGGGTGAGCTTTTCAAGAACTGAAATCGCCTCCCCAAGTTTCTGTACTTGATTTTGAGCCTCCCGGCGTTCCTCGCGGAGCCGGGCTAGTGCATTAGCTATATTTGTCATGCAGGATACCCCCTCGGGTAACTACGTCCGCAATTGTATTACTAGCTTTCGCATCCTGCCAGATTTATTGAGTTGAAAAAATCGGATTACTTCAAAGCAGGAAGGTATGACTGGAGGATAACTCTTTGGCGTTCAGAAGGCCTGCTGCAAGCCCTATCCCAGTGGCGGTAGTAATCCCGATGATCCGAAGAGAAAGAAGGCGCCGACGGCCAAGCTGTAGATTGCGGTCAATGCGGTAACCACAAACTGGAATCGGGGCAAGCGGGAACTGACTCCGAAGAGTCCGACGGCGAGTGCAGTCATGATGGTATTCATCACGAGCAGGCCGGCAATAAACATGGCCAAGCCAAGGAAGCCTTTACTGACTCCGCCAAGGTTTGCAGCGAGCAGAAAAATCATAAGTTGACTGGGTGTCTCCGCGCCGAGCCCGTGCACGACGCCGATCATCGCTACCGACTTCGGACTGTAATTCCACGTTTTGTCTTCGGGCGCGGGAAGGTCATGATCATGCCAGTAACTTTTCATTTTCCAGTGCAGCCAGCGCAGCGCCTTCGCCATGATGTGAAATCTGCTGCGAGGCACGGGGTTCCCGGTAGACAAAGAACCTAAAACGTAGATGCCGAGAACGAGCAAGGTCAGTCCAACCAAGCGTTCGGCGATGCGGTCCATGCCGCGCGGCAAGGAGAGCTGAAACAGGATCACGGCGCTGCCTAATACGGCCACCGTGGCGGCGTGGCCAAGGGCATACAGCAATCCCAGGCGCATGCCTCGCCAGCGATTGCTCTGGACACTGGTGATATCCGTGATGGCGGCGATGTGGTCGTAGTCGAAGCCATGGTGGAATCCAAGGATCGCCGCCGAAAGCAGGGCCAGTTGGAGACTATTCGGCGTGAAGGTCATGGATTCATTGCGGGCCGCCCCGAAGGTCTTCATTGTTCCATAAGCTGGCGGGATTGGGAAAATCCGTTTTGACCTCGCTTTAGGGAAGACCCCAGGAAAGATGCAGCAGCGCTCAAGAGGCTTCCTGGGCGCGCTAGAATCATCGTCGAACCGGGGACATTACGGCTGGAAGGCCCCACTCGCCGAGTGTTATCAGGCCATTGATTGCGGGCGGTTTATTGAATTGGGATGCATCTGTAGTCGCTGCACTAGAGAGTTACCATTGACTAAAATGAGTTATCCCCACCCCAGTTCAAAGCGGCTAAAATAGGGATAATCCAACCATTTCTGGAGGTTTAGCCGTGAAGTCTGAGCATCTGTTTGGTGCTATGGCAGCGTGGTGCATGGGATTGCTGTTCCTGGCCCCGATTTTGTGGGCGCAGGAGTCGGCCGTTGCCGGTCACGTCGGAATGGTGCAGGACTGGTCTGAGCATAACGTTGCGTTCAGCCTCGACGGGTTGGTGCGCTTCCCGGAACTGCTGGACAAGGAACCGCGCATTCGGCACCAGGTCCTGCAGCGTTTCGGTACGCCCCAGTCGAATCATCTGCAGGATGCCGGCGTGTCTGCGAACAATGGGACAACATTTCAGCGGGATTGGAACGTTGCCTTGGGCAAGGGCCGGATCGCGCCGAACATGTATCCAGCGAAATTTTCCTTTGACCCCGGTGCTGCACCCAGTTGCGCGAACGATTACGTTGTCTTCGGTCTGGCCACAGCGGGGGCGACGGCTGGCCAGGCGAACCTGGTGGCATTCAACAATCTGTATGCCGGCACAGGCGGACTTTGCGGGGCCGCTCCCACAGTGATGTTTGCTTACAACATTACGACCGGGACGGGCGGCAAAATCTCGACTTCTCCCATACTTTCCCAGGACGGGAAGAAGATTGCCTTTGTGGAATCGCTGGGCACGTCGGCGGTTTTTCACGTTTTGACTTGGACGGCCGGGCAGGGCGGAATCACCACCGCAGCCACGCCAACTGCCATGACTTCGCTGACGTACTCGACGGTGAATACCGATACGACTTCATCGCCGTGGATCGATTATGGGGCGGACGTTGCCTACGTCGGTGCTGATCACGGTGTGCTTTACAAAATCACAGGTGTGTTCAAGGGCACGCCGACGCTCGCGGGATCCCCCTGGCCTATCACGGTCACAAGCAGCTTTCGATTGAGTGCACCTGTCCTCGATAGCCGACTGGGGTTGGTGATGGTGGGGAGCAGGAATGGGAACCTGTACCAGATCAATACGACGACGGGTGCGATAGCTTCGCTCATCGTAGGATCCCATGGCGGCACGAATCCCGGGATTATTGCAGCCCCGATTGTGGACGTCACAAACGGTACGACCTTTGTCGTAAGCGCCAATGACGGAGTTTCGGCGGTCATTGTCGAAGCCGATACAGCGACTCTCACACAGTTGTCCAAAGCCCGCATCGGACTGGGGGCGCACAGCTTTACAGCGCTCAGTATTTTCCAGCCTGCTCTCAGCAACGACTACTACACGAATCCGTCCACTGGAGTGATTCGTGCTTGCGGGACGGGATCTGCCGATACAACGCCCTGGCAGTATTCGTTTGGCTTCACGGGTCGGACCATGAAAACCACGCCCGCGTTTTCTCAGCAGCTGGTGACGTCGACGGCGGCGACCTGCACGAACTGGACGGAGTTCTTCAATCCCAATATTGGTGGCGGCACGGATTTCTTTTTCTTTGGATTGACTCAGGATTGCACAGGTACGGGAACGTCGGGTTGTGTGATTGCGCGTACCACCGATGCCGCGCCAATTGTGGAGGCTGCCGTTACGGGCGGGCCGAGCGGGATCGTCATCGACAACTACAGCACAGCCGGGCAGGCATCGAGTCTTTACCTGTCGGCCGCGAAGGCAAATACGGCGTACAAATTCACTCAGAACGGACTGCAATAAGAAGCGAAAAGGGAAGGGCCCTGCCGCCGGCTTCGGAACTTCAGCCAGCGACAGGGCCTTTTCTATTTGGCAGAAAAACGGGCGGCCAGCGAACAATTACTCGTTCGAAACTTCCCAGCCCTTGTTGCCTTTCACCAGGAGCACCGTGACCTTTGCGGGAGCGGCATGATAAAAGTTGGCGCCGTACTTATCGATAAGCGTCGAGCGGTCCCAGGTATTGAAGCTCTTCACGGCCGGGCCGGACGCGTCAAACAGATCGCCAGCTTTGGTGGTTTCCCATTTCCAGGAGTACTCGACAGTAGCTTTGGACGGGCTCAACATGGTGATCTTGCCGATCTCCGCGAGCTTTCGTTCGGCCAAGGGCACTGCATACTCCTCGTTGCCATCCTTGTTCTTTGATTCTTTTACGCCCGTCGTTTCTGTAAGCCACTGTTTGCCTTTGGGTGTGAGGGCCACGGGCGTTTTCCCATTCGAGTCCTTGCCGACCTTCAGATAGCCTTCTTTATCGAGCAGGCGATAATGCGGATCGTGCGGTTTCTGGTCGACTTCGGTTTTCAGCGAGCCCGTCGCGAAATGTAGAGTCGTGGGAGTCTGTGTCCCAATGCTCGCTAAGATGATCGGGCTGACCTCGGCGCTGGTCAGCACCTTGCGGGCCTCCATCACGAAGTACAGAGAGACACCGGCAATTGCGACAATCAAAGTCACGATAAGAAGCAGGGGAATAATCGATGAATTTTTCTTCTCTAATTCAAGCTCTTGCTCAAACATGACAGCCTCCCGGAAATTCCGTCACCACCACTGCCTAAATTCATCTCTAATTTTGCGCCCAGAATTGGCGTCACCCTGTGACCTAGCTCACACCGTGATGTGGATAGATCACGGGAAGAGGGGAGGATTGCCCGCCGGGCGTTTGCAAGCAATTGCAGTCATAGTTCAGGTTGCACCGCACATAATCACTGTAAACAATTGACAACAAATAGCTTGTACAGCTATGTCCGTGGCATGCAAATTGCGCCTTTCATTTCAAATGAAGCGTCTCTGGCCGAGCATGAAGAACCCGGACGGTGCAGTCCCCCGCATTAAGAAAGTCACGACCCGAAGCGCAGTTGCGAAGGTCATCGCGTCGATTTTCTTACTCGCTTTCCTGAGCAGAGTGCCGGCGTGGTCGTCGTCGGTCGAGTTATCACGGGTCGATCCCCAACCGGAACGCCTGGCAGAATCCGAACGGTCGCTGCGACGAGCCCCGGCGCACGTTTCTGAATTCACTCCCATGTCTGCGCCGCTGGCAGTGGCGAGGTGCGCAAACGTCCGTCCACCCGAAGCCTTACTCACGCCGGACCCGCTGCTGCCGGTGGAGGATCAGGACCTACTCGTACGAGTGAGCTTCATCGTGGGTGCGGATGGACACGTGCACAGCGCTTTTGTCCTGTACAGTGAAGGTCCTGATGAGGACGTGGCTGTGTTGAGCGCCATACGCTCGTGGCGGTATCGTCCCGCGCTCTGCAACGGGGTGCCCACCGATTCCGAGGCCCGTGTACGATTCAGCGTCCGCTGATGGTCGAATTCTCCTACAATATTCGGGGTGAGGATGCCGTGACCGACGAACCGAACGCTCTCGATGCCAACGAGGATCAGCCGCTCGAGAACCGGGAGATCGAGGACTTCTTTCAGCGTCTGCCAGCCAACTTCCGCTGGCCGAAGCCGAACGCAGAAGCGGTGGCGGCGGCGGTCGAGGCCATGCAGCGCATGTCGGGCGGAGAAGCTATTGCGCAAGAGCTAGCCTCATCCACCGAAAGTGCGCCGGAATCGGAAACTGTTTGCGCGGGGTGCGGTGGATCTCTTCCGGCAGCCGCACGTTTCTGCGTCTGGTGTGGACTTCCGAAAGATCCGGCAGCGGTTGGCGCGGCCCCTCAGCCGTCAGCGGCGGGCGCGCAGCACCACTTCCACCATCACTATCACCATCTTGTTCCGGCGCAGGGTGCGGCCACCGCTGCGCCCGCTACCGAGTCCCAACCAACGGGGCCTCGTGGTCGCGCGCCCGGTTCTGCCGGTCCGGCTCCGGGTGGTCGCGCGGAAATCGCGGAGAGCCAAG
>Ga0265338_10008486_pt1 | contig 12465 bp, 11 predicted proteins | sample 42126metaG_FD_193579 | JGI IMG/M metagenome (GOLD analysis project Ga0265338, IMG submission 193579) | Rhizosphere microbial communities from Carex aquatilis grown in University of Washington, Seatle, WA, United States - 4-21-26 metaG | ecosystem: Host-associated > Plants > Roots > Rhizosphere... | reverse complement strand
GGCTGACCTGTTTCATCCCTCCTTCAGATGATCCCCTCGTCGTTGGTTCTTTCATCAGCCATCTGGAGCGGATGCAAAAAAATTGGGGATGACTCATAGAAGCTATTCACATGCTGTAGCCATATGGAGGGCCTGGATATATTCCCGTACAGCCGCCACCTGCTCGTTCTCCGGGTGTTCATCCAGGAGGCGTACCAGTGCGCTCCCGACGACGGCCCCATCGGCAAGCTGGACGATAGTAGAGATATGTTCGGGCTTGGAAAGTCCAAAGCCCACAGCTATGGGCAGATCATGGCTCTTCGTATAGCCGAGAACCCTGAGCAAGAAGGCCGGTAAATGTTCGGGTAGTGATCCGCGCGCGCCAGTGACGCCGCTCAGTGAAACACAGTAGATAAAGCTCCCAGGAATTGTTGCCGCTCGTTGAGCAATGCTGGCGATACGTGCGTCGGGCGTCGTAGGGGGAACGAGAAAAATCAAGGTCAGACCTGCCTGGATAGCTGCCTCTTGCAGGGGAGTCGCTTCTTCCGGGGGGAGATCAGGAATAATCAGCCCGCAGACCCCGCTGGCAATGGCATCCTGACAGAAATGCTCAATTCCGTACGCCAGGACTGGATTATAGTAGCCCATCAGAATCAGAGGTACATCACTTTGTGCTGAGACCTGACGAGCTACCTCCATACAGCCGCGAATAGTCATACCGCGTTCAATCGCCTGGTGCCCTGCCTGCTGGATAGCCGGACCATCGGCCAGGGGATCGCTGAAGGGCATGCCCAGTTCGATAATGTCGGCCCCGGCTTCAGCGGCTGCCAGTATCACAGCAACACTTTGTTTTGCCGAAGGGTAACCAACCATAAAGTAAGGAATCAGAACTCCACGTTTCCCGGAGCGAGCGCTAGCAAAAGCTGCTCTGACCCGTTCAGCGGGAGAGATGTGTGTATGCTGGTTTGTGGTTTGCACAATTACAACCTTCTTATAATCAATAAATGACACTCAGAACACAGACGAAAAACTCACAAGGACTCTTAGAGAGTAACACCCAGGGCTTGAGCAACAGTCAACATATCCTTATCACCCCGCCCTGAAAGGTTAAGTAGCACCAGTGAGCCTTCAGGCAGGTTTCCTGCCTGCCCCATCTCTAGCAGATAGCCCAGGGCATGAGAAGATTCAAGAGCAGGGATAATACCCTCGGTCCGGCTCAATGCCTGCAAGCCACGCAGAGCAGTCGCATCGTCCGCCGAGACATATGTTGCCCGACCACTATCTTTGAGATAACTATGTTCGGGACCTACTCCAGGATAGTCCAGGCCAGCCGAAATGCTGTGCGTCTCAATGACCTGGCCATCCTGATTTTGCAAGAGATAGCTAAACGCTCCATGCAAGACACCCGGCGTTCCAACACTCAAGGTTGCCGCGTGTTTGCCACTCTCGACTCCTTCACCCGCCGCCTCAACCCCGATCAATTGCACTTCAGCATCGTCCGCAAAAGGATGGAACAGACCAATAGCATTGCTGCCCCCACCGACACAGGCAACAGCATAATCAGGCAAACGACCTTCCATCTGCAAAATCTGTGCCCGCGCCTCTATTCCAATGATGGATTGGAAATCGCGTACAATCAACGGATATGGGTAAGGACCGGCGGCAGTACCAAAAACATAATAGGTTGTTTCAACATTAGTTACCCAGTCCCGAATGGCCTCATTGATGGCATCCTTTAAGGTGCGACTACCTGAATCTACTGAACGCACCTCAGCACCCAACAACTTCATCCGAAACACATTCAGCGACTGACGTTGGATATCCTCCGCGCCCATATAGATAATGCAGTCCAGGCCCAGCATGGCGCAGACCGTCGCCGTAGCCACGCCATGTTGACCCGCCCCGGTCTCAGCGATAATGCGTTTTTTGCCCATTCGCCTGGCCAGCAAACCCTGAGCCAGCGCATTATTGATCTTATGCGCGCCGGTATGCGCCAGGTCCTCACGTTTTAGATAGACCTTTACCCTGGGAGCGACCAGTTGCGAAAAGCGCGGCACATAGTACAGGGAAGTTGGACGACCAACATAGGTGCGCAACAGGTCACCCAGTTCCTTTTGAAAAGCCTGGTCCTGCTGTGCAGACCTATAGGCTTTCTCCAACTCGTCCAGCGGAGCCATCAGACTTTCAGGAACAAATTTACCACCGAACTCGCCAAAGCGCCCCCGTTGATCTGGATAAGCGCCATGCTGGTAGGTATTCTGTGGAAGATGGTGTTGTATCTGCATAAACGTAAGCTTTCCTTCCTCTCATGAATAGAAAATACCTGTCTGTTTCTTTATTCTGTTTGACGTACCTGCTCTATAAAAGCATGTATCTTCCCTTCATCCTTCACCTTCGCTGTCTCAACGCCACTACTGACATCTACTCCCCAGGGGTGAACCTGAGCGACCGCCTGGGCGACATTCTCCGGCTGTAATCCACCGGCAAGAATAATCGGTTGCTGGGAGGCTATCTCCCTGGCCAGTTGCCAGTCATGGGTTTCCCCACTTCCTCCCCAGCCCGGCGATGGCGTATCCAATAGCAGTCGCCAGACCACGGAACGGTACTCCCGTATGTTCTCTGCGTCAGCCGGACCGGCCATATGCAAAGCTTTAATCACTGGGCGCTGGATAAGCTGGCAGAAATCAGGCGTCTCATGGCCATGCAACTGCACGATATCCAGGCCAACCTGATCCGCGACATCATTAATATAGGCTGCTTCTTTGTTGACAAACAGGCCAACCACCTCAATACGTGTTCGCGCCTCCCCCAGGGTCTCGACCAGCTCGCGAGCCCGTTGAGGTGGAACGTAGCGATGGCTGGGATCGTAAAAGACCAGTCCGAACAGGTCCGCACCGGCTTCTACCGCTGTTTGTACCGAGCGCTCCTCGCTCAGACCACAGATCTTGATCTGTGTGCTGGCATTGGCTCCCTGCAACAACTGCCGCAACTGACCGGCAATATCCCGTGAAGTTATCAGAGACTCACCCACCAGCATCGCCTGAACATCATAGCGAGCCAGGCGACGTGCATCTGCCTGGGTATGGATACCGCTTTCGGCCACCAGCACCCGGTCCGCCGGAATCAATGGACGCAGAGTACGGATCAGGCCAGGATACATCTGGAAGGTCTTGAGATCCCGACTATTCACCCCGATAATCATTGCCCCGGCTGCGACAGCGCGCTGGACTTCCTCCTCGTTATGCGCTTCAACCAGGCAATGCATTCCCAGACTCCGCGCGATACCCAGGAGATAGCGCAACTGTGTATCATCCAGAATAGCACAGATCAAGAGCATCAGATCCGCTCCCCAGGAACGGGCTTCATAGACCTGGTATTCATCATAAATGAAATCTTTGCAGAGTACCGGCAGATCTACCGCTGCTTTGATGGCCGGTAGATAAGCCGGAGCGCCCTGAAAAAAATGCGGCTCCGTCAACACTGAAATCAGCGAGGCCCCATTGGCTGCATAGGTGCGTGCCAGGCCCACAGGATCAAAATTGGGAGCCAGCAGACCCCTGGAAGGCGAGGCGCGCTTGACTTCAGCAATGACATGTACCCTGTTCTCAGCTCGCAGGGCCGCCAGCGCATCGCGAGGAGCAGGCCGGGTTCGTGCCAGAGCCTGTACCTCAGATAAAGGCGTCTCCCGCTGGCGTATTTCCAGATCTACCTTTGAGCGAGCCACGATTTGATCGAGAATCATACGTACCTGACCTTATTTCTACGCGTTGGAACAGGCAACGACTTCGGCCAGCTTCCGACCGGCCTTGCCCTCACGCAATGTCGCACGCGCCAGCTTCATCCCATCCGCCAGCGAATCAGCTATCTGACAGGCAAAAAGCGCGGCTCCAGTATTAAAGCAGAGCATATCAGTCGCAGGGCTGGCCGTATCTTCGCTAAGAAGTTGCTTCAGCAACGTCGCATTATACGCGGGATCACCTCCCTGAAGCACCGTGTGGTCACTGATCCGCGTGAAGCCAAAGTCCTCCGGCGTAATCGTATATTCACGCAGTTCCGCACCCTGACGTATCTCACAGACTCGTGTCGGAGCCATCAGCGAACACTCATCGATACCATCCTCACCATAAATAATCAACGCATGTTTGCTACCCAGATTGAGTAAAACCTCGCCCATTTTCCGCAGCAGTGAAGGATCAGGGACGCCCAGCACCTGGTACGGCGTATGAGCCGGATTGGTCAGCGGTCCCAGGATATTAAAAATCGTGCGAATACCGATTTCGCGCCGGGTTGGCCCTACATGTTTCATCGCTGGATGGTACGCCGGAGCATACATAAAACCAAACCCCACCTCCTGGACGCACCGGGTTATGTGCTCAGGACCCAGATCGACCCGAACGCCCAGGGCTTCCAGTACATCAGCACTCCCACAGCGGCTGGTGGCCGAACGATTGCCGTGTTTGGCGACAGCCGCCCCGGCAGCCGCCGCCAGAATACCTGCCCCGGTTGACACATTAAACGTGCCTGAGCCATCACCTCCCGTCCCACAGGTATCCAGCGCTGGATCTGTCAGTACCACCTGAACGGCTTTCTCACGCATCACGCGCGCGCAGCCAGAGATCTCCTCAACTGTTTCGCCGCCAGGCCGCAGGCGTAATGTCGTCAGAAATGCTCCCATCTGCGAGGGCGTCGCGACTCCTGTCATAATTTCGTCCATGACAGTCGCGGCCTCGGCCTCGCTGAGCGTGGCCCCCGCTGCTACCTGAACGATTGCTTCACGAATCATTGTGAATTCCCTTCCAGTCTTGCCTTCTCTCTAGAACAGGCCAGAGACTTGATTAGTGTTACACCTGTACCGACTGCGGCGTCAAAAAATTGCGTAAAAGATCTTTGCCGACCGGCGTCATGATGGACTCAGGATGAAACTGAACTCCCTGGACTGGATAGACCCGGTGGCGCAGGCCCATAATCAGGCCGTCTGCAGTCTCAGCAGTGATCTCCAGCACATCGGGCAGCGTCTCCCGTTCCACAATCAGGCTATGATAGCGGTTAGCCTCAAAAGGTTCAGGCAACGCCTGAAAGACACCCTGCCCATGGTGATACATCAACGAGGTTTTGCCATGCATAGGCTCCGGGGCACGAATCACACGCCCACCGTAGACCTGACCGATTGACTGGTGTCCCAGGCAAACTCCCAATAAGGGAATATGTGGCCCAAAGTGTTCAATAATCTGACAGGACATGCCAGCTTCATTTGGTGTGCAGGGTCCAGGCGAAACCACAATCTGCTGTGGTTGCAGCGCCTCAATCTCTGCCAGCGTTACCTGGTCATTGCGGCGTACCTCAACCACGGCCCCCAACTCTGAGAGATACTGATACAGATTGTAGGTAAAGCTATCGTAGTTATCAATGAGTAAAAGCATAACTCTGCCCCCGTTCTTCCTGAGTCACCGCGATCTGTTCAGCCAGATCCAGCGCACGTAACAAAGCTCCGGCTTTATTCATACTCTCCTCGTACTCAGCCGCCGGTTGCGAATCAGCCACGATACCACAGCCAGCCTGAATATAGGCGACACCCTCTTTTATCACCATTGTACGCAGGGCAATGGCTGTATCCAGATTGCCAGAATGACTGAAGTAGCCCACCGCGCCAGCATACACACCACGCTGCTCACCCTCAAGTTCGCTAATAATCTCCATTGCTCGAATCTTGGGAGCACCCGAAACTGTGCCAGCCGGAAAGCCTGAGCGCAGAGCAGCATAGGGAGAAACCTCCGGGCGCAACTGCCCGGTCACATTTGAGACCAGGTGCATGACATGCGAATAGCGTTCAATCTCCATAAATTCCGTGACCTGTACAGTGCCTGGCTGGCTGACACGCCCCACATCATTGCGTCCCAGGTCAACCAGCATCACATGTTCCGCGCGTTCCTTCAAATCATTGCGCAATTCCTCAGCCAGGCGCTCATCCTCGACCGTATCCAGACCACGGGGACGTGTCCCCGCCAGCGGATGAATAGTCACCTCATGCTCTTCGACCCGGACCAGTAACTCGGGAGAGGCCCCTACAATATGAAAATCAGCCAGGTCCAGGAAAAACATATAGGGCGAGGGATTGATTGCCCGCAGTGCCCGGTAAACCGTAAAGGGAGACGCATTAACTGGACGGCTCAGACGCTGTGAAGGGACCACCTGAAAGATATCCCCGGCACGTATATATTCGCGGGCGCGCTCTACCATAGCCTCAAACTCTGGCTGCGTGCGGTTCGAGACCACCTTCACTGGTTCAGTGCTTTCGCGGCGCGCAGGCTCAGGCGGGAAGCGCAGATCCTGTTGCAGACGTTGGCGTATATCAGCCAGAATCGCTGCGCCACGCTGATATTCTACCTCCAGATCTGGAGCATCCAGATGGAGATGTGTGACCACGCGTACCCGGTGTTTCAGATGGTCAAAGACCAGCACGGTTTCCGTAAAACAGAACACGCTCAGGGGGAGATCAAGCGCGTTTTTCGGCGGAACTGGCAAACGCTCAAAGCGAGCCGCAGCCTCATACGCGAGATATCCGACCGCGCCACCACTGAAGCGCGGCAATGCATCGCGTTGCCTGTTCTGTGACGGAACCATGTAGTACTGGCCCAGCTCTGTCTGAATGAGATCCAGAGGATCATGACAGGCAACCTCTTCGACACGTATCCCGGTGGTTGTGGCATCCTGGGGCATATGGTGGAGTGTGGCTGTCTCACCACGCTGCGTCAGTACCAGGTAGGGATCAAGGCCAATGAACGAATAGCGCGCAATGTTTTCTCCACCAGCCACGCTTTCCAGAAGAAAGCTATAGGGTCCACGCGCAGCCTTGCAATACGCAGAAACCGGCGTATCTATATCGGCCAGTACCTCACAGTAGAGCGGTAAGAGTGGGCGCCGCGTCTCCCCGCCCTTCGTCTGGCGCTCCAGTTGAGCGGCGGAAATGGATTGTACCTCGTGAAACGTAGGATGGTACATCGTTTTGTCTCCCATGTCAGTATGCTGACTGGACATCAGCCAGTGCATACCTATCTTCAGTGTAACGAAAAACCTCTGATCAGAGAATCGTGTCCGTTGTTCGCGTACAAAACCTGAGCCACACCGACCAGCGCTACCATTGCCGTTCTGGCGCTGGTCGGTGAGAATCCTTAACCCAGGCCAATCACCTTTTTCATCTGCTGCAATGTTGCCTCCGCGGTTGGACGCACATTGTCTGCCCCCTGTTGAAGAATGCTCTCAAGCGTAGGCAGATCGTTCATCAACTCATAATAGCGTTGCTGGATAGGAGCCAGCGTCTCCACCAGACGCTCAGTCAGAGCCGCTTTAAAGTCCCCATAGCCTTTGCCTGCAAACTCCGCCTCAATCGCAGCCTGGGCCTGGCCGGTCAGCGCCTGGTAGATTGTTACCAGATTGGTGATGCCAGGACGTTCAGGATCAAACGATACGAGGCGCAGCGAATCAGTCGTCGCCCGGCCAATCTTTTTCTTGATCGTCTTGGGATCATCCAGCAGATTGATGCGCGAATCAGGATTGGGAGCGCTCTTACTCATCTTGCTGGTTGGATCATCCAGCGCCATCACACGTGCCCCGGCCTGGCCAATCTTCGCATCCGGGATAACAAAGACCTGCTCCTGGTAGCGGCTATTAAAACGCTGCGCCAGATCGCGAGTCAGCTCGATATGCTGGCGCTGGTCATCACCAACCGGCACCAGGTGTGTCTGGTAGAGGAGAATATCACAGGCCATAAGTACAGGATAACAGTACAGACCCGTATCGACGCTATCCGCGTGGTCACCAGCTTTCGTCTTAAACTGTGTCATACGATTCAGCCAGCCCATCGGGGTGTAGCAATTCATAATCCAGCTTGCTTCGGCATGTTGCCGTACATGGGACTGAATAAAAAAATTGCAGTGCAGCGGGTCCAGTCCACAGGCCAGATAGAGGGCTGCCAGTCTGCGCGAGTTAATATGTAGCTCCTGCGGATCGATCGGCAGAGTAATTGCATGCAGATCAACGATGCAGAAGATATTCTCAAACTCTTCCTGGGTTGCCACCCAGTTACGAATAGCTCCCAAATAATTGCCCAGGTGAATATTCCCGGTTGGTTGAATGCCCGAAAATACACGTTTTTTCATAGGAGCCTCCGCTACTATTCTGGCAGTTTGTGCAGCAACCGATGGTTGTATGTCGGCTGGCATTGCGCTATCCTCCTTCATTGGGATACTAAAGAGAATAAAAAAACACCACTCTTCCCATACAAGGGACGAGAGGCGTCAAGCTTTCGTGGTACCACCCTGGTTCGGATTATGTTTATCGCAGTGTTGCGACTGGCGTTTCCTCAGATTTTGCAAACAGGCAAGTATAGGAGGGAACATATAATCCCTTTTTGCCGGGTACAAAAAATATACCCTGTCCTCAGTAACGGGGGACCTTCCGGGTGCACCTGTTTCAATCGTTTCTTCAACGATCTTCTTTCAGGCCCATTCTATGACCGCATTGGGTCGGTTTCCACCATCCCGACTCTCTTTTCAACCATGTTCCAATGGCCGTTTTACCGTGGCGGTGTCATATACTCTTCCTGATGAGCACTCTGTATATTCAATTGTGGAACTATGTGTAAGTATACAGAGTATTTCCAGTCGCGTCAAGTGATTATTTTCGTTATGCTGTGTTCTGAGGAGTGGCCTGGTGGTAAGTTTCCTGACGGGCGGCTCTGTGTGGAAGGCCGCGAAATGCTTCGCGGCCTGAGTATCACGAATAATCTACAAGCACACCTATTTTAGCAGATCGGCTTTTTGCAACCCGATCAATGGGATACACGATAGAACATGGCCTGAGCTTTTTTACTGGCCGCGTGCCACCAATTGGAAAAATTCTGTTACCTTGCTATCAAGAGTTGCAGCAATGCGACGGATCTCCTCGTCGTTAAATTGTGCTAAAAGCGACGTTGGCTGAGAATAGGTGAGGTATGTTCGGCCTGGCGTTTCTTCATAAATGCATACCCGAAATGGCACATAAAAGCCCACGTTAGGATCGTGGTTGATCATTTGAAAGGCCAGCGCCGGGTTGCCAAAAAGATACTCTTTGCCCTTGAACGGACGAAAGTAGCGTGTTACCGCATTTCCTAGATCTACCTCCCAGAGCCGCAGGAAGGTTGCCCCCTCTAACGCTTCATCAATACTGCGCGAGTACTCTTCAATGGTTGTTGTGCTTTCGATAAGTTGGACCAAACGTTCCATCGTCATTTCACGGGTTTGTGCCTCAAATGCCTGGATCACTTCGTCGTAGGGACGCTGCGACTCTACTACTATCTGTACGATTGTGCTTTCACGTTGGGTGACTGATATGGGAGTTTGTGCATCGTTTTGCATGGTGATGGCTCCTCTTTATTATCCATGATTTTGCATAGATCTCTCAGGTTTTCCTGTCCAAAATTCACTATCAAAGCTACTTTGATGGTGATAAATCTTTATGTGAAGAGTATACTTTAAAAATAGTAACCAGTCAAGTTGCTTTGACAGTGAATTTTGGACAGAGCCAGGAATATCGTCCAATCCAATGACGGAAAGCTTTGTCATTTCAGGGCTGTCTCTTTCTTTTCTGGAGTGCGTACAATATGCAGGGGGAGAAAGATCGAGAGAAAGGATGGTATATGTATAGTACATCACTTCCGCTGGCTACGACGGTTGAAGCATTGCGCAACGATCAGGTAGCGCTCGACGCTTCTATCAATGAAATCTGCGCTCGAATTGAGGCCACCGAACCATATATAGAAGCCCTTTTGCCAGAAAAAAATCGGCGTGACAGATTGCTGGCCGAGGCCAGGGCATTGCAGGAACGTTTTCCTGATCCAGCGAGCCGCCCGGCTCTCTATGGTGCATTACTTGGCGTAAAAGATCTCTTTACCATTGATGGTTTCGCGACACATGCCGGTTCCCAGTTGCCGACAAAGCTGTTTCATGGTCCAGAAGCGCTGTGTATCAAAAAGCTACGCGAGGCTGGAGCGTTAATCCTGGGGCTGACGGTTGCTGCCGAATTCGCCTATCTTGAACCGGGACGGACCCGCAATCCGCATAATCCTGAACATACGCCTGGTGGTTCAAGCAGCGGTTCTGCGGCTGCCGTTGCGGCGGGTTACTGCCACCTGGCCCTGGGTACGCAGACCACCGGCTCCATTATACGCCCGGCTGCGTTTTGTGGCATTTTCGGTTTTAAGCCGGGCTATGGAAGAATTGCCACCGCTGGCCTGATTTTCTGTGCGCCAACCCTGGATACGATTGGCTACTTTACCCAGGACCTCGCTGGCCTGCAATTGATTGCACCTTTGCTCTGCGAAGACTGGCAAGCAGTTGCGCCCCCCGCAACAAAGCCTGTCCTGGGTATTCCCGACGGACATTACCTGGCCCAGGCATCGTCTGAAGCGCTGACCGTTTTCGAGCAACAGGTCGCTCTGCTGGAGCAAGCGGGCTACACCTTGCGCCGTATTCCGGCTTTCCAGGATATCGAGGCCATCAACCATCGCCATCTGCGCCTGGTCTGCGCCGAAATGGCCAGAAGCCATGCAGACTGGTTTGGCCAGTACGAAATACTCTATCGTCCACGTACTGCGCAGGCCATTCGTACCGGCCAGGCCATCAGTTACCCGGAGTTCGACCTTTACCGCTCCAGCCCACAGGCATTTCGGACAGAGCTCACAGAGATCATGGAGTCCAGCGGCATTGACCTCTGGCTTTCCCCGTCTACGCCAGGACCGGCGCCCAGAGGTATTGATACCACAGGTGATGCCTCCATGAATCTGCCCTGGACCCATGCTGGTTTACCTGTTATCAACCTGCCAGCCGGGCGCGCCGGGAATGGATTACCTCTGGGGCTACAGGTGACAGGGCACTTTGGGAGAGATGAATATTTGCTGGCCAGCGCCCCGGAACTGGCAGGAGCATCAGGCATCTGCTAGGCAGAGAGGATTCTGGCTCAAACCTTCATCTCTCTTTTCTTGATGTATCATTTTTTCAGGACGCAACCGCGAGGCACTTGAAGAAATTGCTAGAGAAGCTGCCATGTCTCGGTATCAGGGCTGGTCCACTTTGCCTCTCTTCTCTACATACTGCTTCAAGGCCAGGAGCATTCGTTCATTCTCCTTGCGGAAAGCAGCGATGACGAAAGGTTGTGCCACTTTCAGCAGTCCATGGATGTGCAGCGTGAGCTCGCGGTTCACACGTATCATCTGTCCTACCGGTTCAAGGGTATGGCGAAGATGAATATCTATGGTGCCGGTCAGCCCCCGTTGCTTCACCTGCATCGGTTGATGGAAGGAAATCCGCGTTGGCGGATCATACTCCGTGACTTTGCCATGCCTTGTGCCTGTCGGTCCAGCATCAACATAGGTCGTTCCCAGACCAACTGGTAGAGGAGTGATCTCTGTGATTGCTCCAAAAGCCTCAGAGCCAGGGAGCCAGCGATCATAATGAGAGAGATCAGCAAGCAGCGCAAAGATGGTTTCAGTCGTCCCATCGATGAGGATAGTAAAGTGCAAATCAGGCATACATTCCCCTCTCTGATCTTCTGTAGATTGGGAGGACAGGAAGAAGGAATGCAGCCAGAGCCAGCACTCCTTCTTCCTGTTGGCGTATCTTATAGATGTTAGATGCGATGCAACGGTTGGCTTAAACCATAGCTCTGCGTCGGCACTGTTACATCAGCGGAGTTCAAGCCGGCCTGTTTTACTGTCTCGCGGATGGCTTTATCGGTAATTTGCTCAATTGAGGAGAGCGCGTCCAGCGTAAAGTCATTCAACTGATTCGGTCGGAGATAGGCCAGGAAGTCCTTCTCGGTCAGCCAGGAAACGAGAGAGCGAATCAGGACATATATATAGAAGAAGAGTAGTCCGAAAAACAGATAGCCAAAGATCGTGCGTATCGCATCAGTAAATCCATCGGTTGGATTGATGACTGCGAATAGAAGCAAACTGAGCAGCCAGACAAAAAGCAGGCTCAGCAAAACATATTGTCTGATGCGGCTATAGGGCTGTTGAACGGCTGAAGTGCGTGAGATATAGAGGTTTTGACCCATCGGGGCAAAGTAGACCAGGACGGCAGAGATGCCATATTGGATCTTCACATAATCGCGCTCTTCCATCACGACACCCAGTTCGTGCAGGCGTTCCGGCCCGGCGGACAGGCCCAGGACGCCCTGTTTCTGAATGTTCTCAATCAGTGAATTCCGCAGAAGCGCGGGTTGCGCCTGTTTATTTTCCAGCAACCAGGACTGATGATGAACAGGCGCACCCTTGCCAGCAAAAGCGCGCTGTAAACCCGCCAGCCCGCTACCGGTGTTTGGCGCGGTCCCTGGAGGGAACCCATAGGGAGCCTGTTGCTGTTGTGGCGCATAGGCCTGTTGTGGTGGATAGCCACCTTGAGGTTGCTGTTGCTGCGGGTAGCCCTGTGGTTGCGCTTGAGGTGGATAACC
>Ga0265338_10008485_pt1 | contig 12466 bp, 9 predicted proteins | sample 42126metaG_FD_193579 | JGI IMG/M metagenome (GOLD analysis project Ga0265338, IMG submission 193579) | Rhizosphere microbial communities from Carex aquatilis grown in University of Washington, Seatle, WA, United States - 4-21-26 metaG | ecosystem: Host-associated > Plants > Roots > Rhizosphere >... | reverse complement strand
CCTTGTGGTCGGTGGGCGACCCGGCCAAGACCGGGTATTGGCAAACGGAGCCGGATGCGCCGTTGCACCTGGCGCCGGACACGTTCCATGAAATCACCATTCCGGCGCCACAAACGGCGGGCCAGGCCGGCGGGGATCTGTATGACAAGGATGGAATGCTGACCGTCGTTTTTTATAACCCCAATAACGTGGCGATCTTGTTTCCGCCCAACGAAGGCATGGAAGTGTTGTATCCGGAAGGCACGTTTGCCGTGAATTTTGCGCGTGGCCTGGGCATGATTTTTTGCTGGATGGCGCTGCTGGCGGCCTTGGGGATGGCGGCGGCGAGTTTTCTGTCGTTCCCGGTGGCGGCCTTTTTCTCGCTGGCGATGATGATTGTGGTATTTTCCAGCGGCACGATGGCCGAGGCGGTTGACGTGGGCACGGTCGTCGGGAGCAATGACGAAAGCGGCTCGCTGGGGCATTCGTTCGCCGATAGTTTCCTGATCCCGAGCTTCAAGGGCATGCTGGCGATCATCGACCTGGCCAAAAACTTTTCGCCGATTGACTCGCTCAGCACGGGCCGCAGCATTACGTGGTCGGACCTGGGGCTGGCGTTTGTGCAGGTGGTGTTGCTCCTGGGCGGCGTGTTTGCGATTACCGGGATTGTCATGTTCTCGCGGCGCGAACTGGCCACGGCGCAGGGAACGCAATGACGTAAACGATGAATTCCCGCGTCAAAAAAATTATTCTGTTGTTGCTGGCCGCCGCGTGCGTGTTCGGTTCGGGCCGCATCCAGCAGTCGCTGAACCGTGACCGCGATGAATTGGGGCTTACGCGCACGGCGGTGCTCGAGAACGCGCCGCCGGCACTGGCTTTTACCACCGTGGCGCTGGGCGGTTTCCGGGGATTGATCTCAAACTTCCTGTGGGTGCGCGCCAATGACTTGCAGCAGGATGATAAATTTTTTGAAGCGGCCCAACTGGCTGACTGGATCACGAAGCTGGAGCCCACATTTACGCAGGTGTGGCTGTTCCAGGCGTGGAACATGGCGTATAACATCTCGGTCAAATTCAAGGAAAACGCGCCGTATGTGTATGAGGACCGCTGGCGCTGGGTGGAGCGCGGCATTCGGTTGTTGCGTGACGATGGCCTGCGTTACAATCCCAACAGCATCCTCATCTACCGCGAGCTGGGCTGGTTTTTCCAGCATAAGCTGGGGCAAAACCTTGACGATGGTAACAACTATTACAAGGCGCAATGGGCGGCGCAGATGAAGGATTTCTTTGGCCCCAATGGCACGAATTTTGACCGGCTGCTGAATCCCCGGTCAGCCGCCGATTACCAGACCTTGGGAATCCTGACCAATCGGTACAAGATTGATCCGGTTTTTGCGAAGTCGGTGGATGACCAGTATGGTCCCTTTGATTGGCGCCTGCCGGAAGCGCACTCGGCATATTGGGGCGCGAAGGGCCTGGACGCGGCGGCCAAGAATCCCAATTTGGTCAAGCAGGATGAAATCATCACGCTGCGCCGCATTTTGTACCAGTCCATGTTACAGGCGTTTCATCACGGCCGGATGATCAACAATCCGCTGGAGCGCGACACGACCAACCGCGTCTATCTGATCCCCAACCTGGAATTGATTCCCCAGGTGAACAAGGTTTATCTCGAGTCGTGGACCAACGAACCGGATCCGTCGTTGAAGGCAAACATCCTCAAGGCACACCGGAACTTTCTGCGCGATGCCGTTTACTTCCTTTACGTGGACAATCGTGTTAACGAAGCCGCCTCGTGGTTTAGATATTTGGGCGAAAAATATCCCAACATACCGATTGTAGAAAATGACAATTCCACGCTGCCCCGGAATATCACCCTGGACGAGTATGCTTTCGACGTGCTGAATATCGACATCAACCAAACGTCCCAGGATCGGGTGACGAGTGCGGTGATGGGATACCTGGCGCAATCCTACGAAGCGCTCATTACCGGACAGGATGACCGCTACGAGGGATTCCAGAAGCTCGCGAAAGTGGTTTATAACAAGTATACCAAGGGCACTACTGGCAGGAGCGAAATAGGCAAAGATCGCGTTGTCTTGCCGCCTTGGGACGAATTGGTCAACGCCGTGCTGAGCCGGTTGCTGGATCCGCAACAGGGCCTGCCTCCTGAGGCACGCACCATCCTGCGCACGCAACTCCACCTGGCGCCGGAAACTGCGGTATCCACGGGTGCGACCAACATGGCGCCGGTGGTCCCGGAATTGAATACGACCAACGCCGCTGACACCAATGCCACCGCGCCGGTGCATTGACGCTTATCTTGCCAACACGCTGAACCTGCCAGCCCTGCCTGTTTTCCGATGAAAAATAAACCGTCCGAACAGTCCGCCGAAACAGCCAAGCCGCGGGCCAAAGGGCCGTTGCGCGTGGGCCTGATATCCCTGGGCTGCGCCAAGAACCTCGTGGACGCCGAGATCATGCTGGGTTCACTGCTCAAGAGCGGCGTGGAGATTACCAATGACGCCAGCCAGGCAGATGCGGTCATCGTCAATACGTGTTCATTCATCGATTCGGCGCAGGAGGAGAGCGTGGATACCATCCTGGAATCGGTCGAGTTGCGCGACGCTTCACAGCGCGGCCAGGCGGTGATTGTGTCCGGCTGTCTGCCACAACGTTTCCGCGAGGAACTGCCCAAGCTGATGCCCGAGGTGGATGCGTTCATGGGCATCGACCAGGTGGCGCAGGTCGGCAGCATCGTGAATCAGGCCCTGGAAAACCGCGCCGGCAAGCTGGCGGCGCCCAAGGCGAAGGCGCAAAAGACAAAAATTTCGGCACGCTTGAACGAATTGGAAAAGACTCGCGCCGCCAACGACCACGAAACGGAGAATGCCATCCGTGGCACGGAAAAATTTGGCAGGACCAAGACCGTGGCCGGCAGGGCCTCGCCATCCTCCATCCTCCATCCTCCATCCTCACCCATTTTGGAAGTAACGGCGCGGCCCACGTTTATCCCGGATTTTGGCACGCCGCGTTTCCGGCTCACGCCGCGTCATTTTGCGTATGTCAAAATTGCCGAGGGGTGCAATCATCCGTGCAGCTTTTGCATCATTCCGCGCATGCGCGGTTCGCATCGCAGCCGGCAGCAGGCGGACATTGTGGCCGAGGCCAAGGCGCTCATCGCGGATGGCGTGAAGGAGATTAATCTCATTTCGCAGGATTCCACTTATTACGGCCTGGATTTGCGGCCGAATCACAGCCGCGCCATTTCTTCACCCGAGAAATTCACGGCCGCGGCCAAATCTCTTTCAGCCGATGCGACGACCATCTGCACGCTGCTGCGCGAACTGAATTCGCTCAAGGGCGATTTCTGGATTCGCCTGCTCTACACGCATCCCGCGCACTGGACCGATGAACTGATCCGGACCCTGGCCGATTGCAAAAAGGTGGCACGTTACGTGGACATGCCCTTGCAGCACATCCATGAAAACATGCTGGAGCGCATGCGGCGGGAGACCTCGCAACAATACATCGAGGACCTGGTGAAGAAGATCCGCGCGGGCGTGCCGGGGATTGCGCTGCGCACCACGTTCATTGTGGGTTTTCCCGGCGAGACGGAGGCCAGTTTCGATACGCTGCTTGATTTCATCCGGGATGCCAAATTCGAACGGTTGGGCGTGTTCAGTTATTCGAAGGAAGACGGCACCCGCGCCGGATCCATGGTTGGGCAGTTGAGCGACAAAGTGAAACAAAAGCGGCGCGAACTCGCCATGGCCGCCCAGCATAAGGTGGCGGTGGCGGTGTCCGAGTCGTTCGTGGGACGCGAAATCAGGGTGCTGGTCGAGGGCGAGGCCGATGCCAAGCAATTGCTCGGGGCCAATGTGAGTTCGTGGGAGCATGGCCTGATTCGCGAGACGGACCAGTACACGCGCCAGATCAAGGGGCATTACTTCGTGGGCCGCGGAGAAGCGGACGCGCCGGATATAGACGGGCGCGTTTACATCCGGGGCAAGCTGCCGGTGGGCGAATTCGCGCGGGTGATGGTCATCGGGCATACGGATTATGATTTGATTGCGGAGCCGGTTTGACCGTGGTGGGTATGGTCGTGCTACGACCATACAATGCCTGCGCAGCAGGCACTTTGTGGCATGGTCCGCGTTTGCGCTGACAACCACAGCCGACACCCACACGCTTCGCTGGGCATCGGAGGCCGAAGCTCGGCTTGCATACTCGCAGTGCGAGAACTGCCACCACCTCCATTTCAAGGGCAATGCACGAATTCTCGGGGTAATCTCTTTCTGTTGATGGGACTTCTTCCATCCGTCATCTGGTCGCGACTCAATTGTTGCACATGCTGGCTTGTACATTTTAACCGGGGTGGTACAACTGTAGCATGAGGCGTTTCCCTTTGATGCGGTTGTGCTTGCCCCTATTGCTGGCACTAGGTTTGCAGGGCAATTCTGGCGTGGCAGCGCTGCTTTCAGTGCTCGCGGCTCCGAATAGCAGCGGCTTGAATTATACCGTATACATCACGGCCACGGCCGCGACCAACAGCGATGGCACCATGGCCGGCCCTGATCTGTCAGGCGGATTGATCCAGATTACCAGCGGACAGTCCAAGATTCCGTTTACGCTCTTTCTGCAAAATCCCACCTTCGCATTTTGGGGATTTCAAGCGAGTGTGCCGGCCAACGTGCTTTCGCAGCCGTACTCGCTGGCGTGGTCCAACTTCACAACCAATGTCATGGTTGGCGGTCCGTGGTTTACGCTCCAGCCACAACCGCGCTCAGCTTGGGCCGGCAATGTCGTCACCTTCGCCGCGCAGGCGGTGCACACGACCGGCTTCTCCTGGCAGAAAAACGGCACGAACCTTCTGAACAATGGCCATTTCTCGGGCGTGACCAATTCCAGCCTGGTCATTTCCAACGCGCAGCCGGTGGATGATGGTGTTTACATGGCGGTAACCACGGACGCGACCAACCCGGCTACCAGCAATGGGGCGCAACTATGGGTTTTCAAGCCAGTCACGCTTAAGCTGACCAAGAATTCGCCCGCCGCCGTCAGCCTGTGGGTGGCCAACCAGGATGGCAGCGCATTTGAGAGCAACCGCGTCGCCAATCTCGTCATTTCATCATCCAGCGACTTCGCAATATGGCAAAATGTGACCGAGGCGGGGATGTTGACCAACGGTATTGTGCAGTATGCGTACCCTTTCTATGGCAAGAGTAATTGCGTCTGGCGCGTGCTCGAAACGCCGCCATGATTTCTTCGCTGAACAATCTGTTTTCATGGTAGGACCAGCCGGTTGGTGACCAAGCCGGTTTGGCTGAGCCGGCTGGCCAGCTCATCCGAACTGAGCGTTTGTACACTGCCGGCGGCAAATCCAATATTGCCCACGTGCGGATGGCGCCCGGTGGCCCAAGCCACAGCCGCGTTTAACCCAAGGTCTATTGTGGACGCAGCGTTTGTCTTTCCATCCGTTGTGAAATTGTCGTCCCCGGTCAGGAAGGAACGCGGCAGGTTGGTCCGGGAGTTTCAGCCGATGAAATAGCTGATTTCCCCCTCAAATCGTCGCCGAAATTAGTTGCTGGTTGAGGGCGATCATTATCCACCGGACAAAACAGAACTTTCTGGCTGGTCAATTCATTGGACATCACCTGGTAAGTTCGCCAAACCTCACCGCTGCCATAGAGTTCCGCAGCGCCGCCGTTGGTGATGGGCACGGCCATGGGAAAATCGCCATGCTCGCCCGCCCACAAATTGGCCGACAAGCCAATTTGCTTCAGATTATTGACGCAGCGCATGCGTTGGGCCATTACTTTGCCCCTCGTCCCCGCTCGATAATCGGCCATCATAGCCACGATGATGCTCAGAACCGCAATGACCAGCACCAACTCGGCCAACGAAAACGCGCGGCATGCCCGCTGGTTTCCCCTGAGTTTCATAAGCTTCGTTTAGCATCACGAATGCCAAGGGCAATTATTATTAAATCCCTTTCATTTGGCCTTACCCAGCCGTCTCGCATGCTTGAATTTTGTACAAGAAGCGTGAAAATCACGCGCTTGCAGCAATTTCATATGTTGCTCATAATGAATGATTTAGATTCATTCCGCATCGGCTCCGGAAGTGCCTGAAACCCGCTTAAAATCAAGGGATTGGCAGGCTTTTTGCCTCACATTTTTACTTGAGCTTTACGCTTGACGTCCGATGGGGAAATTTTATCCTAGTGATTCAAAGTGGTATTGGCTGGTTTTTGCCAGCACGCGAAAGTCGGAGACACAGGTCTTTCCGACTTTTTTGTTCGCCGGAACCGGCGGCGGTGCCGCGTTTGAGTGAGCGTATGAATGCAGATTTTATAGCGGGGCTCGAATTTTGGGAGCGCGAGAAAGGCGTCAGCCGTGAAACTCTCATGGCTGCCGTCCAGGAAGCGCTTTTGCAGGCTGCCAAGAAGGCGGTCGGCCCGGCGCGTGAATTGCGCGTGGACATGGACGCCAAGAATGGCGACATCAAGGCTTTTGCGAAGCTCATTGTGGCTGACCGCGTGGTTTCCCAGCATGACCAGATCTCGGTATTTGACGCCCGCCGCATCAAGGCTGATGCCAAGGTGGGGGACGAAATCGAGAAGGAAGTGACCCCGCAGGGTTTTGGCCGAATTGCGGCCCAATATGCCAAGCAGGCGCTCATGCAGAAAGTGCGCCAGGCCGAAAAGGCCATGCTGATTACCGAATACAAGGATCGCGTGGGTGATATTGTCAGCGGTACGGTGCGCCGGTTTGACCGGTCTGACGTCATTTTGGACCTTGGCAAGTATGAGGCGCTCATGCCGAACAAGGAACGCGTGCCCACCGAGGAATATCAGGTGGGCGAACGCATTCGCTGTTACATCAAGGCGGTGCAGGAAGGCCCCCATGGGCCGGAAATCATTTTGTCGCGCGCGGACACCCGCTTTATCGTGAAACTCTTCCAATTGGAAGTTTCCGAGATCAACGACGGCACCATTGAGATCAAGGGAATTGCCCGGGAGCCTGGTTTTCGCACGAAAATGGCCGTATATTCCCGCGATTCGAAGGTGGATCCGGTTGGCGCGTGCGTGGGCATGCGCGGCCAGCGTGTGAAGAACATTGTCCGCGAGCTGAATAACGAAAAGGTGGACGTCATCCCATGGTCGCCGGACATTAAGGCATTTGTTACCAAGGCTTTGGAGCCAGCCAAGATCAAGAGCATTGAAGTGGATGAAGCCCGCAAGACGCTGAGCATCATGGTGGCTGAAGACCAACTTTCGCTGGCGATTGGCAAGCGCGGTCAAAACGCCCGGCTTACGGCCCGGCTGACCGGTTGGGAAGTGGATATTGACGCCGAGAAGGTGGTTACCAAAGGATTTGAGGAAAAGGTTGCCGAAGCGGTGGCGCAGATTGCCGCCATTCCCGGCATCACGCGGGAACAGGCAGACGCGCTGGTGCATGCCGGCGTGACTCGCCTGGAAGATCTGTTGTCGGCTGAAGCCGGCGACCTGGCGGACATCCCGAACATTGGGGACAGTGCGGCGGTTTTGGATGCAGCGCGCAAAGAAGCTGATCGCCGGAAGATCCGGCTGGATGACGATGGATCATCAAATGGCAGCGCAACGCCTGTGTGATTTTATGGCGCGGACTGGAATAGTTTATGAACCTGCGATTTGAGCCATGACGGCTGAACGCACATTCCGGTTCGCGGCAGTGGAAACTAATTATGCCCGTTCGTGTATACGACATTGCGAAGAAACTTGGCCTCGAGAACAAAGAAATTCTCGTCAAGGCCAAGGAGCTGGGCATTGCCGCCGCCAAAGTTCCCTCCAGTTCGCTCGATAAGATCAGCGCCGAATGGCTTGAGGAAGAGATCATCAAGTCCAACCCGCAGGTAGCCGCCCGGATGGCACACAAGCCGGCGGAAGAAAAAACCAAGCCCGCGCCCGATCAGCCCATTGTAGTCATTCACGCGCCGGAGCCTGCACCGCCGCCGCCCGTAGCCGCACCGGAACCGCCGCCAGCCGCCCGGCCGGAACCAGTGGTCGAAGCCAAGCCTGCCTTTCCGCCGCCGACACCTTCTGCGCCGGTTGCCACCACGCACACGCCTGCTCCGGCCCCCGCGCCTGCGCCCGCCGCAGTTGCCCCGGCCGCGCCCGTTGTGCCGCCTCCGGCACCCAAGCCCATCGCGCCTGCAGCTCCAATTCCGCCACCGGCGCCGCCGCAACCGCCCAAACCCCAGGTCGGCGATTTGGTCGGCCGCATTCAACTGCCCGTGCGCCCTTCGCAGCGTCCCGGCGATCGCAGTGGCGATCGCGGTGGCAGTGCTGCTCAGCCGCAGCAGCGTCCTCCCTTTGGCCAGCGCCCCGGCCAGCCGCAACGCCCCGGCGACAACCGCCCGCAAGGCCAGCACGGCCATCGCGGCCGCGACAATCGTGATAATCGCCCGCAACCTGGTTCGGTCCAGGGCAGGCCTGCCGCGCCGCAAGCGCCGAAGATTGCGCTGCCGGCGGACGCCCAAGTCGTTACCATCAAGCCGCCCATCATCGTGCGGGCGCTTGCCGAGGCGCTGAAGCAAAAGCCTTTCGCCATTATCGCCGAGCTCATGAAGCTCCGCGTCATGGCCACCGTCAACCAGTCCATCGACGAAAAAATCGCCGCGCAAGTGGCGGCGCATTTCGGGTATCGATTCGAGGCGGAAAAACGCGCCAAGGGCGAAGGCATTGTCCACCAGCAGGAAAAGAAGGTGGAGCTGGATGTTGATGACAAGCCCGAGGATTTGAAGGCGCGCGCTCCGGTGGTGACCATCATGGGGCACGTCGACCACGGCAAGACGTCGTTGCTGGACGTCATCCGCAAGGCCAATGTGGCCGGGGGCGAAGCCGGGGGCATCACGCAGCATATTGGCGCCTACACCATTGCCGTGCCGCATCCGGAACGCAAAACCGAGCTGGCGCAGATCACGTTTCTCGATACGCCCGGTCACGCGGCGTTCAGTTCCATGCGCGCGCGCGGGGCAAACGTCACCGACCTGGTGGTCCTCGTCGTGGCCGCCAATGACGGCGTCATGCCGCAGACACTCGAGGCCCTGGCCCATGCGAAAGCTGCGAAAGTTCCGATCCTCGTCGCGATCAACAAGTGCGACCATCCGAACGCGAACCCGCTGAAGGTGCGCCAGCAGTTGCAGGAAAAAGGCCTCGTGCCCGACGATTGGGGTGGCGACACCATTTACGTGGAATGTTCCGCGCTCACCAAGCAGGGCATCGACAAGCTGCTGGAAATGATTTTGTTGCAGGCGGATCTCCTCGAATTGAAGGCGAACCCGAATCGCAACGCCAAGGGCAACGTCATTGAGTCCGGCGTGTCGGCCGGCGGTCCCACGGCCACCGTGCTGGTGCGCAAGGGGACCTTGCATCTTGGTGACGTGATTATTTGCGGCGAGTTTCACGGCAAGGTTCGCGCGTTGATCAACGAGGAAGGCCAGCGCCTCAAGGAAGCGGGGCCGTCCGTAGCCGTGAGCGTGCTGGGCTTGAATGGCGTGCCAGAAGCGGGCTGGGAATTCAGCTCCGTGGATGATGAAAAGGCCGCCCGCGCCCTGGCCGAGGAACGCGCCATGGAGGCCAAGAGCCAGGATTTGGAGAATCGCTCCAAGGTCACGCTCGAAAATTTGTTTGCCTCGCTGGAAGCCGCCCAGAGCAAGGTGTTGCGCGTGGTCGTGAAGGCCGATACCCAGGGTTCGGTCGAGGCCATTGTCGAGGCGCTCAAGAAGATCGAGTCGGACAAGGTTTCGCTGGAAATTTTGCACAGCGACGTCGGCACCATCACGGAAAACGACGTGGCGCTGGCGTCCGCCTCCAAGGCGGTCATTCTTGGTTTTCATACCCGGGTGGATAGCACAGCCGCGGAGAAATCCAAGCACGCCGGCGTGCAGATCAAGCTTTACGCGATCATTTATGAATTGATCGACGAGGTGAAGGCGGCGATGGCCGGCCTGCTTGATCCGGTGATCAAGGAATCCATTGTCGGCACCGCCGAGGTGCGGCAGATTTTCGAACTCTCCAAGGGTACGCCGGTGGCCGGTTGTTCGGTCACCGCGGGCCGGGTTGCCCGCGGCAAGGTGCGGGTGCGCCGCCGCAAGGACATTATTTACGAAGGCGTCACGCAGTCGCTGCGGCGTTTTCAGGACGAAGTCAACGAGGTGCGCGCCGGCATGGAATGCGGCATTCGCATTGAGGGATTCAGCGAAGTTCAGGTTGGCGACGTCATTGAGTGCTATAGTGTAGAAAAAGTGGCGGCGAAATTATGACAACGGGGTGGCGGGCTGGATTTGGGGATTCACGGACAAATCCACCGGCCACCCAGCCAAGCATCCAACCACCCAATTTGTATGTCCAACCTCCGACATGAACGAGTGCGAGAACTCTTGAAGCGCGCCATCGGCGAAGCCGTGCGGCGGGAATTTAATGTGGATGAAGTCGGCGTGGTCACCGTCAATGACCTTGATGTTGGCGGTGATCTCAAGTCCGCCGTCGTCTTCGTCAGCGTCCTGGGCAGCGCGGGGCAGCAGAAGCGCGCCCTGCAGGTGCTGGAAGAACATCGCATCCGCATCCAGGGCCTGGTGGCCAGGGCGGTCGTTTTGAAATACACGCCCACGCTGAAGTTTGTGGTGGACGATTCGATCGTGCGCGGGAACCGGGTGCTCCAAATCATCGAGGAACTGGAAAAAGATTCCACCGGGAAGACCGAAGCTTGAGGCCGTGAAAAGCTATCCGAAAGTCATTGACCGGATTCTCGAAGTCATTCGCGAACACCAGACGTTTTGCATTGTCGGCCACGTGCGGCCGGACGGCGATTGCATCGGCTCGCAGCTCGGGCTCGGGCTGGCCTTGCAAAGCGAGGGCAAGCGGGTCAGCATCTGGAACCACGACAACGTGCCGCAAAAATACAAGTTTCTCGGCGGCACCGACCTGATCGAGAAACCCCGTCCCGGCGAAAAGTTCGATTGCGTCATCGCCACCGACTGCGCCAGTTTCGAACGCCTCGGCTCCGTGGGCGAATGCGTGGCCGCCCGCAAGGTGCTCATCAACATCGACCATCACATCAGCAACACCCGCTACGGCGATATCAACTGGATTTCGCCGCGCGAACCTTCCAGCGGCGAACTGATTTTCAAAATCATGAAGGTCGCGCGCTGGCCGATCACCAAGCCCATTGCGGACCTTTTGTTTACCGCGGTTTCGACGGATACCGGCTCGTTCCAGTACGCCACCACGCGGCCCGGCACGTTCCATGTGGGCGGCGAGCTGGTCACGCGGGGGGCTGACCTCGCGAAGATTTGCGAGGAAGTTTACCAGTCCTACCCGCTTTCGCGGGCGCGCCTGCTCAAACACCTTTACAGCAACTTCCGGCTGACGGACCACGACCGCATTGCCTGGTTCTGGCTCAAGCAGAAGGATTTTACGCGCACCGGTGCCGAGAGCGACGACACCGAAGGTTTGATCGATCATATTCGGGCCATTGAACCGGTGGTCGTGGCGTGCGTGTTTGAGGAACTCGAGCCCGAGTTGACACGCATCAGCCTCCGTTCCAAGAGTGCGGCGATCAATGTGAGTGAAATCTGCAAGGAATTTGGCGGTGGCGGCCATCCGGCGGCTGCGGGCGCGCGCATTCCGGGCACGCCACTGGCCGTGCAGCGCAAGGTCATCGCGGCGGTCAAACGCGCGTTGAAGGCCGCAAAGTAACCTCCTTTCCCATGCAAGAATTCTCCGCCCTGGATGGCGCCATTCTCGTTGATAAGCCGGCGGGCCCGACGTCCCACGACGTGGTGGACGCCATCCGCCGGAAGTTTGGCATCAAGAAGGTGGGCCATTGCGGCACGCTCGACCCCAATGCCACCGGCCTGTTGATCATCGTTCTCGGCCGCGGCACCAAATTATCCGAACGGCTGATGGGCGATGACAAGGTCTACGAAGGCACCATCAAATTTGGCGAATCGACGGACAGCTACGACTCAGACGGCGAATTGACCGGATCCATGCCGGTGCTGCCCATGACCGTCGAGCAATTGAACGAGGAAGCCGCCACTTACATTGGTGACCAAATGCAGGTGCCCCCCATGGTATCGGCCATTAAAATAAATGGCGTGCCGCTCTACAAACTCGCGCGCAAAGGCGTAGAGGTGGAACGCGAGCCGCGCCTGATCCATATTTACAATTATCGCTTCACGGAATACACCGAGCCATTTGGCAAATTCCGCGTGGCGTGCACCAAGGGCACTTACGTACGCAGCCTCGCCCACGATCTGGGCCAGAAACTCGGCTGCGGCGCGCACCTGAGCACCCTGCGCCGGAGCGTCTCGGGCAAATTCGACGTGGCCGACGCCATGCCGTTGGATGCGATCATGAACTTGAGCGATGCACAGTTGGAAAAACGGGTGCTGCCGTATCTTAAGCTGGCGGTGGCCTGAATTTTCCAAAAAATCCGTGC
>Ga0265338_10008484_pt1 | contig 12466 bp, 3 predicted proteins | sample 42126metaG_FD_193579 | JGI IMG/M metagenome (GOLD analysis project Ga0265338, IMG submission 193579) | Rhizosphere microbial communities from Carex aquatilis grown in University of Washington, Seatle, WA, United States - 4-21-26 metaG | ecosystem: Host-associated > Plants > Roots > Rhizosphere >... | reverse complement strand
GTTTAAAAATAAAGTAAATCCAGCGAATACTACATTGGGCATTTATGGTACAGGGCTCTTGCTGGGTACCGGAGGTATTTCGGGTAAATTTGGTTTAAAAGCCATTGTTGAGGGTCAGAAAGAAGACCCTAACGGTGCAAAACTAACATTTGATATGGGTTCTGGTTTCAAAATCGGCTTTAGCAAATTTGAACTGGAACTAAAACAAGGCGAATTTGTGTCTACGGATATTAAAGGTTCGCTTACTATCCCTGGCTTGAAGGATGCTCAAGGGAAACAAGCTGAGATTGATGTAGATGTGTCAATTAACAAGGATGGTGATTTTAAGATTACGGCATCCGAAACAGGTGGTATTCCACTTGAAATTCCAAATGTGGCAAGAATCATATTCAAGACTGTGAGCGTAGGTAAAGAAAACAATAAATTCTTTATTTCAACCTCTGCTTCGTTAGACTTCAGCTTGCTGGGCGGTGCTTACGCTAATTTATTCCCGGCACCGATTAATATTGACGAGTTAATTATTTGGGAAGATGGTAGTATCCAGTTAAAAGGTTTTGACGGTACATTTAAGTTGCCTAAGGCAGTTACCCTGAATCTCGGACCAGCAATAATTTCGGTAACAGCACTACACTTCGGTACACACGAACAAAACTATGGAGGGCGTTTGCGTAAGTATTGGTATGTAGGCTTCGATGGTGGTATAAGTATAAACCCGGGAGGTATTGATGCCCGTGGAGACGGTATTAAGCTTTATTTCACAGTAGATGATGGAGATTTCAATTTTTTCTTCCGCATTCAAAGTATTAATGTAGATATTATTATTCCGGGTGGTGCAAGTAAAGAAGATGCAGCCGTAATAATTAACGGATATTTAGCAGTAAAAGATCCATCATCTAGTGAGGGAGCTGATGCTAGCACCGGACACGATGTAGGAACAGAATATATCGGTGGAGTAGATATTAATCTTAAAAAGATTAGTTTGCAAGCTTCGGCATCTATGCGCTTAAAACCTTCGGTGCCGGCGTTCCTGGTAGATTTGAGTTTAAGTTTACCAACGTGTATTCCGCTAGGAGCTACCGGATTGGGTATTTACGGTTTCAGAGGTCTGTTAGGTCAAAAATATGTAGCAACGAAACATGCTGCAGGTTTAACTGAAGATGCATCATGGACGGAATATTATAAAGCAAAGGTGAGTCCGGACTACAAACAAGGAGTTCAGGTAAGTAAGTTTGAAAATAAAGATGGGTTTACTCTAGGAGCCGGGATTTCGTTGGCAACAGGTTTTGATAAAGGAAGAACATTCTCAAGCAAATTATTCTTTATGATTTCGCTGCCTGATTATTTCTTATTCGAAGGTCAGGCAAATATTTTGAGCCAACGAATAGACTTAGACACATCGTCAGATCCGCCATTCTATGCAACCCTTATAATTAGCTCAAAAGAGATAGAAGCATCTTTGGGTGTAAATATTCAAATCCCTTCTGAAACTGGCAAAATCGCTTCGGTGAGTGGTCTCATGGAAATGAAGTTTGTGTTTGGCGATGCCGGAGCATGGTACTTGAATGTGGGTCGCGATACACCGGCAGAAAAGCGAGTTCAGGCTAGAATACTCACTTTGTTTAATGCTTACTTCTATTTTATGGTAAGCAAGCAGGGTATTAAAGCCGGAGCCGGAGCAAGCTGGGCTTTCAACAAACATTTGGGTCCAATCCGTGTAAGTGCCGGCGCATTCTTAGATGTTTCCGGAAAAATTGGCTTTAAGCCGGTGCAAATAGGAGGAAGCATTGCCTTGGGAGGCTATGCCTCAATTAAAGTTTGGAAATTCGGATTCTCTATATCCATAGGAGCCGGATTATCAGCCGAAGCACCACACCCATTTAATATTTCGGGTTATATCACGCTGAGTATCAAGTTGCCATGGCCGTTTAAGAGACTTAAGTTCACACTTGATTTTTCATGGTCATTTAACCAAGATAGAGATATTTCTGAGATAATATTGTTGGATGCAACTACGGTAAAAGCCGTTAACATGATGTCTAATGAGACATTTGTTGTGTGTGGGTTTACAATAAATAGTAGTGGTGATTATTGGCCAGATCCAAATTCGTTGCCATATTTTGATTACAATAATTATGTTATTCCGGTAGACAGCTTCCTTGATATTGAATTTGATAAAGGAATGTTTATCAATTCTTCTTTATCTCGCTATGGTGTAGTTGGTGTAGGAGGTGGATGTGTTGAACTAATACCACCACAAAAAGGTAAAGCACAACAGGTGGTACATGCCTATTTGTTGGACGATATTGCTATTTACTCACTTAATGCAAGTGGTGGATGGGAGACGTATAATGTGATTGAAGCATTAACACCGCTTACAGACAAATATAATTTAGCGTCTGATGTAGAATTTGTTCAAGGCACAGAAGCAGGCCAACTTATGTATGGATATTGGCAAACTGCCGATGCCAACAAACACAATAAGTTGCGTATTATGGCAACTTCACCATTATCGTTCTTAGCTAAAGTCGATAATGTAACTCCCGAAGAATTGGGCTATAAGTCCGACTATTTAACCTGTCCGGCAGAACAAGTGGATGGGAAAACGGTAATCTTTGATAAAGCCCCGATTTATTTCCCTCAAAATGCAGTAACCGTTTATGATGGTGTTCAATTTATAGTAACTCAGGCAGATGGTTCTGTGGAAATGATTAACCACTTTAATGAAACTACCGCTTTGACTACCGGAGGAACAATAAATATTTATTTTCCAAAATCATATGCTGAGGTAAATATGGATTTGTTGTGTACCGCTAAGAAAATTCGGGTTACAACCTACAATCGTGCACTGAAAGATGAACGAGGATTTAACTTAATGCCATTGTTTGAATGGCAACAACTAGATCAAACGGAATATACGGATGTAGAATTGACTGCAGCTTCAAGCAACGGTGATTATACCTTGTCTTTGTTTCATCTTAAAAGTGCTATAGAGACTATGCATAATGTAATACCAATAGATAAAATAACTATTGAAGTGGTGGAAACATATCCGGAGGGTGGACTATTGGAAGATGAAGATACCGGCTTAATGTTACAGGAGGCATTTGGAGATCTTTTGTTGGAGGATTATGATCCATCACAAAATAAATTACTGTTGTTTAAACTGAATATGCTCACTCTAGAAGAGTATATGATAAACGATCAAAATACAGACCCAAATCACATACAAGGAGTTGGAGATGCTTTGCGACTTGGATTCTCAAAATGCCTACAGCCAATCTGGCGTCCGGATACCGAGTATCTGGTTCAAATTAAAACAAGCGATATTTTAAGTTCAGGAAACAGATACGACCGCATACATAACTTTATGTTTAAAACGGCAGGGCCTGTAGGGCACTTCCACCGATTTATTACGGGAGCAAGTACCGTAACATATCAAACGGATTTTGCGAAAGTAAAAGGTACAAGTGCCGAAGAGCAATTTAAGCTTGCTACATTGAAAAACTACATTGATATGAACCGTTCGTATCCAAATGCCGATGGCCGTTTGACTAATGCAAAACCATTGTATTATAAAGCACCGGAGTTGCACCTGTTCTACAATCAAAACTATGTGTACACGATGTTCAATAATTTTGCTTCGTATAAGAATAGAGGTGGAGTTAATTCTAGTTTGGAGGTTGTAATTAAAGACCCATTGGAAAATTCGATAGGTATGACTGTGAATGATGCAATAGCTACCACCACCCAATGGGTAAAAGATATAGAGCCAAAGGTTTCGAACGATTTGAAGCTAATTAATAATACTATTCAAAATATTAATGGCGTGCCATACATGAACTGTTCTGATCTACAAACAATTCATAATTTGTCATTGACACAGGTTATCAGTCCGGCAACCACTAATTTGGATCCTGATAAATTGTATACGGCCATCTTCAAAGGTAAGTTTCAAGGTGCTGCAAATGACAATCCTGATAGTGTGATGCTTCACTCATATCCGTTCAAAACATCTATTTATGGTAACTTTAAAGAGCATGTTAATAGTATTGGAAATACAGCCGATGGTTTTAATATATTCACGGTAGAGCATGCAATTACAGACTCAACAGTGTACGATACAATGATCACTCAGTCAATTGCGATTTTGAATAACTCAACGACACAAGATGCCGCATTGCAATCAAGGTTTGCCGACAGATTTGACCGCATTGTAAATGGAGCACTTAAAGTAGGAAGTTTGCCACCGGCAGCTACTACCGAAGTTACCGTATTGAAATATATGCAAGGCACTCAAGAGCAAATAGTCGGTCTTCTTCTTCGTAGTCCGGAACCGTTTATCGATCCAAAAATCACCGATGATGTGATTGAACAATTGAAAGAAGGTAGAGATCAATTTGGATCATATAAAGATCAATCGGGAGCAGATATAGTTAAAATCCGAGTGTTAGGTATGGAATACAGCGGTGCTTCTGAATCAGACACATTCACAGTGATATACTCAAAAGATCGTGCTATGGCCTTTATCAGTAACGCAGCGATGATTCTTGACCATAGCAGCTATGATATTATATTCCAAAATGTGGAATATGATGGAAATAATTATGTAAAAGCTGAAAGTGTAAGAGATCCGGCTGCAACTACGAAAGATCTAAGTCCGGTAACAGTAACGATACAAATTTAAACAACTAAAAGAATAATAATTTAAAATATAAATACCATGTCAAGTATATTAACAGAAAATTTAGTAGCGCAATCAAAGTATCTTTACTTACAATCAGCCGGTAGCGATGGAAGCGATGGCTCTGCAGCAGGTATGCATTTGCGTTGGGACTTTTTAGACAAGTTGGGTGACAACCACTTGCCTAAAGGTAACCTGGCAGCATCTGGCAGTGCTTATTATTCCACTGCAAACTTTAATAAGGAAAACGATTTTGTGAGTATCTATAAAACAGAGTATAACAAAAACTTTCCTATTCTGGTTGATTTAACATCGGCACCGAGTGAGGTAATAGATACTAATATTGAGAAAACGTGGAAATACGACAACCTTCAACCAAATTCTTATTTGCCCGATGTTAAACGAAATGTAATAGTGCGTTTCCCAGACAAACTTCAATACGAAACGGTGCGCAAAAGTATTGATCCGACTACTAACCCGGAGGCATTTTTAAAACAATACAATAAGCTAATTGAGGTTGAGGTGGAAGGTCAGTTGATGTTTGCCACTTATTTATACATGACCGAACTAGACGAGAATGCACAAAATGAAACTCGCATTGAGGCAATATCTCCTGTGACAAATGGCTCGTCGGATAACAAACTGTTTGTATCTGCCCGTACAAAAACAACTATCGAATCCGGTTACTTATGCAAGGAAACGATGGAACTGCTATTAAAAGAAGATAACTATGATATTGAGATTGATCAACTAGGAAGCGGTACGCGAAAAGTGATGGCTGAGAACATTAAATATGTTCGTTTTCATGGAGTAAACTGTTATCCTACCATGCTTTGGTTGGAAACTTACGAAGATTTTATTCTTGGTAAAAATTATTTAGATACTTGGCAATCTGTAGCAGACTTATCCCTTTCGTTAGATCAAACGGAAGTGTTTAAACGCTTGCAAGACGATGCAAATTATTATATAGACAATCTGTGGCCAAGATATACCGACAATTATAAAGTTTCGGTAGCGAATTATCAAGCACGCTGGTTTGATACCGTAGATGCAGATGGTCTTCCTAATAAAGGATTAAAAAGCCCCATTGAAACATATTTGGAGCTTAGTATGGATCCATTGAATCCAACAGCTACTACTATGCCGGCACCTCCGGCAGATGGCGATACATTTGAAACTGACTCTGATACAGACGAAGATACAGATGTAGATTCTCTTCCATTGGAGCAAGAATTTGAGTTTAGCTATTTAGACACCTTGAAGATTACTGCAATCGATTTCCATATTGCACGCATGCTTGGTTTAGGCCATATCGACAGTGCTGTAGATCCAGATCTAAGCAAAAAATATATCTATATGGCTGTGTACGACACAACAAAACAGCTAGACCCGTCTCTTCCATCAACGGTTAAACATACATTTATGACTTTGCCTACCGGATTGAAAGACTACAAACTGCCATATAATCCAGAACTGCAAGCTATAACTTATGGTCTGCGTGTGCCAAGTGGAGATAATGAAACAATTCTAATTTCGGATGCGAAAGGTTACAGCAAATATGGTAATAGCCGAGCCATAAACCTCAACCTTGAGCCAAACGATTTGGTTTCTTCCACTTTGGGAGATTTCTTTATTCCTGCTACAGAATATTCGTTGGCCGATTTTACAATACCAATCATGTATGGGATTAAGAGCAAAAATGTGGCTGGATCATCATGGATGGAAATTAGTGTTGATGATGATTTTAAAGATCATAATAATCAGTCGGAAGTAATGCCTATTGTAGGTGATGATAACCCAATATTTGTGCATTTAGAAACTGATCCGGGGATACATGAATATGTAATTTATGGTGTAAACTGGTTTTCGCGTGTGTCTGCTTTAAGTGCACCCGTACAAACTGACGATACTGAGTTTATACCGACAGAAACCTTTATGCCGCCTCATAAACTAGCTGTTCAGCTTATTCAAAAAGAAGAATTAAGCGTTCTTACATCTTCTAATGAACAAGCTATGCTGGATGCTCTTCCCGATGCGGATAAAACTTTGTTGCGAGTATCTTTTGACTGGAATAATGTAAACTACGAAAATTATTGGAAGGGAACAAAAGCGCAATTCTATTTCCGTACAGATGCTCTTGGTGCTGTTGGCGGACTTGTGAAGTCCATAGAAGAGTTGACTAACGACGAGTTGACTAGCGAAGATCCGACTAACGACGGATTGACTAAAGACGAATTGACTAAAGAAGTGCGTTGGATACGAACTCGCAACCGCATTATTTATGGTGCAGATAAAGACAAAGATGGAAATCTAATAACTATTTCTCCAATTATTACTGTGGGTAATGAGCCGCATTATCTGCAAAGTTTGTTTCAAACCGAAGAGGGTCAATTCTTGGTTTTAGATGTAAAACAATCTTCAGCTCTAGATGAAGGACCTATGTTCAAACTTCGTTGTATGTCTGATACAGAATTGATAGAAGCCGATGATTCTTTGTTTGCAGCGGGTAGTGATGAACTATCAGATCAAAACCCTCAATCAACCATTATATCTTCGTTTGTGTTTCCTAAGGCAGATAGCGTATTTTCTGTTTGCGAAAATACTTCAAAACCAGAATGCTGGCCATTACCACTGTCACAAACAATAGAGTTAACAGATTTAAGCTCTCTAAACGAAGGTGGTAACATTTATACCGAAATTGAAGTCTTTGCAGATAACTCAACTAAAGTGAATAAGCTTGGAGGATTATATCAGAAGGCTCAAATTCAAGAATATAAAGAGTATATAACGCATGATGGATCTGGAGAACAAATTATAACAGTTACTTTGGATGATAATGGTCCCGACTATCTACCTACCGGAATTTATAATATTAAATTTAATACCGTACAGCTGCCAGATCATCCACAAACAAACAATGATAATACTTTGTTTCCAAAAGTAAATTACAATGGAGGTTGTGTAAGAATTAAAGCTACAGACAATGAAACAATTAAAATACTTGATGTTGTAGAAATCAAAACAACAGAAGCAACCTTAGAACTTAAGGTTGTAGACTCAAGCTTCGATGTAGATGCAAACGGAATTCCTCAAGGTATTTATACACCTATTTTAGATGGGGAGAATATTGATGTAAACTTCCATCCAAGTTATAGAGCTTATCTTACACACGATACAGGTTTTATCGAATCAACTATTTTACCAGTTCCAACTACAGGTGTAAAATATACATACATGGCCTGTGGTGCAATAGATGATAGTGTTTCTGGTCATGTAAAAAAATCATATTTGTCGAATACAGCAATCATTGCTGCACGCGAAATCTTAGAACCAGTAATACCCGGAATCCCTCTAGGCCCAACATTTGCCTCTCGTCCGGATTTTTATGGTAAAGCAAACTATACATTCGATTGTAATGTAGGCAGTGGTAGAGATCCTTATATGCTTATTTTCTATAGAGCTACAGATGAAATAATTATTGATACCCTGTATTCTAAGGCAACTGCAGCTCAAGTTAGAATTGATCTTGCAACAGACAGATGGATTGTAGATAGATGGAAAGATCTTATGATTATGCAATTCGACGGAGAAATATTCAAAAAATATGATGAAGATCCAGCTTATCGTTTGCCAAATCCGGATAATACAAACTTTGTAATTCCCGATCCGCAAGGAAAAACAAATATTCATCCATTCACGGCAAGTCGCAATCCTGGAGATACTACTGCTGTTGCAGGTACTACAGCCATTTTTGGACATGATATTTCCTACAAAGATGTTGTGTATATTGCTATTACAACAGCGTTTATGCCTGTTACCGAACAGCCGATTTTATATAAGTATTTGAAAACTGGCACAATGCAAACATCGCCTAAGAAACCGGTAATTCGAAATAGCAATGGCGACTATTTGGCACCCAATGCTCCGGGCTACGACCAAGCTCCTATGGCTGTGAAATACCAGTCAGGAGGAAGTAATTTTGTTCGATTCACAGACTATACGCTGGATGGAACTTCAAATGCCCGATACTTCTATTATGGAGTAGAGATGGTAGATACAATGAAAATGAGTATCCCTAGTGCAATTATGGGTCCAATTAGCATGTTGAATACGAATGCTCCAAAAGCACCGGAAGTAAGGAAATTCTATACACAAGTGGAAGATGAATCTAATCCAGGAGGTGTGGTATTCGAGATAAACAACTATCTACCAGATGATGGAGTAACTCATTTACAGATATTCCGCACATTTGATATAACAAAAGTGCAGGATATAAGAAACATGACCCCTCTCTTTAAAAAAGAGGGCGTGGAGCAAGTGTTGCTTACAGTAGGTGATAAAATAATTGATACACTTCAGGATACATCTTTGTATACAAACACAGGATTTATACCCTATAGCGATAGTATTTTTTATCGTTTGGTGGCTTACAGAGAAGTCGAAAATGAATATGGTGATCCAGAGTTTGTGCCATCACATGCTTCGTCTCTGATGGTAGCAACAGTATTGGATACTAAAAATCCCGAAGCACCTGTATTGGATTCCGATCCTGATCCTTTTGTAGAAACAAATGGATATTTATTAGGATTTATGTTGAAATGGCAACAAACGGTGTACAAAGGGATTTATCATATTTACCAAATGAATAAAAACGGAGTATGGAATAAATTAGGACAACAAGATTCAGTAGTAGGGGATCCATCTACTTTCTTGGTTGGCGATCTTCAAAAGCATGATGCTGACGGTAATGAGTTGTTTTATACCTTTAAAGTTGTGGCACAAAACTCATCAGGTTTAATGAGCTTAGAAGAAAAAATGTATACTATTTAAAAACAAATTCTAGAAATTAACTATAAACATAAAATCAACATTATAAACTAAAAAAACTAAAAAAATGGCAACAAATAAAAAAATATCAGAATTAGACTATGCAAATATGCCTATAAGTGATGCAAACTTAGTGGCGGTTGTGCAAAGTGATCAATATGGAACCATGAGTACAAAGCGAGTTTCTGTAGGAGACTTTAAAAGTAGCATGTTATCTGGTGTAAGCACCAATAAATTATTGTATTTAGGAGGAAATACTGCCATAGAGGCAACTGCTAGCCAAATTAATGTGTATAATTCTGCAAATGCAACGGTAGCTACTATTAGTTCATCTAATCTTACTTTATCTCATGCTCAAGCCAGTCTTCAACTGAAAACATATAAAAGGAGTTCTTCAAATTATGACTCAGAATTGGATCTTACAGGAGATGGTTTTCGCTTTACTCGTTTAGAGACAGACCCAAGCAACGGAAGTTCGCTTAGAGCTTCTCAAATTCGTTTAAACTCAGCAGATGGTTACTTTAATGCAAAAGAAAATGTCAAAATTGCAGCCGGTACCCTAGATAATAATAATGTTACTTATGATGGCCTTAATTCTGGTACATTGTATTTAATGGCCGGTAAGGATGTGAATGTTCAGGCAAAACAAAAAATAAATCTTACTTCAGGAACTAGTCTAAATATTTCGGCGGCAACTGATGTTGAAGTAGTTGCAACTAATATTGATTTTACAGCTAGTAAGGAATTTACGGTTACCAATTCAGATGCCGGAATTCAGTTAGAGACAACTGGTTCTTCTACTCAGAATGGTGTTACAACTAATTATATTAATGTAGCAACAGTAAAAAAAGATGGAATAAAGTTAACTACAGAAAAAGATGGCACTATTGTCAATCAACTACAATTTTCTAATAGTACAGCAGTCATTACCTCTCCAAACCTAACTATTATTTCTGATAGTTTTAGTGTAAAAAGTAGCAGTTCAGCTGTTTTATTTGACAGTGGTTCTATGTCTTATTTAAAGGATCTACAAACTAACCTCACATGTAATTCTACTACTCAATCCATTAAAGCAAACAATTTAACCTTCGTGTCGACACCCGCAGCTACAATGGCAGCGAGCGATTTAATTTATGTTAAGAGCGGGGGCATTTTAAAAACAGTCGATAAAGCCGGTCTTAAAGCATTTTTAGGAATATCATAACTAATATCAAAACAATAACAATATAAAATATAAATATTATGGCAAATCAAAAAATTTCAGACCTAACACAGGCCAGTCCCTTACAGGATGCAGATATGATTCCTGTAGTGCAAATTGAAAATTCTGTTCCGGTAACTAAAAAAACAACAATTTCTGATATAAAAAGCGCTATTGGTGGAGACTTTTTACCATTGGATGGTTCGAAGCATATGACAGGTAATCTGATTTTTGCAAACAATTTTAATGAAAATCTAAATCAAGGAATTGTTTGGTATACAAGTGATGCAATGAGCTCAATCACATCTCCTGATCATTTTTCTATTGTAATTGATGCGGCTGATAGTGGAAATATTATTTTGACGACAGACGAAGGGGATGTTACTGTAGACAATAGAGTTGACAAGTTTAATATAAACAGTGACAATTTTAATGTTAACAGTAACAATTTTAATGTTAAATGTGATATTAGTGTTAATACCAATTTCACGTTAACCAGAGGAACTCATAATGATATCCTACATCAAGATGATCATTATACATATTTGTCTAATTCTCATGGTGATGATTTGTTGACTAGTTACTATTATGGTACTTCGGTTGTGGATAACACAGTCTGCTTATCTAGGGGGTACAATGATGTGTTGTCTCAAAGTAAACAATGGACATTTTTGTCCAATTCTCAAGGTAATGACTTGTTAACTAGTTATTATGATGGTGTTACAACAGCAAATAATCAATTAACCATTTCAAGAGGTGGTGCCAATGATGTGCTCATTCAATACAAAAACGATACTCTTTTGAGTGATTCAAATGGAGGTGATCTTTTAGGAAGTTCTATTTCAAATGGAACCGGTACTCAATATAATAATGTTAATTTATTTGCATCAGGTGATCCTGTAATTAGCGCACAAAGAGATTCGAGTCATACTGAGAACAGTACAGTAACTTTTTCTAGATGCGGGTATAATGATGTTCTCTCTCAAGGCAAAACTGATACTACTTTGAATGATTCAAATGGGGATAATCTTTTACAAAGTGCTATTACAAATGGAACCGGTACTCAATATAATGATGTTTATTTGCAAGCAGGTGGTAACATAATTAACGCACACTATGATTCGAATCATAATGAGAACAATTCTATAACTATTTCTAGATGCGGAAATAGTGATGTTCTCAATCAAGGTACAAACGAGACTAATTTGATTGATTCAAATGGATATCAAGTTATCACTGCTTGGTATGATGGCAATACAATGGCAAATAATACATTAACCATATCGAGAGGTGGTGCAAGTGATGCTCTGACTCAAACTATAAATGATACTAAGTTAATCAGCTCATATGGTAGCACATTCTTAACCTGTAATGCTACCAGCGCTGCAGATGCAAATACTAATGTGACTTTGAAAGCTTCAAATCTAACATTTGATGTATGCCCTGCTGCTACAACAGCAAGTGCCGTATATATCAAAGGTACAGATGGAAAACTTAAGACAATCACTCTAACCGCGCTAAAAGCTTTATTAGCTTCAGCATAAACAAAAAAACAATTTTTTACTAATTTATAACTAACAATTAAAATTAACAATGAAAAAAGTAGATTTAACACAACAAGTAGCCGATCTAACCGGTAACCCAATTATTTTTGGAGAACAAGATGTAACTTTAGAAAATGGTCAACGCGCCAAACAGCCTTATGGAAAAACCTATGCCCAATTAGCCTGGGAAGGTATTGCTACGCTAAAGATAAA
>Ga0265338_10008483_pt1 | contig 12467 bp, 8 predicted proteins | sample 42126metaG_FD_193579 | JGI IMG/M metagenome (GOLD analysis project Ga0265338, IMG submission 193579) | Rhizosphere microbial communities from Carex aquatilis grown in University of Washington, Seatle, WA, United States - 4-21-26 metaG | ecosystem: Host-associated > Plants > Roots > Rhizosphere >... | reverse complement strand
TCCTGCACAATTACGGGATCCTCAAGGGCGACGTTACGACCGTTCTCGATGTATATTTCAACCAATGCTCGGTGCTCGTTACGGCCCGCGATCTCGCGGTGATGGCCGCGACCCTCGCCAATGGCGGCATCAATCCTCTGAACGACGAACGCGTCATCAGTTCTTATGCGGTCTCGCGCACGCTTTCTGTGATGACGAGTTCGGGTATGTATGACTATGCCGGCGAATGGATCTATCGCGTCGGCATACCGGCCAAGAGCGGTGTCGGCGGCGGCATCATCGCCGCGCTTCCGGGGCAGTTCGGACTAGGCTCCTTTTCGCCCCTGCTCGACAGTCACGGCAACAGCGTGCGCGGCTTGAAAGTGTGCGAGGAGGTTTCCGCGCATTTCGATCTGCATATGCTCAACCGTACAAGCGATGTGCGCAGCTGCATCGTCGCGGATTACGATTTCGCTCGCGTCTCACAGCGCGCCCGCCAGCCGCACGAGCAGGAAATCCTCGACCAGCATGAGCGTGACGTCAGGGTGCTGGAACTGACCGGCACGCTCAGCTTCGCCAACGCCGATTTCATTGCACGCCGCGTTGAAGCGAAGGCGCCGCCTGAGGTGCTGATCGTCGACATATCCCGAGTGCCGCTCATGAGTTCTGGCGCAGCCAGGATATTGGCTGAATTGTTCCGGTCGCTGAAGGCTGCCGGCACTACGCCTGTCCTCTCCGGGATCGAGCGAAATTCAGGCAATTGGAACATGCTCGCGGCGCATTCGATCGCGGATGCGGGCGTACGCGATTTCTCGCGCCTCGGCGAGGCAATCGAGTGGGCTGAAGACCAGATCGTGTTTCGCTTCGGCGGGTTCACGAAGCTGATGGACACGACCAGCCTCGAAGCGCAGGAACTGTTGAAAGGTCTGCCACTGGAGGCGATCGAGGAGATAGGCAAGCTCGGCCTCTCGCGCAGTTTCCACGCGGGCGATCAGATCATCCGCGTCGGGACGCCATCGAACTCGATCTTCTTCCTTCAGAGCGGCATGGTGAGCGTAAAGCTGGCCGATGGTATGCGGTTGGCGACGCTGGTGCCCGGTGCAGCGTTCGGCGAGATGGCTCTATTCGAAGGCTATCGAACCGCCGATGTGTGGGCCGACACGGCGGTGCGCTGCGTGGAACTGTCCGTGGAAAGGTTCGACCGCTTTCGCCAGGAGCGTCCGCAGACCGGTGAACTCATTATGCGCAATCTAGCCGGTTTGCTGGTCAAGCGGCTGGGGCACGCGAACCGGCGCATAAGTTTGCTCAGCAGCTATTAGCTTGCGATATGCAACCGGCACACTCGCGACGGGCCCTCGAACATGAAATTCCTGCTGGTCTCCGACCTCCATTATGCGCTCAAGCAATATGATTGGGCGACGGCGGTGGCGCGGAATTTTGACGTTGTTGTCATCGCTGGCGACCACCTCGACATCTCCGGGCATGTGGATGGCGGCGTCCAAATCGTCGTGATCTTGAAATACCTGAAGCGGCTGATGGCCTGTGCTCAGATCGTCGTGTCGTCGGGTAATCACGACTTGGACGTCCGTAATGCGGACGGCGAAAAGGTGGCGCTTTGGATGAACCGAGTCCGGCAGATGGGTATACCGACCGACGGCGATAGCATCGCCTTGGGCGGCATATTGATCACGATTTGCCCTTGGTGGGATGGCCCCAACGCAAAGCGGTCGGTGCAGGCCCTCATTGAACGCGATGCGAAAAAGCAAAAGGAAACCTGGATCTGGGTCTACCATGCGCCGCCCCAGGTTCGCCGACAAGCTGGGACGGTAAGCAGTTCTGGGGCGACACCGAATTGGTGGCTTGGATCGAGTCCTACACGCCCGACATCGTTTTTGCCGGGCACATCCATCAGGCGCCCTTCAAGAAGGGTGGGTCGTGGGCCGATCGGATCGGTTCGACATGGGTGTTCAACTGCGGTCAGCAGATTGGACCGACGCCAACGCACATAATTGTCGATACGCAAGCGCGGGAAGCTGCTTGGTTTTCAATGATAGGTGCCGAGACGGTCCAACTCGACTTGCCGCTACGGCGCCCCCTAGCCCAGCTGATCCAGCCACCTCCGTGGCTCGGGACTAAACCCCTGGATCCCGGTCCGAGCCCGGTATGAACCGATGCTGTTGCTGGTGAACCAGCGCTTCGAGAACGTCGTCCACCATTGCCAGATGGTTATCTTGATTCTCGAACTGGCGCTTGAGATCGACGAGGTAGGTCGTCACCCCATGCAGCCGTTGGGCAAGGAGCTTTGAGAGACCGTAAGCGATGTCCTTGTTTGACCGCAGAAACGTATCGCCGTCATTGACGATGTGGGCTCGGCACGGCGTGAGTGCGCGAACAGTTGCCATGTGCGGAATGTCGAGCAGTACCGACGTCTCCCCGAAGATCGCACCTGGATCCGAGACGACATTGATCTGGAAATCCCCCTTCAGGATTTCGACCTCACCTTCAATCAGAACATATAGAAGGCCGGACCTCTCCGCTTCGGCGAGCAGGATTTCCCCGGGCTCGAACGCCCTTATGGGGACCGCATGGCAAAGGTCCAGGATTGACGGCACCGGCAAGCTTTCACGATCTATCGGAAAGACCTTAACCGATCGGCCTCCCGACTGCCAGTCATCGTCAATGGCTCGCCCTCGACGATGGGGCCGGCGATCGCATCTGGCGGGGTCGACCTGTAGTCCCTCAATTGACCGCAAGTCTGAGGGATATCCACCCGGTGCTGCTTGCAGGGTCTTGGCGCTCGACCCAGGTGTAATCGGTCTTGCTCCGCGGGAGAATTTCGCTCCGCCTGTTGTCGAGCACGTAATCGCCGCGATCCGTGACGACCGTGAGAACCGCGTGACGCACTCTGCTTCTCGTGAGGACAACGGCGATGCGCAACGCAGGCTCCGGTATGCCGAGGAGCATCAGCATCTTGCGCTTGGCGAGGACATAGTCATCGCAATCGCCATAACCATCGCTCGGAACGGTCCAGTACTCCACAGTCCCGTAGTGGACGCTGTCGTCGAGAGGCTGGATGGCCTGGTTTACGGTGAGGTTCACTTCTTCGAGCTTCGCCCAGGTATCCTCGGTGAGCGTCACGGTCTCAGGGGCGTCGCTCGGCGCGCGGCAATCCGCGATGTTGCGAGCACAAAAGGCGACAAAGCCGGACGGCGGCTTTTCGGGACTCCCAGGACCACGTAACGGTGGCGCGGCTTGAGAGTATTCCATTCCCGGGAGGGAAGCCGTCGAATCCTCCCCAACGGAGGCACAGGCCGAAAGATTTGCAGACAGAAACGCAGCTGCGATGAATCTGACGAGGACGCCCATATCACGCCTTCTCCGATTGAAGAGAAAAAGCGTAGGGCGGGGACCGCTAAGGCCGGGCTAGGTTTGGAGTTGGGATTTTCCTATTGTTTTCATCGAATTTGCCTAAAATGCCTTCGATTTCCCGGCTCGAAATGGCTTATCCCGTGGACCGTTTGTTGAGGTTTGTGTACGAACAATCGAGGCGGAGCCATCCTCGCTATAGGCTGACGAGGCTGATGCCACTGGCGCTTAGGCGCCTCTCGGTTCGGCCGGTAAGGGGTAGCGTGGTCATGGACAGAGTTCTTGCTGAATGAGCCATAATCTAGCCCTCGTGTTGTGGGGCCTCGTGCTTTTTGAAATAAAGCATTACCTCTGCGATTTCGTACTGCAGACCGCGTACCAGTATCGCAACAAGGGGATTTACGGGCATCCCGGCGGGATCCTTCACGCCGGCCTGCATATGATGGGATCGCTGCCGGCGGTTCTGATTCTAACCAAGACTGCGTGGCTGGCCACAGCGCTCCTTGCGAGCGAGTTTGTGCTGCATTATCACATCGATTGGTCAAAGGAGCAGATCAACAAGCGCTGCAAGCTTGTGGTCGACAAGACCCTCTATTGGATCGTGTTCGGTGCGGATCAATTTTTGCACCAGATGACCTATGTGGTCTTTCTTGCTGTGCTTGCGCACGCCGCGAATCTCTAAACCGAGCACGGTTCAACGGAAAGCACGCGAAAAGAACGCGCGCATCCGGGCCAGAACATCGGGCGCCGCCGATTGCCTTTGATGCGTGATGTTGGCGACGCCTTGCAGCGCAGATTGCCGGGCAATCAACACGCTACTAAATCGTTCGAGCAATCCCGGTGTCGCCTGAAGAAGGCTCTCGATCGCTTCCTTGGTAACTTCGAGCACGCGCAGCGAGGTCAGGCTCACCACCGTCGCGGTTCGCGGCGCTCCCGTCATCAGGGACATTTCGCCAACAATATCTCCGCCCACCAGTACGGCGACGTCATGGGATGAACCGTCCTCCGTGGTGATCGAGACGCGTGCGGCTCCTTCCAGGAACACGAACATGGACGTTCCCGCGTCACCTTGACGGATAAAAGCGGTATTGCGCGGCAAAACCTGCACGGTGCAGACGGAAATGAGCGCGGCCAGCTGCTGATCGTCCAAAATATCCTTGAAAATGGGAACTTGGCCGAGCGCCTCATGCGCCTCCGTCGTCTCGAACTCGAAATTGTCCGGCGCCGGCACGAGTTCGACCTGGCTCACGGGAGCCGGCACATTGTGGCGCCGAGTTGCGCGGTGGAGCGCCAGCGCCATGATGGAGCGCGCGTTGACCGGATTGATCTGGTCGGGATCCGCATAGAAGCGAACATGGAAGAACGTGGAGTCGGTGTCGAACCTGTCGATGACCACGTCCGGTTCGATCTCCTGGGCGAGCGGCTTGTCGCGCGCCACGCGGTACGCTTCTCCGAGCAGGATGCTCATTGCGCGCTCGACAGGAAAGCGATTGTCGACGGGCACTTCGACGACAAGCCGTTTGGGCCCCGGCGGCCGGCTGTGGTTCATCACCGGGTTGGAGGTCATGAGATGGTTGGGCACCATCAGGCGCCGTCCGTCGGAGAGCAGGAGAAACGTGGAACGCCACGTGATGCCGTACACCCGTCCGTAAACGGCATCCGGAAATTGATCCGAATAGATCGTCAGCCAGTCGCCGATAGCATAGGAACCGTCGAAATTGAGCGATAACCCGCTGAAGACGTCCTGGATCACCGCCTGCAGCGCAATGCCGACCACGATAGCGGTGGCGCCCGATGCGGTGAGCAATCCGGTGAACGATACGCCGGCCTCGAAGAAGAGGCCGATCGAGGCCCCGAGCACCACCAGCGCGATAGTAAGGATGTCCTCGATAAGCGCCGGCGTGTCGCGCTTGCGCTTCCGGCGCAGGTGGCCGTCCCAATAGAAGTAGCGGATCATGCGGTCGATGGCGATGGCCGCCGCGACCAAGGTGAGAACGCCGAGCGCGCTGATCAATCCCGCGGCATACGGTGCGGGCACCGCAGCCATGATTATGGGCGCTCCGGCGATGCGTAGAATCGCCAAGCTCGCCAACAAGACAAACGACAATATGATTCCGGCTTTACCGCTATGCACTGTGTGTGGCCGTATTATGCATTCTTCAAAACTTGGAAAGCATGGTGGCGTCCCGCGATCGGTCCGAACGCGTCATCCTCGGCGAAATGGCGCCGATGAGCATTGCATCTGCAATGTGCGAGAACGGAAATAAATATACATCCGAACATCGCATCGGCGAATCGTTCCTTGGGGCTGAATGCGAAGCATATCGGTTCTCCTATCGCGCGCAAATACTCCCGAAATTCTGGCCCCCGTTCTTACTTCTCCGTCATCACGACAGATATTCCGTTTGCGCCCTGGCGAATGCGGCTGAGATGGAATGCGACGGAGGGATCCTCGGGCGCCTCGCGGGCGAGCGCCTCGAACAGTGGATTGGCGTCGCGAGCGCCGTTCTTGAGCAACTCATAGGCCTCACAATATCGGCCGATGAAGCCGTTCCGGCGATCGTCCGGCGGCAGCGGTTCCCAGACCTCCACGGCAACGCTCTTACCCTTGAGTACAACTGATGCGGTCGGCCGGAAGCGGATATCCTCGCAAAGCCAGCGCGTGGCCCCGCTGACGCTGACCCTGGTGCCGAAATGCTTGTTCAAACCTTCGAGCCGGGCTGCGGTATTCACGGCGTCGCCCGATGCCGTGTAGTTGTGGCGCAGGCGTGAGCCGAAATTGCCAACCACCGCGGCCCCTGTGTGAATGCCGACGCGGGTGCGTCCAAAGGGGATGCCTCCGGCGTTCTGCTCCCTGCTGAAGCGAGAGGAGAAGCGATCCATCTCAAGCGCGCATTTGACCGCCGCCTCGGCATGGTTCGGCAGATCGATGGGCGCATTGAAGATTGCGAAGACCGCATCGCCGATGAACTTGTCCACCATGCCGCCGTGTTTCTGTACGATGTCGGTCATGCCTTCCAGATAGGTATTCAGGACGCGCGCCAACTCTCGTGATTCGAGACTTTCCGACATTGTCGTGAAATCTGCGACGTCGGTGAATAAGAACGTCATCGTCCGCCGCTCGCCTTCCAGAGACGTCATCTTGGCCGGATCGTCGATGATCTGCTTCACCACTTCCGGGGCCACGTGCTGCGAAAATACGCCCTTGATGAATTCGCGCTGCGCGCGCGCCTGGCTGCCGCTTACTGCCTCCATCGCGAAGAACGACATCGCCAGCGAGAGGCTGGGCGTGACCAATCCCACCAGTGGCCCGCCCGCGTAGAACAGAGCCGCTCCGCCGGCCCAGAAAACAACCACAAGCAAAAGGCCCGAGCCGATGCGCGCGGCTATGGACAGCGGCGCAAGCCCCAGGAGTGTCCCGAAAGCGCCCAGCACGAGTCCGATCGCCAAATCTGTACGCCACGACGTGGCAGGCGCGGACTTTCCCTTCAGAAGCTGAGCGAGCGCATGGGCCTGGATCGTAACCCCTGGCAGCATTCCCTCGCCGCCGGAAAATACCGTCATGAAAGGTGTGCGATGACGATCGACAAGAGTGATATCGGAACCGATAAGCACGATCTTGTCCTTGAACCAATCCGCGGGAAGAACTTTCACCGCGTGCGCGGGAAATTCCCGAAATGCTGGATCGGTCTGATTGGGCCGGCCGTGCCAGACGATCGGCACCTGCTCTGGCGTCGTTTTCGCGCCTGCCGCCTCGGCGAGCGCGCGCGACAACCCCATGACATAGCGGCCGTCCCGCGCGACCTGTCCGGGGAACACCCACCGCACAACGTCGAGCTGGTCTTCCGCGAGTGTGACGAGCGCACGCCTTTCCGCCGGGACAAAACTGTCGAGATAGGTCTTCTGCTCAGGGCTGAGGACGTTATCGGCTTCCGTATAAGCGATGAAAACCGGCATCTTAAGGCTTCCGAGCACGCGCTTCAGTGCTTCGTCCTTGGCCGGTTCCGTAGGTTGGTCGAACAAAAGGTCGATGCCGATGGCGCGGGGGGCTTTTTCGGCGAGCGTGGTCAGCAGATCCGCCAGGAACTGCCGATCAACCGGTGCGCGATAGGGAAATTGCGCAAGTGTATCTTCGGTGATCGCGACGATGACAATGTCGGGGTCCTGGGGTTCCGCCGGCGTCAGGGCCGCCGTTTCCCCATCGGCGATGAACTGGTTGGCATTGGCGAGGAATGTCAGGTTGTTGACTGCGGCGGAGGCGATAATCGCGCAAACCACCGCAACGGTTGCGGGAACCAGGGGAAGCTTTGAGGTGCGCCCGGTTGTGAGCTTTGAGATCCACGCCCGGATACGCGCTATCATCGTCCGCTTCGGAGAAGAGCCTCTGCTTGGGCTTCGCAACCTTTTCCGGCGAGCCACGCCGCGCGCATAGGGTCATTGGACAGAACGGGAGGAACGCTTTCCACCTTCATAGCCAACTGGGTGCCGTTGAGCGTGACGAGATAGGTCGCGCCCCCACGGATCACAGCAGGCGCCTCGACCATGATGCGGTCGGAACCGGCCTGCCAATGTGCGTCGGCTTTCCAGCTTCGGTCGGTGGGCGCGACCGTCAGATCTGCGTCTCGCGAGGAGTCCGGCCGCCACAGCACTGCTTCCGTACCCTCACGGAGACAGACGGTCCCGGCGCGACTCGCGTCGAGTACCCAAGGATCGGGCAGTGTGTTCGGAGCGTTCCCACGCGTCGTTCCGACTTCGCCAACCCGAGCCCGCCGCTGAGTCACGAGCAGATCAAGCGTGTTGGCGACAGGTACGCCGCGGCCCGCGTCGGCATCGGGTGCTTTCTCGTAAGGGCCGTCGAGTTTGACGGTTGTACCTGTCTGACTGATGAGTGTTACATGCTGGCCTTGCTTGAGCACGAGAGGCTTTGTCGAATCGATGGTTTGCCCAGGCTTCAAAACGATCCCGCGCGCTTCGATAACGACGAGGTTCGCCGCCCTGGCCGTTGCACCGGCCAGCAATGCAACTCCGATAAGGGAAATGCTGAACAGCCGTGCAAATGTCATGGCCGGTCTCCATTGGCTTGTTGCCCGACGCGAACCGGGGTGCCCGCGATCGCGTCCGGGGCTTCGCTAACGCCAATTAGCGTGAATGCCGCCCAGTTAAAAGGATGCGCGGTTGCAGGCGTGCGGGTCAAGTCCAGTTGCGATTGCCGCAATGCTTCGGCGAGACTTCGCATGCGGTCCTGCCCGTAGCGCTGGAAGACGCCCGTCATCAGCCTGGTCGTTTCGGCGGACGGCACCTCCCAATGAGTAGCCAGAACCGCACGGGCGCCGGCATTGAAGAACGCATCCGCCAGACCTTCAAGTGCATCGCCGCCGAAGCGGCCGCCGCCCGCCGCCGCCGTATTGCACGCCGAAAGGACGACAAGGTCTGCGTTGAGCTTTAATGCCGCAACCTCACTCGCCTCAAGCAACCCGTCCTCGTCGGTGCTGGAAGCGGTCGTCGCAGGCGGTGAGAGCACCAATCCAGGCTCCGCCTGGCAATGCAATTCGCCGGGTAGTAGGCCATGGGTGGCGAAATACACGATGCGATATTGATCAAGCGGGCGGGCGCGCAAGCCGGCTTCAGTGGCGTTCGCGCCGAGCAATATCGAACCGGAATCGCTACCCAAGGCGCGGGCGACGTCAGTTATTTCTTCGGCGGTGTCGGGAAGCGGTGCGAGCGCGCGGAGAAGCGCGGACGGCATCGGGCTGGCATCGCGACAGGCGAGCGCGAGCGCTTCGAGAGCCGCGTCCCCGCCGGCTCCGCCATTGGTTCCCGTAAGTTGCGGGTCTCCCAGCCCAAGGAAAGGCCGTGCCGCCGCCACGCGCGTCCTTTCGGCCTGGCGAAGGGACAGGAACGCACGCGGGCTTGGGACTTGGCTCACCGCCATGCTGCGGATGAGCCATGCCGCGTCGCTGTAAGTGGCCGTATCGGAGGGCGTGGCGCTGACTAGGAGGCTGAACGGTAGGTTCGCCAGGACAGGTCCCGGCGTGACGATGAGGTGGTTGACGTCCCTGAGACCGGCCGCGAAGGGCTCGAGCAACTGGGTGTAGAGGGTGTGGGCGTTGCGGAGCGAAAAATCCGGCAGCCTCCCGAGTTGCGGCACGAAGGCACGCCGCAAGGCGGCAATGTCCGCGGTGAGCGATTCGGAGACGACATCCAGCCGCTTTACGGTCAGACCGTTTCTGGTCACCAGCAGCCCGTAGCTCCCTCGAAAACCTACGACGTAGGAGAGAAGTGCTTCGCCAGGCCCCAATTGCGCGCGCACGTCGGCAAGTTCGGCTGGTCCCGGATTGGTCAGCCTCGCGTAATCCGGAAAGTCTTGCTGCACCCGGGCGAGCCGCTCATCGGCGCGTGCCGACGCAAGAGTCAGACCCTGCGCGAGTTGTGCCTCGCGTTCCGCGTTACGCTCGTCATCAGGTTTGGCGAACTCCGCCGCGATGCCGATGCGGGCTTGCTCCCGTGCGCGCTGCGCCTCCTGTGCGTCGCGAACGAGGCCGGCGAGCATGGGGTTAGCGGCGGCCAGACGCACGGAGGCGCGGGCGATCGCCTGATCGGCGACATCGGAATTTACAAGTTGCGTCGCGCGGAAGATTTGGGCGTCTAGCATCGCGCGCTGATCCGGTCCGGCCTGTGTCGAGATAGCCGCGACAATGAATGGGACAAGCTGATCGGGTACGACCCGGCTGCGCGCAACCGGGTCCTTCTCGAGGATTGCCATAGCGGCGCGGAAGTGATCGAGCGCTTGGGGATAGAGTTGCTCGTCGGTGTAGAACTGCCCGGTCCTGAGCTGGGCCAGCACGACCGGGGCGGAATCGCCGAACAGCTTTTGCCTGAGGTCGATCGCGTCGAGAAAATTCCTCTCAGCCACAGCGACGTTGCCCTGACGCTGGTTTACCTCACCCATGAGAGAGAGCACATCGGCTCGCCACCAAAGTGCCAGACCCGGTTCGAGGCTTATGATCCACAAGGCTTCTTCTGCGGCGGCTTGGGCGCCTGCGAGGTCGTCCAGCCGCAGCGCCATCTCGGCCTCGATACGCAGCGAGTGCGCCAACTCGCCACTGCTGATGGCCGGGAGTCCGGAAAATCCGGCAAGCGCCCCACCCGCACCGTTGGCAGCCTCGACCTCGGCGCGGCGATCGACCGTCGCCTGGCGGGCGAAGGCAAGCGCCTTTGCGAAATCGCGCTGGTTGGCCGCGTCCAGAGCGAGGTAGGAATTGAAGCGGGCTCGCGCATCGGCGCTAAACGAGGCCTGGATGATGGGAGTAGCGCGCCGGAAGAGACCGCCTGCTTCATCGAACCGGCCTTGGTTGCTGACCTGAAGAGCAAGCTCCATCAGCGCCAGCCCGACAGGATTGGAGTCTGGTCCAAAGAGTTGGGTATCGATATCGAGTGCGCCCCGAAGGGCGGTTTCAGCGGCGGCGAAGTCGTTGCCGCTGCTGTAGGCGCGTGCGAGCTCGATGAGCTGCGTGTAGCGTGCGAAATCCGCTGTGCCCGAGGTGAACACGGTCGCCGGGAGTCTGGCCATGAGCAGGCGTTGACCTGCGGCGATGTCGCTCGGCTCTATCGTGTGCCCGGACGCTGCCGAAATCGCCGCCCCCAGTACGGGAAGCAAGCCCGGCATTCCTTCGGCTTGGTAGATCGTCCGGTCGAATCCCGAGACCATGAGGACCCGCGGCCAACTGGTGCTTTGCAACGTGCAGAGGAAGAGCACGTTGGCGCCCCCATCCGCATCGCCCAGCAACTGGCCGGCATCGCAGGAAACCTGCTCGCTTACCGCGAGGGCGCCGGCTATCGCTTTGCCTCGTGCGAGGATGACCGAGCGCCTGGCTGTCGCATCCGCCGGCAGACTGACGCCCAGGGCAGTGACCTGCAAGTTTCCCACGCTTTGCGCATTGTCGCCGCAGTAGATCTCGACAGGACGCGCTTCGGTCAGGCTACCATCGGCCCGGCAAATCTCGCCGCCAAGGTTCTGGCCGAGTTGTGGACCGGATGCGCCTGTCTGGGCCGCACCGGCAAATCCACCCAACGTCAGTGTCGTCAGGCCGATGACAGAAAGCAGCTGCCGTATTTTCATTGCCAGAAGGCCTCGTTGCCCCAGCTTGAATAGACTTGACCGAATGGCGGGACTCCGTGAGGCGTCAACCCTCCGGGCGGCGGTGAGAACTGCCGCAGCAATCCCTCGATCAACACGGTTGTTGACGATTGCACGGAACCTGGAATGCCGCTCAGCGATTTCCCCAATGTTTCGGAGACCGTATTCACCAGGGCAGAATCTTCGTCCGTGTCGCTCGTGGTTGCGAACGTGGCATCAGACAAGTTCTGCGCTCCCAAGTCTATCGTGACTATTGGCGGGACTACCGTGTTCGTAAAGGGACGGCCTATCAGGTCCGCCACAACGCCATTATCCACCAGCGGATTTGTGATCACGCCAACCGCCCCCGATACGCTGGATGAAATCAGAACATAATTGTTCCTGTCGGCGCCCAAAATTGCCAGACCGCTTACGCTGACGATTTTGCCGGTACCGGAATCCTTGCTGTCGTAGACCCCGCTCGTGGGGTTGTTCAGTGTCGCACTGTCGCCGGAGATCACTCCCGTGAGGTTGTAATTGGCCGCTGTCAGGGTCGCCGCGGTCGTTCCGTCATAGGATTTCTGGACGGTTCCAGTCAGCGACGCCGTCAACGAAGCCGCATCTACGATTCCGATTGCTCCGGATATGTTCGGCGACGCCAGGACATAGTTGCCTCGGCCGGCCCCGGAAAGCGCCAGACCGCTGACGCTTACAATCTTGCCGGTCCCAGCGTTCTGGCTGTCGTAAAGGCCGCTCGTGGGGTTGTTCAGCGTGACGCTGTCGCTTGAGACTACGCCGGCGAGCACATAATTTCCGGAAGCCAGTACCGCGGCATTCGTTCCGTCGTAGACCTTCTCGACTATCCCGGTCAGGCCGGCGGTCAGCGTGGCGGGATCGATGGTCAGCGCCGTGGCATTGGCGGCCGCCTGGGCGAAGACATAATTGCCGTTATTGGCGGTGAGCCCCGAACCGTTGATGGCATAGAGCCCGACATTGCTGGTGGGCG
>Ga0265338_10008482_pt1 | contig 12467 bp, 6 predicted proteins | sample 42126metaG_FD_193579 | JGI IMG/M metagenome (GOLD analysis project Ga0265338, IMG submission 193579) | Rhizosphere microbial communities from Carex aquatilis grown in University of Washington, Seatle, WA, United States - 4-21-26 metaG | ecosystem: Host-associated > Plants > Roots > Rhizosphere >... | reverse complement strand
GCCAAGGCGCTGGCCGCTTCTGACTCCTCGCTCGATACCGCGAGCCGTCAGGCGCTCAATGCCAACTTCACGGCCCTGCGCGATCAGATCACCACGATCGTCAAGAATGCGGTGTTCAACGGCTTCAACCTGGTGGACGGTTCGACCAACCAGATCACGGCCCTGGCCTCGGCTGACGGCACGCGCCGCATCACCACCGCTGCCCAGAACATGAAACTGTCAGGGACGATCGTGACCATGAAATCGACCGCCACTATCTCGACCCAGAGCAAGGCCTCGGCCTTGGTCGCCACCATCCAGACCTCGCTCACCAACGTCAACGCGGCGCTCGCCAAGCTGTCGTCCGGCGCGGCGAAGTTCTCGATCCAGGGCACCTTTGTCCAGAAGCTGTCCGACACCCTGACGACGGGTATCGGCAACCTGGTGGACGCCAACATGGCCGAGGAAAGCGCGCAGTTGCAGTCCTTGCAGGTCAAGCAGCAGCTGGGCGTACAGGCTCTGTCGATCGCCAATCAGGCGCCGCAGACCATTCTGGCTCTGTTCCGTTAAGCAACAACAAGACCCCTAAAAGCAAAAAAACAAAAACCAAGGCTAAAGGGCTGGTGGGCGAAGGGCGGGAAGCGAAGGCTTCCCGCCCTTTGCATTCTTGCTTCCCCAAAGCGGGTTCCGGAGGGCCGCCCGGAACCGCTTGCCCGCCCGTCCGTTCCGGCTTCGCGGCCGCGAAAGCGCATTCATGAATGTTCGGTCATCTCGCCACGACAAGACGTGACGGGAACAGCACATTCGGAACACGTCGTTTTTTTATAGCGTGGCGCAAGGGTCCGATGGCGTTACACGAAACTTTCCGCATCTCCGATGCGGCTCCGCAAAAAATGGCCGGCCGGCTGCAAGGGTTGCGCCGCCGCAGCCGGTTTATTCTCTATGGTCTTGGTGTCCTGGCCCTGCTGTTGCTGGCCTGGCACTTCCTGGGGCCTCTGTTCGCGCCCAAGCGCAAGGGCCCACCGCCGCCACCGGTGAAGGTCGCCCTGGCCCAGCGCCGTGACATAACGGTCACCCAGCAGACCATCGGAACGGTGGTGTCGCCGGCCACCGTGCAGGTCACGGCCCAGGTGACAGGCAGGCTGCTGGCGGCCAACTTCCGGGAAGGGGACATCGTCCATAAAGGCCAACTCCTCTTCCAGATCGATCCGGCACCCTACCAGGCGGTCCAGGCACAAGCCGAAGGGCAGTTGGCGCGCGACGCCGCAACCCTCTCAAATGACCGGATAGACTTGCAGCGCTATCAGACCCTGGCGCAGCAGAACGCCATCTCCAACCAGCAGCTGGCCACCCAGGTCGCCAAGGTCAAATCGGACGAAGGCGTGGTGGAGACCGACAAGGCCGCGGTCCAGTCCGCTGTGATCAATCTGAATTTCACGCGGATTGTGTCGCCGATCGACGGCAAGACCGGCCCCATCCTGATCCAGCCGGGCAATGTGATCCCTGCCGCCAGCGCGACCGCCCAGCCGCTGGTGAGCATCACCCAGGTCCAGCCCATCAAGGTCTCCTTCATGCTGCCCCAGAACGGGCTGGCGCAGATCCAGAACCAGTTTAACCAGCACCGGCTGGTGGCCATCGTGCCCATCGCGGGCGCGGAGGGCGGAGCCGAGAAGGCGCCGGTCGATTTCGTCAGCAATGCGGTCAGCGCTTCGACCGGCACCATCGAGCTTCGGGCCGACTTTCCCAACAGCGACATGCGGCTGGTGCCGGGGCAGACCGTGACGGTCGGCGCCACCATCAATCAGATTCCCGGCGCCACCATCGTGCCGCGCGATGCCGTCAATCTGGGGCCGGACAGCAGTTTCGTGCTGGTAGTCGGCAAAGACGGCAAGGCCTATTCCAAAACCGTCAAGGTGCTGAACGACGATGGCGTCAATGACGCCATCCAGGGCGACGTGAAGCCCGGCGACAAGGTGGTAACGGACGGCCAATTGCGCGTCACGCCGGGTCAGGCCGTGCGGGTGACGAAGGACCGGGGCGGCAGGAAGAGCAGCACCCCGCCGAAGAGCAGCGCCCCGCCATGAAGATCTCCACCCCCTTCATCCAGCGGCCGGTGATGACGGTGCTGTTGATGGTGGCGCTGGTGGCCTTCGGTCTGTTCGGCTACTCAGCTTTGCCGGTCAGCGAATTGCCGGCGGTGGACTTTCCGACCATCTCGGTTTCGGCCAGCCTGCCGGGCGCCGATCCCCAGACCATGGCCAGCGCGGTCGCGACGCCGCTGGAATCGCAATTTTCCACCATAGCCGGCGTCTCCTCCATGACGTCACAGAGCTCGTCGGGCACGACCTCGGTCACGATCCAGTTCGATCTGGATCGTGACATAGACGGCGCGGCGGAAGACGTGCAGGCCGCGATCCAGGCGGCATCGCGGCAGTTGCCGGTCAACATGCCGTCACCGCCGACCTTGCGCAAAGTCAATCCGGCCGACTCGCCCATCCTGTTCCTGGCCATGCAGTCGGAGTCCATGCCCCTCTATGAGCTGGACAAATATGCCGAAAATCTTCTGGCGCGGCAGCTTTCCACCCTGTCGGGCGTGGCCCAGGTCAATGTCCAGGGCTCGCAGATATTCGCCGTCCGCCTGCAGGTGGATCCGGCACAGCTGGCCGCCCGCAGCATCGGCATAGACCAGGTGGCAACGGCGGTGCAGCAGGCCAATGTCAATGTCGCGACCGGCACCTTGAACGGTCCCAGCCAGGCCACCCTGGTCCACGTCAACGGCCAGTTGATGGATGCGGCGTCGTGGAAGAAGCAGATCATCGCCTGGCGCAACGGCGCGCCGGTACGCTTTGCCGATATCGGCACCGCCATAGACAGTGTGGAGAACAACCGCACCGCAACCTGGCTGAATGGCAAACGCGCCATCGTGCTTTCCGTCCAGCGCCAGCCCGGCTCCAACACCATCCAGATCGTGGATGAAATCAACCACATCATTCCACGGTTCCAGCAGAGCCTGCCCAGCTCGGTGAAGCTTTCGACCATCTACGATCGCAGCCAGTCCATTCGCGCTTCGGTGGCGGATGTGCAGGTGACGCTGCTGATCGCCGCGGTGCTGGTGGTGATGGTGATCTTCGTCTTCCTGCGCACCCTGTCGGCGACCTTGATCCCCTCCATCGCCCTGCCGATCACGATTCTGGGGTCTTTCGCGGGCATGAGCCTCTTGGGCTACAGCCTGGACAATCTGTCCCTGATGGCGCTGACCCTGTCGGTGGGTTTCGTGGTGGATGACGCCATCGTGATGCTGGAGAATATCGTCCGCCATGTGGAAGAGGGTGAAGCGCCCTATGACGCCGCCGTCAAAGGTGCGTCCGAGATTGGATTCACCATCCTCTCGATGACGGTCAGCCTGGCGGCGGTCTTCATTCCCATCGTCTTCATGGGTGGCATTGTCGGCCGGCTGCTGCACGAGTTCGCCGTCACCATCGTGTTGACCATCCTGATTTCGGGCTTCGTCTCGGTGACCCTGACGCCGATGCTGTGCAGCCGCTTCCTGAAAGCCGGCAACGCCCAGGAGCATGGCCGCTTCTATAACTGGAGCGAGAAGAGCTTCGACCGCATCCAAACGGGTTATGAGCGCTCGCTCCATTGGAGCATGAGCCACCGGGGCTTCATCATCCTGCTGTTCGCCGCCAGCCTGGTGGCGACCATAGGGCTGTTTTACATCTCCAAGGAGGATTTCATCCCCTCGGTGGATACCGGCCAGATCCAGGTGGCGACCGAAGCAGCCGACCGCGTCTCGTTCGACTCCATGGGCCGGATGCAGCGTCAGCTGGCCATCATTGCCCAGCACGATCCCAATGTCGCATCGGTGGTGTCGTCGGTGGGTTCGGGCGGCGGTCCGCGTACCGGCACCAATACCGGCAACATGCTGCTCAAGCTGAAGAGCCGCGGCGACCGGGACCTGTCCGCCGACGAGATCATCCAGGAATTGCGGCCCAAGCTGCAAAGCGTGCCGGGCATCAACGCCTATATGCAGAACCCGCCCTCGATCCGGGTGGGCGGCATGCTCTCCAAGTCCGCCTATCAGTATGTCCTGCAGGACACCAATCAGGACGAACTGGATTCCAGCGCGCTTGCCTTGATGAAGGCCCTGTCGCATGTGCCGGGCTTTGCCGATGTCACCACCGACATGGACCTGAACAGTCCGGCGGCGAATGTGGACATCAATCGTGACCAGGCGGCGGCGCAGGGCGTGTCGGTTCAGTCGATCGAGACGGCGCTGGGCGCCTCGTTCGGCGGCGAACAGATATCCACCCTCTACGCCAGCGACGCCGAATATTGGGTGATGCTGGAACTGGAGCCGCAATATCAGAACGATGCCTCCGCCATCAATCTGCTTTACGTGTCATCCAGCAACACCGCGGGCGGCGCCACCACGGCCACCGGCGCGCCCAGCAGCGGCGCCAGCGCGCCCAGCACGGTCACCAATCCGACCAATGCGCCGGGCGCGCCTGTGCCGCCCATCGTGCCGCTGAACGCGGTGACGACGTTGCGCATGGGCACCATGCCGCTCAGCATCAACCATCTGAGCCAGCTGCCTTCAGTCACGGTCTCTTTCAATCTGCTGCCGGGCTATGCCCTGTCCGATGCGGTGACGGCGATCGAGGAAGCGCGAGTCCAGGCCGATATTCCCTCCACCGTACAGGGCCAGTTCCAGGGCACGGCCCAGGCGTTCCAGAGCTCGCTGTCCAACATGGGCATCCTGCTCACCATCGCCATCATGACGGTCTACATCATCCTGGGCATTCTGTATGAGAGCTTCATCCATCCCCTGACCATCCTGTCGGGCCTGCCCAGCGCGGCGGTGGGCGCGCTGATCACCTTGGCGCTGTTCGGGGTGCCGCTTAGCCTCTACGCCTTTGTCGGCATGATCATGCTGATCGGCATCGTGAAGAAAAACGCGATCATGATGATCGACTTCGCCCTCAGCCGCGAACGCGGAGAACATATCAGTCCGGATAAGGCGATTGCCGAAGCGGCGCTGGTGCGCTTCAGGCCCATCATGATGACCACCATGGCGGCCTTGCTGGGCACCTTGCCGGTCGCCATCGGCTTGGGCGCCGGGTCGGAAGCGCGCCGGCCGCTGGGTCTGGCGGTGGTGGGCGGGCTTCTGGTCTCTCAGCTGCTGACGCTCTACATCACGCCGGTGATCTATGTGTATCTCGACCGGATGGGCGAGAAGGCCAGCCACTGGGGTTGGCTGGGCGCCGGAAAAACCGGTTCGTCGCCGGCCCCCGCCGAGTAGCCTTCAGTTCGCCGGCTCGCCGGTGGCTTCGACCAGAAGGCGCACGAACTCCTTCATCTGGTTGCTGTCGATCCAGCGCACCACGGCCACGATGTCGTGCTGATAGTCCACAAAGATGATGTTGGAGCCGTCGCCGATGAAGGCGACACTGTCGGCCCGTGCTGCCGGATACATCTTCTTGCCGGTGTTGAGATACCAGTTGCAGAAGCCGTAGCCGGGATTGGGAACCGTCGGGGTGGTGGCCATCGTCACCCATTTGTCCGACAGGATGGTCTTGCCGTCCCATTTGCCGCGGTTGAGGCCGAGCAGGCCCATGCGCGCCTGGTCGCGGGCGGAGATGTACATGCCGCCGCCCCAATGACCGCCGCCGGAAACGACATGAATGCGCTTGCCATCCACCTCGGTCCAGGAATTGTCATAGCCTTCCCAGTGCCAGGCATCCGACATGCCGATAGGGTCAGCGATATATTGTTTCAGTACTTCCGGCAGCGGCCGCTTCCAGAGATGGGTCAGCGCCAGCGCCAAGGCATTGACCCGCACATCATTGTATTTCCAGGCCTTGCCCACCGGCGGCGGGCCCTTGGCCAGCTCGCTCCAGGGCTTGCCCGCCTCGGGCCGGTCGGCCCACCAGGGCTTGCCCCACATGGTGCCGATCCAGCCCGACTGCTGGCGTAGCATGTCGTTCCAGGTGATGGGCTGGTTGTGCTCCAGCATGAAATCAGGCGTGGGCCGCACATAATCGATCACGCGGTCATTGATGTTCTTGATCATGCCCTTGTCGAAGGCGATGCCGGCGGTCGAGGACAGGAAGGTCTTGGTGACCGAAAAGGTCATGTCCACGTCGTGGGTCTGGCCCCATTCGGCGACGATATAGCCGTGCCGGATGATGATGCCGTTGGCCGGTGCATGCGGCTTCAGCGGGCCGATGGGGGAGGAGAAGGCTTCGCCCGCATATTTCAGCGGCACGGAAACGCGCAAGTCGCGAATGTCGGTCACCTTCGCCAGCTCGGGCGGATATTTGAGTTCGGCCGAGACGGCGAAATCGATCGCCGCCTTCAGCTTGGCGGCATCCAGATGTTCCTGCTCCGGCGTGTGGGTGGTCCAGCTATCGCCTTTGGGTGGGAAGTAGTCGGCGGCGTAAGCGGGCGAGATCAGCGCCGCGGTCGCAAGCGCCAGGACGAATTTCTTCATGGCCATCCCCGTTTTTTGGGGAAGCTTCTTGGGGGCCTTCAGCTTTGTCAATTTCACGCCTTGCGCGCATGGCCGCTGCGGGATTACCGTTATGGTAACGCTAACAATAACAAGCGGGGGATGCGGGTGGGTGCAATCAGGACAGCGGGGCTGGTGGCGGCTTGGCTGGCGCTACCGCTCTGCGCCGCGGCGCAGAACCAGCAGCCCTGGTTCAATCCAGACCTTCCCACTGAGGGCCGCGTCAATGCTTTGATCGCGCAGATGACCCTGACCGAGAAAGCCTCGCAGATGGTCAACCAGGCCCGTGCCATCCCGCGTCTGGGGATACCGGCCTATAACTGGTGGAGCGAGGCGCTGCATGGCGTGGCGCGCAACGGCTATGCCACCGTCTTTCCCGAACCTGTCGGCCTGGCCGCGACCTTCGACACCACGCGGATCAGGCAGATGGGCATCGCCATCGGCACCGAGGCGCGAGTCAAGTTCAACATGGCGGGCGGGCCGCGCCAGGATCATGGCATCTCGCAAGGGCTGGATTTCTGGTCGCCCAACATCAACATCTTCCGCGATCCGCGCTGGGGCCGCGGGCAGGAGACCTATGGCGAGGACCCGTTCCTGACCGGGAAGATGGGCAGCGCTTTCGTTGCGGGCGTGCAGGGCGATGATCCCAAGTATTTCCGCGCCATCGCCACGGCCAAACACTACGCCGTGCATTCCGGCCCCGAACCGACCCGCCACGAAGTGGACGTGAAGGTCAGCAAGCACGATGAGATGGATACCTATCTGCCCGCCTTCCGCGAGCTGGTGACGGCTGCGAAAGTGGATTCGGTGATGTGCGCCTATAACCGCATCAACGGACAGCCCGCCTGCGCCAGCGATTTCCTGCTGGGCGACCAGCTTAAGAACAAATGGGGCTTCAAGGGCTATATCGTGTCGGACTGCGACGCTATCGCCGACATCGAGCGCGGCCATCACTACACCAAGAGTTATGCCGAGGCTGCCGCGGTTTCGATGAAGTTGGGCGTGGACAATGACTGCGCCGACTTCCGGGTGCCGACCATGAACAGCTCCGACTATGACCGCTATGCCGATGCGGTGAGAGAGGGTCTGGTCAGCGAAAGCGTGCTGGATGATTCCCTGCGCCGCCTGTTCACAGCGCGCATCAAGCTGGGTCTGTTCGATCCGCCGGCCATGGTGCCTTACGCGCGGGTCGCTGAAGCCGAACTCATGTCGCCCACCCATCGCGCCCTCGCCCTGAACCTGGCGCGGGAATCCATGGTGCTGCTGAAAAATAATGGCGTACTGCCGATAAAACGCCCAAAACGGATCGCGGTGGTGGGGCCGCTGGCCGATCAGGTCGATGTTCTCTTGGGCAATTACAACGGCACGCCCAGAAATCCTGTGACGGTGCTGGATGGCCTGCGCAGGGAATTTCCCGATGCGCAGATCACCTTCGAGCCCGGCACCAACTTCCTGCGCGCTGCGGTAATCGTGCCGTCTTCGGCGCTCGCCACCGAAGATGGCCAGCCCGGCCTCAAGGCAGAGTATTGGCGCGGCGCGGGCTTTCCCGGCAATCCGGCGCTGACCCGGGTGGACGACACTCTGAACTATGATTTCGACAATAGCGCGCCGGTGATGCCCGATGCGGGTCCGCTGTCGGCGCGCTGGACGGGTTTTGTCACGGTTCCCGAAAGCGGCCGCTATCGCATCGGGTTGATCGCCCAGAGCGCGAAATTGTGGATCGACGGCAAGCTGGTGGTGGAAACGGATGCGCGCCAGCGCGGGCCCAAGATGGAGGAAGTGAGTTTCGAGGCGGGCCGCAAGGTCGCAGTAAAAATTGAGCAGACACCCGCGCGTGGTCCGGTGCTGAAATTCGTCTGGACGCGTGTCGTCGATGATCCTTTGGAGAAGGCCGTCATGGCGGCAAAGGCCGCCGACCTGGTGATCGCCGTGACCGGCATTTCCTCGGCGCTGGAGGGCGAGGAGATGCCGGTCAATGTGCCGGGTTTTGTCAGCGGCGACCGTACCAGCCTGGACATGCCCAAGGATGAGGAAGACCTGCTCAAGGCCGTGCGGATGACGGGCAAGAAGCTGGTGGTGGTGTTGATGAACGGCTCGGCTTTGTCGGTGAACTGGGCGGCCCAACATGCCGATGCGATTGTCGATGCCTGGTATCCGGGCGAGGCGGGCGGCACCGCCATCGCTCAGACCTTGTCGGGGTCCAACAATCCGTCCGGCCATCTGCCAGTGACGTTTTATACGGGTGTGGAGCAGCTGCCGGCCTTCGAGGATTACAGCATGAAGGGCCGCACCTACCGTTATTTCACCGGCAAGCCGCTTTATCCCTTCGGTTATGGTCTGAGCTATACGAAGTTCGCCTATGGCGATCTGAGGGTCGCGCCCAGGTTGAAGAGTGGCGATCCCCTTTCGGTGGATGTGATGGTGCGCAATGTCGGTAAGCTCTACGGCGATGCGGTGCCGCAGCTTTATCTGAGCTTCCCGGATGCGCCCGGCATGCCGGTTCGGGCGCTGCGCGGATTTGCGCGGGTGCCGTTGGCGGCGGGCGCGGCGCAGACGATTCATTTCACCCTGGGCCCGCGCGATCTTTCCAGCGTGACCGAAGCCGGCGACCGCATGGTCTCGGCGGGCGTCTACAAAATCAGCATCGGCGAAGGCCAGCCGGGCACGGGTGCAGCCGTGGTTCAATCCGCCTTCACCATCGAGGGGAATACAAGCCTGCCAGAATAGGCCTGCGTTGTGTTCCGGCGGGCGCCCGCGGCGCCGCCGCGCTCGACCGTATTTCCGATACGCTCTTCGCGCGGCTCCTGGCGGATCGCTCCCCGGAACGCAACGCAGATGGTTCTCTCCGGCCTAAACTTGCTCTAAAAGAGCTCATAACAAAAAGAGCAGGGGACCTTCATGTCATTGTCCTTCAACCGTTCCGCGGCGCTGATCGCGGAAAACGCCAAATACGTGGCTGGCGGGGTCAACAGCAATTTCCGCACCGGCATGGCGGGCGGGCCGCTGGTGTTCCAGCGCGGTGAGGGGCCTTATTTGATCGATGCCGATAACAACCGGCTGATCGACTATTATTGCGGCATGGGCGCGATGATACTGGGTCATTCCCCGGCCGGTGTGCAGCAGGCGGTCAAGGATCAGGTCGAGAAAGGTATTCTCTATGCCGCTCAGTCCGAAATCGAGTTCGAGGCCGCTCGCATCCTGTGCGAGCGCATTCCGTCGGCGCAGCGTATCCGGTTCGGCTCTTCGGGTTCGGAAGTGGCGCAAGCCGCCTTCCGCCTGGCGCGCGCCGCCACCGGCAAGCGCATCATTCTGAAATTCGAAGGCCATTATCACGGCTGGTTCGACAATATTCTCTGGTCCACCGCACCGGGTGAGAATGCCGCCGGGCCGGAAGACGCGCCTGTTCTGGTACCGGGCAGCAAGGGCCAGGACGCCATCGATGCGGCCGGGCTGGATGTCATCGGCTGGAACAATCTGGCGCGGCTGGAACAGCGCCTGTCGCGTGGCGATGTCGCCGGCGTGATCATGGAGCCGGCCATGTGCAATCAGGGCGCCATCGCGCCAGCGCCCGGCTATCTGGAAGGCGCGCTGGCGGCCTGCCGCAAGCATGGCGCCATTTTGATTTTCGATGAAGTGATCACCGGCTTCCGGCTGGGGCAACGGGGCGCGCAAGGCCGCTTCGGCGTGACGCCGGACCTGTCCATTGTCGCCAAGGCCGTGGCCAATGGTTTTCCCGTGGCGGCGGTGGTGGGACGTGCCGATCTGCTCGACATGTTCGCCGGCGGTGGCGTGCTGCATGGCGGCACCTTCAACGCCCAGCCCGTCACTATGGCGGCGATGGTCGCCACCCAGAAGGCGCTGACACAAGACCAATATGAGGCGGCATCAAAGCGCGGCGTGCGCCTGCGCGATGGCATCCGCGCAATCCTGAAGGATGCGGGCATCAAGGCCCAGGTCACCGGCTTTGAGCTGATGTTCCATGTCGGCTTCGGACTGGAGGCGCCGGCCCGCAACTATCGCGACCTGTTGAAAGCCGACAAGGCTTCTTACGTCCGCTTCGCCCATGCGCTGCTGAAGCGCGGCGTCCGAATTCTTGAGCGCGGCGCCTGGTTCGTCTCTTTTGTGCATGACGATACGGTGATCGATGCGACCTTGGATGCCGTGAAGGGTGCAGCCAAAGAGATCGCGCAATCTTCCTGATTCAATAAATACCTTTGCGCCGCTTGAACAACAGCCAGGTCAGGGCGTGGGCGGCGGTGGACATCACCAGCGACAGGCCGAAGGCCGGCCACATCTCCATCCGCGCCAGAAAAATATAGAGCACAAAGCAGAAGGTTCCAACCGACGCCAACCCCATCGTCATCCCGGCCACCACTTCCTGCACCGCATGGCGGCCATATTGCAGATGGCTTGAGATGCAGATGATCGAACCCATTACCGGAAAGGTGGAAAAAAGGCCCGACCAGCGCGTGCCCAGCGCCGCGGCGAATTGGGTGATCACAATCGTCAAGCCCGCGCCGGCCAGCATGCGGGCCGGCTGACCCCACCAGACATGTTCGCGTTCCTCGTCCGATGGCTCGCCGCGCGGATAGAGAAAGACGCACGCCAGAAAGCAGGCAAAGGGCACGGCTTGCAGCCAAGGCGAAAGGCCCTCTGCCGCCACGGCGCCATATGCGACGGCGGTCCAGACGGCAAAGCCGATGACCGTGCACCACAACCAATTCCATCGCCGGGCGCAGAAAGCATAGGTCGCGGTAAAGGCAAGCCACGGCACCAGCCCGAAATAAGCGCCCAGCGCCGCCTGGCTACCAAAGGCATTGCCGTGATCCAGGGTGATGAAAGCCAGCAGCGGTCCCCCCACAATGGGGAATCCGGCCAGCCAGCCGGCCACGCGCGGACCATGCGCACGCTCGATGACGCCGAACAGCCACAAGGCCAGCGGCACAATCGTGAGTTTCAGGATCAGCAAATCAGCCCCCGGTTTCGCCATGGTGAACGCAAAATGAGCAACCGCCAATGGTGCAGCGCACCCGCGCTTGCAGTCGCTGCCAAAACCGCCGACAGTTTGTCGGGGGTGATGACATGACACGCGTTTTTCTTGCCGGAATTTTTCACGAAACCCATTCCTTTACGGGAGAGATGACGGGGCTTGAGGGCTTCGTGATTCACCGCGGCCAAGAAATCCTGAAGCGCCGCGGCGATGCCTCGCAGGTGGATGGCTTTCTTTCGGTGGCCGAACGCGAAGGCTGGGAGGTCGTGCCCAGCGCTGTCTATACCGGCGGCGCCTCGGGCACCGTAGACCATGCCGTGTTCGAAGCCTTCTGGAGCGAGGTGAAGCCGGTGCTGGAAAAGGCGCTGGCCGAAGGGCTGGATGCCATTCACCTGTCGCTGCATGGCGCCATGGTCACCAGCCAGTGCGATGATCCGGAAGGCGAGCTGATGGCGCGCATCCGCGCCATGCCAGGTGCGGAAAATTTGCCCGTCTATTGCGTGGGCGATCTGCACGGCACCATGACGCCAAAGATGGGCGATCTTTCCGATTGCATGATTTATTACCGGGAATGCCCCCATACCGACCAGTTCGACAGTGCGGTTCTGTCGTCGTCGCTGTTGGCGCGTTGCCTGAAGACGGGCGTTCGGCCCAAGCATCTGGTGCTGGTCACGCCGATCGTCTGGCCTCCCACCGGCACCGGCACCCGCGACGGCCCCATGCGGGCGCTGGAAGACGCCGCGCGCCGGATCGAAAAGGAAGTGCCCGGCGTGCTGGCGGTGAATGTGGTGGGCGGTTACGCCTTTTCCGATGTGCCGCACGCAGGCGTCTCTTTCAGCGTGATCACGGAAGGCAGCGCGGAGGATGCGCAGAGTGCGTTGCGCGAACTGGCAGCAATCGCCTGGGACATGCGCCAGGGTGGCATCCCCGAGCAGCATGATCTTGACCGCGTGGTGCGGGAGTTCAAGGAGAACAATTATCGTTTCG
>Ga0265338_10008481_pt1 | contig 12467 bp, 15 predicted proteins | sample 42126metaG_FD_193579 | JGI IMG/M metagenome (GOLD analysis project Ga0265338, IMG submission 193579) | Rhizosphere microbial communities from Carex aquatilis grown in University of Washington, Seatle, WA, United States - 4-21-26 metaG | ecosystem: Host-associated > Plants > Roots > Rhizosphere... | reverse complement strand
CACAGTTCCAAGACCGCCGCCAGCCTCGAGCAGACCTATTTCAAATCCCGCGATGAAGGCTTCGGCCCCGAGGCCAAGCGCCGCATCATCATCGGCACCTATGTGTTGTCGAGCGGCTATTATGACGCCTACTACAAGCGCGCTCAAAAAGTCCGCACCAAACTCATCCAAGAATTCGCCGCTGCCTTCAATCAATTCGACCTGCTGCTCGGCCCCACCAGCCCCTCGGCGGCCTTTAAGATCGGCGCCAAATCCGGCGACCCGCTGGCCCTGTACCTCGAGGATGTCATGACAGTAGCCGTCAATCTCGTCGGCATCCCGGCCATCTCCATCCCGTTCGCGCAGGTTCGCGGCCTGCCGGTCGGGCTACAATGCATGGCCCCGCAGCGCAGTGAGCGCCGCCTGCTCGAAGCCGCCGCCGCGGTTGAGGGTCTCATCGGCGACTGGAGGGACCGCTAATGCTGGCCGGTTTTCTCATTACCGCCTTGGTAGTCGGGGTGATTGTATTTGCGCTCATCATGCAGGCCCCCACCGGCAAACGCCGGGGTAGCCGATTGGCTAGCCGCCGCGCTGGCGTCGAGCCCCTGTCGCGCAACCAGGTCTATGACCGCTGGCAAACCATTCAAACCATGTCAGCCACCGGCGGAAATGGGCTGCGCCAAGCCATAAACGAAGCCGATAAGCTGTTTGACCACGTTCTGCGCCAGCAAGGCGCCCACGGCGATTTCATGGGCGACCGTTTAAAATCGTTTCGCAACCGTTTTTCCGATTACGCGATTTATGACAATCTCTGGAAGGCCCACAAATTGCGTAATGCGTTGGCTCACGAAGTCGGCTTCGACCTCGTCGCCGGTCAAGCCAAAGACGCACTGCACGGCTTTGAGCGCGGCCTAAAAGATTTGGGGGCACTCTAGTCATGAGCCAGCCAGCAGCTATGGACGCCAACCCCGATTGGGGCAGCTATATTGGCCAGGTCCTGATCACCACGCCATTCATGGCCCTCGCCACCAATGGCGGCGACGGGCTATGGAATAACCCCGTCCATTACGCCTACGATAACAGCCTTAATATCTATTTCATGTCCCAACCCTCTTCGCGCCACATGAAACACATTAGTTCCAACCCCAATGTCGCTCTCGCCATCTACACCACCCAGCAGCCCGCACTCGGTAATGTCCGGGGCGTGCAAATCCGGGGCATTGCATCAGTTCTGGCCGACAAAGAGATTGAGACCGCCCATCGTATTTACTACGGCCGATCCGAATTTGCCAGCGTCAAAGCCACACCGGAAAACTACATGGGCCCCGACGCTCCCTGGCGGTACGTCCGCGTCACGCCTACCGAGATTGCCTATTTTGATTCCGAGCGCTTCGGTATGTCGAGCCAGATAATCCCCTCAGGAGTCAAGTTATGACCAAACCGTCCCTTGCGTCCCAATACGAAGTCGTTATCGGCATCGAATGCCATGTCCAGTTGGCGACCAAGTCCAAACTCTTCTGCGCCTGCGACAATGACAGCCGCACCGCCGAGCCCAACACCCTCATCTGCGAGATCTGCACCGGCCAACCCGGCGCCTTGCCGGTCTTAAATAAGCGCGCCGTAGAACTTGCTTTGCGGCTTGGAAAAGCCCTAAACGCTGAGTATCCGCCAAATCTGCACACCAAGTTCGACCGCAAAAACTACTTTTACCCCGATCTGCCCATGGGCTATCAAATCACCCAGTTTGACGAGCCTATCGTACCCAACGGCTGGGTGGAGTTCCCGGTGGCGAGCAACATCAAACGGGTTGGTATTACGCGCGCCCACCTCGAAGCCGACGCCGGCAAGCTGACGCACCCCGACGGCAAAGATTATTCGCTGGTTGACCTAAACCGCTCCGGTACGCCGCTGCTGGAAATCGTCTCCGAGCCCGATATGCGCAGCGCTGCCGAGGCCAAAGCCTACGCGCAGGAGCTCCACAACCTGGCCCGCTACTCCGGTGCTTCCGACGCCAACCTCTACTACGGCAACATGCGCTTCGATGTGAACGTATCGGTGCACCAGCCTGGGACGCCTTTCGGCACCCGCACCGAAACCAAGAACTTAAACAGCTTCCGCAACGTTGAACGTGCCGTCGAGTACGAAACCGAGCGCCAAATTGCCGCCCTCGAAAAAGGCGACCAAATCAGGCAGGAAACCCGCGGCTGGAACGAGGCCAAGCAACAAACCTATGCCATGCGCAGTAAAGAAGATGCCGACGAATACCGCTATTTCCCCGAACCCGACCTGCCACCACTCGTAATTCCGAAGGCCATGACCGACGACGCCGGCCAGTTCGATATCCTGCCTAACCAATTACGTGGGCTATTAAAGGATGCCGGCATCGCCGAAGGCTCCGCGCAAGTCCTGGTGGGCGAGCCGGAATTTGCCAGGCTGTGGCACGATGCCTACAAACTCGAACCAAAGCATACCCGGTTTGTCTTTACCTGGCTCACGGGTCCCGAGTTGTCCTTGCGCGAATCCCACGGTCCCGAGTCGCACCTCACGGCTACCATCTTAAACACTGTCGCACAGATGGTTGCCAACGGTGAGCTATCATCCACCAACGCCCGCGAATTACTCACCAAATTGCGCAATGAGCCCCACCCCACCGACCCCCACGATCTCGCTCGCGACATGAATCTCATCCAGCAGTCCAACGAGGATGAGTTATCGAAGATTGTCGACGAAGTCATCGCCCAAAACGAATCGGCCGTCGCAGACTACCGGTCCGGCAACACCCGCGCCCTCGGCGCTTTAGTTGGCGCCGCCATGAAAGCCACCCTCGGCAAAGGCAACCCGCCGCTGATCACCAAACTCTTGAAAGCCCGCTTGGACAAGTAACGTGCCAAAGCCGCCGGTTATTATCGTCGACCGCCACGACCATGTTATCGGCCAAAAACCCCGCGACCAATGCCGTTATAGCGACACTTACCGGGTGTCGTCACTGTGGCTGACCAACTCACACGGTGACATTTTGCTCGCGCAGCGTTCCCACACCAAAGACCGCAACCCCGGCAAATGGGCGACGGCCGCCGCCGGTACGCATGAGCTGGGCGATACCTACCAGTCCAATGTCTATAAAGAAGCCCAGGAAGAAATCGGTCTGGCTGGCGTAACATTTGTGCCCAGCCGAAAAGTCTTTGTCGATGAGCCGGGCGAGTCTCAGTTTTTTTGCCACTATTTCACAGCCACCGCCGATTGGCCGCTCCAACGCTTCATCATCCAAACCGAAGAAGTCGAAGCCATCCGCTGGATCAGCCCAGAGCATTTGCGCCAGGACCTCAAAGCAACGCCACAAGCCTACGTCCCCTCAATGCGTTTTTGGCTTGAGTTGGGATTTATTTAGTTCCAGCGCCATCTGCGCAAACGGCCGCCAATCGTTACTTGACGCAATCTGCCAAGTGGCCATGGTCGAAAGCGGTACCCACTGTGCCAGTTCGGCATACTGGCGTTCGTGCGCATCGAAACCGTCGATCGACAGCTCGCCTCCTACCGCCTCGCACACATAGTACAACAGCACACTTTGCACAAAGCCTCGCTCATACGGCATCTTGAACAAATTTGAATCGGCCGCTACCAGCCGAGCTCGTGCCGCCACGATGCCGGTCTCTTCTTTAATCTCGCGCAACAGCCCGTCCTCCAGTGTTTCGCCAATCTCAATGCCACCACCGGGCAAATTGAATTTGCCAAAATGCCGGCATACCAGCAACTCATCATTTCTGACAATGATGCCGTACACCGACGGCCGCCAGCTCACGTGCGATGCCGGCACCCGGTGCTCACGTCCATCCAGGTCACGGCATACCACCATCTTTTCGTGTTCAGCCACGCTCAGTTCCCAGCTGGCCGCCCCAGCGTTGCCAGATCTCGCGCAGCGGAGCGCTAAAATGGTCGGGGTTTGCCACCAGCGCTGCTTCGAACCGCGGCAGCGGCATGGCCTTCAAGCTATCAATATCGATCGTAGAATAATGCTCCGGCGGCTCGCCCATCACCCAATACGCGCTCATCATCATGTGGTAATTGTCCGCTAAATCAATCATGCCCTCGCCCATAAGCTGCAGCTTGGCGCCGCGCATAAATAACTCCCGCTCCAGCGCCCGTATCGCTGCCTTCCGGGGCGTCTCATCATGGCGCCGGATGGCCGCCACCGTCGCGCCCAGTCGTCGCGCATAGACGTTTGGCAAATCCTGACGCTCCGGGATCAACGACAACACCAATTCGTTCTGCGGGGTGAGCATCAAAACGTGCACCACGTGTACTCGATCACGGCGTTTATCGACGTCGCGACGGCGCTTTTGGCCGACAACCATGCCGCTGTCGTCGAGCACGTCTACCAAATAATCCTTATGCTCCATAAGGTCAAGTGTACTATACTTGACATGAGCGGTCATGAATTTTCAATTGTCTTCCAGCTTTGCCAATCATGTGGTTAACGTGGTGAATGGCACACTGCCTCGCCTGCCGGCGGTGCTATTCGATTTGCTGTTGGGTCTGCTTATAATCCGCATTCTGGTGCACGTGATCCGCTTTGTCTTACGCATCACGGCCATACAGCCCGGCCTGCGCGACGTAATGACGGGCATTATCGAGACCATCATGTGGGTACTATTGTCGGTCGCCATCCTAAATGAGCTCGGCTTCTCGGGCGTCATTTACTTCTTCACCGGCTCCGTAGCGGCTCTCGGCATTGCCATGGCGGCCGGCGGTTCCACCCTGGTGTCGGACATTATTGCCGGCATTTTCCTGGCTCGCGACCCCGATTTCAATGTCGGCGACCAGGTTATCGCCGGCGAGACTCCCACGCTTGGGACCATTGAATCAATGGATGCCCGCCGCACCCGCCTGCGCGACGACAAGGGCGTTCTGCACGTGCTGCCCAATTCCATCGTCGAGCGCAAAGAATGGGTCGTCATCCGCCGCCACCGCAGCCGGGGCGCGCTCACCCGGGCGGCTGCCTCGGCCGTCGCTGCCGTGCGCGACAAGCGTTCACCGAAATCCCACAGAACAGCTTCGGAACAATGACCAATACCGCCAGTCAGTTGCACCCTGTAAAATATACCTATAAATTAGAAGAAGTAACGAATGGGATCCGCCGTGAATACCGTTGAGACCGTGCTGGTTATCCTGCTGTCCGTCGGCATGGTGTCACTCCTCGTCCTCAGCATCATTTTTGTCAGTATCCTGATCGCTGTAGCGCGCAATGTGAAACGCATCTCCGACCGGGCCGATGAGGTTACAGGTAATGTTTCCGAGTTGGTCGCAACCATGAGCCGCAAGGTAGCTCCCATGGCCGTTTCAGCCATCGCCGCCGCCGTGATGCGGCGCTGGCGCGGTCGTAAGGCCGGCAAGGAGGATTAATATGTCGATTGAATATTATGACAAGGAAAGGAATAAAGATATGCGTCGGTCGTTTTTGAAAGGCACAATTATTGGTGCGTTGGTGGGCGCCGCCGCCGGGGTGCTGCTCGCGCCCAAGAGCGGCAAAGAAACCCGCAAAGATATTAAGAACAAGGTTGCGGGCACCTACCAGGACTTCATGGTGCGTCTGGAGACCATGTCAGACGAAATGGGTGGCCGCGTCGACAGCCTAAAAGCTGCCGCCAAAGACTTAAAAGGGGAGGCCCGTGAAGAGTCGCAAGAGCTTATCCGTCGCGCCGAAGTCTTAAAGCAAGACCTGCGCGTCTCCGCCACCAAGCTGGCCGAGAGCGGCATCCAGACCAAAGAAGTGGCCATCAAGCAGACCAAGCAGCTGTTAAATGAAGGTACTGCCGTCATGACTGAGCTCGAGCGCGTTACCCGCCAGTTGGCTAACTCCGCCAAAGACAAATTAGGTTCGGACGACAACTAACCTCAAGCGTAATTCACCCCACATGCCTATCACCGAAGGCCGGCCCGACTCCGGCCACACCAAAGTCAATTACGAGCGCCTTGGCAAAGCTGTCGAAGACGCGCTCATCCTCGACTACATCTATGTCCTGCATAGTACGCGCCGGCAAGTCTGGAGCTCATTCGTGCGCGGCCTGTTTGCCGGCCTCGGCGGCGTTATCGGCGCCACGCTGGGGGTGGCGGTACTGGCCGCCATCTTAGGCTTCTTCAGCTCAACGCCGGTCGTCGGCCACTTCTTCACCAGAGTCGGCCAAACCATCGAAAACCGCAGCACGAGTAAATAATCGCCCCTGCTCCATACAGACTCCCTAAACAGTATCGACCCCTGACAAAGCGGGCCGACGCTGTGCGCCGAAAAATCCTCTCTTCGTCAGGGGTCAGTTCTCCAGGGATGTGGCTGGCGGCCGGCAATCAACGCCGCAAGGCGCTCCTGGAACGAGTAGACCGGCGCCGCCACCGCCGAAATAGCTCCGCAATAGTCGCCAGTTGGCGCCGATCACCGAGCATCGCTTGACCATGGGGTACACGACCCGGCGTATGTCAACTTCCCAGAGGTCCTCGGGGCAGTCCGAAAGTACTGGCACGCCAAAGGACTGTATGAACTCGGGCAGTTCGGTCAGGCGTCGGTGGCGCCGAGTAACCAACACGACCGCTACAAGTTCGCAGGCCATTGCCTGCCGTGTTCTCATGATCCGGTGGTCGCAAGATAGCCGAAATTTTGGAAAATCGACACCCAGCGCCACCAATGCCAGTTCGCTAAAGCTAAGCTCTTGACTCCGCATCACCCATGGTAGTCTTTCGGGCATACCGTAGGAGGTCAGCCGCCCGGGTGCCAGCAGTGTGTCGATCCACTCGACGTAAAGCACTTTCGGCACCGTTGCAATGATCAGGCGAACACTGCCTCGACTGTCCGTTGGCGAGAGATCGACTGTCTCGATCCCGTAGCACGACGGGCGAAGAAGCTCAGCCAGTTGTGCGGTAGCTGGCGCCACCAGCCAGAAACCTGGCTTTTCTGATCGATCTCCAGGCTGTGTCATACCTGGTCCCCCACTTCTCTCGACGGCAGCATTGCTGCCACAGTGCTAACTATTTGGTTGACAGCGCCCGTATTAAATCATAATGCCTACCATTAGTCAATTCGCAGCTCGGCAATCCATGCTAAAATAGTAATGAATCGAGTGAGGGAGTATATTGGCAGAAAATATCGCTATCAAGCCAAAATTCGTGCATTTGCACAACCACAGCCATTATTCGTTACTGGACGGTCTGCAAAAAGTTCCGGGCATGCTCGACCGCGTGGCCGAGCTTGGCATGGAGGCGGTCGCGCTTACCGACCACGGCACCTTAAGTGGCGCCATTGAATTCTATACCGAAGCCAAAAAACGCGATATTAAGCCAATTATCGGCGTCGAAACCTACGTTGCGCCGCGCGGGCACCTAGACAAAGCCGGCCGCCAGGATGCCAACCCGTACCACCTCATACTGCTTGCCGAAACCACCGAGGGGTATCACAACCTCATGAAGCTGGTCACCATCTCCCAGCTCGAAGGCTACTACTACAAACCGCGCGTCGATCGCGAACTGCTCGCCAAATACCACAGCGGCCTCATCGCGTTGTCGGCCTGCCTCGGCGGCGAAGTCGCCAGCCATATCGAAAACGGCAACCTGGCGGAGGCGGAAAACGTCGTGCGCTGGTACGACGAGACCTTTGGCCGCGGCCATTATTTTCTGGAGCTACAAGCGCATGAGCACCAGTATCCACTTCAAAAAAAGCTCAACGATGCCAAAATCGAGCTGTCGAAAAAAACCGGGGTGCCGCTAGTAGTAACCGCCGACTCGCATTATTCACGGCCCGACGAGCGCGAGGCCCACGAAATCCTGTTGTGCGTCCAGACCGGCAAGGAATTGTCCGATCCCAATCGCATGTCCATGGATATGGAGCTCGCCATCACCAGCCCCGAGGAGGTCATCGAGCGCTTTTCGCATGTGCCCGAGGCTATCGACAACACCGCCAAAATCGCTGAGCGCTGCCACGTCGATATCGAACTCGGCCGCATCCTCATTCCCACGTTTGAGGTTCCGGAAGGCTTCACCAGCGAGCGCGACTACCTCCACCACCTGTGCTGGCAGGGCCTGTCATGGCGTTATGGTGGTATCCCCAAAGAAGACATCTCCAGCATTACCGAGCAAAAAGCTCGCAAATTGCTTTCGCCCGACCTCATCACTCGTCTCGAATACGAGCTTGAAGTCATCGGCCGCATGGGCTACGACGGCTATTTTTTAATCGTGGCCGATTTCATCAACTGGGGCAAAAATCAGGGCATCATCTTCGGCCCGGGCCGCGGCAGCGCCGCCGGCTCGCTGGTAGCCTACGCCATGAATATTACCGACCTCGACCCCATCAAATACGACCTGCTGTTCGAACGCTTCCTAAACCCCGACCGCATCTCAATGCCCGATATCGACATCGATATCCAGGACACCCGGCGCGGCGAGGTCATCGATTATGTCACCGAAAAATACGGCCAGGAGCGCGTCGCCCAGATTATTACCTTTGGCACGATGGCCGCCCGCAACTCCGTCCGTGACACCGGCCGCGTGCTCGGCTACAGCTACGATGAAGTCGACCGCATCGCCAAACTCGTCCCCATGCCCGTCCAGGGTCGCCACATTCCGCTGGCCGTCTCGGCCGGCATCAAGCAGGGCAAAGGCGGCGACCTCAAAGCCGACCCCGAACTGTCGCGCGAGTACACCAACAACCCGCGGGCCAAACAGCTCATCGATCTGGCTATCCGTCTCGAGGGCACCATCCGCTCCAATGGTGTACACGCCGCCGGCGTCGTCATCGCGCCGCAGCCCATCGTCACTTACGCTCCGTTGCAGCGCGCCCAAAAAGGCGGCATCTCGACACAATACGAAATGCACGCCGTGGAAGATCTGGGCCTGCTCAAAATGGACTTTTTGGGCCTGAGCAACCTCACTATCATCAACAACGCCCTGCGCATCATCAAGAAAGTCTACGGCGCCACTATCGACATCTCCGCCATCCCGTTAGACGACGAATCCACCTTCGCGCTCCTGTCTACCGGCGACACTACCGGCGTGTTCCAACTGGAATCGGCCGGCATGAAGCGCTATTTGCGTGAATTAAAGCCCACCGTCTTCGATGACATTATCTCCATGGTCGCGCTCTACCGCCCCGGCCCCATCCAGTGGATCGACGATTTCATCGATCGCAAACACGGTCGGCAGAAAATCGAGTACCTCCACCCCGCCATGGAAAGCGCCCTCAAATCCACCTACGGTGTTATGGTCACCCAGGAGCAGGTGATGCAGATCAGTAAAGAGATGTGTGGCTTTACGGGTGGCCAGGCCGATACCCTGCGCAAAGCCATTGGCAAAAAAGACCCCAAGCTCATGGCTAAGATCAAAAACGACTTCATCGATGGCGCCATCAAAACCGTTGGCGCCGACCGCGAACTTATGAACACGCTCTGGGAGCAAATGGAAGCTTTTGCGGCTTACTGCTTCAACAAAGCCCACTCCGCCTGTTACGCGCTCATTGCCTATCAGACCGCTTACTTAAAAGCCCACTACCCGGCGGCCTACATGGCAGCGCTGTTGACCAGCGATTTCGGCAATTCCGACCGCATTGCCATTGAAGTAGCCGAATGCCAGCGCCTCGGTATTACCGTGCTGCCACCCGACGTCAATGAATCGTTTTTGGAATTCGCCGTCGTCAAGGAAACCAACAACATCCGCTTTGGGCTGTCGGCCATCAAAAACATCGGCACCGGCCCCATCGAAGCCATTCTGGCCGCCCGCGCCGAAGGCGGGCCGTTCGTCTCGGTCGAAGATTTCGCCCAGCGTGTCAACGCCCGCGAGTCCAACAAAAAAGTCTGGGAAGCCCTGGCCAAATCCGGCGCCTTCGACGCCCTCTTAAAAGGCGACCGCACCCTCTTGCTAAACAACCTCGATCTCGTTACCAGCTACGCCGCCAAATCGCAAAAAAACGCCCTGTCCGGCCAAATCGACATCTTCGGCTCGCTCGGTGCCGACGACCAGCAGCCAGGTCTGCGCCTGGATCCCGCCCCCATGCCGGCCAGTCCCCGCGAGCAATTGGCCTGGGAACGCGAGCTGCTCGGCCTGTACCTGTCGCACCATCCGCTCGACGATTTCGCCGCCTATCTGGCCGACACCTGTCAGCCCATCGGCATCATTAAACCGGAAGCCGACGGCAAAGTTGTGCGCGTCGGCGGTCTCGTCACCACCGTGCGCAAAATTACCACCAAATCCGGCGCCACCATGGCTTTCGTGGGCTTAGAAGACAAAACCGGCATCACCGAGCTCATCGTTTTTCCAAAGGCCTACGAAAAATCACCCCAGGTCTACGAACCCGACAACGTCATTGCCGCGCAGGGCAAAATCAACGCTCGCGATCGCGACGGCCGGCTTACCTCCGAGCCCAAAGTGATGGTCGATACCGGTAAGATAATTGATTACGACCTGGCCAAAAACCACAAACCGCTCCGCCCTCAGCCAGCCGCCGCCGCGACCCCGCCCAAAACCCAGCCCGTACCGCCCCGGCCTGTGCCGCACATTGCGCTGCCCCCCGCCCGCTCCAAGATCCTCGATCCGCGGCTCCTTACGGCCCCGCCCGACACCGGCGCCATCATCGTTATGAAGCTAGCCGACCTGCCATCCGACCAGTTGCTGTACGACATCAAAACCATTCTGCAAAACCATCCCGGCCGATCCGAAGCCTTCGTTATCCTCGGCACCGATGCCCCCAAGAAAATCCGCCTGCCGTTTCGCGTTGCCGCCACCGACGAAACAGTCGCCGATCTGTCCGCTGCCGTCGGCGCCGAGCGCGTCAGCCTTGCCTAAACGATTGCATTATGGTTTAATTTCAATCGACTAACACACCCGTTAGTCGACGTCTACGACCGATTGGAGGTGTTACGTGGCAGCTGTTATTGTCGCGTGCACTTTGAGCGGGTTGCTGTCGGTAGGGATCGTGGTTTTTGTGTGGGTGTTTCGCACATCCCTGCACAACTACTTCACCGCCCGGCTCATCGCATCCACAGATCGACTCAGGCTGCGGATCGCCGGTCTCGAGCAAGATCTCAGCGTAACGCAAGGCAGCTTTGCTGAAGCGCTACGTCGCCGCAAGGCCGCCCATATCCGGACAGCCAGTGCAGATGAAGTGATCGCTGCCGCCATGGACGGTGCAACAGAAGACCTACGCCAACAATTCCTCGCCGAGCAGAAACTCGTCTCCGAGGCCCGCGCTTCGCGCGACGTGCGCAGGCTGGAAAGGCAGCCCGACGTTGGCCTGACCTTGCGCCGGCTCGTCAACGGGCTGATCGGTGCGGTTGGCAACCTCGCCACAGTGGTCGCGGTACTTGTGGTCATTGGCGCGATCGTTGGCAGTAGCATATTCATTAACTACTCCAATACGCGACCGCATCAGCTGACCGTCATGGTCTGCAAGGTGGTTGTCGACAACAGCGGCGACACACCGCTCGGCATGATCGAGACCACCAAGGGCGAGTTCAGACTCGACCCTATGGTCGTCGGCTCTACCGGCTACATCACCTCGTCGGCCGCCACCGCGGCTTTCAGTGTTGGCCAGATCGTCAACATCACCTGGCACGGCAACGGGTTTTCGACCCACTCCTACATTACAGGCATCAACCAGGAGCTCGGCACAGGTTCCTGCGTTAGCCGACCACCGGCGCATCCGGCTGCGTCTTCCGCGCACACCACCGCCGTCTATAGCGGGAGGCCGGGGCCCAGCGCCCCGGCCGCCCGGCCTCTTGCCCTGAATCATTAAACATGCTACTCTAACCCAGTTATGAACGTCATCCACGAGATCGAAAAATCCTACCGCAAGCCCGGCCTACCCCAAGTGCAAACCGGCGACACCGTCCGCGTCCACCAGCGCATCGTGGAAGGCACCAAGAGCCGCATCCAGGTGTTTGAAGGCGTGATCATTCGCCGCCACCGCCTAAATGAGCTGTCGGCCAGCATTACCGTGCGCCGTATCGCCTCCGGCGTGGGCGTTGAGAAGACTTTTTTGCTGCATTCTCCCAATGTCGATCAGGTGCAAATCATGCGCCGCGCCAAGGTTCGCCGCAACTTCCTGAGCTACCTGCGCGATCGCCGTGGCAAGTCGGCCCGCTTAAAGGAAATCGGCTTCGACAAAGCCGCCGCCAATGCGGTGCCTGAAGCTGTTGCCGATGCCGACCTCGAGGAAGAAATTGATGCCGACCAGAACGAAGATGCCCTGAATAACGCCGAACCGCTGACCGAAGTCGAAAAGGCCGAGGATAAGCAGGCGGCGGCGGAAGACACCGATGAAATCGACACCGACCAGTCTGGCGACCACGAATCCGGTGAGCGCCAGGAACAGGAAACCGCCGAAGTCGAGCAGGGTGAAGACCGTGCCGAGCCCGGCGAAGGCGACGCCGTTCAGTCGTAATTCAGCTCGTAATTTAAGCCCAGCACGAGCCGCCCTCCGGGGCGGGCTTTTGTTTGTCGATGAAAACCTGAACCAC
>Ga0265338_10008479_pt1 | contig 12472 bp, 14 predicted proteins | sample 42126metaG_FD_193579 | JGI IMG/M metagenome (GOLD analysis project Ga0265338, IMG submission 193579) | Rhizosphere microbial communities from Carex aquatilis grown in University of Washington, Seatle, WA, United States - 4-21-26 metaG | ecosystem: Host-associated > Plants > Roots > Rhizosphere... | reverse complement strand
CGCTGCCAGGCGTAGAACTCCTGACGGGTAACACCGACCGTCCTGCACAGCAGGGAGACAGGAAACTGTGCTTTCTCCGCCACGACGAACCGAAACTTCATCTCGGCCCCTCGGTCTCCCTGGCGAAGAAAGCCGCCGCACGCTTGAGAATCTCCCGCTCCTGGCGCAGCACCCGATTCTCCCGCTCCAACTCGCGCAACCGCTTGCGCTCTTCACTCGACAAGACGTCGGAGCGCTCGCCGCGGTCCGCCTCGTCCTGCCGCAACCAGTTACGCAACGTCTGCTCCGAGCAGCCCAACTCCGCCGCCAGCTGCTTAGGCGAGCGATCCCCCGCCCGCAACAACCTCACCGCCTCCCGCCGAAACTCCGGCGGATAGGCCGGCTTTGTCCGTGGCATCTCCCGCTCCTCTCCCGCGCTTTCCCCGAAAGCATCGCGGTGTCAACCAGACCGGGTCAACTCCAACTCCAACATGCGGTGAGGTGTTTGTCTAGGTCGCGCAGACCGCCTCTGCCTGAACCGCAACGGCGGAGTTTGTGTTGTTGTTGAAGACGTCTGACCAGTTGGCTCCTTGGCCTAGCGGGTAGCTCTGCTGCAGGTTGAAGTTGATCGCATCAGGAGAGGCGATGTTGCCGTACCCGCCGCCGGACAGCATGAATGTGCCTGCCGGACAGGCGACGTTGATCGCGCCGAACGAGTGTGCGTTGACCGCGCCAAACGCGCTCTTGACGATCTGGTAGCCGGGCACCTTCGCGCAATAGACATACGTCGTCGCCGAATGGGTCACCAGATCGAAGTTGTTCACCTCGACTTCCCAGACCCACCGTTTGCTCGTCCCCGTGCCTACCGTGAACGGGACGCTGGCTGAGACCGACAACTGCGGGATGTTCGGATCGTTCGGGATGACGCCGCCGCTGATCGCCTTCACTCCGGCCGGACATTCGGCGAAGCCATACGCTGTTTGCACCGGCGGAATGTTGATGGTCTCCGTCACCTTTTGCAGCGACCGCCGGTTCTTGGCACAGACAGCATACGAAAAGACGTCGACCTGTCCGTCGCTGAGGTTGTTCTCAGCCCCCACCCAGATTCGGTTGCTCCCGGAATAGAACGCGTCAATGCTGACCTCCGTCGATGACGTCGGCGCAAACACGCCCCCGCCGTAGTCAACCGCAGGAAACGGGCATATCGCGAACGCGAAGCCGATACCACCGCCGGCGACGACGGTCGGCGCGGAGCTGACGACCGAATAGTTGGTGATATCGGTCGCCACCGCCCTTCCTGCAGTCGCCGCCAGCACCACGGCGACAACCACCAGCCCCAGACTGGTTCTTTCGAACCGTCGCATCGTTCCCTCCCCTCGTACGCGAACAGCGAAGGGGCGTCTCCACCTCCCTCGTTGCGAACAGCACATTCTAGCCTCTCCGTTCGACCGTGACGGCGTACTCGCCGCGGAGCAGGGACGGCCAGGTGGCGCGGACGCTGGGAGCCGCGTTCAACGCGCACTCGGGGGCCGACCACACGGCGGGGCTCGCGGATCGGCTCCAGGACTCGCCCAGCGCACCTCATGAGGCCGGGAACCGCCCGGTAGCCGACCGGGACGCGGCATTCGTGAGCAACAAAGCACGGCAGCGGCGCGGCCTACCTGCCCTCCTTCTCTCTCTGGATGGCGTCGTCCTCCACCACAACTACAGCCGCTGGCCATGAGTCGGCGCTGCACGTTCAAACTGGACGACGAGAAGGCTCAAGTTCATCGGTCCCGAGACAATGCGGCCGCGGCCGGGGTGGTTGACGGCCTGTCAGGGTGCGTGGTGGAGAATGATCGGTGCGGCGTTCTTCAAGCTCCCGGCTGTGCCGACGGCCCAGGCATCGCCTGTCGCTGGGACTGAGGTGACGCTGCCGAGTTGGGGAGACTGGGTGCGTGGCGGCACCGGGGTTCCGATCCGCGTCCAGGTCTTGCCGTCCCAGTAGTAGGTGAGCATCGTCAACGGGTTGCCGGACGCGTCGTTCGTCCACCCGACCGCCCAGGCATCGGTGGCGCTGAGTGCTGTCACACCGTTCAGGGTGCCGCCGTTGGTGAGCGCGGGCAGTGCCGTCCGCGTCCACGTCTTGCCGTTCCACTTCTCGGCAAACGGGATCTGCACGTTGTGCTTGGTAAACGCGGAGCCGACCACCCAGACCTCGGTCGAAGCTGGCACGCAGGCGACCGCCTGGCTGTATTCGTCGAAGGCGCTGACGTCCGCCACGTACGACCATTTTGTGCCGTTCCAGTGAGCGACCAGTCGCTGGGGGCCAATGCCCGGAGTGCTGTTCGCCCCGATCGCCCAGGCGTCGCTTGAGCTGTGCGCCGCAACGTCCGTCCAGTCACCGTTGGTGGCGGGGACCGGCACCTGTCTCCACGAAGAACCGTTGTAGAAGGCCGCGCTTGGATGGTCATGCTGGTCGTCGCCCCCGACCACCCAACGATCCGGCGATCCGGGCACGGCGGCGATCGAGTAGTAGTCGAGTTCGTTGCCCGGCCCGTTGCCGGTGGTCGGAAGCGGCGTAGACACCCACTTCGCGCCGACCCAGTGCGCCACATACGGGAGCCCCGCGTTCGTGTTCGTGACGCCCACCGTCCACACGTTGTTCGGCCCGACCGCGGCGACGTCGGCCACGACCAACGGCTTGCCAGCGACCACCGGCTGAACGTGCGTCCTCCACGACGTCCCGTCCCAGCGGATCAGGCTGCCGACGAACCCGACGTTGAAGTTGTAGCCAACCGCCCACGCGTCCGACGCGCTATCCGCAGAAACGCTGGCGACCGCTCCATGGGTGAAAGGCGCGGTCTGCTTGCTCCACTGTGCCGACGCCAGAGCGATGGCAGTCACAGAACCGCACGCGACCGCCGCGGCGCATAGGACCATCCCCCACCGTCGAGTTCCCCTCAGAGCCACCGCAGTGATGATACGACTGGGGAAGAGGTGGCGCACAAGCGTCGCCTCAACAACCGCACGCAGCGCGAAGGTGTGTTGGACATGCCCTGGGTGCCGCCAAAACCGTCGCCCGCGCTTTACCCCAATCCGCCGTCTATCGACCACCACAGAGCGCCCGACCCGCCCCCCTACACCCCCAAGGTCGAACCACGCGGCCGGCAGATCAGCCCTCATGGGAGACCACCTGGTGAAGTGTTGTCTAAATGCGCAACCGGTCCGGCAGAGTGCGAAGCTAGAGCACTACCGCACGGACATCCCACCGGGCTTCACGCGCGGGACGCGCGCGCGCCCGTGCGATGTCGTGCAACGCTCGTGCAACGCCGACCCCCTTTCCGCCTCGATGCTACTGGGCGAACGGGGCTGTCGCAGGGGCTGCGGTTCGGCTACTAGAGCCAAATCAGGGCTATGCGGATGAGAGGACTTGAACCTCCACGACCTTACGGCCACACGGACCTGAACCGTGCGCGTCTACCAATTCCGCCACATCCGCGCGAGCGGCCATTCTATCGCGGCGCGCAGGCACCGGCGCGCAGACGGGAGATCTCCTCGGGCGAGTAGCCGAGCTCGTCCAGCACCTCCTGGGCGTGCTCGCCGAGCCGCGGCGGCGGAATCCTCGAGCCGGGGCGCCCGGTGGCGAGCCGCACCGGGGAGCGCACCAGCTGGAGGTCGCCGGCGGTGGGGTGGGAGACCTGCTCGACCATGTGTGTCGCCGGTCCGGAGAACACCTGCGGCAGCGTCAGCACCGGGCCGCCGGGCACCCGCGCGCGCTCCAGCAGCGCCAGCCAGTCGGCGACGGGGCGCGCGGCGATCAACCGCTGGAGCTCGGGCACGAGCTCGGCCCGCCATTCGACGCGGCCGGCGTTGGTGCGATAGCGCTCGTCGGCGGCGAGGTCGGTGCGCCCCGCCTCCTTGCAGAACCGCTGGAAGTGGTCGTCGGTGCCGACGGCCAGGTTGATGTACCCGTCGGCGGCCTTGAACGTCTCGTAGGGAACGATCGACGGGTGGGCGTTGCCCAGCCGTTCCGGCTCGATCCCGCCCAGCAGCCAGTCGCCCGCCCGGTTGGCCAGCCAGGCAACCTGTGCGTCGAGCAGCGACACCTCGCACGTACGTCCGTGACCTGTGCGGTCGCGCTCGACCAGCGCTGCCAGCACCGCCGAGGAGGCGAACAGCCCGGCCACGATGTCAGAGATGGCAACGGCGACCTTCATCGGCTCCCCATCGGGCTCGCCGGTGATGCTCATGATCCCGCCCAGGCCCTGCATCAGGAAGTCGTACCCCGGCCGTCCGGCGTCCGGCCCGTCGGAGGGGAAGCCGCGGATGGCGCAGTGGACGATACGCGGGTTGATCCGCTCGAGCGACGGAAAGTCGACGCCGTAGCGCTCCGCGGCGGCGGGCAGGAAGTTCTCGATCACGACGTCGGAGCGCTGCACCAGGCGGCGCACCACCTCGATGCCGGCGGAGTCGCGCAGGTCGATGGCGATCGACCGCTTGTTGCGGTTGACCTGCAGGAAGTAGGCGGCCTCGCCGTTGCGGAACGGGGGCCCCCAGCGGCGGCTGCCGTCGCCCTCGCCGGGCCGTTCGACCTTGACGATGTCGGCGCCGAGGTCACCGAGCAGCATGGTGCAGTACGGGCCTGCGAGCACCTGCGTCAGGTCGAGGACGCGGAGCCCGGCGAGCGGCAGGTCGGCCGAGCCCACCGGATCCTCAGACGGCCGTCGCCAGGCGTGATACCTGCTCGAGCGCCCACTGGGTGTGGGCGTCGGGCTTGACCCGCCGCTTGATCGCTGCGATCCGCCCATCGGCGTCGATCACGAACGTCGAGCGCTCGATGCCCATGTATGTCCTGCCGTAGTTCTTCTTCTCGACCCACACGCCGTAGGCCTCTGCCAGCTTGTGATCGGGGTCGGCCAGCAGCGTGAACGGCAGCGAGTACTTGTCCCGGAACTTGACGTGCGACTCGACCGAGTCGGGGCTGACCCCAAGCACGGTGGCGTTCATCTCGCCGAACGCGGGCCACGAGTCGCGGATCCCGCAGGCCTGGCGCGTGCAGCCCGCCGTGTCGTCCTTGGGATAGAAGTAGAGGACGACGGGGCGGCCGCGCAGCTGCTCCAGGGAGACGGTCTCGCCGGTGTCGGATTGCAGCTCGAAGCTGGGTACGGGGTCGCCGATCTCGGGCACGTGGGGCTCCTTCACAGGATACTTGGGGCTGGATTGTAGAGCCCGCCTCATGGCCGCCGCGGCCCTTCCGGGGCCGCTGATAGCCTGGGCTCGTGCCGGAGGTGCATGCCGTCGTTGGCTCCCTGCTGATCCTCACCAACCTGACGGTTGCGATCTGGGGGTTCGTCGCGTACCGGCGCAATGCGCCGCCGGGCAGGGCGTTTCCGCAGGTGCTGGCGGCCGCCCAGACGCTGGTTCTGGCGCAGGCAACGCTGGGGTTGCTGCTCGTCTCGGAGGGGTACCGCCCCGGTGACAAGCTTCACTTCATCTATGGACTGGGTCCGCTGCTCGCCATCGCCTACCCCTATGCTTTGCGGGGTGAAGACGGCCGCAAGAACCTGTTGTATTTCTCGATCGGCTCGGCGGTCGTGGCCGCTCTCGGGATCCGCGCCTTCATGACGGGGCCGTCCTGATGTCCAGAGAAACCATCCGTGGCTTTCTGATCATCATCGGCGTCGCCGTCCTGGCCACGGTGTACTCGAGCACGTCGTCGGCGATCGCCGCCTCGCTGTTCGGGGCGATCGGGCTGATCTTCATCTGCTTGCTGTGGTACTTCGGTTACAACTGGTACCGCGAGAACCGGGGCGCGATCTCGCTGATGCCCGACCGGCAGCGCGGGATCATGTACGCCGGGATGGGCGCGGTGACGGTGTCGGCCGCGATCTACTCGCTGTCCAAGTTCGGGCTGATCGCGGTCAGCGGGTTCGTCTCGACGCTGCTGCTGGTGCTGTTCTTCGCCGGGCTGTTCGGCATGTTCTACGCCTGGCAGGAATCGAAGCGCTACTACCTGTGACGCCGGACTTCGTCGACCCGTCCGGCCTCTTCCCGGGTGCGCCGTACCACTACGCCGCCGTCGCCTCGGCCGGCCGCACGGTGTTCACCGCCGGCGCCTGCCCGCTCGATGCCGACGGCCGGGTGGAGGCGCCGGGTGACCTCGAGGCACAGACGCGCCAGGCAGTCGCGAACCTGTTTGCGGCGCTGGCAGAGGCGGGAGGGGGCGTCAAGGACGTGGTCAAGACCACGGTTTTCGTGGCCGGCGAGTCGCGGGCCGACCTGGTGGCAGCCTGGGACGTGGTGGAGGAGGCGTTCGCGCCTGCCCGCCCGCCCAGCACCCTGCTGGGCGTCTCGTTCCTGGGGTACCCGGATCAACTGGTCGAGATCGAGGCGATCGCCGTCATCGGCTGATCTAGGCTGCGGCGCAACGACGACGAGGAGGCATCATGGCTGATTCACGGGCAAGCGCGGTCTGGCACGGCGATCTGATGTCGGGCGAGGGGACGGTCAGCGTCGACAGCGGGGCCTTCCCGGCGCAGCCGGTAACGTGGAAGGCGCGAACCGAACGCCCCGATTCCAAGACCTCACCCGAGGAGCTGATCGCCGCTGCGCACGCCGCCTGCTTCGCAATGGCGCTCTCGAACACGCTCGCGGAGGCGGGTCACACGGCGACCGAGCTCCAGGTCAGCGCCGTCTGCCACTTCAAGCCCGGGACCGGCATCACGACGATGAAGCTCGATGTGCAGGGATCGGTGCCCGGCGTCGACCAGGCTGAGTTCGAGAGGCTGGCGGGCGAGGGCGAGGCAGGCTGCCCCGTCTCCAACGCGCTGCGGGGCAACGTCGAGATCAGCCTGACCGCGACGCTCGCCTAGACAGACTCGGTTGCGGCGGCGACGCCGGCGCCGAGCCCGCCCAGCACGTCGCGCACCGATCCCGAAACGCAGGTGAAGATCGGCGTGTCACGCTCGGTGTAGCGGCTGGCCTCGGTCTCGCGCAGCGTCATCATCAGGTCGAGGAAGTCGCCGACGTAGTCGGTCTCGAAGGCGACCACGAACTCCTGGTCATCGATTCCGTAGGAGTAGGTGGTGTTGATCTTCACCGTCGGGAACTTGTGCCCGGTGGCGATGTGCTCGTTCATGATCCCTTGCCGCGCAGGCTTGGACAGCTGGTACCAGGCGCGGGTCTTGACCATCGGGTAGATCAGCAGGTACCTGGAGTCGGGGTTCCACATGATCCGGCCGCGCTTGTGCATCGACCGGCCCTCTCCCTTGACGTACTGCGAGCGGCGGGTCATCGACAGGTAGGCGTGCGGCGTCTCCAGGTAGGGCCCGAGCGCCGTGCCGTGCAGATCGGTGGCGAGCTCCTGGAAGTCCTCGAGCCGCTCCGACACCTTCCACAGCATGAGGTCGGCATCCGGCCGCAGGCCGAACATCGAGTAGGCCCGGATCGGGAAGCTCTGCTGGTAGTGCTCGACGACTGCCGCGAACTCCTCCAGCGCCGCCTCGCGGTCGGGCTCGGGGAGCAGCCGGAAGGCGCGGTCGAGCCGGTAGAACGTGAAGTGGACGAACTGGCGGTCCTCGCCTGCCGAGTTGTTTGCCGCCGCTCCGTTCTGCTCGCTCATCCGTTGCGATCGTAGCAGCCGACTCTGGTCAGTCCTGCGACACCTCGCGCGTTGTTTCGTGAGCGCCGGCGCTCGTACGGTGGGCCGGTGATCAGGGAACGGGGACAGGCGAGCGTGGAGCTGGTCGCGTTGCTGCCGGCACTGGTGCTGCTGGCGATCGCGGGCTGGCAGGCGGTGCTGATCGGGTGGTCGATGCTGGAGGCCGAGCACGCGGCCCGGATCGCCGCGCGCGCGGCCATGATCGGCGGGTCGCCGGCCGCCGCTGCCCGCTCTGCGCTGCCGGGGTCGCTCGCCCGTCGGAGCGCGGTCTCGCGGTCGGGCGGCCGGCTGCTCGTACGGCTGCAGGTGCCATCGGTGATCCCCGGGCTGGCGCCCCACGTCACCGCCTCGGCGCCGGTGGTGCGGCAGTGAGCGAGCGCGGCCAGGCGACGATCGAGATGGCCGCGGCCGGTCTGGCGGTGGTCGCCGGGGCGCTGGTCGCGGTGCAGCTGCTGCTGGTGGTCGGGGCACAGCTGCGGGCGTCGCGTCTGGCCGACCAGGCGGCCGTGCGGCTGGCCGAGAAGCGGCCGCTGCCGGCGAGCCTGAGCCGCGATGCCGTGATCCACCGCGTCGGCCGCCGGGTGGTGGTCACCGTGCCGGTTCCGAGTCTGCTCGGCAGCACGTTCCTCACGGTCGACGACACCGCGACCCTGCCGTGAGTGAGCGAGGGCAGGTGACGATGCTGGCCTCCGGAGCGATGCTGCTCCTGCTGCTGGGCGGCGCGGTGCTGTTCTTCCTGGGACAGGTCGACCGGGCGGGAGGGGCGGCGCAGCGTGCCGCCGACCTCAGCGCCCTGGCCGCCGGCCAGGCGCTGGGTCGGAACCCCGACGCCGGAGAGGGCCGGCTGGACGACGTCGCGGCGAGTGTCGCACGCGCCAACGGCGCCCGGCTGGCCTCGATCGCTGTCCGCCACGACAACGGCGTGCCGAGTGGAGTGGAGGTGACGGTGACCGTGGTGGCAACGGGCGACGTCCCGTCGGCCGGCACGCAGCGGCGGCCGGTGACCGCGCAGGCATACGCCGCCGTCGAGTTCACGGCATCGCCGGACGCGGCCTCGTTCCGGCCGGTCGACCTGCACGGGCTGACGGGCCGGGCGGGGGTGGTCGAGGCCGCGGCTGCGCAGGTCGGATGGCCCTACGTGTGGGGCGGCGAGAGCCGGGCGGAGGGCGGCTTTGACTGCTCGGGCCTTGTCGACTACGCCTACGCGGCCGCCGGGGCTCCGTTGCCCGGCCGGCCGACGGCGGCCGTCCTGTGGTCGCTGGCGCACCACATCCCGGCGGCCTCCCTGCTTCCAGCTGACCTGGTGTTCATGGGCTCGGGGTCGGGCGCCCCCTACCACGTCGGCATCTACGCCGGTGACGGCCAGGTATTGGTGGCTCCGCATACCGGCGCCCAGGTGCGGTGGGAGCCGCTGGCCGGCGGCGGCTGGGACGGATTCGGGCGGCTCGTCCAGGGCCCTGCTCCCATGCCTTCTGCCGTTGACCGGGCCGCCCATGCCGCCGGCGTCGCGCCGTACGTGGTCGACGCCGAGCTGAGGCTCGGCCTGGCCGCCGATCCGACGACGGCTGCGTCCGGCCTGGCAGCGGCCGAGCGAGACCATCCCGGCGACCTCCGGGCAGCCCTGGTCCAGCAGCTTGGCAGCGCGTCGGCGGCAGCGCTCGTGCTGCGCACCGGCTCGGGCCCGGCCCTCACCTCGTTCCGCGCGGACGTCCGGCTCGCCCCGCTGCCGGCGTCCAGCCCGCGGTCAGGTAGCGAATCACTGCCGGCGCCAGCCGTGATCCTGCCTCGAGGATCGGCGGCCAACACAGCTGCTCAGAGCGCCCTCGGCGCCGGGCTCCAGGCCGGGGAGGAGGCGGCGGTTCGGCTGGCGGCGCGTAGCCGAGGCGTGCCGCTGCAGGCATTTGCAGCGCTGCGAACAGCGGCCCGGTTGGGGGTGACGTTCGCCGGTCTGGTGCTGCCGGGCACGTGGCAGGCGGCTGCGGCCGTGACCGGGTCGGTGTGGGACGCGCTGTCGGCCGTGCGTGACCTGGTGGAAGTTGCGGGGGAGGGCGGGCTTGTCGTCGCCGGCATGGGTGTCTGGGCGCTGCGCCTGAACCTGATCGGCGGCGTGATCTCGACCGTTGGCTTCGCGGTACAGGCGGTGATGGCCCGCAGCCGCCGTGACCGCATCGCCGACGCGACCCTGGCGGTCGGCAGTGGTCTGACCACCGCGGGCGTCGCCACGGCCGGCACCTCGCTGATCGGCGTGGGAGGCGCGACGCTCGAGGTGCCGCCGGTGGGGCTGGCCCTGATCGCGGTCGGCTCCCTGCTGTGCGCCGGGGCCTACCTCTACCAGAACCCGCGGCTCTGCCGCCGGCTCGTGGATGCCGGCAGCAGAGCGCTGGATCTGGCGTGGCGCGTGCAGACAACGCCCCTGCGGGCGGCGGTCAGCGTCGCCTCTGATGCGGCGTCGAAGGCGAGGTCGCTGGTCGAGTCTCTACCGACACCCTGGTAGCTACGAACCCACGACCTGCTGGTCGCCGATTCGCTGCGCTGCTACGACCTCGGTAACGGCGCCGGTGCCGACGTCGTAGATGTACCCGGACACGGTGATGTCGGGATCGAGGTGCGGCGTCTGCTGTATTCGGCGGACGTCCTCGCGGACGTTCTGCTCGAGGGCCGGGAACGGCAGAAAGTCGATGTCGGACGCGTCGGTGCCACGCTCGTCGTGGAGCTTCTGCCGCAGCTGGTCGTTCGTGAACGTCAGCATCCCGCAGTCGGTGTGCTGCATGACGATGAACTCGCGGGTGCCGAGCAGGTTCTAGGAGATGATCAGTGAGCGGATCGCGTCGTCCGAGACGCGGCCACCGGCGTTGCGGATGACGTGGGCGTCGCCGATGTCGAGCCCGAGCGCCTTTGCCGGGTCGATGCGGGCGTCCATGCAGGTCACGATCGCCACTCCGCGGGCGGGCGGCATCGGCAGCTGCCCCCTGTCATAGCCGGCCGCGAACTCCTTGTTTGAGTCGAGCATCTGGTCGAGCTCAGCCATTGCAAACCCCCTTCGGTCAGTGCTTCAGAACGGTGCGGCCACCGTAGCAGGTTTGGATCCAAGTAGGAGTTCGCGGCCCCTGGCTCAGAGCCGCCGTTTGCCAGCAGGCCGACAGCTACGATCGGTGTGATGGCCACCGCCTCAGACTCCGCCCGGGGAGAGCGCGTCCGCGACCAGCTGCGGGCGCTTCCCGACTCACCCGGCGTGTACCTCTTCCACGCCGGAGATGGCGACGTGCTCTACGTCGGCAAGGCCAAGTCTCTGCGCAAGCGGGTGCAGAGCTACTTCCGCCGCGACGCCCTGCAGCCCCTGCGCACGTCGGAGCTGGTGGAGCGGATCGCCGACATCGAGTTCTTCGCGACGCGCACCGAGAACGAGGCGCTGCTGATGGAGCAGAACCTGATCAAGCGCCACCGGCCGCCGTTCAACATCCGCCTTCGCGACGACAAATCCTATCCGTACATTGCCGTGACGACCCAGGACGAGTACCCGCGGGTGATGTTCACCCGCGAGCGCCACCGCAAGGGGGTGCTGTACTTTGGGCCGTACTCGAGCGCCAAGAAGGTGCGGGAGACGCTCGACGTCCTGAACCGGGTATTTCCCTACCGGCCGTGCGAGGGGCCGGCGCCCGGCCGCCGTTCCGGCGTCCCCTGCCTGGATTACCACATCGGCCGCTGTGCGGCGCCCTGCGTCGGGTACATCTCGCAGGAGGATTACGCCCAGGTGATCGAGGGCGTGGTCGAGTTCCTGTCGGGCCGCGTCCGCCCGCTCGAGCGCCGGCTCGAGGAGCAGATGCAGGCGGCCGCATCGGCCCACGAGTTCGAGGATGCCGCGCGCTACCGCAACCGGCTGATGGCCGTCCGCCACCTCGCCGAGCGCCAGGTCGCCGACCACGTGGCCGGTGGCAGCGCTGACATCCTGGCCGTTGCCTCAGAGGGCGACACGGCCAACGTCCAGCTCTTCCACCTCCGCGACGGGAGGCTGGTCGACCGTCGCAGCTTTTACCTCGAGAACGCTCTCGGCGAATCGGCCTCGGACGTGCTGTGGGGGTTCGCCATCGAGTACTACGGCGGTCAGGTGGCGATTCCCGGCCAGCTGATCGTGCCGGCGGGGTTCGAGGATCCGGAGCTGCTGGGTGACTTCCTGGGCGAGCGGCGCGGGTCGACGGTCGAGGTGCGCCCCGCCCGCCGTGGCGAGAAGCGGCGGCTGGCCGAGCTGGCCCAGACCAACGCCGAGCTCGCGCTCCAGCACGACGCGCTGCTCGCCCAGCGCACTCGCGCGCGCCGGGTCGAGGCGCTGGAGGAGCTGCGCGAGCGGCTCAACCTGGAGTCGCTGCCGGTGCGGATCGAGTGCTTCGACATCTCGAACCTCGGCGAGACCAACCGGGTGGCGTCGATGGTCGTGTTCGAGGACGCCGTTGCCAAGCGCTCCCACTACCGCTCGTTCGGGATCCGGCACGACCAGGGCCAGGACGACTTCGCGAGCATGGCCGAGGCGGTCGGCCGCCGGTTTGCCCGGCTGGGCGGAGACGCGACCGGTGAGCGGTTCGACCCCAGTTTCTCGTCCACGCCCAACCTGGTGGTGATCGACGGCGGCAAGGGGCAGCTGAACGCGGCGCTGAAGGCGATGGCGGAGTTCGACCTGCCGCGCGTCGCGGTGGTCGCCCTGGCCAAGCGCGAGGAGGAGATCTACCTCCCGGGCCGCAGCGCGCCGGTGGTGCTGCCGCGGGACAACCCCGGCCTGCAGCTGGTGCAGCGGATCCGCGACGAGGCCCACCGGTTCGCCCTCGGCCACCATCGCAAGCGGCGGGGGAAGGCGGCCGT
>Ga0265338_10008478_pt1 | contig 12474 bp, 10 predicted proteins | sample 42126metaG_FD_193579 | JGI IMG/M metagenome (GOLD analysis project Ga0265338, IMG submission 193579) | Rhizosphere microbial communities from Carex aquatilis grown in University of Washington, Seatle, WA, United States - 4-21-26 metaG | ecosystem: Host-associated > Plants > Roots > Rhizosphere... | reverse complement strand
TGACCGGCGCCGTGTTGGCAGCACCGGCCGCGCTCGGCCAGTATCTCACGGCACCCGGCCAATACAGTTTTCCGGTTCCACCAGGCGACTACATGGCGCCGCACTTCAACGCGGACAGCTCGCCACCGGCGGCGAGCGCAATGCCGTACGATGTGAATGCTGGCTGCTACCCCACCCCCGTCAACTACATGTCGCCCCACTATGTGGACGGGGGACCCAACTTCACGGCCCCTTGCCCCGGCGCCTTCCCGGTTGCGTCCGGCTCTTACATGGCCCCGTGGTACATGCCGGGGGGAGCGACGGCCGCCGGTGGGGCCGGGCCAGTAGCGGCCGTGACACCAGCCCGCTCCTACCTGGTGTTCTTCGATTGGGATAAGGCGTCGCTGAGCGTGCGCGCCCGCCAGATCATCAAGGAAGCGGCGGACAACTCGACGCACGTGCAGTACACGCGGATCGAGGTGAACGGCTACACCGACACCTCCGGCACGCCGCAGTACAACATGGGCCTGTCGATCCGTCGTGCGGACGCGGTCAAGGGCGAACTGATCAGAGACGGCGTGCCTGCCGCCTCGATCGGCACGCAGGGCTTTGGCGAGACGCATCTGCTGGTGCCGACCGGCGCCGGCGTGCGCGAGCCGCAGAACCGGCGCGTCGAGATCATCATTCGCTAAGGGCCTACGTCGAGCGCCCGGCCGGGAAACAGCCTCCCGGCCGGGCGTTCGATTCGCGGGATGGATTATACAAAGCGCTTGTCGCGAAATTTGTTGATGCGACTGTCTTGGCCTGGCAGCCCCCAGCCACGGCAAGTGCGAATTCCGGCCAGGTTTTTTTCAGCACGGAAGTGCGGAGAACACGGTGATCACGGAGCAGAATGCAAAACCGGCAAAGTCGTGGATGCCGGCCTCCGCCGACATGACGGTGCAGCCTCGGCCCGTGTGGCAGTGTCAAGGGGGGCCTGGTATCTCAAGGGCGCCTGGTATAAGCCTAACTACGAACTGGGACGATCCGCAGGCGTTACCATTGCAGCACGCTGAAATTCCGCTCCGAGCAATCTTGCTCTGACACGCATCGGGCGGTGTTCCCGCTCAGTGTGAGATTGCTCTAGCCTCGGCAGATGCCAGTCGAGGTCATCGTCCTCAACGGCGGCTCAAGCTCGGGCAAATCGAGTCTGGCGCGCTGCCTGCAATCCCTGCTGCCCAATCCCTGGTTGACCTTGGCCGGCGACGATTTGCTCGAAGCCATGCCGCCCGCCATGTTCGCCTCGGAGGACGGGATCGTGTTGGCCCCCGATGGACAGATCGTCGTTGGTCCCGGTTTCCGAACCCTGGAAGCTGCCTGGTCCCAGGGCGTCGCAGCCATGGCGCGCGCCGGTGCCGGCATCATCCTCGACGTGGTGTTGCTACAGGGAGCAGTGGCGCAGTCGCGTTGGAAGCGCGTGTTCGATGGACTTGCGGTGCTGTGGGTGGGCGTGCGCTGCGACCCACTCGTGGCCGCGGCGCGCGAGGCGGCACGCGGCGACCGAATGCTTGGGATGGCGCTGTTGCAGGCACATAAGGTGCATCAAGGCATGGTCTATGACATGCAGGTCGATACGACGCACAGTTCGACGGAAGACTGTGCGCGGCAGATCGCCGATCACGTCGTTGCGGAGAGCTATCCAACGGCAGGGTAGCACGCGCGGCGCTTCGCGCGGGACCTCGGCGCGGATTTGCGCGGCCCACTACGCGCCGGCGACCGGACGCTGCTATCGTGCGGACCGGACATCCGACGGAGAAGCATGCGATGGATATCGGCACCGCCGCGCCGCCCACGACGCACGAGGTTCGCCTCGACCGCCTGGCGGAAATTGCCGTGCGCGTTGGGCTCGGCGGGTTCCAACCCGGCCAGGAGTTGCTGATGACGGCGCCGCTGGAGGCACTGCCGCTGGCGCGCCGCATCACAGCGCAGGCCTACCGCGCCGGTGCGTCGCTCGTCACCACCATACTCGCGGACGACGAAGCGACGCTGCTGCGGTATCGCCTGGCACCCGACGACAGTTTCGGCAAGGCGGCGGGGTGGCTGTACGAGGGCATGGCGGTAGCGTTCCGCGACGGTGCCGCGCGACTGGCCATCGTCGGCGACGACCCCCACCTGCTGTCGGGCGAAGACCCGGCGAAGGTCGCGCGCGCCAACCAGGCGCGCTCGATCGCGTATCGCCCGGCACTGGAACTGATCACCGACACCGTCATCAACTGGTCGATCGTCGCCGCCGCAACGCCGGCCTGGGCGAAGGCGGTGTTTCCCGGCCTGCCGGAAGCGGCGGCGGTGGCACAATTGTGGGAGGCGATCTTCGCAACCTCGCGCGTCGATGCGGACGATCCGATCGCGGCGTGGGCGGCGCACAATGCCACTCTGATGGCGCGGCGGAAGTTGCTGAATGCGAAGCGCTACGCCGCGCTGCATTTCCGCGGCCCCGGGACCGACCTGCGCGTCGGCCTGGCGGACGAGCATGAATGGATGGGCGGGCTCAGCACGGCGCGCAACGGCATCACGGGCAACCCGAACATTCCGACCGAGGAGGTCTTCACCACGCCGCATTGCCGGCGCGTCGAGGGCACCGTCGCCAGCACCAAGCCGCTGTCGCACCAGGGCACGCTGATCGAGGACATCTCGGTACGCTTCGAAGCCGGCAACATCGTGCAGGCAACGGCGCGCGCCGGGCAGGATGTGCTGCAACGCATGATCGCGGCCGACGCAGGCGCGCGGCGGTTGGGCGAGGTGGCGCTGGTGCCTGCGTCGTCGCCGATCGCTCGCAGCGGACTGCTGTTCTTCAACACGTTGTTCGATGAGAATGCCGCCTGCCACATCGCGCTGGGACAATCCTACAGCCGGTGCTTCACCGATCGCGGCAAGGCGGGCGCCGAGGCGCTGGCCGCGCGTGGCGCCAACCGCAGCCTGATCCATGTCGACTGGATGATCGGCTCGCCACAAGTTGATGTGGATGGCATTACCGTCGGCGGCGTTGCGGAACCGCTGCTGCGCAACGGCGAATTCGTATGATGAGAGTGGGCCGGTGAAATAGTTGTAACAGGCGGTTTGGCGGTTGCGCGATGCCGGTGCGGCGCTAGGCTCCGGCGCGCGCCGGTGTCCCGGACGCGCGAGTCGCTGTTACGAAAAGGAGCCAGCATGCGTGCCAGCATTCCCAGCGCCCTTTTGCTCGCCGTGTCGCTGGCGGCATGTTCGCAGGGCGATTCCGGCGTCAACACCGGGGCGGGCGGTGCCAACGGAGCGTATGGCGCCGGCGGGGCGAACGGTGCCGGCGGTGCCGGCGGCGCAGGGGCCTACGGCAGCAACGCTGTGCCCGGCAGCGAAGAGGACCTGGTGCAGACGGTGGGCGATCGCATCTTCTTCGCCACCGATCAGAGCACGTTGAGCGACCAGGCGCGGGGCACGCTGGACAAGCAGGCAGCGTGGCTGCAGCGCTACCAGTCGGTGACGGTCGTGATCGCGGGGAACTGCGACGAGCGCGGCACCGAGGAGTACAATCTCGCGCTTGGCCAGCGGCGTGCTAACGCGGATCGCGAGTATCTCGCCGCGCATGGCATCAATGGGGCGCGCGTCCGGCTGATCAGCTATGGCAAGAACCGGCCGACCGATCCGGGTTCGACGCCGGAAGCCTGGGCCAAGAACCGCAACGCCATCACCATGGTGCAGTAGGTTTCGCAAGTCCCTTTCCGGCGCTTTCCCAATCCCTCTCCCGCCAAGCGCGGGAGAGAGATTCTAATGGTACCCGATATCGGCGCGTACCTTGCCGCGGAATACCCAGTACGACCAACCCGTGTAGACCAGGATCACCGGCAACAGGAACAGTGTGCCGACCAGCAGGAATGCCTGGGTCGAGGGATCCGACGCCGCCTGCCACAGGGTTAGTCGATACGGCACGATCATCGGCCACAGACTGATCGCGATGCCGAGATAGGACATTGCGAACAGCGCGATGGCGCCGGCGAATGGGCCGGCACTGGCGCTGGGACGCAGCAGGACGCGCCATTCGGCCCAGGCGATCAGCGCGGTGACGATCGGCACCGGCGATAGCAGCATGATGTTTGGCCAGGCGAACCAGCGCGAGGCGATGTCGGCTTCCATCAGCGGTGTCCACACGCTGACAACGAGCACCGCGACGCAGACGCCGCCGAGCGCGAAACGGCCGCGGTGGCGCGCCCAGGTTTGCAGGTCTCCTTCGGTCTTCAGCACCAGCCAGCCGGCGCCGAGCAAGGCATAGCCGAACACCAGGCAGACACCGGTCGCCAGCGAGAATGGCGTGAAGCAATCCAGGCTGCTGCCGGTGAATGCGGTGCCGTCGGTCTGGAATCCCTGGATGAAGGAACCCAGCACGATGCCTTGCGCGAAGGTGGCGATGGTGGAGCCATAGGCGAAGCCGTGATCCCAGAAACCTCGGTGCGGCGAATCGCGATAACGGAATTCAAATGCAACGCCGCGGAAGATCAGCGCGAGCAGCATGATCGCGATGGGAAAGTACACGGCGGGGATGATGATCACGTAGGCTAGCGGGAACGCCGCCAGCAGGCCGAGTCCACCGAGCACCAGCCAGGTCTCGTTGCCGTCCCACACCGGGGCGATCGAATTCATCATCAGGTCGCGCGACTGGCGATCCGGCGCACGGCCGTACAGGATGCCGACACCGAGATCGAAGCCGTCGAGCAACACGTAGAAGAACACGCCGATCCCGAGGATGCAGGTCCACACGGGAACAAAATCGAACGCCGGGCTCATGCCGCGTCTCCGCCGGCAGGTGCTTCTGGCACGGTGCGTACGACGGAGCGTGGGCGGCCGCTCTCCACGGCTTCGTCTTGCATGGCGGCCGATGGCCCGGCGCACACGATGCGCGCCATCACCAGGCCGCCGGCGGGGAAGATGATCGCGTACGCCGCCACATAGCCGAGCAAGGTCACCACCACGTTCCAGCCGGTGAGCGTTGGCGTGACGGAATCCGCGGTGCGCAGCAGGCCGTATACCGTCCAGGGCTGACGGCCCACCTCGGTGGTGGCCCAACCCGCCAGCACGGCGAGAAAGCCGAGCGGCGCTCCCAACTGGCAGACTCGCAGGAAGACGCGGTTGGTAAATGCGCGGCCGGCGCGGCGCAGGATATTGCCTGTGACGACGATCGCCAGCATCAGCAGGCCGATGCCGACCATGATGCGGAATGTGAAGAAGGGGATGATGACCGGCGGCCAGTCCTCACGCGGAAAATCCTTCAGGCCGCGCACCGTGCCGTCGATGTCATGCGTCAGGATCAGGCTGCCGAGCGCGGGAAGCTCGATCGCGTCGTGGTTCGTGGCGGTGGCCTGGTCGGGGATGGCGAACAGCGTCAGCGGCACGCGCGAGCCGGTATCCCAACGCGCCTCGATCGCGGCGAGCTTGGCGGGCTGATAATGCTCGGTGATCAGGCCGGATGCATCGCCGAGGAAAATCTGTAGCGGTAGCAAGCCGAGCAGTAGCCACAGCGTGGTGGACAGCATGCGGCGCGCTTCGGGCACGAAACGTTCGTGCAGCAGATAACCGGCGGCGACGCTCAGGACGACGAAGCCGGTGGTGATGTAGAAGCCGATGACGGTGTGGCCGAGCCGGGTGGGGAACGAGGGATTGAACACGATCTCCAGCCAGCTTTGCGGCACGAAGCGTCCGTTCACCAGTTTTGCTCCGGCCGGTGTCTGCATCCAACTGTTCACGCTGAGGATCCAGAACGAGGAGAACAGGGTGCCGATCGCCACCATCACCGCGGCGAGGAAATGTGCCCAACGGGGCACCAGCTTGCGGCCGAACAGCAGGACGCCGAGGAACGCGGCCTCCAGGAAGAACGCCATCAGGCCTTCATAGGCCAGCATCGGCGAGACGATGTTGGCGGTGGCGTAGGCGTAGCGGCTCCAGTTGGTGCCGAATTGGAAGGGCAGGATGATGCCGGAGACGACGCCCATGCCGAAGGCGACCGAGAAGATCTTGGTCCAGAAGGTGGAGATGCGGAAGTAGATCTCGCGGCCGGTGACGAACCAGGTGCCTTCGAGATAGGCGATATAGGCGGCGAGGCCGACGGTGAACGCCGGCAGCAGGATGTGCCAGCCGATCACCCAGACGAATTGCAGGCGTGACAGCAGGAGCGGGTCGAGCGTCATGGCGGACGATTGTTCATTGGGTTCGGACTGGGACCATACGGCCGGGACCGGGCATGGCGAGTTACGATCGAGTCATGCCAAACGGTCGATTGGCCGTCGCATTGCGGCACAAAATCGTCAGGGTAGAGCATGCTGAGAGTTTCGCTGTGACGGACGGTCCGGTTCGTGGCAGTGCAAGATTTTAACACGGAGGACGTGGGAGCGCCACGGAGAGCCACGGAGCATTTCTCTGCTTCGGTTGCTGGTGGTCTGACTCGCGACGTTAGGAAAATTCCAGGTGGCGGTTCGTAGCGCGGGGAGGTCTTCCACCAACTCGCGAAACGGCCCAACTCACCGACACGTCCGTCCCGTCATGGCCGGTGCAAGCCCGCCAACCGTGACTACGCAGCAGGGCGCGTGAAACAGTCGTGGATGCCGACCTTCTTCGGCGTGACGTTGAGCCGTCGGCCGAGGCCTATTCGCGCGCATCTTCCGTTTTTTGCGTTCATTTGCGTTGGGTCTTGCTTTCGTCCGTGCCGCACTATTTTTGGGGAACTCGCACCTGCTTCCGGGGCGTCGCCCCGAGAAGCAGGCCGGTCGGGTGGACGACGGCGGCGAGGCGTGCTTACGGCGCCTCGTAGTATTGGACGGAATCCGGCATGCGCGAAATTCCCGTACTCTCTGACCGTTGGTGGCTGCACACCTCTTCGCCTGATCTCGCCCGATGAGCACACGGCGCAGTGCGGGCACGGGCGATCTGTTCGGCGGAATTGCCACGCCGCGCGGCACCATCGAACCACTGGCCGAGGGTGCTGTGGTGCTGCGGGGATTTGTCGCGACCGAGGTGCCGGCGCTGTTGCGGGATCTGCAATTGGTGCTGGCGGCGGCGCCGTTCCGCCACATGGTCACACCGGGCGGCCATACGATGTCGGTGGCGATGACCAATTGCGGTGAGGTGGGGTGGGTCACCGACCGAACCGGCTATCGTTACGATGCGATCGACCCGGAGACCGGGCGGGCGTGGCCCGCGATGCCGCCGCTGTTCCTCGACGTGGCGGCGCGAGCGGCGATGGCGGCCGGGTCTCCCGGGTTCGTGCCGGACGGTTGCCTGATCAATCATTATGTGCCGGGCGCGCGGTTGACGCTGCACCAGGACCGCAACGAACGAGATTTTGCAGCGCCGATCGTCTCGGTGTCGCTCGGGCTGCCGGCGGTGTTTCTGTTCGGCGGCCAGCGTCGTAACGATCGGCCGCGGCGCGTGCGGCTCGAGAGCAGTGATGTGGTGGTGTGGGGCGGGGTGTCGCGGCTGGCATTCCACGGCGTCGATCCGTTAGCGGACGGGGAGGATGCGCTGACCGGGCGCTGCCGGATCAACCTGACATTTCGCAAGGCGCTTTGATCGCTGCGGTCATTGGGAGGGCAGGAACCGTGCGCTGATCCAGATCAAGGCGCGATGCCGTGGCAGGTGCGATGGAAGCCGGACTACGGAGGCAGCCATGCACCCCTGTGACGCGCCATGAGGTTCTGCATCCTCGCGGACGACCTGACCGGCGCCAACGCCACCGCATCGCTGCTGAAGCGGGAGGGCCTGCCGAGCCACACCCATCTGTTCGCGCAATCGCCGCACGGCGGCGCACCGGCTTCGCTGCGGGAAGAGGGCGCGCATGTGCTCGACCTGGATACGCGCGAGCTTACCGGGGGCGAGGCGGCGGCACGGCTGGCGATCGCCTCAGGCTGGCTCGGCGCGACGCCGGACCTGGTTGGGTTGCGGATCGACAGCACGTTGCGCGGGCCGATCGCGGCCTCGATCGATGCGTTGCTGGTGGATCCGCGGCGGCTGGCGCTGGTGGTGCCGGCGTTTCCGGCGTCGGGCCGCACCACGCGGGACGGGATGCACTACGTGTTCGGCGTTCCGCTTGCCGAAACGCAGGTGGCGCACGATCCGCACTGCCCGATCAGTTGCTCGCATGTGGCGGAGTTGATCGGCGGGCGGATGAATGCTCGCGCAACGATGCTATTGCTCGATGTCGTACGGCGCGGCCGCAGCGCCATCGCGACACATCTCGAGCATTGTTTGAAGTCCGGCGCGCGGGCGGTGTTCTGCGACGCCGAGACCGACCATGACATCGAGCGAATCGCGCGTGCCGCGCTTGCTGTCCGGCATAGCCACGGCGTCGCTATCCTGCCGGTCGATCCGGGTCCGTTCACCGCCACTCTGGTGTGGCTGATGCAGGAGCCGCAGCGATTGAGCCCGCTGGTGTTCGGCATCGTTGGCAGCGTGATGGACACGTCGCGCCAGCAGATGGATTTCGTCGAAGCGGGGGGATACGGCTTCGTCGTGCGTTATAATGGGCAGAGCGCGGCCTCGCTTCTCGATGCGTTCGAGCAAGCGCCGCTGGCGGCCAAGGCGATGCTGCTGCGTACCGATAGCGTGGCGCTGGATGCCGACGGCAAGCTGCATCTGTACGACACGCTGGCGGAGCTGTTCGGCCAGGTCGTCACGCGATTTCCGTCGCTGGGCGGGTTTTTGCTGTCAGGCGGCGAGACTGCGGGGCGGCTGCTGGCCGGGCTTGGTGCTCACAGCCTGCGGGTTCAGGGCGAGGTCCAGCCGCTGGTGGTGCTGAGCAGGATTGTCGATGGCGAGTTGGGCAGGCGGTATCTGGTGACCAAGGGAGGCACGGTCGGCACGCCCGCGGCGATCGCGGATTCGCTAGGCCGGCTCTATGAGGTTCTCGCCGACGATCCGCGGCGCGCGGCGGCGGCGGACTGCGCGCGTTTGGAGGTTGACGTGCTAACGCCGGGGTGAACAGGCGAAGCGCCAGCGATTGCTGAGTTCATGCAAACTGCCGCCGAGAAGGCCCATGGCTCACGCAGTTCATCTGGCGTCATGGCCGGTCCCGACGTGTCATGGTCGGTCGATGCCGGTCACCCACTTCTATTCTTTCGTCATGGACAGCGAAGTCGTGGGTGGCGGGCCTCCGCCGGCCATGACACGGGGGCAAGTCGGAGTGTTCAGGAGGCGTGCGCAGGCGCGGATTTGGCCGGCGCCGGCGACGGCGGCGTGGGAAATGGCGCGTGCTGTGTGGCTTCCTGGTGTGCCGCCTGGTTGATGCCCGCCGTGACGCGGGCGCTGAACACCACGCCGACAAGCAACAGCAGGGCACAAACGGCCAGCACAACGGCAGTCGCGGTTCGCTCATTCATACGGGTTAAAGCGACCCGCGAGCGCGGCGGTTCCCGCAAGTGCGGGTTCACAGACTCACGATCACAGCGGGCACGGCGCAGCCTCGGCGCGTGCCTGATGTTGGGGATGCGACAACGACAGGAGGCGATCAGGCGAGGGCTGGCGCTCGGTGGCGGGCCTGGACGAAGAGCACCGCAATGCCGCTCGCCACCGCTGCGGCCATCACGTAGTAGCTTGGCGCGAGGGGATCGCCGGTCAGCTTGACCAGCGAGGTCGCAATGTACGGCGCGAAACCGCCGAAGATCGCCACGGCAAACCCGTAGCTGACGGACAGTGCCGTGTAGCGGACCTTGGTTGGGAACATCTCCGATAGGATGGTGGAGATGACGCCGGTGTACAGCGTCAGGATCGCCTGTGCGGTCGCCTGCACTACAAGCAAACCCCAAAAGGTTGGGTGCGACACAAGGAACAAAAACAGCGGATAGGCCATGACGAAGGCCAGCACTGCACAGCCCAGCATCATCGGCTTGCGGCCTATAGTGTCCGACCAGTGGCCGACCAGAGGCGTCAGTACCAGGTAGATCAGGCCGGCGATCGTGGTGGACCATAGCGCGCGCGACAGGTCGATGTGCAGCGTCTGCGACGCGAAGCTCGGCAGGAACACCAGGAAAACGTAGTTGATGACGCAGCCGATGATCGACACGCCGAACGCCGCGAGGAACACCCAGCCATGTGTGGTGAACGCCTCGGTCAGCGGCATGCGGGTGAGATCGCGTGCTGCCTCGGCGCGCTGGAAGGCCGGGGTCTCGGCGACGCGGGTGCGCAGGTAGTAGCCGACCGGACCGAGCACGAAGCCGATCAGGAACGGAATGCGCCAGCCCCAGGCGAAGAAGCTGTCGGAGCTTAGCGTCGAGGTGAGGATCGCCGCGGAGAACGTTGCCGACATCGCGCCAAGCGCGGTTGCCGCCTGTTGGAAGCTGCCGATCAGGCCGCGGCGTCCTTGTGGGGCATGTTCGACGAGGAACGCGGCGGCGCCGCCCCACTCACCGCCGGTGGAGAAGCCCTGCAGCATGCGGCAGATGACCAGAAGGATCGCGCCCCAGACGCCGATCGATGCATAGGACGGGATGAGCCCGACGCAGCCGGTGGCGACCGCCATCAGTCCGACGGTGACAACGAGCGCCTTGCGGCGGCCGAAGCGGTCGCCATACCAGCCGATGACCATGGCGCCGATCGGGCGCATCAGGAAGCCGACCGCGAAGGTGGCGAAGCTGGACAGCAACGAGGCAATCGGATCGGCGGATGGAAAGAACGCTCGGCCGATCGCCAGCGCGAAGAAACCGTAGATGACGAAATCGAAAATCTCGAACATCTGGCCGATGCCGCAGGCCAGGACGGCGCGACGGACGGTCGCGGAGTCCTCGGTTAGTGGGATCGCTGTTGGACTGGTGGTGGCGTTCGGCATGGTGCTTCCCTGTGCGTTTGAAAGGTTGGCAGCGTCTTGTGCGTGAGCATCGACAAAACTACGCGTGGCGTCCATTGAGGCAGAGTTTGCGACCGGCTATGCCATGCCGATGTGATCGGCGAGTTGCGCGGCGTTGAAGGTCTCGGCGAAGCTGTCGGGGATTTCCGGCAGCATGGTTGCGTTCCATGCGGTCCACTCGGCCACCAGGCGATCCGCGAGATCGCGGCGGCGATTCTGCAGGTTGGCGCGCTCGCGCGGGTCCTCGACGACGTCGAACAGGAAGGTGTTGTCGCGGATCTTGAGGTACTTGAAATTGCCGTCGCGCATGGCGCGTTGGGCATTGGTCTTGTAGCGCCAGAACAGTTTCCGGGGTTGCGGATCGGTGTGTTGCATGAGCATGGGCAGCATACTGATTCCGTCGGGTGGATAATCGGGGTGCGGCGTGATGCCTGCTGCTTCGAGCAAAGTCGGACACCAATCCATGGTGATGGCGACTTGCGAATTGACCTGTCCGGCCGGGATTTGCGCCGGCCAGCAGAGCAGCGTGGGAATGCGCAGGCCGCCTTCCAGCAGTTCGGTCTTGATGCCGGTGAATGGCCAGGTGTCGGAGAATCGCTCGCCGCCGTTGTCGCTGGTGAAGACGACGATGGTGTTGCTGGACAGGTCGTGCGCATCCAGCGCCTGCAAGACCCGGCCGATTTGCAAGTCCATCGCCTGGATCATGCGGAAATAGGTTTGCTGGGTGCCGCCGTCGTAGTGGCGCAGGTTGCTGCCGCGCAACCGATCGGACTCGGCACGATCGCCGGGCGCCTCCCATGGCCAGTGCGGGGCATTGAAGTGCAGGCTGAGCAGGAATGGGTTTTCGCCCGCGGCAAAGTCGTTGATGGTCGCCACGGCCCGATCGCCGAGCAAGTCAGTCATGTAGCCGATTTGCGTGACCGGCTCGTCACCTTCCCAAAGATCGAGTTCCTGACGGGTGTTCTGGTGCGAGTAGTAGTCGGCGGTGCCGCTGCGGATGCCATAGAAGCGTTCATAGCCGCTTTTCAGCGGTCCGAATTTCGGCAGCAGGCCGAGGTGCCACTTGCCGACCAGCGCCGTGCGGTAGCCGGCCTGGCGTAGCAGCGACGGTAGGGTTGGATGGTCCGGCGGCAATCCGACATCGAGCTTGCCGGCCAGCGGCTCCTCCAAACCGAGTGGTAGGCGATACTGGTAGCGGCCGGTGATCAGCGCGAGGCGCGTTGCGGAACACACCGCCGAGTTGGCATAGCCCTGCGTCAGGCGCGCGCCGCGAGCGGCGATGCGATCTATGTTCGGTGTGGATAGTTCGGGGCGGCCGTAGCAACCGACATCGGCATAGCCGAGATCGTCGGCCATGATGAACACGATATTCGGCGGCTTTGGCATGGCGCTTCCCCGTGGATCGTTATGGTTCGTTGCAGTTTGCCGCCACGAAGTGGGCAGCGTCCAGTGCGCTGCCTCGACCGGCGGAGCGTGGTTTGCTAGTGTGGCGATACTGATGGCTCGGGTCGTCGGCCAACGGGTTGTTGCGGGTGCCAAGGTGTCGTTGCAAGCGCAAAGGTGTCATTGCGAGTTGACCACCGGCCGGTGGCCGACCCGCCCTGGATGAAACAGTTGGGTCGCCGGGGCGATAAGGCACTCCCCCTCCCCTTGAGGGA
>Ga0265338_10008476_pt1 | contig 12475 bp, 10 predicted proteins | sample 42126metaG_FD_193579 | JGI IMG/M metagenome (GOLD analysis project Ga0265338, IMG submission 193579) | Rhizosphere microbial communities from Carex aquatilis grown in University of Washington, Seatle, WA, United States - 4-21-26 metaG | ecosystem: Host-associated > Plants > Roots > Rhizosphere... | reverse complement strand
TAAGAGAATCTTTCCAGTATCAACGAGCAGTACTGATGAATAGGATAGTAACATTTAGGTATATTATATACCTATTTATTCTATACAAATTGATGGTTTCCATTGGTCAAAATCCAATCATTTTCGAGAGCAAAAGCAAAACAGTTTAATAAGAATTTTTGATACTTTTTTTTTCAAAAAGATTTTTCTATGCTATTTTTTAGAAAGACTTATAAATTTTTCGATTTATTTGAAACTTGAAAACATATAATATAATTTTTTGAGTTTATATCAGGAATAATTACTTTAATTAATTACTTTGAAGTAACTATTCCTGATATATCTACATCAAAATACTTCATGAAGAAAATACTTCATGAATCAATTTAAAAAAGACCTAAAGTTAAGGACTTATCAATAGGCAGTGTGGCTCCAATACCTAACCAAAGAGCTACTATGGTACCGATTAAAAAAACCGTTGTAGCTACTGGACGGCGAAATGGATTTTGGAATTTATTGACATTTTCCAAAAAAGGTACTGTCAGTAATCCCAATGGTACTGAAACCATTAAAAGAACACCCAATAATTTATTGGGTACTGTACGAAGTATTTGAAACACGGGAAAGAAGTACCATTCAGGTAATATTTCCAAAGGAGTTGCAAAAGGGTCCGCCGGTTCACCAATTATTGATGGTTCTAAAACCGCTAAACCTACGTTGCATGCAATAGTACCTAGAATTACTACTGGAAAAATATATAAAAGATCGTTGGGCCATGCGGGTTCCCCATAATAATTATGCCCCATCCCTTTAGCTAATTTTGCTCTTAACACAGGATCATTTAAGTCAGGTTTTTTTGTTATTGGGATAGATGAATTTTTGTGTATAGATCCATCCCCCGAAGAAACCGGACATGATGATTTTTCATCATCCGGCTCGAGCAAAAATCAAAAGAATCAAACTAATATCAAATGTCTAATTAATCTATATGTCTAATTAATCTATTAATAATATATTAATGTATTATATATAAGACTCCATGATAAGATTTTATCCGATTGCATTTTGCAGTTGCAATTCCAACTAGGGATTGCAACAAATTCGAATTCTTTTTTTCTAAATAAATGCCCACTGTCCAAGTAAGCTTATAAAATTGATCATGATCAAGCGCTTTTTGGATTGTCTCATGTCTTCTGATTGGTTTTTATCGATAAAATATTTCGATTTTTTCCCTATCCATATAAAGTATTTACTTGTTACTAAAAAAAATAGAACCTATATTCTTCCTTAGATCCCTTCTTTCACTCCGATAGTATCATAGATAGGAATCAATGCAAAGGAAATGAATGCATTTCTATACTAAAAACTAAAAAACAATTAAGTGGAGTAGATGAAATTCAGTAAGTGGAATAGACATAAAACTGAATCATGCCATATCATTTCACTCTATTCTACGGACCTTACAAAGCCTTTTTATAGATGACATTATTCAGGTATGATCATAGAGAATATTCTCTTTAAACGAACCGGCCTATCCCTCTACTACGTAAAGGGCTTACGTGGGTCTTGGCTGGATCCCGAGACACATTTGGTCGTGATTTACAACGTGGCGGATAAAATAATGTATCCGCATGGCCAAATTAATAGTTCAAGTCACACACTCCCATAATCCATCCTTTCTTTGCAAGATTCACTTCAACTAGTCGTATCAAATACAGAATAAAAGATTGATTGGTTGAAGAGAAGTATCCAAATAAAATGTGTGATTCTTAAAAAAACCATATTTATAGCAATGAAATAGTTTTGTCCTTCCCAATATGAATATATAATCAATCTATTTTATGTTTTCTCTATAAAGGGCCCGAAATACCTTGTTTACGTATCATTAGAAAGTGCATCAACATAAATACAGCAGTAAGAAGAGGCAATACAAAAGTATGTAAACTGTAAAAACGAGTTAAAGTGGATTGGCCGACACTAGCACTTCCACGTAATAACTCCACTAAAGGGGATCCTATTAGTGGAATAGCCTCAGGTACACCAGTAACGATTTTGACTGCCCAATAACCAATTTGATCCCAAGGTAAGGAATAGCCAGTTACACCAAAAGATGCCGTTAATACAGCCAAAACCACACCTGTAACCCAAGTTAATTCGCGGGGTTTTTTAAACCCACCAGTGAGATACACACGAAATACGTGTAGAATCATCATTAGAACCATCATACTTGCTGACCATCGATGAACGGATCGGATTAACCAGCCAAAGTTGGCCTCAGTCATTATATATTGAACAGAAGAGAAAGCTTCTGTAACAGTAGGACGATAGTAAAAAGTCATAGCAAAACCTGTAGCTACTTGTACTAGAAAACAAGTAAGTGTGATCCCCCCTAAACAATAAAATATATTGACATGAGGAGGCACATATTTACTGGTTATATCATCTGCAATCGCCTGAATCTCAAGACGTTCCTCAAACCAATCATATACTTTATTGAGATAGGTAACTCGGGTAGATGACTCCCCCTCTGAGAACCGTATATGAAAATTTCATTTCATACGGCTCAAGCTGAAAGACCAAAATACTGATTTTAACGAATATTTTATTTATAGGTTAAAACTTCTTAGATTTGAATGAACATATGAAGTAAGAAAATCCGTAATTTGATCTTTGTGATTATAATGCCAAAAAATATCAAGTTGGCTCATTTCTTTTTTTTTTTTTATGTTGATGGTTACAGGCCTCTTGAATTTTCTCCTTCCTATTTTTAATTATTATTGTTTATTGGATTTATTGTTTTCTGTGCATAAATTGTACTTCTTCTTTTTTACTAATTGATAGGAATTTTCTTGTTGAGACCCTATGAATCACTTTGAAACCTCAGATTTATACTCGAACCACGATGATTTATTTTCAAGCTAAACTCAAAGGATCTCTGAGTAAGAATCCTTTGATTTATCATTTTTTTTATAGATCCAATGACTTGACTCAACAAAATTGACAGAAAGAGTTGCCCTTCGGTCAAAATAAAAATATGAATGAAGTATAATTCGTTTGATTTCAAAAATATATATTCTGAAAATATATATTCTAGTTAATATATTCCCGTTTTTTTGAGTCCGGTTACGAGGTCTGACTGAATAATAGGTATGAATCATAGTTCAATTTTTCTTTTCTTGGTCTATTCTATTTATTTCGTGCTCCAGATACTAGAATAAATGTCTGACGAGGTAGAATTCATTATCTTGTTAGAGATCGATAAAAAACCCATTCATTCTATTATTATTTATAGGATCAATTATAACAAGTCACACACTCATTTTCCAAAAATACCGAAACAAAAAAAGTCCACGATCGAACTACCAAAATCTTTTCTTTAGAAATCAAGATTTTAGCATTAGTAGTAATTTTTTCTTTACTGGAAAGATCAAAACCTCATAAAACCTAATTCCCAGTAATCCCATCCAATAAAACAGAGGAGTTATAAATTTCCAAAAGAATACATAGGAATACAGCAAATAAAGCCATTGCAACTCCCATAAGTGGTGTAGTACCCCAGCCCGGAGCTACTTTACCATATTCTGAATTTAAGGGTTTCAATAAATCCCCGACAGGAGTTCGTCTTGATCCAGATCTAGAACTATCTTCAACGGTTTGTGTAGCCATAAATTGTATTCTATTAAATAATGATTGGTTAAGATCTGTTGACTTTGTATACTATTCTGTTATATTTCTAAATAAATGATCTTATATCGTTATAGTAGATCCATTCTGGAAATTATTAAAAAATGGAAACAGCAACCTTAGTCGCGATCTTTATATCTGGTTTACTTGTAAGCTTTACTGGGTACGCCTTATATACCGCTTTTGGGCAACCCTCTCAACAACTAAGAGATCCATTCGAAGAACATGGGGATTAGTTGAAGTAATTGAAGTAATGAGCTTCCCTTATTGGTAGACTCATTACTTCAATTCAATTAAATTGTTTCAAGATTTATTTTATTTTTTTATTTTAGTTGGAACCTTAGGTGGTTCTCGAAAAAAGATAGCAAAAAAGATTATCCCTAAAATCGAGACTAAAAGGAATGTATAAACCAATGCTTCCATAGATTCGATTGTGGTTTACAATTATAGCTTCCACACCTATTCACTTGAGATCATTTATCATATAAATAAAGAAAAAGAATCAAAGAGAAGATGATGATTCAAATCAAGATTCTTTTTTCTTGTACCCGATGAAGAAAAAAAGAGGAAAGAAATCAATATACCAACCACAAAATGCTCTATAAGACAGTTTGTCTCTTTGTAGTTGGATCTCCAACTTTTTGGAATGTTCCAAATTCCACTTGAGCATCCAAATCTGGATCAATACCAGCAAAAACATCTCTGAACAAGGTTCTAGCGCCATGCCAAATGTGTCCAAAAAAGAAGAGCAAGGCGAATGTAGCATGTCCAAAAGTAAACCAACCCCTTGGACTACTACGAAAAACACCGTCAGATTTCAAAGTAGCTCGATCTAATTCAAAAATCTCACCTAATTGGGCACGTCTAGCATATTTTTTAACAGTAGCAGGATCTGAATAAGTTACTCCATTAAGTTCACCACCATAGAACTCAACAGTTACACCTACTTGTTCAACACTATATTTAGATTCTGCCCTTCTAAAAGGAACATCGGCTCTAACAATCCCGTCTTCATCTACCAAAACTACCGGAAATGTTTCAAAAAAGGTAGGCATACGACGTACAAAAAGCTCCCGACCTTCTTTATCTCTAAAAAGGGGGTGTCCTAACCATCCAACCGCTATTCCATCTCCGTTATCCATTGAACCTGCTCTAAATAATCCCCCTTTTGCCGGATTATTACCAATGTAATCATAAAAAGCTAATTTATCAGGAATTTTAGACCAAGCTTCCGATAAACTTAAATTTTCGGCTAGCCCGGCGCTAACTCTTCGATATATTTCTTGTTGAAAGTATCCCTGGTCCCATTGATAACGAGTAGGACCAAATAATTCGATTGGGGTAGTTGCTGAACCATACCACATAGTTCCTGCAACAACAAAAGCTGCAAAAAAGACAGCAGCAATACTACTGGAAAGTACAGTTTCAATATTGCCCATGCGTAATCCTTTGTATAGACGTTGAGGCGGACGGACACTCAGATGGAATAAGCCTGCTAATATACCTAATGTGCCTGCAGCAATATGATGAGAGGCTATTCCTCCTGGAACAAAAGGATCAAAACCATCCACACCCCAAGCTGGATTGACAGCTTGTACTTTTCCAGTTAGTCCATAAGGATCGGACACCCATATTCCAGGACCGTACAAACCTGTTACATGGAATGCGCCAAAGCCAAAGCAAGCTACACCTGAGAGAAATAAATGAATTCCAAAAATCTTGGGCAAATCCAATGAAGGTTTTCCTGTACGTTCATCACAGAATACTTCTAAGTCCCAATATACCCAATGCCAGATAGCTGCCAAGAAGCACAAACCAGAAAACACTATATGTGCCGCTGCAACACCTTCATAACTCCAAATACCTGGATTGGTTACAGTTCCTCCTGAAATATTCCAACCGCCCCATGAATTGGTTATTCCTAAACGAGTCATGAAAGGTATAACGAACATACCCTGTCTCCACATTGGATCAAGAACAGGATCAGAGGGATCAAAAACCGCTAATTCGTATAAAGCCATCGAACCGGCCCAACCAGCAACTAGAGCTGTGTGCATTATATGAACAGAAAGCAATCGACCGGGATCATTCAATACGACAGTATGAACACGATACCAAGGTAAACCCATGGAAACACCCCTTTATCAAAGAAAAATAGAGACTATATCACCTTATTTTATCGCATTAAAGTAAGAAGACTATATACTGTGTACCTAACCTAAAACTCTTTTTCAGTAGATTCTGTGGGTTCATTTTGATTTCATCTCATTGAAAATCAAAATAAGGGAATAACTCTGTTCGTAAGAACAAAGAGAAGCAGATCTATTCTATACCCGATAAGTACCAATACGCAACGGGAAGATTGCATTATTGGAGAATAAATGGATACTTTTTGATCATTCGAATGATCAATCAATCCCTTCGTTACAGTTTTTTTGAATCGACCTAAAAAATAAAAAGAAACCCATTAAATAAAGAAAGAAAATTGATTAAAAAGATCTAATCAAGAATTTGATGTGTGTACAATAGCTATGGGATTAGCAGGAGCATCTTTGATCCTGGCCGGAGGAACAATTACTAGATGGGTCCCTAACGCTAGGATTTTGATTCACCAACCTAGAAGTGCCCGTATTAGGACAAATACAAATATAGATGTATTAATGATGGAAGCAGAAGATATGCTTGAACTTCGTAACACAATTGCGGATATTTATGCAGAAAACACAGGTAAACCTATAAATGTTATACAGAAGGATCTGGAAAGATACTCTGTTATGTCGGAAACAGAAGCTCAAGATTATGGGATTATCGATCGCGTAGCAAAGTTCAAAAAGGAAAATGAAATAAAAGAGTGATCTAAGTGATTTTGTGCAAATTTATTTCAAAGTTGAATTTTCCTTTTTTGAATATTAAGTATTCAATATTCAATTTATTTATTTCAATTTAATAGGATTCTTAATCTTAATATAGTAAGAAGAATACTCGATGAAAAAAATTGCCTCCAATAGGATTTGAACCTATACCAAAGGTTTAGAAGAGCTCTGTCCTGTCTATTAGACAAGGGACCCTTTTCATACCATTGCTCGAATATGCTATATAGAAAAATATAGGAAGATAGAGCACGATTTAAACATAGGAGAAAGAGGGGAAAATTCGAATTTGTAATAGAAAGGTTACACTAAGAGTATTAAATTCCCAGTCATTTTTTTTTATGTGTTTTGAATAATTATTATGAAATCCAAATGAGTCCATATTCAATCTATTTATGGAAGAACTGTATTTCTATGCAATATGAGATATTCAGTAGCTAAATAACACTATGAATATCACTAAGTAATATATATATAATATTTATAAATTAAGAATAGACTAGAACTAATTAAAGTTAATAACTTTAATGGTAAACTAAGTTTAAAAACACAAGAAAGATATTCAGAATGATCTTATCTATCTTCTATTCTAATGAATAATGGGGTATCTTTTGAGTTTTACTTTCTTTTTTTTACGTACAAAAAAGATATTATGTTGTATGAAAGTAGATCTATATAAACTATTTTTTGATAGCCTCAAATATATACTAAATAAGTTCGATCCTGCTTATAAAGAAATATTATTAAAAATCTCGAAATGGCATCATCCCTAAAATTTCAAACTATATTAGACAAAAAATATTCTATTCGTAATACCGAGAAAATATTTTCCAAGATCAATAAAGTCCGTTGGGCACCTAATGCTTATGTCATAATAGATTCGAACACTTGCCTCGGATTGACTCAATATCATAATTGCTCTAGTGAATAACTATCTAGTTTAGTAAATAACTTAAGAAATAGATGGATGATAGATAGATAAAGAACTAATAAAAAATCCATCTTTTAGAAGTTCACTAAAAACTTGACTCTTGGCAGGTCTCTTTGTATGTGTTGTCCGGAAAGAGGAGGACTTAATGATTATTCGTTCGCCGGAACCAGAAGTGAAAATTCTTGTGAATAGAGATCCTGTAAAAACATCTTTTGAGCAATGGGCCAAACCTGGTCATTTCTCAAGAACAATAGCTAAGGGTCCTGATACTACCACTTGGATCTGGAATCTACATGCTGATGCTCACGATTTCGATAGTCATACCAGCGATTTGGAGGAGATCTCCCGAAAAGTATTTAGTGCTCATTTCGGTCAACTCTCCATTATTTTTCTTTGGTTGAGTGGTATGTACTTCCATGGTGCCCGTTTTTCCAATTATGAAGCATGGCTAAGTGATCCTACTCATATTGGACCTAGTGCACAGGTAGTCTGGCCAATAGTAGGTCAAGAAATATTGAATGGTGATGTGGGAGGGGGTTTCCGAGGAATACAAATAACCTCTGGCTTTTTTCAAATTTGGCGAGCATCTGGAATAATTAGTGAATTACAACTCTATTGTACCGCAATTGGTGCATTGATTTTTGCCTCCATAATGCTTTTTGCCGGTTGGTTCCATTATCATAAAGCTGCGCCAAAATTGGCTTGGTTCCAAGATGTAGAATCTATGTTGAATCATCACTTAGCAGGGTTACTAGGACTTGGGTCTCTTTCTTGGGCGGGACACCAAATTCATGTATCTTTACCGATTAACAAATTTCTCGATGCTGGGGTTGATGCTAAAGAGATACCACTTCCTCATGAATTTCTCTTGAATCAAGATCTTTTGGCTCAACTTTACCCAAGTTTTAACGAGGGAGCAACCCCCTTTTTCACCTTGAATTGGTCAAAATATGGGGACTTTCTTACTTTTCGTGGAGGCTTAGATCCAATAACAGGGAGTCTATGGTTGAGTGATACTGCACACCATCATTTAGCTATTGCCATCCTTTTCCTGATTGCTGGCCATATGTACAAGACTAACTGGGGCATTGGTCATAGCCTTAAAGACATTCTAGAAGCTCATAAAGGTCCATTTACAGGACAAGGGCATAAGGATCTTTATGAGATTTTAACAACTTCATGGCATGCTCAATTATCTCTTAACCTAGCCATGTTGGGTTCCTTAACCATTATTGTAGCTCATCATATGTATTCCATGCCTCCTTATCCATATCTAGCTACTGACTACGGTACACAACTTTCATTGTTCACACATCACATGTGGATTGGTGGATTTCTGATAGTTGGTGCTGCTGCACATGCAGCCATTTTTCTAGTAAGAGACTATGATCCAACTACTCGATACAATGATCTTTTAGATCGTATCCTTAGGCACCGCGATGCAATCATATCACATCTTAACTGGGTATGTATATTTTTAGGTTTTCACAGTTTTGGCTTGTACATCCATAATGATACCATGAGTGCTTTAGGGCGTCCTCAAGACATGTTTTCAGATACTGCTATCCAATTACAACCCATCTTTGCTCAATGGGTACAAAATACTCATGCTTTAGCACCTAGTCTAACAGCTCCTGGTGCAACAACGAGTACCAGCTTAACTTGGGGAGGTAGTAATTTAGTAGCAGTAGGTGGCAAAGTAGCTTTGTTACCTATTCCATTAGGAACCGCGGATTTTCTAGTCCATCATATTCATGCATTTACGATTCATGTAACTGTATTGATATTACTGAAGGGTGTTCTATTTGCTCGCAGTTCCCGTTTGATACCTGATAAAGCAAATCTTGGTTTTCGTTTTCCTTGTGATGGACCTGGACGAGGAGGAACATGTCAAGTATCCGCCTGGGATCATGTTTTCTTAGGTCTATTTTGGATGTACAATTCAATTTCGGTAGTAATTTTTCATTTCAGTTGGAAAATGCAGTCGGATGTTTGGGGTACCATAAGCGACCAAGGGATAATTACTCATATCACAGGAGGGAATTTTGCACAAAGTTCCATTACGATTAATGGGTGGCTTAGAGATTTCCTATGGGCACAGGCTTCTCAAGTAATTCAATCTTATGGTTCTTCATTATCTGCATATGGTCTTTTTTTCTTAGGTGCTCATTTTGTCTGGGCTTTCAGTTTAATGTTTCTATTTAGTGGCCGTGGTTATTGGCAAGAACTTATTGAATCCATTGTTTGGGCTCATAACAAATTAAAAGTTGCTCCTGCTACTCAGCCTAGAGCTTTGAGCATTATACAAGGACGTGCTGTAGGAGTAACCCATTACCTTCTGGGTGGAATTGCCACAACATGGGCATTCTTCTTAGCAAGAATTATTGCAGTAGGATAATGGCTAGGAGGATTTGAAAAGTATTATGGCATTAAGATTTCCGAGGTTTAGCCAAGGTTTAGCTCAGGACCCCACTACTCGTCGTATTTGGTTTGGTATTGCTATTGCACATGACTTCGAGATTCATGATGATATTACTGAAGAACGTCTTTATCAGAATATTTTTGCTTCTCACTTTGGTCAGTTAGCTATAATATTTCTGTGGACATCTGGAAATCTTTTTCATGTAGCTTGGCAAGGAAATTTTGAGTTATGGATAAAGGATCCTTTGCATATAAGACCTATTGCTCATGCAATTTGGGATCCGCATTTTGGCCAACCAGCTGTAGAAGCCTTTACTCGGGGAGGTGCTACTGGCCCAGTCAATATTGCTTATTCTGGTCTTTATCAGTGGTGGTATACAATCGGATTACGTAGCAATGAAGATCTTTATACTGGAGCTCTTTTTCTATTACTTCTTTCTGCAATATCCTTAGTTGCAGGTTGGTTACATCTACAACCCAAATGGAAACCAAGCCTTTCGTGGTTCAAGAATGCCGAATCTCGTCTCAATCATCATTTGTCAGGACTTTTCGGAGTAAGTTCTTTGGCTTGGACAGGGCATTTAGTCCATGTGGCTATTCCAGGATCTAGAGGAGAATACGTCAGGTGGAGTAATTTCTTAGATGTTTCACCGCATCCCCAAGGGTTGGGACCCCTTCTTACGGGTCAATGGAATCTTTATGCTCAAGATCCTGATTCGAGTAATCATTTATTTAGCACTTCCCAAGGAGCGGGAACTGCCATTCTAACCCTTCTTGGGGGATTCCATCCACAAACACAAAGTTTATGGTTGACTGATATCGCTCATCATCATTTAGCTATTGCCTTTATTTTTCTAATTGCTGGTCATATGTATAGAACTAATTTCGGAATTGGACATAGTATCAAAGATCTTTTAGAAGCACATATTCCTCCAGGGGGTCGATTAGGACGTGGGCATAAAGGTCTTTATGACACAATCAATAACTCCATTCATTTTCAATTAGGTCTTGCTCTAGCTTCTTTAGGGGTTATTACTTCATTAGTAGCTCAACATATGTACTCTTTACCTGCTTATGCATTCATCGCACAAGACTTTACTACTCAAGCTGCCTTATATACTCATCACCAATATATTGCAGGGTTCATCATGACAGGAGCCTTTGCTCATGGAGCTATATTTTTCATTAGAGATTACAATCCAGCCCAGAATGAAAATAATGTATTGGCAAGAATGTTAGACCATAAAGAAGCGATCATATCGCATTTAAGCTGGGCAAGCCTTTTTCTGGGGTTCCATACCTTGGGCCTTTATGTTCATAACGATGTCATGCTTGCTTTTGGTACTCCGGAAAAACAAATCTTAATCGAACCCATATTTGCTCAATGGATACAATCTGCTCATGGTAAGACTTCATATGGATTTGATGTACTCCTATCTTCAACGAGCGGCCCAGCCTTCAATTCAGGTCGAAACATATGGTTACCCGGATGGTTGAATGCTGTTAATGAGAATAGGAATTCTCTTTTCTTAACAATAGGCCCTGGAGATTTCTTGGTTCATCATGCTATTGCTCTAGGTTTACATACAACTACATTGATTTTAGTAAAGGGTGCTTTAGATGCACGTGGTTCTAAATTAATGCCGGATAAAAAGGATTTTGGTTATAGTTTTCCTTGTGACGGACCAGGGCGTGGCGGTACTTGTGATATTTCCGCTTGGGACGCATTTTATTTGGCAATTTTCTGGATGTTAAATACTATTGGATGGGTTACTTTTTATTGGCATTGGAAACATATTACTTTATGGCAAGGTAACGTTTCACAATTTAATGAGTCCTCCACTTATTTGATGGGATGGTTAAGAGATTATCTATGGTTAAACTCTTCACAACTTATCAATGGATATAATCCTTTTGGTATGAATAGTTTATCGGTATGGGCATGGATGTTCTTATTTGGACATCTTGTTTGGGCTACAGGGTTTATGTTCTTAATTTCTTGGCGTGGATATTGGCAGGAATTGATTGAAACTTTAGCGTGGGCTCATGAACGCACACCTTTGGCTAATTTGATTCGCTGGAGAGATAAACCGGTTGCTCTTTCCATTGTGCAAGCAAGATTGGTTGGATTAGCCCACTTTTCCGTAGGTTATATATTTACTTATGCAGCTTTCTTGATAGCCTCAACATCAGGAAAATTTGGTTAATTTCTTTTTTTATTGTCTTTTTATTTACTCTATTATCTATTATCAACAATCTCATTCTTTTCGATGAAGAGATGGAGAGGTAGAAATCTACCTTCTTATATTATTATATTCGGCTTTTAACTGTATCATTATTAACAATACGAGGTAACTTATGGCCAAGAAAAGTTTGGTTCAAAGAGAACACAAGCGAAAGAAATTGGAAGAAAAATATCGTTTGATTCGTCAGTCCTTAAAAAAGAAAAGCAAAGACTCATCCCTGAGTCAAAGAGAAATAAGAGAAATTCAGAGAAAATTGCAATCTCTACCACGTAATAGTGCACCTACACGTCTTCATAGACGTTGTCTTGTTACTGGAAGACCTAGAGCTCACTATCGAGATTTTG
>Ga0265338_10008475_pt1 | contig 12476 bp, 8 predicted proteins | sample 42126metaG_FD_193579 | JGI IMG/M metagenome (GOLD analysis project Ga0265338, IMG submission 193579) | Rhizosphere microbial communities from Carex aquatilis grown in University of Washington, Seatle, WA, United States - 4-21-26 metaG | ecosystem: Host-associated > Plants > Roots > Rhizosphere >... | reverse complement strand
AGGATGCCGCAGGCCCGGCACGCTCACCCCGGTCACGGAGTAGCCGGGCGCGGACAGGGCCACCTGGTACCAGACAGACGGGATGCTCTGCGGCAGGTGCGGGTCGCCGCCGAGCATGGCCCGGCCGCCAGCCACGGCGGGCCCGTTGGCCGCCCACGCGTTGCTGTCCGGGTACCGGTGGACCGCACCGGCGGGCAGGGCATCCGTCTGGGCGAGCAGCGCGGCCGCCGCGGTGGCCTCGGCCGCGGTCACTCCTCCTCCGCTCGTGGCGCCCGCCGCCAGCACGGCCGGGCCAGCGGCCGGTGAACCCGCGCTGGCCGGTGAACCCGCGCTGGCCGGGCCCACCGCCGTCGCGGCCGAGGTTGAGACCGCCGCCGCGGTTGAGGCCGCCGCCGCGGCCGGGACCGTCACGGTCAGCGGGTCGCCCGCCGCGATGGGCGCCAGGCCAGCGTTGCGGTACGGCCCCGGGTCATACGGGTCCTGCTGGTTGGGGGCCAGGACCGGGAACCACGCCATGGTGCGTGCCGCCCCGAGTGAGCGCTCAAGCAGCGCGTAGTCCAGCGGGGTGGTGGTGTAGTCCAGTTCCTGGGTGAGATCGCCCTGGATGACCAGGCTGTCCACCGGGGTCCAGGCCCGCGGGTAGACACCAGCCAGCGAGAACAGCGCGGGCCAGTCCTTGGTGTGACGGACCTGGCCGAGGTAGTCGTTCACTCCCCGCGCGTAGGCCAGCAGCGACCGGCCTGCCGGGCTGGACCGCGGCATGGCCGCCCACTCCTGCTGCGCGGTGCGCAGCAGGCCCAGGCGCAGCTCGAACTTGTCCGAGGACAGCGCGGCGGGGCCCGCCAGTTGCGCGACGCGGCCCTCAGCCAGCCGCCGTTCCAGGTCCATCTCGGTCAGCCGGTACGTGGCGTGCAAGTACCCGAGGGCGAGGAACAGGTCGCCCTGGTCGGCCGCACGGACGGAGGGGACGCCGTGGCTGGTGTAGCTGACCTGGACCGGGTGGGCGAGACCCCGCAGGGTCAGCGTCTGCGACCGGGGCAGCTTGGCCCCGGCCGCTGATGTCCAGACGCCGTGGCCCGGGTCGAGGGCCGGGCCGAGCGCAGGGACCGTGGCATAGCCGAAGGCGAGCACGCCCAGTACCGCGGCGGACGCGCCCAGCGCGATCAGCACATGGATGACGCGCCATGCCTGCCTGGCGCGCCGCCGATCCGGCGTCACGGAACCACCTCCGGACTTCCGTTGAATCCCATCGCGCAGGCTACATCGGCCCAGCCCACTTCATGATCGCGGTGGATTACTGGCTGCCGACGACTCCTTGAACCCGCCCCACCTATCAACCGCGAAAACTACCGGGGGTCCGGGGGGTTGGCCCCCGGGTGGCAGGGCACCGCGAAAGCTAGCCGGTCGCCGGATGGCGGGCTACCAGAGTGGGGGGTGGCGGTCTTTCCAGGGACGGGCCGCTTCGAGTTGCGCGGACAACGAGATCAGCGTGGCCTCGTCGCGCATCCGGCCCGCCAGCATCACGCCGATCGGCAGCCCCCCGTCAGTCCAGTGCAGCGGCACGTTCACGGCCGGCTGCCCGGACACATTGAACAGCGCGGTGAACGGGGTGAACGCCTTCTGGCGCTCGAAGTTCTCCGCCGGGGGCACGTTCTCGAAGTATCCGACCGGCACCGGTGGCGACGCCAGGGTGGGCGTGAGCACCGCGTCGTACCCGTTCAGGACGGGAAGGGCCGAGCGGACGATGAGCTGCAGGTACGCCTGGGCCATGATGAGGTCGTTCGCGCTGAGCGTCCGGCCGCGCTCGCGGAGATAGCGGGTGAGCGGGCGGAGTCGTCCCTCCTGGGCCGGGTCCACCGGCGCCAGCGTGGCCATCGTGTACCAGAGCGTCTCGAAGGCGGGCACCGCGTCGGGGCCGAACGGCATCTCGAAGTCCTCGACGTCGTGCCCGAGGCTGGCCAGCAGGTGGCTCGCGTCCTCGTACGCCGCCACGCAGTCTGGATGCACCACCGCGCCCTCGATCGGGTGGCGCAGTGTCCGGCCAATGCGGAGCCGGCCTGGATCGCGGGTGGCGTGCCCGAGGAATGTTTCCCCGGCCGGGAGCGGCGGGTGGGCATACATGTCGCCGGGACGGTTGCCGACCATCACGTCCAGCAGCAGCGCCGCGTCAGCCACCGTGCGGGCCAGCGGGCCGTCGGTGCCGAGCCCGAACAGGTCCGGCATGAGCGGCGCGTTGGAGATCCGGCCCCGGGTGGGCTTAATCCCGAACAGGCCGCACAGGCTGGCCGGGATCCGGATGGATCCGCCGCCGTCGCTGCCCTGGGCGGCGGGCGCGAGCCCGGCCGCCACGGCCGCGGCGGCACCGCCGCTTGACCCGCCCGCCGAGCGGGTCAGGTCCCACGGCGTCCTGGCCGGCGGCCCGACCTCGGTCTCGGTGTAGCAGGGCAGGCCGAACTCAGGCGTGGCCGTCTTTCCGGTGATCACTGCGCCCGCCGCCCGGATGGCCGAGGTGACGAAGTCGTCCTCGGGCGCCACATTGTCCGCGAACACGGCCGAACCGAAGGTCTGCCGGACCCCGGCGACCATGTTCAGGTCCTTGATCGGGATGGGCACCCCGGTGAGCGGCGGCAGCGACCCGGGATCGGCCGCGCGCGCCACCGCCTTCTCCGCCTGGGCCGCCTGGTCCCGGGCCAGCTCAGCGGTCACTGTGAAGAATGCCCCGACATCTGCGTTCATTGCCTCGATGCGCCGCAGGTAATGGTCGGTAATCTCCACCGCCGACAGTTCGCGCTGGCGCACTGAGCGAGCCAGCTCAATCACCGTAAGATCGTGAATCTGGGTCACGTTACCGAACCGTAGCTGGACACCGGCGCCTGGTCCAGAGATGGCAAGTTCGGACGGGAAATGGCCCTGGCCAGATGCGCAGGCATTCCGAGCGACCTGTGTAGTCTTCCCGTTCGTTGCGTACACGATCCATTACTCTCTGATACGTGGATCCGATGACCGAGCGGAAAGCCAGGCACGCCAGACCGGAGCCCGTGCCGGAGGACGAGTCCGGCGCCGCGCCCGGGTTCCTGCCCGGGCCAGCTCCGGCGGCCATGCCCGAGGCCACATCGAAGGCCACACCCGAGGCCACGCCGGGGACCACACCCGAGGCCACATCGAAGGCCACACCCGAGGCCACGCCGGGGGCCACACCCGAGGCCACGCCTGGGACCACACCCGAGGCCACGCCGGGGGCCTCGGACTGGGCCGAGGAGGCAGCGGGCGGGTACTGGGCCGAACCACCGGGGACACCGACCGCACCGGAGTCCTACCGGCCGGGTATCGACATCGGGAACATCCACCGGCGGGACCCTGGCGCGCTGCGCGCCAGGCTCGCCAACGATCCCCGGATGCCGGCCTGGATCTGGCGCGCGGTGGCGGCCGGCGTGGTTGGCATCGCCATCTCGGTCCTGGCCGACTGGCGGTTCGGCCTGACGGCCGCGGTGATCGTGGCCATCGCGGACACCATCCACCGCTCCCGGGTGACCGCGGCCATCCCGGCCACCGTGCGGGCGCCATCGGCGCACCGGCGCACCCGGCGGCGGCTGGCCCGGCTGCGCCGGGCCGGATACCGCGCGCTGCATGCGCGCGCCGTCCCGGGCAGCCGGTGCGTGATCGATCACCTCGTCATCGGCCCGGGCGGCGTCTACGCGGTGGATTCGGAGCGCTGGGACCGGCGGATGCCGGTCCGCACCAGCAAGGGGGGAAAGCTGTACCACGGGCCGTTCTCCCAGGCGGACCGGCTCGCCCACGCGGTCCAGGCGGCCGACGAGGCCCGCCGGGCGGTCAGCGCGGCGCTCGGGCGGGACATCGAGGTCCAGCCGGCCATGGCGATCTACGGGCCCAGCATCCTGTGGACCGTGGCCAGCGTCGGCGGCGTCGACGTGTTCAGCGGCCGCAGGCTCCGTAAGTACCTGTCCCAGCACGCGAAGGCCCGGGCCGGCCAGCGGCTGGACTCCAGCGAGATCGAGCGGATCTACGCGGCCGCGGCGCATGCGCTCCCGCCTGCGCAGTGACCTGGTGAACTACCGGGCGGCGCGGCCAGGTCCGCGCGGCCGGCTCAGCCCGCCGGGCGGGGCCGGGCCGCCGGTACGCTGAAGGCTCCACACCCTCGAGGGGAGCCGGCCCTATGCCACCGCTTCGATCCCGAACCGTCACGCACGGCAGGAACATGGCTGGAGCACGCGCGCTGCTGCGTGCCACCGGCGTCGCGCGCGAGGACATCGGCAAGCCGATCGTCGCCGTGGCCAACAGCTTCACCGAATTCGTGCCCGGTCACGTGCACCTGCGCGAAGTGGCCCAGGTCGTCGCCGAGGCCGTGTATGCGGCCGGCGCGGTGCCCCGCGAGTTCAGCACCATTGCCGTGGACGACGGGATCGCCATGGGGCACGGCGGCATGCTCTACTCGCTGCCCAGCCGGGAACTGATCGCGGACTCGGTCGAGTACATGGTGAACGCGCACTGCGCCGACGCGCTGGTCTGCATCTCCAACTGCGACAAGATCACCCCCGGGATGCTGCTGGCCGCGCTCCGGCTGAACATACCGACGGTGTTCGTGTCCGGTGGCCCGATGGAAGCGGGCGTGGTCAAGCCAGGCACCGGCAGCACGTCAGGCGGCCCGGTCAAGCTCGACCTGATCGACTCGATGACGGCCGCGGCCGACCCGTCCGTGTCTGATGAGCGGCTCAGCGAGATCGAGGAGGCGGCCTGCCCGACTTGCGGCTCCTGCTCCGGGATGTTCACCGCGAACTCGATGAACTGCCTCGCCGAGGCGATCGGGCTCGCGCTCCCCGGAAACGGCACGACCCTCGCCACGCACGCCGCGCGGCGGGCCCTGTTCAGCCGGGCGGGCGAAGTCGTGGTCGGCCTGGCCAAGCGGTACTACGAGGAGGGCGACGAGTCCGTCCTGCCGCTGTCCATCGCCACCCGCGACGCGTTCGAGAACGCCATGGCGCTGGACGTCGCCATGGGCGGCTCCACGAACACGATCCTGCACCTGCTGGCGGCCGCGCACGAGGCGCGGGTCGGCTTCGGCCTCAAGGAGATCGACGAGCTGTCCCGCCGGGTGCCATGCCTGTGCAAGGTCGCGCCCAGCAGCAGCTACCACGTCGAGGATGTGCACCGGGCGGGCGGCATCCCGGCCATCCTCGGCGAACTGGACCGGGCGGGGCTGCTCAACCAGGGCGTGCACACGGTGCACAGCTCCTCGCTGCGTGAGTTCCTCGACGACTGGGACATCCGGTCCCCTTCCGTGACGCCTGAGGCTGTGGAGCTGTTCTACGCCGCTCCCGGCGGAGTCCGCACGATCAAGCCCTTCTCCCAGTCGGCCCGCTGGACCAGCCTGGACGAGGACCGGGTGGCTGGCTGCGTCAGGGACCTCAAGCACGCCTACACCGCCGACGGCGGCCTGGCCGTGCTCTACGGCAACATCGCACCCGAGGGCGCCATCGTGAAGACGGCCGGGGTGCCGGAGGAACTGTGGCGCTTCACCGGCCCGGCCCGGGTCTTCGAAAGCCAGGAGGACGCGGTCGAGGGCATCCTGGCCGATCAGGTCAAGGCAGGCGATGTGGTGATCATCCGGTACGAGGGCCCCAGGGGCGGCCCGGGCATGCAGGAAATGCTCTACCCGACCAGCTTCCTGAAGGGCAAGGGACTGGGCCGGGAATGCGCCCTCATCACCGACGGCCGGTTCTCCGGCGGCACCTCGGGGCTGTCCATCTGCCACGTCGCCCCGGAGGCGGCGGCGGGCGGGGCGATCGCGCTGGCGCAGGACGGCGACCGTGTCGAGATCAACATCCCGCACCGCGAAATCCGGCTCGACGTCCCCGACGATGAGCTCACCGCCCGCCGGGAACGGCTGCTGGAAAAGCTGGGCGGCTACCATCCCGCGGACCGGGACCGGCCGGTGAGCGAGGCGCTGCGGGTCTACGCCGCCCTGGCGACCTCCGCGTCCACCGGCGCGGTCCGCGACATCAGCCTGCTCGGGCAGGCCGGCCATGGGCCCGGCGGGGCCAGCTACGGCGCGCCCGACACCGGGCCCGGTCAGTGATCCCGTCCGCGGCCGCGAGCGTCAGGTAGTGGCTGCGGCACGGGATTGGCTGGGGGGCGCGCGGCCACGAACCCTGCCCGCCGCGGTGGTCCCGGTCGCCGTCGGCTCCGGCGTCGCCTTCGGCTACGGGCAGTTCTCGCTGTGGCGGGCGCTGCTGGCCCTGGTCGTGGCGCTGGCCCTGCAGATCGGGGTCAACTACGCGAACGACTACAGCGATGGCGTGCGCGGCACCGATGAGCGCCGGGTCGGGCCTGTCCGGCTCGTCGCGGCCGGGATCGCGCCGCCGCGCCAGGTTCTCGGCGCGGCGCTGGGCAGTTTCGTGGTCGCCTGCGTGGCGGGTTTCGTGCTGGCCGCCGTCACCTCATGGTGGCTGCTGCTGCTCGGTGCGGCCGCGGTGGCCGCCGCGTGGACCTACACCGGCGGCAGCCGCCCGTATGGCTACCGTGGCCTGGGTGAGGTGGCGGTGTTCGCCTTCTTCGGCCTGGCCGCGGTGACCGGCACCGCCTACGTCGAGATGGGCCACCTGGCCTGGCTGGCCGTCGCGGCCTCGCTGCCCGTCGGGTTGCTCGCCTGCGCGCTGCTGGTGATCAACAACCTGCGCGACATTCCCTCCGACGTGCTGGCCGGCAAGCGCACGCTCGCGGTCATCCTCGGCGACGCGCGCACCCGGATCCTGTACATCGCCTGCGCGTTCGGGCCATTTGGCACCGCGGCGTGCATGGCGCCCGCCCGGCCACTGGCGCTGCTCACCCTGGCCGCGCTCCCGCTCGCGCTGGCGCCGGCCCGGTCCGTGCGGGCCGGCGCGGCCGGCCCGGCGCTGATCGCCGCGCTCGGCATGACCGGGCGGCTCCAGCTAGCGTTCGGCGCCCTGCTGACCATCGGGCTCGCCGTCAGGTTCTGACCTGGCGGGCGGCGGAGTCACCTCATCCGGGGTGCTCACCGCCGGCACCGCCGGCACCGCCGGCACCGCCGGCACCGTCCGGGCGGCCACGCCGTTCGGCGAGGGGCGCGGTGCGGCTGGCGGGCCAGCGCCCTCCGCCGGGCCGCCGAACGCCGTGCTCAGGGTCTTCAGCGCGGTGGTCACCTCGCTCGGGATCACCCAGAAGGTGTTGCCCTCAGCCTGGGCCAGCTGCGGCAGGGTCTGCAGGTACTGGTAGGCGAGCACCTTCGGGTCCGCGTCTCCGTCATGCACGGCCTGGAACACGGTGCCAATCGCCTGGGCCTGCCCTTCGGACCGCAGGATCTGGCCTTGCTTGTCGCCCTCGGCGCGCAGGATCTGGCTCTGCTTCTCCCCTTCCGCGGTGAGGATCTTCGACTGCCGGACCCCCTCAGCGGTGAGGATCGCCGCGCGCTTCTCCCGTTCCGCCCGCATCTGCTTCTCCATCGCGTCAATGACGCTCTTGGGCGGGTCGATCGCCTTGATCTCCACCCGGGTGACCCGGAGCCCCCATTTGCCCGACGCGTCGTCCAGCACGCCGCGCAGCATCGTGTTGATCTTGTCGCGGGAGGTCAGCGTCTCCTCCAGGTCCATGTTCCCGATCACGCTGCGCAGCATGGTCGCGGTGATCTGCTCGATCGCCTGGATGTAGTTGACGATCTCGTAGTCGGCCGCCCGCGGGTCGGTCACCTGGAAGAACAGGACGGTATCGATGTGCACGACCAGGTTGTCCTCGGTGATGACCGGCTGCCCCTTGAACGCCACCACCTGCTCGCGCAGGTCGATCAGCGGCTTGACCCGGTCCACCAGCGGGATGATGAAGTTCATCCCCGGTTCCAGGGTCTTGCGGTACCGGCCGAAACGCTCGATGTTGCGGGCCCGTGCCTGCGGCACGATCCGGACCGTCTTGATCACCAGGGTGAACATGAGCACCACTGCAATGATGACGGCGACCAGCCCGGCTATCTCCATGACTACTCCCTGGGATGAACAAGTGCGGTGGCGCCCTCGATCTGGAAGACGTCAACGGTCGAGCCCGCGGGCATGACCACGGACTCGTCGTAGGAACGCGAGGACCAGACTTCCCCGCCGATGCGGACCCGGCCACCGTGCGCGTTCACTTCTTCGATAACCAGCGCGGACTTGCCGACCAGCGCGGAGGTTCCGGTGCGCAGCAGCGGGGGCTGCTTGATGTGCCGCATCGCGATCGGCCGCACCACGCCGAGCCCGGCGCCCGCGGCGGCCGCGAAGGCGGCCAGCTGGAAGGGAAGGCCAAGGCCGACCACGCCGGTGAGCGCGGCCACCACGGCGGCGACGGCGATCAGGGCGAAGGCCAGGGTCGCCGTGAGCAGTTCGGCAACCCCGAGCACCGCGGCCAGGATCAGCCACACAATCCAGGACCCCATGATCACTCCCGGGGCGTACACATCAGCGGATGGCTCAGCGTGCTCACACGCGCGGCTCCGCGTTCCTCTCTGACAGTAACTCCGGCACGGCGATACCCGCGACCCCCGCGGGCACCGCTCCGGTAACAACAGCAGCAGCCGCACGGACTCCGGCCGCACCTGCCGTCAGCAGACGCGGCGCCACGACGGCGCGATGGGCCAAAAGATAAGCTTGTCCCGTTGCCTCCTGGGGAGGAGGCAACGCCTGTCAGGGGGGTTCGCCGTACGGGGAGGCAGCCTTGGCGGGAAAGTGGTTCCGCGGCATCACCCCTCGCCAGGACGCGCTGCCGGAGATCGATACCGCCGTCGCCCATCCGGCCCGCATCTATGACTACTGGCTCGGCGGCAAGGACAACTTCGCGGCGGACCGCGAGGCCGGGGATCGGGCGATCGAGGCCAACCCAGGCATTCTGCCCGGAGTGCGCGCGAACCGGCGGTTCCTGGGCCGTGCGGTCCGCTACCTGGCCGGCGAAGCGGGGATACGGCAGTTCCTGGACGTCGGGACCGGGCTGCCGGCGATGGACAACACACACGAGGTGGCGCAGTCGGTCGCCCCGGACGCGCGCGTGGTGTACGTGGACAATGACCCGATCGTGCTGGCGCACGCCCGGGCCCTGCTGGGCGGCAGCCCGGACGGCTGTACTGCGTTCGTCAACGCGGATGCCCGCGACCCGGCGGCCGTGCTGAAGGGCGCGGCCGCCACGCTGGACTTCAGCCAGCCGATCGCGGTCATGGCCTTAATGGTCCTGCAGCACATTGCGGACTCCGACGATCCGCAGCGGATCGTCGCCCAGTTGATGGACGCGACGCCGTCCGGCAGCTACCTGGTCGTGTCGGACACCGCGTCCGACATCAGGGAGGAGGTGGTGGCCGAGTCGCAGCGCCGCCTGAACGCCCGGATGGCCGGGCGGCAGACCCGGCGCAGCCGGGCCGAGATCCAGCAGTACTTCACCGGCCTGGACATGGTGCGGCCCGGCCTGGTCACGCTGAACCGGTGGCGGAGCGCCGCCGGCGACCCGGATACCGGCGAGGACACCGCCGCGTACTGCGGGATCGGCCGCAAGCCCTGACCCAGTGGTCGGTAAGACCACTGGCCGGGCTGTTCCCACCGGGGCCCGGAGCGGGAATTATGGTGCCATCCAGCGTCGGAGGGCACGTCATGACCGGTCGAACCCAGTTGTCGTACAGCCACGGAACCTCCCAGCAGCCGCTGCTCGGCGAGACCATCGGGGCCAATCTGAGGCGGATCGCCGCGACCTTTCCCGGTCAGGAGGCCCTGGTCGATGTGCCCACCGGACGCCGATGGAGCTACGCGCAGCTCGACAATGACACCGATGTGCTGGCTCGTGGGCTGATCGCGGCGGGCCTGGCGGCAGGCGACCGGGCCGGTATCTGGGCACCGAACTGCGCGGAGTGGGTACTGCTGCAGTACGCCACGGCCAAGGCCGGCATCATCCTGGTCAACATCAACCCCGCCTACCGGAGCCATGAGCTGAGCTATGCGCTGCGCCAGTCCGGTGTCCGGCTGCTGGTCAGTGCGGAGGCGTTCAAGTCCAGCGACTACCGCGGGATGATCGGGGAGGTACGCGACGACCTCGCGGATCTCGAGCAGGTGACCTACCTGGGGTCAGCGCAGTGGGACGCCCTGCTGGCCGCCGGACGGCACCCGGGCGGGACCGCCGGGCGGCAGGCCGTCGGGGCCACCGACCCGCTGGCCGAGCGCGAGGCCACCCTGTCCTTCGACGACCCGATCAACATCCAGTACACCAGCGGGACAACGGGCTTCCCCAAGGGCGCGACGCTGTCGCATCACAACATCCTGAACAACGGCTACTTCATCGGCGAGGGCTGCCGGTACACCGAGCAGGACCGGGTCTGCATCCCGGTGCCCTTCTACCACTGTTTCGGCATGGTTCTCGGCAACCTGGCGTGCAGCACGCACGGCTCGGCCATCGTGATCCCCGCGCCGGGCTTCGACCCGGCCGCCACCCTGCGCGCGGTGGCCGCGGAGCAGTGCACTGCCCTGTACGGCGTGCCGACGATGTTCATCGCCGAGTTCGCGCTGCCCGATTTCGCGTCCTATGACGTGTCCTCGCTGCGTACCGGCATCATGGCCGGGTCACCATGCCCGGTCGAGGTGATGAAGCGGGTGGTCAGCGAGATGCACATGACCGAGGTGACGATCTGCTACGGAATGACCGAGACCTCGCCTGTCTCCGCGCAGACCCGCGCCGACGATGACATGGAACGGCGGGTGTCCACGGTGGGCCGGGTGCACCCGCACGTGGAGGTGAAGGTCATCGACCCGGAGACCGGCCTGGTCGTGCCGCGCGGCGACACCGGTGAGCTATGCACCCGCGGGTACTCGGTGATGCTGGGCTACTGGAACGACCCGGAGCAGACCAGGGGCGCGATCGATGACGCCCGCTGGATGCATACCGGCGACCTCGCCGTGCTGGACGAGGCGGGCTACCTCAACATCGCCGGCCGGATCAAGGACATGATCATCCGGGGTGGCGAGAACGTCTATCCCCGCGAGGTGGAGGAGTTCCTCTACACCCATCCGGCGATCGAGGACGTCCAGGTGATCGGGGTACCCGACGCCCGCTACGGCGAGGAACTGTGCGCCTGGGTAACGCTGCGGCCCGGCCAGCAGCTGACCGAGGAAGATCTGCGGGCCTACTGCACCGGAAAGATCGCGCATTTCAAGATTCCCCGCTATCTGCGGATCACCGGTGAGTTCCCGATGACCGTCACCGGCAAGGTGCAGAAGTTCAAGATGCGCGAGGTCTCCATCGCCGAACTCGGCCTGGAATCGGCAGCGCAGACCCAGACCGCCTGACCATTACTTTCCGGTTCTCGGCCACTTACTTTGCGTAATACGTGCGAAGCTTGGCATCCGCCACGTCAGGCCGGCCGGAACCCCGTCAAGCCCGCGCGTCGTGCTGGCCGTAGGCCTATGCGCGCCCCCCCCGGCGGGGATTCTCACCAGGAAAGGCCAGGCCAGGTGGCATAGCCCCCAGGAAGGACGATGCCTTGTCGGCCGGATGCCAGGGAAACACGGAGCGGCGCGCACCGGGGCGCTACCGGCGGGCCGGTAGCGCCGGTGGGATCTGCCTAGCCCTGCTGGCCGCGGGGTGCACGACGACGGCCAGCCCGCCAGCCCGCCGGCCGCCGGCCGCCGCGCATCCGGCCACATCCGCGGCCTCGCCGTCAGCCAGCCCGGGCGCTCCGCTGGCCCTGCAGGTCACGCCAGCGGCCTACCAGCTGCCCGCCGGGATCTCCCGGGAGGTGGTGCTCCCGCAAGGACGGGATCTGCTCATCGCCGGGGGCCTCACCCCGCAGGCGACGTCGACGGACGCGGTGACCCGGCTCGATCCGGCCACCGGCCAGACCAGCCAGGCGGGACGCCTGGCGTCCGCCACGCACGACGCCGCGGGAGCCATGATCGGTGGCCGGCCGCTGGTCTTCGGCGGCGGCGAGCAGGCGAGTGTCGCGGCGGTGCAGGCTATCGCGCCTGGTGGCGTGGCCATGGTGACCGGCCAGCTGCCCCGCCCCCGGTCCGACCTGTCCGCGGTCACCACGGGCGGCACCGCGTACCTGCTCGGCGGGTACGACGGCGCCGCGTACGACGCGACCGTCCTGGCCACCACCGATGGCCAGCGGTTCGCCGCCGTGGCCCGGCTGCCCGTGCCGGTCCGGTATGCGGCCGTGGGCGTCCTGGGCGGCGAGATCTGGGTCTTCGGCGGGCAGACCCCGGCCGGCATCAGCAGCGTGATCCAGCGGGTCAATCCGGCCACCGGCAAGACCGCCGTGGTCGGCCACCTGCCCCGGCCGATGACCGGTGGATCCGCATTCACCCTGGGTGGTGCGCTGTATGTCGCGGGCGGGCAGGTCGGACCGGCGGGGGCGGCGACGGCCAGCCCTTCGGCGCCGCTGGCGACCAGCAGGGCCGTGCTCGGCTTTGACCCGGGGCGGCGGACCGTCACGATCGAGGCCA
>Ga0265338_10008473_pt1 | contig 12480 bp, 15 predicted proteins | sample 42126metaG_FD_193579 | JGI IMG/M metagenome (GOLD analysis project Ga0265338, IMG submission 193579) | Rhizosphere microbial communities from Carex aquatilis grown in University of Washington, Seatle, WA, United States - 4-21-26 metaG | ecosystem: Host-associated > Plants > Roots > Rhizosphere... | reverse complement strand
GACCGCACCATGCTTGTCCATGTATGCCGGACAGTCCAGGAACATCACGTCGGCGTCCATGACATAACCCCCGTTCAACGCGCCGCCCCGGCGAGGGCACCTGCTGGGCAAGCCGCATGCCCGCAATCCGCGCGCCTGCATGCCCGCATCCCCGCATGCCCGCAAGCCGCAGCCCTCACCGATATAGAGCGCCAGAGGACTCCGCTGATACCTGCCAGGCCACTTCTGGGTGAGGGCCGCCGGCATCACGGTCCTGGCCGCCGCCCGGCGCCGCACGGGGAGGGACTTAGGACTCGTCGAGGGCGTATGAGCCGTGCTGAACGGGCCCGGCTGGCTGGTAGGTGGCGATGATGACGCCGGTGCTCGTTGTTGTGCTGCGGGTGAGCTTCAGCGCTGCGGCCGGCCCGCCGTCGCGGAAGAGTTTCTTCCCGGAGCCGAGGTGCACGGGGAAGATGAGCAGGCGGTATTCGTCGATGAGGTTGTGTTCGATGAGCGTCTGGGCGAGGCCGCCGCTGCCGTGGACCTGCAGTTCGTTTCCGGGCTGTTCCTTGAGCTTGGCCACCTCCGTGGCGACGTCGCCGCCGAGCAGCCGGGAGTTGTGCCAGCCGGCGGAGGCGAGAGTCGTGGAGGCTATGTACTTCGGCAGTGTGTTGAGCTTGGCCGCGATCGGGTCGCCGGGATCGGTAACGTGCGGCCAGTGGCCGGCGAAGATCTCGTAAGTCTTGCGGCCGAGGAGGAACGCGTCGGCCTGATCGAACCAGCCGGTCATAGCGGTTCCGAAGTCCTGGTCACCGTAGGGGAACGACCAGCCGCCGTGCTCGAAGTGGCCATCGGGGTCTTCGTCCGGGCCGCCGGGCGCCTGCATGACGCCGTCGAGGGTGAGGAAGGTGTGCAGGGTCAGTCGCATCGTCGTCTCCTCTGCTCATGCGCGGTGTCTGAACTGGTAGACCGCCCAGGCGCGCCGAACTCATCGCACGCTTGACGAGAATGAGCACGCCGCTGCGCGCGTTGAGACCACTATGCAGACCTGGGAGGCCATCACCTCACGCCGCAACGTCCGCTCTTTTGCCGACCGCCCGATCCCCGCGGCCGACCTGGACCAGATCCTGGAGGCGGGCCGCCGATCCCCGTCCTCGCAGAACTGGCAGCCGTGGGATTTCATCCTCATCACCGATCGTGAGCAGCTCCGCGAGCTGGCGAAGGTCTGGCGGGGGGCCGGCCATGTGGCCCAGTCGGCGGCGACGATCGTGGTCGTCGGCCCAGCGGCCGATAACGAATTCCAGCGAGCCCAGCTCGATCTTGGCCAGGCCACGATGGCGATGCTGCTCGCCGCTGCTGACCTCGGGATCGGCAGCTGCCACGCCGGGGTGGCCGACATCCGGCTGGCCCGCGAGCTGCTGGGCTTTCCGCAGGACCGCGACTGGACCCTGCTCATCTCGCTCGGCTACCCGGCTGACCGGCCACTGGCCCCGGTCCGGGCACCCAAGCGGCGGCCGTTCGACGACGTCGTCCACCGCGGCCGCTGGTAGCGTCCCCGACTGTTACGCCGTCCTGGCATCGATACGATCCAGCCCATGACACCACCGGATGCTGGTCTTCCTGGGAACATCGGGGCGCCAGCGACGCGGGCGCTGATCGCGGCCGGGTATACGAGCCTGCCGCAGCTTGCGAATGTGCCGGCTGCCGAGCTCAAGAAGCTGCACGGCGTGGGGCCGAAGGCGCTGCGCCTGCTGCAGGAGGCGCTTGAGCAGCGGGGCATGTCCCTCGGCTAGGACCAGTTCCCGGTGCCGGGCGTCGGTGTGTTAACACTTGCTGATGGCGCATGAGCAGAACGGCGAGCAGGCTCCGGCACCCGTCGTGGCCCAGGAGAACGTCCGCGGCTCACACGACCTGCTCAGCTCGGTGCCGGGGGCGGGCGATCCGGGCGAGTCCGAGAGTCTCACGACTGTTCTGGTCGCCTTGGGCGCCAACGTGCTGGTGGCCGTGGCGAAGTCGGCCGCCGCCGTGGTGACCGGGTCGGCGTCGATTCTGGCCGAGGCGGCGCATTCCTGGGCGGACGCCGGCAACGAGGTTTTCCTGCTGATCGCCAACCGGCGGTCCCGCCGGCCGCCTGACCTCGCGCACCCGTTCGGTCACGGCCGGGAGGCCTACGTCTGGGCGCTGTTCGCCGCGCTCGGGCTGTTTGCAGCGGGCGCCGCGGTGTCAGTCACGCGAGGTATCCAGGAACTCGCCCGGCCGGAGCTGGCCGGGCACTTTCTGGTCGGGTATATCGTGCTGGCTGTCTCTTTCGTTCTTGAGGCGATCTCCTTCCGGCAGTCGGTCCGCCAGGCCAAGCCTGAGGCCGAATCGATGCAGCGGGACCTCATCGAGCATGTCCTGGCGACCTCCGATCCCACCCTGCGGGCGGTGTTCGCGGAAGATGCCGCCGCGCTGGTCGGCCTGGTTATCGCGGCCGCCGGCCTGGCCGCCCACCAGCTGACCGGTTCCCCGGTCCCGGACGCCGCCGGATCGATCCTGGTCGGCGTGCTGCTCGCGGTGGTCGCGCTCGTCTTGATCAACCGCAACCGGCGCTTCCTGGTCGGCCAGGAAGCCGACCCCCGGGTGCGGGCGGCCACCATCCAGGCCCTGCTGGACGCGCCGGAGGTCGCCCGGGTGACGTATCTGCGGCTGGAGATCGTCGGGCCGCGGATGGTCTCGGTCATCGGCGATGTCGATCTCACCGGCGACGATACCGAGACACACCTGGCCGTCCGGCTGCGGGCGCTTGAGGCGAGGATCACCGCGTCGCCCGCGGTGGCCGGCACCGTGCTGAGTCTCTCCGCGCCCGACGAGCCCTCGCTCGTGGTCTAGCCGACGCTCGTGGTGTGCAGGCGGATATCAGGTCCGACCGTCTGTGGCCGTGTCCCCGCCGAGCTTCCCCAGGCGGCGCAGGCTCTGCTCCGCCTCGCTCATGATCCGGCCGATCAGTTCCGCGCAGGACGGTAGGTCGTCGATCAGCCCCGCCACCTGCCCGGCTGACATGAGGCCCAGATCGGGCCGCCCATCCACCATCGCGGCCCGCAGCAGCATCGGGGTATTCGCCGCCATCAGCACCTGACCCCAGGTCAACTCGCTGCTCCGGCGCATCGCCCGGCCCTGGCGGATCAGTTCCGGCCAGCTCAGCCGGGACACCCCACGGAACGCGGCCGCGTTCCGGGCCGACCGCAGCAGGCCGCTGACCCGCCCGGCCCGGTCCAGCCGCTCCACCAGGGGCGTGCGCAGCACCCGGTGGGGCACGCCGTCGACCCGCGTGGTCACCACCGTGCCGGTGACGTCACTGGCCAGGTAGACCTGTTTGACCACGTCGGCGACCGGGCTGTCGCTGGTCAGCAGGAACCGGGTGCCCATCGCGATCCCGGCGGCGCCGTAGGCGAGCGCGGCGGCCAGCCCTCGCCCGTCGAAATAGCCGCCCGCCGCGATCACCGGGATGTCGACGGCGTCGACGACCTGGGGGATGAGCAGGCTGGTCGGCACCGAGCCGGTATGCCCGCCACCCTCGCCACCGGTCGCTATCACCGCGTCGATGCCCCAGGCCGCCACCTTCTCCGCGTGCCGCCGGGCACCGACCGAGGCGATGGTGGTCACCCCCGCGTCCCGCAGCTTCCCGATCAGCTCCGGCCTCGGCGCCAGCGCGAACGAGGCGACCGGCACCTGCTCGGCGATGATCAGATCGATCCGCTGGCCCGCGTCCGGGGCGTCGGCGCGCAGGTTCACCCCGAACGGGGCGCCGGTCCGTTCCTTCACCTCTTTAATGGCCGCACGCAACTCGTCGGTACTCATCGTCGCCGACGCGATGATGCCGAGGCCACCAGCCCGGGAGGTCGCCGCCGCGAGCCGGGGGCCGGCCACGTATCCCATCCCGGCCTGGATGATCGGGCAGGAGATGCCGAGCAGGTCGGTCAGCGGCGTGCGGATCATCGCAGTTCCCGCCGGGCCGGCCCGGCGGCGGTCAGCTGGTCGCGGATCATGCCAGCTCCCGGTGGCGGAGCCCGGCCGGGTCAAGGCGGCGGATTATCGTCAGCTCCTCCGCCGTCGGCCGCCGGGTGGTCGGCACCTCGTCCGGGAGGACCAGCGGGAAGCCGGTCGCGGCGGCCACGTCGCTGACCGAGACGCCCGGGTGGACCGAGCGCAGCCGCATGGTGTGCTCAGGTGTCTGGAAGTCCAGGACCGCCAGGTTGCTGACGACGGCACGCAGCTCATGAAAGCTGGCGCTGGGCCCGTCGAGGCCGGCCGCGCGGTCGTAGCCGACGCCGCTGACCATGTCGACCGCCGGGACGAACACCCGGCGGGAGTGCCTGGGTACCCAGTAGCTGGTCGGATGGTTGATGGTGTTGCCGGGCGCGCCGCGCACGCCCAGCAGCTGGGCCTTCGGCCGGGCCCAGTCGCCGATGCAGGAGATGTTCTGGTTGCCAAGCTGATCGATCTGCGCGGCCCCCATCATCACGTGCCGGCGCCCGGCGGCCACCATCGTGAACACCGAGCGGTACGGGAGCCAGCCCTCCAGCACGCGGTCCGCGTCACCCGGCGCCGGCGCGCCGCCTGGATCAGCCGGTGCGAGCAGGTAAGCCTCGCCGTCAGACAGCAGCAGGTCCGGCGCGAAAGTGAGCTGCGCCAGCCGGGCGCCCAGGGTGGGGATCAGGCCCATCGGGCTGGCCAGGATGGCCCCGTCGCCGCGCCATGCCTCGGCGCAGGCCACCACGCAGATGTCGGCCCGGCTCGGCTCCCCGGCCGGATCGGGCTGGACCGGCCCGGGCTGGACCGGCCCGGGCTGGACCGGCCCGGCCGGGATCGGCCCGGCCGCCGGGCTGGTCATGACGCGACCGCCGGCGGGGGCGCCGTCCGGGGGGTCATGGCGCGACCGCCGGCTCGTCCGCGCTCGCCCGGCGGTCGGCGAACCGGCGGACGGCCTGCTGGTAGCTGTCCTCGTCGCCGGCCAGGTACTCGGCCCGGAACCGCGGCCAGGCGTCCGGGTCGGCGGCCGCCGCCGCGTACTGCGCCTGGAACGCCTCGTCGCGGCCGTAGTCCGGCACGCAACTGGTGAAGTGCGCGCCGCCCGGGGTCGGCACCACGCCGTGCACCATCGCCCGGTTGATCAGCAGGCTCTGCGGCGGCCCGGACTCCAGCAGGCTCGCGGTCGGCACGATCTGCTCGCAGGACATGAAAGCGCGCTCAGCGGCCAGGCAGAACAGGTCATCGAAGTACGGATCAGGCCCCAGGTACTGCCCGTTGCCCCGCTGGTCTGCCCGGTTGACGTGGATCAGCGCGGCATCCAGCCGCAACGCGGGCATCGCGGTGAACTCCTCATCGTCCGGGTACGGCGAGCGCACTGTGCGCAGTTCCGGGTTCACCCGCAGCACATCGGATCCGAGGCCGGCCCGGATCGGCAGGAACGGCAGCCGGTGCGCCGCCGCGAGCAGACCCCAGTGCAGCATCCCCTCGTCAAGCTCGGTGAGCTGGATCGTCCCGTGCTGGCGGCCCAGCCGGAAGTGCGGTTCCAGGGCGATCGTGTCCAGTGAGACGAAGCCGCAGATGACCCGGCGGACCCGGCCGTCGGCCATCAGCAGCCCGACATCGGGGCCGCCGTAGGACACGATCGTCAGGTCGGTCAGGTCGGATCGCAGGATGGCGCGCACCAGCGCCATCGGCTTCCGCCTCGACCCCCAGCCGCCGATCCCGATCGTCATGCCGGAACGCAGTTCGCCAGCCACGTCAGCCGGGCTCATCACCGCGAGGGTCATCCGATCACCGTCAGCACGTCCATGCCAGCGCCGTCCATGCCTGTGCCGTCCATGCCTGTGCCGTCCATGCCAGCGCCGTCCATGCCTGTGCCGTCCATGTCAGCGCCCGTCCACGAACGCCTGACGTGCCTCGTCCGCGACCCCGGTCAGGTTGAGCTCGAAGGTGAACCCCTGCTCGTAGCGGTAGGAGCGGTTGACGTCAACGGGGTCGATGCCGTTCAGGGACTGCTTGGCCAGCCGGATGACGTCCGGGTTCTTGGCGGCGATCTCGCTGCCGACGGCCAGTGCGGCGGCCCGCAGATCCTCCGGCGGCACGACGTCGAGCACGGTGCCGAAGCTGAGCAACTGCTGGGCCGTGACGGTGCGGCAGGTGTAGACCATGGCCCGCATCAGTTGCTGCGGCACCAGCCGGGACAGGTGCGTCGCCGCGCCGAGGGCGCCCCGGTCCACCTCGGGCAGGCCGAAGGTGGCGTCATCGGCGGCGATCACGATGTCGGCGTTGCCGGCCAGTCCCACCCCGCCGCCCAGGCAGAACCCGTGCACAGCAGCGATCACCGGCACCGCGCACTCGTAGACGGCCGCGAACGCGGCGAAGCAGCCCCGGTTGGCGCCGACCAGTGCCTCATGCCCGTCGGTCCGCTGCATTTCCTTGATGTCCACGCCGGCGCAGAAGCCGCGTCCCTTCGCGGCGAGCACTACGGCGCGTACGCCGGGATCGGCGCCAGCCGAGGCAATGGCGTCGGCGAGATCGAACCAGCCCTGCACCGGCAGCGCGTTGACCGGCGGGAAATCGATGACCAGCTCGGCGACACCGCCAGCGGTGCGCAACTCGATCCCCATCGCTGCCGCCCCATGCTCTGGCTCGACCTAGCGTTTGCTTGGTCACAAACCCTAACATGAGCCCCATGGGCGTCGCCGATTTCGCAGGCCAGGGCGTCATCGTCACTGGAGGCACCAGGGGCATCGGGGCGGGCATCGCGCGCGGGTTTCTGCGGGCCGGCGCCCAGGTCCTGGTGTGCGGGCGCACGGGGCCCGCGGACGCTTCGCTGCTGCCGTCGGCGGATGGCCGGACCGCGGCCTTCGTCCGGGTGGACGTGCGAGATCCAGATCAGGCGGAGCGGCTTGTGCGTACCGCCGTGGACCTTTTCGGCCGGGTCGACGTGGTGATCAGCAACGCGGGCGGGTCCCCGCCCGCTGACGCCGCCACCGCGTCACCGAGATTCCATGCCAAGATCATTGAGCTGAACCTGATCGCGCCCTTGCAGGTCGCCCAGAGCGCGAACGCGGTGATGCAGGGGCAGCCTGACGGCGGGTCGATCATCATGATCGGCAGCGTCAGCGGTACCCGGCCGTCGCCCGGCACGGCCGCCTACGGTGCGGCCAAGGCCGGCCTGCACAACCTGGCCACCAGCCTGGCGGTGGAGTGGGCGCCGAAGGTGCGGGTCAACTGCGTGGTGCCGAGCCTGGTGCTGACCGAGTCGGCGGTCGCGGCGTACGGCAGCGAAGCCGGGCTCGCGGCGGTGGCCGGCACGGTGCCACTGCAGCGGATCGCGACTCCGGAGGATGTGGCGGGCGCCTGCCTGTTCCTCGCATCGCCGCTGGCGTCCTACGCCAGCGGCGCGGCCCTGCTGCTGCACGGCGGCGGTGAGCGGCCGGCCTTTCTGGCCGCTCTGCAGAGTTCGGTATACCCTCCCAACGAGTAGAACGTGTTCTAGTCGAGGGGCAAAGCGATGGTCGCATCGATCAAGCCGCACCGGGACGAGGCAGGTCTCAGCGACGGCTCCATGCTGATCGACGGTGAGTGGCGTCCGGCTCAGTCTGGCCAGACGTGGAGCCACAGTCATCCGGCCACCGGCGAGGAGGTCGCATCGTTCCCGATTGCCGGGCCGGACGATGTCGACCTCGCTGTCCGCGCGGCGCGGCAGGCCTTCGATGAGGGACCCTGGCCGCGGGCCCGCGCCAGCGAGCGGATCCGGGTGCTGCGCAAGATCGCCGATCTGGTCCGCGAGCACGGCGGCGAACTGCTCGCGCTGCAGGCGCTGGACAACAGCGTGCCGCTGAGCTTCGGCACCGTCTACGCGACATCGCCGGCCTTCGTGGCTGATGTCTTCGATCACCACGCCGGGTGGGTGGACAAGCTGGCCGGCGAGACGCTGCCGCCCTACCAGGGTGGCGACCACCTGGTCATGACGCTGCGGGAACCGGTCGGCGTGGTCGGCGCGGTGGTCCCGTGGAACGCGCCGATCCTGCTGGCCGCGCAGAAACTTGCCCCGGCGCTGGCGGCCGGCTGCACCGTCGTGCTCAAGCCATCGGAGTACGCGACGTTCGCGGTGCTGCGGCTGGCCCGGCTGATGGAGGAAGCCGGCCTTCCGGCCGGGGTACTCAACGTCGTCACCGGCCCAGGCGAGCCGACCGGCGACGCGCTGATCAACCATCCGATGGTGGACAAGCTCTCGTTCACCGGCAGCCGGGCGGTCGGCCGGAAGATCATGATCGCGGCGGCCGAGGGCTTCAAGCGGGTCAGCCTGGAACTGGGCGGCAAGAGCCCGGCGCTGGTGTTCGCCGACGCGGATGTGTCCACGGCCGCCGCGATCACCATGGGCACGGTTACCCTCGGCTTGTCCGGGCAGGTCTGCCTGGCGCAGACCCGGGCGCTGGTCCACCGGGACGTGCACGACGAGTTCCTCGCGATGGCCGAGATGATCGGCACCATGGTCAGCTACGGCAACCCGTTCGACCCGGCCGTCACCGCGGCACCGCTGATCAACACCCGGCAGATGGACCGGGTGCTCGGGCTGATCGCCGAGGGGCAGGCCGCTGGCGCCCGGCTGGTCTGCGGCGGCACCCGCAGCGAGGGCGACCTGGCCGCGGGCAACTTCGTCACGCCGACGCTGTTCACCGACGTGTCCAACGACATGAGCATCGCCCGGGAGGAAATCTTCGGGCCGGTGCTCTCGGTGATCCCGTTCAGCGACGAGGACGAGGCGATCCGGATCGCCAACGACACCCAGTACGGGCTGGCCGCCACGGTCTGGACCAACGACATCAAGCGGGCGATGCGGATGACCAAGGCCATCAGGGCCGGCACGGTCGGCATCAACGGCTACCAGCTGGAGCCGCACGCGGCCTTCGGCGGCTACCGGCAATCCGGCCTGGGCCGCGAGGGCGGCCGGACCGCCATCGAGTCTTACACCGAACTCAAGACCGTCCTGCTCCCGATCACCGACGAGATGATGTAACACCCTCCCCGCCGGTGTGCAGGCGGCGAATCCAGCCCACCCGTTCCGCCCGCGCTGGTGCGGTCGGCCGTGAATTCGCGGGCGCAGCGCTAGCTGGGCGGCAGCAGCTTGCTGTGGTCCCAGGAGACGATCCGCCGCGGTTCGACGGCGTAGCCGAATCGCTTTCGCGCGGCGTGCTCGACGTAATCCTCCACTGAGTCGCCGGGCGCGTCCGCCATGCCGACGGCGATATGGCGGCCGATCTCCCGTACGGCGGCCGGGTCCTCGATGCACCGCGCCGTGCCCTGGACCTGGACACCGCGCAGGTCGAAGTACTGCTCGCCGGTCTCCACCAGGCAGGTGAGCCGGGGGTCGCGGGCCAGATTGCGGGCTTTCTGCGAGGACCGGTAGGTCCAGAAGGTGATCTGCCCGTCCAGCATCACGTAGTACATGGCGACCAGGTGCGGCGTGCCGTCCTGGTTGATCGTCGCCAGCTGGACCTTGCGGGACCCGGCCAGGAAGGCCGAGATCTCCCCGGCCGCCATGGCTACCCGATCACGCTGCTTCATCCGCCCACTCCGCTCAGCCGCCGAAGCCGATGGTCTCACTGGCCAGGGTAAGCGTGTCTTCGCAGGCGAAGCCCGCCGAGGTTGATTCCGAGCCGAACGCGGGGGCGAGTGCCTGGCGCACCGACTCCAGCGTCCACATGCCATCGGCCGAGCCATGCTCGGCGGCCAGGAAGGTAGCCCGGATCCTCGGTGGCTCCATCACCGCGGCGACACCGCCGTGCACCACGAACACCTCGCCGTTGATCCCCGCCGCCTCCGGGCTGGCCAGGTATACCACCAGCGGCGCGACGTGCTGCGGGGCGAGCGGGTCCACCGCCGCGTCGGGCGGCGCGCCCATCAGGTCAGCCGTCATGTCGGTGCGGGCCCGCGGGCAGATGGCGTTGGCCCGCACGCCGTACCGGGCACAACTGCGCGCGGTGGCGATGGTGAGAGCCGCGATCCCGGCTTTGGCGGCGGCGTAGTTGGGCTGGCCGGACGAGCCGAGCAGGAAGGCCTCGGACGAGGTGTTCACGATCCGGCCGTAGACCGGCCCGCCTGCCTGCTTGCTCTGCTCCCGCCAGTAAGCGGTGGCGAAGCGGGTGGTCACGAAGTGGCCGCGCAGGTGCACCCGGAGGACCAGGTCCCATTCCTCGGCGGACATGGTGAAGATCATCCGGTCTCTGAGTACCCCGGCGTTGTTGACCAGGATGTCCAGCCGGCCGTAGGCGCCGAGCGCGGCAGCGACGAGTTCCTGGCCCGTCGACCACTCCCCGACATCACCCGCGCGGACGGCCGCCTGCCCGCCGGCCGCCCTGATCTCCTCGGCCACGGCCTGCACCGCGTCCCCGGGCAGGTCGTTGAGCACCAGCAGCGCTCCCGCGCGGGCCAGCGCGAGCGCCTCCGCCCGGCCCAGCCCGTTGCCCGCGCCGGTCACGACCGCCGCCCGGCCCTCCAGCGTCCGCGCCTCGTCCATGCCAGGAAGCTCCCTGTCTGTCAGTAGCCGGGGCCGCTCAGGATGCCGCCATCGGCGACAAACTCGCTGCCGGTCGAGTAGGACGAATCGTCAGAGGCCAGGTACGCCACCAGCCGGGAGATCTCGACCGGCTTGGCGAACCGGGAGAGCGGCATCGCCCGCAGGAACGCGTCGCCGTCACGGTCGTCGCCCCCGTCGGCGTCCAGGACCATCCTGGTCAGCACCCCGCCCGGATGGACCGAGTTGACCCGGATGCCGAACTCGCCCAGTTCGCGGGCGGCTGCCTTGGTCATCCCGCGGACCGCGAACTTGCTGGCGCTGTAGGCCGACAGGCCTGCTGCGCCGGTGAATCCCTCGATCGAGGAGATGTTCACGATCGATCCGCCGCCCGCGGCGGTCATCGGCTCGATCACCGCCTTCATGCCCAGCCAGCAGCCGACCGCGTTCACCTCGAGGATCCGCCGGAAGTCGGCCAGCGGCATGTCGGCGATGCTGGCGAACTTCAGCACACCGGCGTTGTTGACCAGCACATCGAGTGTGCCGAAGGCATCCAGGGCGGTGCCGACCGCCGTCGCCCAGTCCGCCTCGCTGGTCACGTCGTGGTGCACGTACCGGCAGGATTCCTGGCCGAGCCCAGCGGCCACATCGGCGCCCTTGTCGTCCAGCACGTCGCCGAAGACGACCCGCGCACCCTCGGCGACGAAGTGGCGCACATGCGACTTGCCCATTCCCCGGGCGCCCCCGGTGATCAGTGCGACTTTGCCGTCGAGCCGGCCCATGGGCCCTCCCCGCATCCGAAACCAAACGCTTGCTTGGTGCAGAGCGTAACAGCCCGCGATCCGCGGCACAGGTGGCGATGCGCCAGGTTCAAGCCGGTGTCGCGGCGATCCCGTCGAAGATCAACCGGAGCAGCCCGTTCACCACCTGATCGGCGCTGAAGCCGCCGGTCCAGCTCCACTGGGCCGGGATCCACAGGACGTCCCTGAGCAGCCGGTAGGTCAGCTTCGCGTCCAGGTCGGCGCGGAAGGCGCCAGACTCCTTACCCAGCTCAAGCTGCGTGATCCAGGTCCGCTCGATCTCCCGCAGGGCCTTGCGCAGGTAGCCGAACCGTGGCTGGGTGCTGAAGTAGCTCCAGTCGTTCTGCAGCATCGCGAGGGCCGCCCGGTGCCGGGACAGGGTGCGGCTGGTCGAGTGCACGATCTGCTCCAGCACGGCCCGCGGGCTGCCAGCTGAGGCCACGGCAGCGCGGTAGTCGGCGAGCACCTCGTTGATGAAGCTCGACAGGATCTCGTCGCCGATTGATTCCTTGGAATCGAAGTGGTGGTACAGGCTGCCGGAGAGAATCCCGGCGGCATCCGCGATCTCGCGCACGGTCGTGGCGCGGTAACCCTTTTGCGCGAAAAGCTCGCTTGCGAGCAGGACCATATGGGCGCGGCGCTCCGAGCGCACGGTTCCGTCGGCGGTCATGGTGCCCGCGGACCCATTTCGCGCGGTGCCCGGGGTCCCGCTTCGCGCGGTGCCCGCGGACCCGCTTCTACTGCCAGCCTGGTTCTTCCTTGTCCCGCTCACTCCATCATTATCGCAGCTCCGCCCCGACCTCCCTAACGCTTGCTCGGTCGGTGACCCGGCCGCGTTGCGGAGCTGTGGTAGAACCTGTTCTACTTTATCCGCGGTAATCCGCTCACATTCTGCGAGACCGGAGGTGGGTCGTGCGGCCGCAGAACTCCATTCGATCGACGACGAGAGGATCCGGTTGGCGGCAAGTCGGTGGCCGGCGCGTCCCGGGTCAGGACGCGCCGGCCGTTGGCTTGCGGGCTAGCTCAGGCGGCCCACAGGGGAGCGTCGGACGCCCCGCCGGTGCCGGAGAAGATCTCGAATTCGGAGACCTGCCCGGCGGGCCAGCCGGTGTTGGCGGTGAAGTTCAGCCGCAGGTACTGGACAGTGGAGGACGGAACGCTGATCGT
>Ga0265338_10008472_pt1 | contig 12481 bp, 11 predicted proteins | sample 42126metaG_FD_193579 | JGI IMG/M metagenome (GOLD analysis project Ga0265338, IMG submission 193579) | Rhizosphere microbial communities from Carex aquatilis grown in University of Washington, Seatle, WA, United States - 4-21-26 metaG | ecosystem: Host-associated > Plants > Roots > Rhizosphere... | reverse complement strand
GGCGCTGGCGCAGACGCTGGCGGAGAAGAACAAGGAATTGGAGACGATCGTTTACGTGGCGTCGCACGACTTGCGGTCGCCGCTGGTGAACATTCAGGGTTTCAGCAAGGAGTTGGCCCAGGCTTGTGGCCGGATGCGGAAGCTTTTGCGGGGGGAAGAACCCAATGGCGGCCCCGTGGAACTGGGGCGCCTGATCGCGGAAGAAATTCCCGAGGCGCTGGAATACATTCAGGCCGGTGTGGTGAAAATCGATTCGCTCCTGGCCGGTTTTCTGCGCTACTCGCGCCTGGGCCGCGCGGCTCTGAGACTCGAGCCGCTCGGCATGGACGCGATGTTCGCAAGCATCGCCCAAGCCATGGAGTTCCAAATCAAACAAGCCGGAGCGACGCTCCAAATCGGGACGCTGCCGGATTGCCTGGGCGACGCGACCCAGATCAACCAGGTGTTTTCGAATCTGCTGGACAACGCGGTGAAATACCTCGACCCGAAGCGTCCCGGGCTGATCTCGGTTGCGGGGCGCAGGGAAGGGGACCGTTCGGTTTATACGGTTCGGGACAACGGCATCGGCATTGCCCCGGAACATCAGGGGAAAATATTCGAGATTTTCCATCGGCTGAATCCTGCGCATGGCGCGGGGGAAGGCCTCGGGCTGACGATCGCCCAACGCATCCTGGAGCGGCACAATGGACAAATAAGCGTCGAATCCAGGCCGGGTCGGGGCACGGCCTTTTTTGTTTCCCTGCCCGCTCCGGCCCAGGCAAATTAGGAGCATGAGCACGGCACGCGAAGTCATTATTCTGATTGCGGAAGACGATGCGGGCCACGCGCGGCTGATCGAAAAAAACCTGGCGCGCGCCGGCCTGCACAACTCCATTCAATGGTTTGGCGACGGACAGGCCATCCTGGATTTTCTCTTCCGCCGCGGAACCGGTCCGCAGCGCGCGGCGGTTTCGCCCTACCTGCTCCTGCTGGACATCCGCATGCCGCGGGTTGACGGCGTGGAAGTGTTGCGCCGGGTCAAGAGCGATCCCGAGCTGCACAAAATCCCAGTGATCATGCTGACGACAACGGACGATCCGCGCGAAGTGGAGCGGTGTCACGACATTGGTTGCAACAGTTACATCGTGAAGCCGGTGGACTACGATAAATTTGCCGAAGCCATCAAGAGCCTGGGGCTCTACATTTCCCTGGTCCAGGTGCCGGAGCTCGACGGCGTGAAGTAAGCCGGATCCTTATGCAAGGCCGCGCGAACCAACGAACCATTTTGATTGTGGACGACGACCGGGGGCTGCTGCGGCTCATCGAGAAGGCGCTGCTGCGTGAAGGGTTTGCCACAGCCACGGCTTACTCCGGCAAGGACGCCCTGGCCTGGCTGGCCCGGCACGAGGCGGACCTGCTGCTGTTGGATCTGAAACTGCAGGATATTGAAGGCGAGGAACTGGTCCGCCAGCTATCCGAAGTCCCGCGCCGGATCCCGTTTGTCATCATCACCGGCCAGGGCGACGAGCGGGTGGCCGTGGAAATGATGAAGCGCGGGGCCAGGGATTATCTCGTCAAGGACGCGGATTTCCTGCAGTTCGTTCCCGAAGTGGTCAAGCATGTCCTGGAGCAGATCGGGACCGAGCGGCGTCTGGCCGAGGCCGAAGCGCGGGTGAACCTGGTGGAAAGCGTGGTGGAGCGGGGATTCAGCGCGGTGCTGATCGGGGATGCGGCCTTTCCTGATCCGCGGGTTCTTTACGTCAATCCCAGCTTCACCCAATTGACCGGGTATGCGCCGGAGCAGGTGGTGGGTCAGCCCTTGAGTGCCTTGAGCGGATTGACGGCGGTCCAGGAGCGGCTGCGGCAGGGCTTGTCGGAGGAAGAGCGTTTTCTGGAGGGTTTTTCCACTTATCAGACCGCCGCCGGCGAACGCTGGGGCGAATGGCGGGTCGGCCCGGTGCGGGACAAGAACGGGTGCATCACCCACTGGCTGGTGATTTTGCGGGACATGACGGAGCGGAAACGGTTGGAAAAGGAGATTCTGGAAATCAGCGACCGCGAACAGCGCCGGATCGGGCAGGATCTGCACGACGGCTTGTGCCAGCAGTTGGCCGGCATTGAATTCATGAGCCAGGCGCTCGGACAAAAGATCGCGGGACGATCCAAAGCCGACGCGGCGCGGGTGGGCGAGATCGCCGGGCACGTGCGCGAGGCGATTCGCCAGACCCGGCTTCTGGCTCGCGGCCTTTCCCCCGTGACGCTGGAATCCGAAGGCGTGATGCCGGCGCTGCAGGAACTGGCCGCGAACACGGAAAAGATGTTTGCGGTGGCGTGCCGGTTTGAATGTGACCCGCCGGTGCTGGTGAGCAATCCGGTGGTGGCGACGCATTTGTTTCGCATCGCCCAGGAGGCGGTTTCCAACGCCATCAAACATGGCAAAGCCGGTCACATTCTAATCCGGCTGACCCGGCGGAACGGCAGGGCGATGCTGTTGGTCAGCGACGACGGCGCGGGTTTTTCGGAAGCCGATCCGAAGCAGGAAGGAATGGGCTTGCGTATCATGCAATCCCGTGCGGGAATGATCGGCGGGACGCTGGTGATGGACAACAATCCCGAAGGCGGGGCGCGGATCGTTTGCGCGGTTGCGCTTGACGCCGGCGCAGAGCAGAAAGGCAGCAATCGTGGCGGCAAGAAAGACAAATCCAAAGTCCGGAAAGCGGATTCTCATCGTTGACGACCATCCGATGATGCGTCAGGGGCTGGCGCAGTTGATCACCAACGAGCCGGACCTGAAGGTTCATTGGGAGGCGGACACGGCGGGCCAGGCGTTGAACGTGGTGGCCGCCCAGAAACCGGACCTGGTGTTGCTGGACATTTCGCTCCCGGACAAGAACGGCCTCGAATTGATCAAGGACATTCGCGCGCTGAGTCCGGAGGTGCGGATTCTTGTGGTTTCGATGCATGATGAAGCGCTCTATGCCGAACGCGTGCTGCGGGCCGGGGCGCGCGGCTACATCATGAAACAGGAAGGCGGAAAGAAATTGATGGAAGCCATCCGCCAGGTATTGGGCGGCCAGGTTTACGTGAGCGAAAAAATGTCGGCCCGGATTCTGGAAATTTTCTCCGGACGCCGCGGGCCGGCCACCGGTTCGCCGGTGGAACGGTTGTCCGACCGCGAATTCGAAGTGTTTCAACTCATCGGTGAAGGGAAGGGGACGCGAGCCATCGCGGGCCATCTGCATCTCAGCATCAAGACGGTGGAGGTGCATCGGGCCAACATCAAAGAAAAGTTGAGTCTGAGAACGGCGACCGATCTGGTTCACTACGCGGTGCGCTGGACCGAGGCGCAGGGCATGGCGTGAGCGGCCGCCGTCCGGGTTCTGATCGCCCTGTCCGGGAATCGTCATCGAGTCCGCATTGACATTCGTTTTCGCGCCGGTAGTCTGTAGCGACCATTCCACGATCATCGTGAAGTGCAGATTACACCGTGGCTGAAAAAGACGATTATCTGGTCGACATGCTGGTGGACCTCGGCTTCGTGACCGCCGAGCAGGCGGCCAAAGTCCGCGCCGAGGCCGAGTCAACCGGCGTTGGGGTGGTCGATTTGATGCTGGCCAACAAGCTCGTCCGGCCGGCCGACGTCACCCAGGCGAAGGCGGCGCACTTCGGGGCGGAAGTGATTAATTTGAACGAGGTGCGAATCGAGGACGACGTCATCGCCACCATTCCCCGCCACATAGCGAAGAAGTACCGCGTGCTGCCGGTATTCAAGCATGACAACAATTTGACCGTGGCCCTGGCGGATCCCTCCGATCTCGACACGATTGACAGTTTGACTCATTTACTGCGCGCGGAAATTGATCTGCGCGTGGCCTCGGAGGCGGACATTGAGACCGCGCTCAACAAGTATTACGGGGCGGACAAGAAAGGCGTCGAGGACAGCCGGTTCAAGGACGTGATCCAGGAGCTTACGGAGGAGCACGTGGAAGCGACTTTGCCGGGCGCCGATGACGGCACCGGGGTGGAGGTGGACGCGCCGCTGATCAAGCTGGTCAATCAGCTCATCGTGGACGCCTTCAAGATGCGCGCGTCGGATATTCATCTGGAGCCGCTTTCGAAAACGTTCCGGTTGCGGTATCGGATCGACGGCATGCTGCACGAGATGAAGGCGCCGCCGAAACGTCTGCAGGCGGCCATCATTGCGCGCCTCAAGATCCAGTCCAACATGTCCATCGCCGAACACCGCATCCCGCAGGACGGGCGCATTCAGTCGCACGTGGGCGGCAAGACAATCGACCTGCGCGTCTCCTGCCTGCCGACGAGCCATGGCGAGAGCATCGTCATGCGTATCCTGGACAAGGAAGGATTGCGGCTGGGTCTGGCGGAACTGGGCTTTTTTACGGACGACCAGCAGACGTTCGAGAAGCTGATCGGGCTGCCGGACGGGATTTTGCTCGTGACCGGTCCGACCGGCTCCGGCAAGACGACGACGCTCTATTCCTGCCTGCATTTCATCAACCGGCCGGATCGCAAGATCATCACGGTCGAGGATCCGGTGGAATATATTCTGGCCGGGATCAACCAGGTGCAGGTGAATGAAACGGTCGGGCTGTCGTTCGGGTCGGCGTTGCGCTCCATCCTGCGCCAGGCGCCGAACGTCATCATGATCGGGGAAATTCGCGACCTGGAAACCGCCACGATCGCCATCAACGCGTCTCTGACCGGGCATCTCGTGTTCTCGACGCTGCACACGAACGACGCGCCCAGCGCCGTGACCCGCTTGATCGACATCGGCGTCAAGCCGTTCCTCGTGGCTTCGTCCACGCGCGCCTTGATGGCGCAACGGCTGGTCCGGAAGGTTTGCCGCAAGTGCACCGCGTCGTACGTGCCGCCGGATGCCGACATCCGCTCGTTGAATCTGGACCTCAACAACATCCAGAACTCCAATTTCCAGCGGGGCAAGGGTTGCTCGGATTGCAGCCAAACCGGCTTCCGCGGGCGCATGGGAATCTTCGAGATTTTTGTGGTCGACGACGAGGCCCGCAAGTTGATTTACGAGAAGGTGCCCTCCTCGGTGTTGCGCGCCCGCGCCCGGGAAATGGGCATGCGGACGTTGCGCGAAGACGGCATTCGCAAGGTTCTGGGCGGGCTGACGACGGCCGACGAAGTGATCCGCGCGACGGTGGGGGATGTGGATTGAGGGCGGGGCGGGCCATTATGGCTTGCACCGCGTGCGAACCCTGATGTTAAACTGTCCAATCATTGAATAGATTTTAGCATGTCTTACTCGATGTCTGATTTGTTGCAGTTGGTGGTGTCGGAAGGCGCTTCCGACCTCCATATCCGGGTCGCCACGCCGCCCACGATCCGCGTGCACGGCATTTTGCACCGCGTGGAAGGGCCTGCGCTTGTGGCGGACGACACGGAGGAGTTGATGCGCAGCATTACCTCCGAGGAGCACATTCAGCATGTGCGGGAGCGGGGCGGCGCGGACTTCGGTTTCGCGTTCGGCGATGCCGCGCGCTTTCGCGTCAGTGTTTTCAAGGAAAAGGGCAACTTCGGCATTGTGCTGCGGCAGATTCCGAGCAAGTTGCTGACCATGGAGCAGATCGGCATACCGCCGTCGGTCAAGGAGCTGCTTTACAAACCCCGCGGCCTGGTTCTGGTGACCGGGCCCACCGGTTCCGGCAAGACCACCACGCTGGCCTCGATGCTCAACGTCATCAACGAGGAGCGCGACGAAGTGCATATCGTCACCATCGAGGATCCGATCGAATATTACCACAAACACAAGAAGGCGCTGGTGACGCAGCGTGAAATCGGCGTGGACGTGCCGAATTTTGCGGAAGCGTTGCGCCGGGTGTTGCGCCAGGACCCGGACGTGGTCCTCGTGGGTGAAATGCGCGATCTGGAAACCATCGACGCGGCGATTACCGCGGCGGAAACCGGGCACTTGGTTTTCGGCACCCTGCACACCACCGGCGCGGCGAAAACAATCGATCGCGTGGTCAACGCCTTTCCCTCCAACCAGCAGGAGCAGATCCGCATCCAGCTTTCCACCGTCATGCAGGCGGTCATCTCCCAATTGCTGATTCCGCGCATTGACAAGCCGGGCCGCGTGGCGGCGTTCGAAATCATGGTCAACACGCCCTCCATCGCCGCCCTGATCCGCGACAATAAAACTTTTCGCGTCCAGTCGGACATCCAAACCGGCGCCAAATACGGAATGGTGACGCTGGACAGTTTCCTGATCGACAAATATCTCTCCGGCATGATCGCGCGCGAGGAAGTCATCACCAAAGCGCAGGACCCGGTGTCCATCCAGGCGAAACTCCAGGAACTGGAGGCGCAGGCCGCGGCGACCCAGACCGAGCCTCCGCCCAAATCTTGAACCGATTTTGATATGCCGGAAGAATTCTCCAATCCACTGCTTTCGTTGATCCGGGAACAAGGCATGATCGACGACCTGCAATTTGAAGAGGTGGCCGCGGAAAATAAACGCAGCGGCACCCAGGTCTTCCAAATCCTGCAGGATTTCGGAATCATGGACCTGGATGCGATCCTGCACGTCATCGCCAATTACATGGGAGCCGAGGTGGTGTCGCTGCGCGACCGCGAGTTTACGCCCGACCTGCTTCAGATGATCCCGGCGAACATCGCCCGGATGTACCGCTGCATCCCCGTCGGTCTCGTGGACTCGAAGTTGCAGGTGGCCTTCGAGGATGTGCTCAACCCGGCGCGCGTGGATGAGCTCGGTTTCACCGTCAAGTCCGAGGTCCAGCCGGTCGTCGCCGATCCGGTGGAAATCGCCAAGCTCATCGAAAAGCATTACGGACAGGAGGACACCAGCGAAAGCGTGTCCGAAATCCTCAAGCAACTGGGCTCCGACACGGACATTGCGCGGGAGGTCGCGGAAGCGGGAGCCACGGACAACGCTGCGGCGATGGCGGGTCTGGCCGACGCCGCGCCGATCGTGCGTTTTGTCAATCTGGTTTTGTACCAGGCGGTGCATGACCGGGCGAGCGACATCCATTTTGAGCCGTTCGAGGACGAATTCCGGATCCGCTACCGCGTGGACGGCGCCTTGTATGAAATGTCGCCTCCGCCCAAACATCTGGCGTTGCCCGTGGTGTCGCGCATCAAAGTCATGGCAGGCCTGAACATTTCCGAACGGCGGCTGCCGCAGGACGGCCGCATCAATTTCCCCATCGGCAACCGCAGCATCGACCTGCGCGTGTCCACCCTGCCGACCCAGTTCGGGGAGTCGGTGGTGCTGCGCGTGCTGGACCGCTCGGCCGTCAACCTGGAGGTTGAGACGCTGGGTTTTCCCAAATACCTGTACGATTACGTCACCGAAGCCATCCTGCGGCCGAACGGGATTTTCGTCGTCACCGGGCCGACCGGCTGCGGCAAGACCACCACCCTTTATTCCTGCTTGCGGCGGGTGAACACGATCGACTCGAAACTGCTCACGGCCGAGGACCCGGTGGAATACGACATCGAGGGCATCATGCAGGTGGCGATCAACGACGCGCTGGGATTGACGTTCAGCAAGGCCTTGCGTTCGTTCCTCCGGCAGGACCCGGACATCATCATGGTGGGTGAAATGCGCGACCTCGAAACCGCGCAAATTTCCATTCAGGCGTCTTTGACCGGCCATCTGGTGTTGAGCACGCTGCACACCAACGACGCCCCCGGCGCCGTCACCCGCATGGTGGACATGGGGATCGAGCCATTCCTGATTTCTTCGACGATGATGGCGGTGTTGGGCCAGCGGCTGGTGCGGACGATTTGCAAGAGCTGCCGGACGCCATTTGAGCCGACGGAAACCCAGTTGGCGCTGCTGAATCTTTCGCCGCACGACCTGGGCGACAAGGTGTTCTATTACGGTCGCGGCTGCTCGAACTGCAACGACACGGGCTACAAGGGCCGGAAGGGTATTTTTGAATTATTGATCGTCAATGATGCCATTCGCGCGCTCATTAACGAGCGTGCGCCGACCATTGTTCTGCGGCAGAAGGCGGTGGAACTGGGCATGGTCACGCTTCGGGAAGACGGCTTGCGCGGCATCTTTGAGGGTGATACAACTATTGAAGAAGTCGTGAAATATACGTGACCCCGAAATCGTTCGGGGCCGAACAGAGGACAGTCTATGCCGAAGTACAATTACGTGGCAATGGATCAGCGGGGCAAGGAAACCAAAGGAACCCTCGAGGTGGCCAGCCAGAACGAGGCCATCGGCCGGGTCAAGGAAATGGGTCTCTTTCCCACCAAGATCGTTGAAGTCGAGAAGGTCAAGGAAAAGTCCGACAAGAAGGCCAAGACCGCAGGCAAAGCCGGCAAGCCGGGCGGCAAGAAAAGGGGCCAGATCAACCTCAACTTCAAAATCCCTGGCCTGAGCGGCCGGGTCAAATCCAAGGTCCTTACCACGTTCACCCGGCAGTTGGCGACGCTTGTGGATGCCGGTTTGCCGCTGTTGCGCGGATTGCGCGTGCTGGAAAAACAGGAGAGAAATGCGACCCTGAAGTCGATCATCGGGGAATTGGCCCTTGCGATCGAGGGTGGCAGCACCTTTTCCGAGGGCCTGGCCCAGCATCCGAAAATTTTCAACCGCCTCTATGTGAACATGGTCAAGGCCGGCGAACTGGGCGGCGTGCTCGAAGTCGTCCTGACGCGCCTGGCTGAGTTCATGGAAAAAGCCCAGAAGATCAAAGGCAAAATCATCGCCGCCATGTTTTATCCCATGGCCGTCCTGATCGTGGCCTCGGCGATCCTGATGGTCCTCATGGTGATCGTCATTCCCAAATTCAAGGAAGTTTTCGCCGGACTGGGCGAAGGCCGTCCCTTGCCGCAATTCACTCAAGTGGTGCTCGGCATCAGCGACGTCATCAAAACTCACTTTATCTATACCGCGATCGGGCTGGGCGTCTTCGTCGCCGCTTTCATCTTTTTCGGACGCACCGTTTTCGGCCGCCGCGTCATTGACAAACTCCAGCTCAAAATGCCCGTCCTCGGCCCGGTCGTCAGCAAGAACGCCATCTCCCGGTTCACCCGCACGCTCGGCACGCTCGTCAGCAGCGGCGTCCCCATCCTCCAGGCCTTGACCATCGTCAAAGAAACCTCGGGCAACGTCATCATCAGCAATGCCGTCGGCGCCGTCCACGACAGTGTCAAGGAGGGCGAAACCATCACCGCACCGCTCGAAGCCTCCGGAGTATTCCCGCCCATGGTCATCAGCATGGTGGACGTGGGCGAACAAACGGGCGCCTTGCCGGAAATGCTTCTCAAGATCGCGGACAACTATGATGACGAGGTGGACAACGCCGTGGCGGCCATGACCTCGCTGCTCGAACCCATCATGATCATCTGCCTGGCTGTGATCGTGGGCAGCATTGTCATCGCCATGTTTCTGCCCCTCATCGACCTGATGAATGGCCTGGGCGGAGATACGGGCGGCAAGGGCGGCGGCGATTAATTGATTTTTGTCCGCCTCGAGCCCGTTGGAATCAGGCCGCGTCGTCAGGCCGCGTCGTCAGGGCGCAGCTCGGGGCCGAATTGCCAGATGATTGTTCGCAGCCATTCGGTGGGGCGAGGCTTCTGACGAGCCGCAGTCTTTTGGGGAATGAACGACTCGCGAGGACGTTCACCCCACCGGATGAGCTCCGATGGCCAAAAACTTCAAAAATTGGGTTGACAAAACACAGTTCATGCGTAAATACATTGTAAAGACATTGCATGGGCGTTTGATTTACAATTGGCTCTGATATGGAGTTTGATTGGAATAGTCCGCCCTTCAGTCTGGACAGTTCTTTGACGCAACGGGAAGTAGAAGAATCGTTTGAAGACCCATTTGCCTTGCGTGTGCTGCCGGATTCGCCGCGGTTCATGGCGCAAACCCGGTTCTTCAATCTGGGGATGTCCGCCAGCGGCGTGGGCGTTTTCAGTGTGTATCGCACCAACGGGAAGCAGATTCGGGTGATACACGCGCGGCCGTTTGAGCCGGAAGAGCGGTTCTTCTATCAGCGCAAAGTGGACCAGACTTTGAGCGCGGGTGAAAAGTGATGGGTCCGGGCGTCAAGCCGAAGCGGGATTGTGTAAAATCGATATGCGTGCCATCGCCAGTTGGGAAGAGGTGCCCCTCTTCGACAGCGAAGAGGCGGAGGCGGATTTTTGGGCCGAGAACAAGCCGGACCTGCGGCTGATGGAAACCTCGCTGGCGGGTCTCGGCGAGGCTGCGGAATCGGTGACCATCACGCTGCGCATCGATCCCCGGATGCTGGCCCGCATCAAGCGGCTGGCCCGGTCCCGGTATCTGAATTATCAAAGCATGATCAAGCAGTGGTTGAGCGAACGGATGGAGCAGGAAGTGCGCGAACGATGAACAACTCAACACCATGAAGCATACCCAACGTTGTTTGAAAAACGCGGAAGCCGGCGTGAGGCGGCTTGGCAGCCAGCTTAAAAACTCTTTTCGTTGTAGGAACCGACGTGAGGGCGTGTTGACCAAGTCATCCAGGCACCAAAAGGTAGGGCGCGTCACTCCGTGCGCGCCGTCACTTCAGCAGGGATACACCGAATTCTGCGACCTGGACTCTGGCTGCGGCGCGCACGGAGTGACGCGCCCTACCTTGAGGTTCAGTGAGAGCCTCGCCCCACTGGACACCCTTTTTGGACCGGCTTCCAAACCTCGCCACCCCGGCTCCCGTGGGAAAAATCTCCAACGGACGGCTTTCACCCTGCTCGAATTGCTCGTGGTCATCGCCGTCATCGCCATCCTGGCGAGCCTCATCATCCCGGTGGCCGGCGCGGTGAAGAAGAAGCGGATGATTTCCGTCGCGCAAGCGGAGCTGAACGAGGTGCAAACGGCCATCGAAGCTTACAAAGCGAAACTGGGCTATTATCCGCCGGACCAGCCGGGCAGCCCCGCCGTCAACCAGCTCTATTTCGAATTGTCCGGGACGGTTCAAACCAACATTCAGAATAGGCGATGGTATGTGACCCTGGACGGCAGCGCTCGGATGCAGCCCAAGACCATTCTGAAAGTATTTGGTGTGCAGGGGTTTTCCAACTCATCGGCGAGCGCCAAGAACACGGATGAAGGGTCGGCGGCGGTCAACTTCCTCAAATCCGGGCTGAAACCCAATCAGATCGGACAGTTGGTGACGCAGGACGGCCAGATCAATGCCATCCTCGTTTGTTCCATTCCCTGGGATAGTCCGTTTCCCTCGACCGCGCCGATCACCGGTGCGCTGGCGCCGGCAACGCCTCCCGTCCTGAACCCCTGGCATTATATTTCCACGAATCCAACGAACAACACGACCTCCTACGACCTGTGGGTGGACCTTTACCTTGGCGGAAGGACCAACCGCATCAGCAACTGGAGCAAAAACCCGCAGGTGTATTAGGCGGATTTCAAAGATTATGAAAAACTCAGACTTCGGTTCTCCACGATCACGCCGGGCGTTCACGCTCATCGAAATGCTGGTGGTCATCGCGATCATCGCCATTCTGGCCGCGCTGCTCCTGCCGGCCATCACCAGGGCCAAAGTCCATGCGAAAGTCGTCCAGGCCCAGATGGAAATCAAGGAGATCGAGCAGGCCATCAATTCCTATTACTCGGCCTACAGCCGCTACCCGGTTTCCAGCGCGGCTATGAATGCGGCAACTGCCGTCCAGGAGGATTTCACCTATGGAACCATCAATGTGCCGAATGCCACGTTCTCGATTCTCAATCCGCCCAATGTCACGACCAACGCAAACAACGCCGAAGTGATGGCCATTCTCATGGACCTGCCCAATTATCCCAACGGCGTGCCGACCGTGAACGCGAACCACGTCAAGAACCCGCAACTGATCAAATTCCTCCCGGCCAAGTTGTCGGGTTACGACCCCACCATTGCGGGCAACCCGCCGCTTCCGGGCGTCGATAACACCGGCGTCTATCGCGATCCCTGGGGCAATCCCTATATCATCTCCATGGATTTGAACTACGACGACAAATGCTGGGACGCGCTTTACAGGTCCAACTCCGTTTCCGGCCTGAATCCCCCCAGCGGCTACAACGGTCTGAACGACAGCACGGACACGACGGCTCCTTATGACCATTTCGCCTACAACGGCGGTGTCATGGTCTGGTCCGCGGGGCCGGACCGGCAGAGCGATGCAGCCACCAAGGCCAATATGCCGCCGAATAAAGACAATGTGTTGAGTTGGAAATAGGGGTTATGACATCTCCCGATCTCAGAACTCATCTTACAAATGGTGTTGGCAGGACGCGTCACTCCGTGCGCGCCGCCTCCGAACACTGAAATTGCCGATGATTGCAAAGCCTGAATCCAACCGCGGCGCGCACGGAGCGACGCGCCCCGCCATTTATGACATGGGTTTGAGAATTCGTCCCGACCATCCCGGAACGGGTGGGGGCAGGCCCCTGTCCCGGCGAAGCAGTCCCGCGTTTACGCTGATCGAGATGATGGTGGTGATTGCCATCATCGGTCTGCTC
>Ga0265338_10008471_pt1 | contig 12482 bp, 9 predicted proteins | sample 42126metaG_FD_193579 | JGI IMG/M metagenome (GOLD analysis project Ga0265338, IMG submission 193579) | Rhizosphere microbial communities from Carex aquatilis grown in University of Washington, Seatle, WA, United States - 4-21-26 metaG | ecosystem: Host-associated > Plants > Roots > Rhizosphere >... | reverse complement strand
TCATGAAGGTCTTCGGCAGGATAAACGGGCATCCGATTTACTACCACTGGCCTGCCACGGACATGGAAGACTTCATCATGGGAGCGCTGGCCCACGACAAGGTGAGAAAGGTCGCGACGCACACTTCCTTCATGAACTGCAATTACGCCTGGAGATGCTCGGACGACGACTTTGTCCCCACTCCTTTTGCCGGGACCACCTGGTACATGCTCGTGGGCGCGGTGCCCGAGGAGTCGGATCCTGCGAAGCTCGACCAGCTGATGCTCTCCTACCGGCAGCCCGCGGCCGTCGTGATGACACGGGATGCAGGGGAGAAGGGGGATCCGAGGAGAGGCCGTGTCATTTTCGAGGGCTTCGACTATTCGATCCGGGCCTACGCTTTCAGGCAGCACTCGGACGAAGACCGCGTGGAGTTTTCCCTGCAGCCTGCAAAGCCAATTGTCAATCCGGCATTCAGGATCCTCAATTGGAGCACAGCGCCGGAGCGGACACGCGTCAAAGTGAACGGGAAGGACCTTGACCCGCGCGGCTATGCCGCACAGACCAGTGGACGCGATCTGGTTGTCTGGGTTGACGACGTGTGGCTCGACCGGACCCAGATCGGCATTTTCGGCTCGTGATGCGGAGAAAGCTGAGAGTCCTGGCACGCGGCGGCGGGAGCAGCAATTGGAGGGTGGACCAATAAAGAGATCTGAGATCAATACGATTATGCGCGATGCCGATTCTTTTGCCCGCGCGAATCGGTTCTTTCTTCCCCCGTTCGCGTACTGGACGCCGGAGGACTGGCAAGACCGAGGTGAAGAAGCCCGTGAAATCTCGGACATGGACATGGGCTGGGACATCACCGACTGGGGGTCGGGAGATTTTCGGCGCAGGGGACTCTTCCTGTTCACGATACGTAATGGCGCGCACAGGAACCTGAAAAACGGGAGCGGCAAGATCTATGCGGAGAAGCTCCTTGTTGTGGATGTGGATCAGGTCACCCCCCTGCATTTCCATTGGACCAAAATGGAAGATATCATCAACCGCGGCGGAGGCAACCTGGCGATTCAGCTCTACGGAAGCCTTCAGAACGGCGGCCTGGCAGACACGCCGGTGACCGTAAGCCTTGACGGGGTCAGCACCCGGGTCGAAGCGGGAGGGGTGCTTGCGCTGCGCCCGGGAGAAAGCATTACGCTGCCCCAGGGACTCTACCACAAGTTCTGGGGCATCGGCTCAAAAGTCCTTGTCGGCGAGGTGTCCGTGTGCAACGACGACAACGTCGACAACCGGTTCTACGAAAAAGTGGGACGTTTTCCTGTTATCGAGGAAAATGAGAAGCCCCTGTACCTGCTTTTCAAGGACTACCCGAAATACTACCGCTTCTCAGGAAAGCCCTGAGGAGGAGCCGGGCGGGCGCGGATTTCGACGAGAATGGAGGGGGGAATGAAAGTCTACGAGACGCAGCTTGCGTTCAGCGGCACGACGGGTCATGCAGTCATCGCGGAATGCGCACACAAGCACCGCCTTGTGCTCTGGTCGAAAGCGCAATACGTTCCCTGTCTCGACCTGGGTGACGGCGTATGGTTCACGCCGGAATGGCTGGAGACTAACAGCCCGGAAGACTTTCACTGCTATGAACCGATCATGGACAAGAAGCTGAAGTACAGCAGGGCATCCATTGTCGAATCGAACAGCGTGCGCGGAAGAGTGCGATGGACCTATGCGTGCAATGACATGCGGTACAGGATCTTCCACGGGGATACCACGGCAGAAGAGATTTATACCCTGTATGACGACGGTGTGGCAGTTCGGAAGCTCACGGCTTTTCCCGGCGAGCAGAACGGCTATGGCGGCAATCCTAATATGTGGCAGGTCCTGGAATGGATAGTCGTCAACGGCATGGGGACAGACCCGGATTCGACGTTTCCCTCAAAGGCCGCCTTCGAGCTCTCCAATGAAAAAGGAGACTCGATCTCCCTGGACTGGCCCATACAATTCGACAATTTCCAGCCTCTCTGCAAGGCATTTCCGCAAATCGCGGACTGGGACATCTACATAGGAAGGGTCAATCTCAAGAATCGTCCAAGCCCATTCGTGATCATCGCAAAGGACCAGAGACTGTTTGCCTATCGCCGCTGCTGCGCCTGCGGCAGAAACCACCCGTACTTCAACCTGTTCAGCGGCGTCGGCAATGTCTACAAGCACTGGCCCGCGACCGATGCCGAGGATTTCATCCTCGGAGCAAGGGGCAGCGATGTGGCCGGGAAACAGGCAACGCACAGCTCTTTCGTCGATTGCAACTATGACTTCCGGCCGTCCTTTCTCGAGGATGATGAAGCCTCAGAAAGAGCGGCTGGCGCATACTACGTCGAAACACCGCCCCGAGGCACGTCATGGCTTTTCCTGGTAGGCGCGACCGAGGGCTCCACCGAGAACCTTGCAGAAATCGCCGATTCCTGGTACCGGCCGGCCAGGGTGCTCACCGGCAACGAGTGCACCCGGTCGATCCCTGGTATGTCCTCCGGGCCGGTGCTCTACGAAGGGTACGCGTACTCCGAGCGCGCATACGTCCTGCGAAGCATGGCACAGGAGCAGGTGGAGTTTGCCCTGATGCCGAGGAACCCGGTCATCAACCCCGTGTTCATCGTCAACGGCTGGAAAGCGGGGGACGCACGAGTGGACTTTTCAGGGACAGCCGGGGCAGCGCAATCCACGTCCTGCGCGATCACCGGGGACGATCTCCTGGTATTGGTCCGCGGCCGCCTCGAAAAAGAAACACACGTGCGCATCCGCCCGGCATGAAGCGCGAGCATCCCCCGGCAGACGGAGAGAGCATGTACCGTTGTCTGAGTCCGGGCGCTATCGGGATCCGCGCCACCTGGGAAGAGTGCCTCCCGTTTGCCAGGGATGGAGGCTTCGAAGGCATTGATGTTCCGGTAACGGCCCAGCTTGACGTCCAGAAGTGCAAAGATCGCCTGGCGGAGTTCGGCCTTCGGCCCGGAGGAATGGCACTGCCTTTCGATTTTCGATCCGAAGAATCCGCATATAGGGACGGGCTCAGCCTGCTGGGCGAGATCGCGGCGCGGGCGAAAAAGATCGGTGAGAACCGTTTCTTCACGTGGATCTTTTCTTTCTCGGACGAGCGGCCCATGAAGGACAACTTCCGTTTTCACGCTGAACGCCTCAGCGAAATCGCCAGGACCCTCGCGGGCCATGGTTGCGTTCTCGGGCTGGAATTTCTCGGCCCCAGGACTTTGCGGCAGGGACATCGTTACGGCTTTATCCGGACCATGGAGCAGATGCTCGACCTGTGTGAGGTGGTCGGCCAGGGCACCGGCCTTCTCCTTGATTCCTGGCATTGGCACACGTCGCTCGGAACAGTCGAGGATATACTCGGCCTTGCCGCGAGTCAGGTCATCTACGTCCATATCAACGACGCGCCGTCGGGAATCCCTGTAGAGATGCAAATGGATACCGTCCGCGCACTTCCTGGAGAAACACGCGTCATCGATATCTTCGGCTTCCTCGCCGCCCTGCGGCGCATCGGCTACGACGGCCCTGTTGTCCCCGAGCCTTTTGTGCCTGACCTGGCAAAACTCGAGTCGAGCGAAGCGATTCGTCGTGTCGGAGAAGCCCTCCAGCGCGTCTGGCACCCCCGGGTACTCTCTATCCTGCCCAGCACCATGAAGGCGGTTGCAACCGGCAAAGGAAAGGCATGGATCGTGGATCTGCCTGTCCCGCGCGCCCAGGGAAGTGAAGTGGTGGTCAAGCTCCATGTAAGCCCCATATGCGGCAGCGTGATGAGCGGCTTTTTTGGCGACGGCGAATGGATCAATCTCGGCCACGAAGGATCCGGCGAGGTTGTCGAGGTGGCACACAGCACCCGGCTCAAGGTCGGAGACCGCGTGGCAGCGGGGGTGCTCAACGGCTGCGGGCACTGCCCCGAGTGTCTTCGTGGCGATGCGATTTTCTGCAGGGAGCGGCCGCGTGTGCACGGCACCTTCGCCCAGTTCACCCGTATGGCCGATGTTGTATGCACGCGCATACCCGATTCTCTCAGCTACGCGCACGCCTCCCTCATGTGCTGCGCGCTGGGGCCTGCATACGAGGCCATGAAGCGCATGCACGTGCGCCCGTATGACACGCTCCTTGTGAGCGGATTGGGGCCTGTCGGCCTGGGAGCCGTCGCCCTTGCATCGACCCATGGTGCCAGGGTCGTCGCACTTGATCCCGTTCTGTATCGCCGGGACCTTGCCAAAAAGCTCGGCGCCGCGGAGACCGTGGATCCAACGGACCCACGCATCAAGGAGATCCTCCTTGACCTGAGCGATGGCAGGGGCATTTCCCGGGCCATCGAAGCTTCGGGCAACGCTGCGGCAGAGCGCCTGCTGATTGACGCGGCTGATATTCGCGGCGAGATCGCATTCATAGGAGAGAACCAGGGCACGATCCCCCTCTCTCCTAGCAAAGACATGATTCGCAAGGGCCTCACGCTGCACGGCTGCTGGCACATGAACGTGCTGGATTCCCCGGACCTTATAACTTTCCTCCAGCGCTGGCCGGCCAAAGCGGACATGCTGATCACGCACTCATATGGCTTCTCCCGTGTGCAGCAGGCATTCGATACATTTGCGTCCCGGCAGTGCGCCAAGGTGAACTTCCTGCCCTGGGAGTGAGGCGGCCGCCACCTTTGCCGGGGTGATGGGGCGAAAGGAGGGCTGTCCGAGCCCTGTTTCGACTCCCTATCCTGATGACGGGTCAGCAGTCTCGATACCTCCAACGATGATCGTCGTAGATCCAGCCAAGGGGCAAACCATCACCTGCGTAGATGCAGATAACTCGACAATCACGCTGCCGACCGTACGGGCAAGTGGTTTGGAAATCGAGGCTGGGAAAGTATTGGTTTCCTCTGAGTAATGTCGTGCTTTACGACGCGGACGGAGACCCGACTACCACTGCGGACCAGATTGTTGCCCAACGGAGAGATTGATTTCAAACCGCGGACAGCCTATACCGTGATATTGCCGCCCGGGAAGGCTCCCGCCGGAACTGGCTTTCCCTCGGCTATCCTCTTGGCGATCTCACAGCCTTCCGTACCGTGCGCAGCCGCCTTGATGCGCGCCGCCTGCTCCGCCTGTAGAATCCGCAGCGCTTCCTCAAGCCCCGATACTCTGCCCATTGAGAATGACCGAGCCACCGGGTCGACGGCCTTAGAGACCACGCGGGACATCTCCAGGGAGGCGGCAATCCTCTCGCAAACCTGGTTGAACGTCATAAGGACAAGTGTAACAACAATACTGCCCAAAAACATTTTACGCGGAAGGGGCGTGTGCGCGGTGACAGAGCGAAAACTGCTCGGCGTACCCTATATAGTCGTACCGTGACTCCCCCCAGGAGAAGTCGCCCTCTGCGCGAGGATTCGTTGTAGGGGGTTCTACGACGCAACGGGCAGGGGACACCAGTGACAAAAGCGTGGATTGATGCTATTGAATAGGCGACCTTCCAGGGCGCCTGGGAGGTTCACTGACTTCCAGCGCCGCTGAGTTTCACACAATCGGGCCCACTGTTCGGACCCTCAGGCAGTTCATCAACGCCTAAGCGAGCCTCATGGGGGTCATCCGCAATCTGACGTTGCCCAATCCGGACGAAAGGTGATAGGAACGGAGGAAATCATGACAAGTGAACCGAGGACGGAAACCATTGCGTCGCAGCCCTCCTGGGTGATCGAAAACGACGAAGTACGGGTTGCTCTCACTTTGAATGGCGGCCACATGGCCCCAGTCACTTTTTTTCTAAACAGCGGGACCCCTGTTGAGCCCTACCACATCAGCCCATGGCATGGAGAAGGGCTTTCGATCCAGGATCCGGTCCTCAGAACCCTGAGAGGAGATTTTTTCTGTATGCCCTTTGGCAGAGGGAGCGTCGACAAAGGCGGGATGCATTCGACCCATGGCGAGCCGGCAACCTCAACCTGGGGAGAGGGCAGTGTCGAACAGTCGGGGGGCCTTACGCAGATAACAGCCCTGATGTCTTCCTCAACTCTCAAAGGACGGATCAGCAAGAGCATCTCCTTTGTCTCAGGCCAGAACGCGGTCTACATCCGTCACGTGCTCGATGGATATGATCTTCGCGCTCCTCTCGGACACCATGCCACTCTGGCAGGCAGCGAGCAGCCTGACTCCCTTCTCATTGCCACCAGCCCGGTGCAATTCGGACGAGTGAGCCCGCGGCCCCAGGGCACGTTCGAGAGTGGCGGTGAATATAGCGCGCTGCTTGCGGGAGCGACCTTCCGGAGCATCAGCAAGGTCCCGACGGTCTGGAAAGAGATGCCATTCGATTCATGCGCAGCGTTCCCGCGCCGCCGGGGCTTCTGCGACATCGTCCAGGTATACAACAAGGTCACGCGCGGCCCCGCATGGGTCTCCGCCGTCAACCCATCGCAGGGATGGCTCTGGTTCTCGCTCAAGGACCCGGCGGTTCTTCCGTCTACTGTGTTCTGGATGGAGAATCACGGACGACACGGCGATCCCTGGAAGGGCCGCAACTGCTGCCTGGGAATCGAGGATGTGTGCGGTTATTTCGCAATGGGGCTGCCGTCCTCGGCAAAGAGGAATGATCTCAACCAAGCCGGGATCCCGACGGCCACCAAATTGTCTCCAGGTCAACCTACTGCTGTCAACTACATTCAGGGAGTGACGCGCATACCCAGAGGATTCGGGCGCGTACGAACGGCCCGTTTCGAGAAAGGGAAGGTCTCCTTCATCAGTGAAACAGGGAAGACAGCCAGCGCAGCGGTTGACCACAGCTTCCTCTTCTCCGGTGCTATCGGCCGGCAGTGACTTTGTGCGGAGGTGGCCGGATTCGAATGCGACATAGCCGCATCGCTTCACACCATTTCGCGGGCATGTACTGACAAAAGAACATGCCCGTGCGTGCACGCAGCTGTGATGTTCATCCAACTACCGCTGGTCGGGCGTCGGGCACAAAGCATTCTATCTGTCTAATTGATTACAGGGAAAGTAAATATTTGGTCTGGAACAAGGGACATATATCCCCGCACTCACAAAAGACCGGGAATTGAACTTCGACTTTTTTGCTTGCTGTATCCATCGATGTATGCTATAAAGTACGTGACCGGCTTCGTGCCGGCTTGGAGGTGAAGAATGAAGAGCAGAAGGTCCTTGTTCTTGATTGCAGTGCTTTGCTTTGTGGCAACGATAAGCATGGCGCAGAACGTGACGCTGAATTGGATCAGTTGGTGGGGAGAGGATACGCTCAAGCCGATCGCTCAAGGATTTGAAAAAACGCATCCAAATATCAAGATCAACATCAGATCGTATCCGTTTGATGCATACTTCAACAAAGTGCAGGCGGATATGGCGGCCAAGGCGTCGTCTACCGACATTCTGGCAGTGGATGCGCCATCGGTTGCAGAGTATACAGTTCGTCACTATGTTCTCCCGCTGAACAAGTACTTCACCAAGAACGAGTTGACGTCTTCGATTGCTTCAGCTGTTCTGGATGCCAGCTATTACAACGGGACGCTCTCGGCATTACCTACGTTCAGCTCAAACCATGTTCTCTACTACAACCCGGTGATCTTCAAGGCAGCCAATGTTACACCCCCCGGCCCTGACAAGCCTTGGACCTGGGAACAAGTCGCTGAGGCAGCAAGGAAATTGACAAAGACGGAGAATGGGACAACGACGATATGGGGTCTGCTTTATGAACAAGTGAATCAACCCTACGAAATCCTCCCATTGCCCGAGTCATTGGGTGCGGATCCTTTGGATTTCACTTCCAAGGGGTGGCTCAAAGCCATGCAGTTCTACTACGACTGCTACAAAACCTGGAAAATTTCCGCTAATGTCGCAAACTCCAACATCACTGATCAGCTCTTTGTCAGTGGCCACGCGGCAATGATGGTGGGCGGCGAGTGGAACGCGGTCGGTTGGGCGAAGGACAATGTCAATTTCAACTATGCGCCTTATCCAAACTTCGAGGGTGGGAAGAGTGTAGTAGCAACTGATGCCCAACATCTGGGTGTAGCTGCTTACAGCAAGCATGTCACCGAAGCCGTGGAATTCATCAAATACGCGACTCTTGGAGAGGGTCCGATGGTTGAGTTCGAGGCTGGCGCAAGCGTCCTCTTTCCGGCAAACATTCCGCTTCTGAACAAAATCGAGAAAGACCCGAAGTATGAGAAATTTCCGTGGAGCATCTACCGTCTGGCAAACAGGCAGGTCCCCTACACGGTGCCGCGACCTGTGACCCCATTCTGGGATGCGTATCAGACGCTTGCCTACCAGATGTTCAACAATATCAGTACCGGAACTAGCCCGGACACAGCTCTTCAGGCCGCCCAGAAACAGTGGGAGCGGGTCAAGAAGTCAACGTACTGATGCAAGTTGGGGTGGTCGGTCTTCGGCAAACGGGATCGACCATCCTGAGTGTTCAAAGGCAGACTGGAAAAGCTCAGATCTTCACTGCGCTTCCAGCCACGGCCCAAGGATTGGGCGCCCGGCGTCGATTAGCTGGCGCAGGTTTGTGGAGATCGCACCGACCATTCCCTCGCTATGCATCTGCTGACGCAAGGCCGCGAGCGCGCTAAACTAGTAAACGAGGTCATACTAACTATGAGGTTTGCAGTTGCGGGTGGAACGCTTGGTCGAAAAGATCGTTTCATTCCGTATGTATTTCTCTTACCCGCTGTTGTTGGCCTGCTCATGTTTGAAGTGTTGCCTTTTTTCATGGCAATTTCGGAAAGCACCACCCCGGCGAGCCTGCTGACGGGTGTCAGACATTTTGCCGGCCTTGCCGTCTATCGCGTCCTTCTTACTGATCCAGACTTTATTCATTCGATACTGGTCACATTGCTGTGGGCGGTGATCGTTAATCCCATCCAGGTCACGATTTCCCTGGTTTTAGCGCTCGCGGTATTCAAAAAAGGGATTGGGAATTCCGTTTTCCGGATACTGTATTTCCTACCGGTCGGGAGCTCGCTCGCCGTGACGTCAATTATCTGGGGCGTGATACTAGACCCAAATGGCGGTCTTGCGAACGGCCTGCTAGGGGCTTTTGGTATTCATTCCCAGCCTTTTTTGACATCGCCGCATCAGGCATTATGGTCCATCGTCCTTCTCGCTAGCTGGACGGGCTGTGGCTACTGGATGGTGTTCTTTCTTGCCGGACTGAATGACATAGATCCCGCTCTTTATGAAGCGGCAAGCATAGATGGCGCGGGCACCACCGGAAAGATCTTTTACGTCACCATTCCAATGCTCATGCGGATGATTGCCTTTGTCTTCGTTTCGGACACCGTAAGCAACTTCTTGATGTTTGCGCCGCTGGAAATCTTAACAAAAGGAGGGCCGAACGGCTCGACGGATTTCCTAGTGTATTATGCATATTCGCATGCTTTCTCGATGAACCAAATGGCCATTGGGCAGGCAGCGTCGGTAATCTTGTTGATTATCGTCATGGGGTTTGTGGCAGTTGAGCTGCGCCTCATGCGTGCAGAAACCGGTGACTGATAAGCCTTCAAGGAGCGGCGCGTAAATGCAAGCGAAACAACCCGAGACAAGAAATGGCCTCCTTGGATTGGCTCCCCAAATAGGCAGGTCAACGGCTGGAGTAGTGCGAGTACTGCTCGTAATCATATACGCGCTATTCTCGATCACTCCTCTCCTGTGGATGCTGGTCGGGTCGTTCAGCACTGATGCGAGCATTTTCGCCAACTCGACGCCGTTTTCTTTGAAGGCATTCGTCCCATATCCGTTCACATTAGAAGGTTATCGTTTACTTGTTGCCAGTGGGTTTTTTCGCGCGCTTCAGAACACGGTGATTGTGACCCTGGGGGCTCTCGGACTGGGATTACTTGTCAACTCATTAGCTGGTTTCACTTTTGCACTGTTCGAATTTCCGGGTAAGGGGCTCCTGTTCGCGCTCGTAATGGTGACGATGGCCCTGCCGCCCGATGTGCTTGCGATTCCTCTCTACACGCTCATTTATGGCATTGGGTGGGTTGGTCAACTCCAAGCCTTGATACTGCCAGCGGTGGCCAGCGGGTTTACGATATTTCTGCTGCGGCAAGCTGTCCTCGGAATTCCCCGTTCGCTTATTGATGCATCGCGCATAGACGGTTTGGGATGGTTTCAAATCTACTGGCGGATTGTACTTCCGCTCATTGGTGGAAGTCTTATTGGGGGCGGCCTGATCCTGACGATCAGCATTTGGCAGTCTTTCTTATGGCCTTTGTTAGTTGGAACAACATCAGCCGCGGAACTAATCCAGGTTTCACTTGCTTATTTTCAACAGGAGCATACCACGCTCTGGAACGCGATATTCGCAGGAAGCGTCGTCGCCGTAGCTGTGCCGACTGTATTGTTGGGGGTTATGCAACGCCACTTTCGCCCTAGCCTCCTGACTTCTGGTAATAAGTAAGGCCTGTTCAAGTGCTCGGCCCCAAGCATCTGGCAAGAGATTTTACTGAGGAGGCTGCGTTGAAGTCGCTCACTTCGCAGATTGGATATTCGGAAAAGGCCTACACGCATCTACGGGAGAGTATTTTGCGCGGCGAACTACGCCCCGGTCATCCTATTTCTGAGCTGGAATTCTCGGCGTCCCTCAAAATGAGCAGGACTCCGGTCAGAGAAGCTATTCATCGGCTTATCGCTGAGGGCGTTCTGGTTCGGCTGCGGGGACGTGGGACATTTGTTCGAAGTATATCGAGGGACGAGGTTTGCTCGGTATACGAATACGCCGAAGGACTCGAAGGCATGGTTGCATTCCTCGTGGCTCAGAAGTATGACTCCAAGTTTGAAAGGAGAATATTGGAACCGGTAGAGGCAATGGAGGCCCAAATCGAGAAATCAAATGGCTTGGGCGAGAACGAAATTGCCTGGGCTGCCGCCGATTGGCGTTTTCACGACTCGCTCTATGAGATCTGCTCAAATCGCATCATTGTGGAAGGCCTCAAGAGAGTATATGCCCAGATTCAGCTCGTTCGTCTGGGCGTATCGGGAGTTTTGCTGAATAGGCGGAAATCAACTCAGGATCATCGAGATACGGCAACCGCAATCATTGCCGGGGACGCCTTTGGTGCACGGGCTACGGTGCAACGGCATTGGGAAAGGATTCGGACGGACCTCATGAAAGGCATGGTGTAGCCGCGAGCTGGTTACTCCTGTCGTTCGTGGCACGGGTCTCCCGCGTGAAGCGCCGCACCTGCCACGCTTGGTCGGTCATGAAATAACTCTCGGCAAATAGTGAGGAGGAGCGGTTTGAAAACCAGTGTAGATATCAGCGGAGTGGATTTCAGGATTAACGGAAAACTCACCTACAGTGAAGTGCCCGAGTCCCACCCGAACGCACAAGGACTTCTAATGAATGCAAGATTCATTCAAGGCGTCTTTGATGACAAGGAGGATCCTGACAGGTTCGCCCGTTTCGGATGGACATCATGGGACGCGGATAGACACACGGATGAACTCATACGATCGCTCCCGACCTGGTATAGCTACGGATTGAGATGCGTCACGGTAGGGTTCCAAGGTGGAATGCCGGTATTCACTGTTGAGAACTCCTCGATCAACAACAATCCTTTCAGTGATGATGGCAAAGTGATAGACAAGGCCTACCTTGAACGGATGGACAGGTTGATTCGAGCAGCAGACGCCCTTGGCATGGTTGTCATTGTCAGCATTCTGTACCAGGGACAAGCACCCCGCATGCGCAGCGGTGCAGTTATACGAAACGCGGTTCGTGCGACATGCGGCTGGCTGCGCGACAACCGGTTTACCAATGTAATCATCGAGGTCGCGAATGAGTACAACATTGGTGCATTTAAGAATCATCGCTTAGTATCTGACCCAGAGGGAATATCAACGCTGATAGAGATCGCGAGGGAAGAATCCGGTGGTATGCCCGTTGGCTCCAGTGGGGGCGGCGCAGAATGCTCGCGAGAGGTCGCCGAGGCTAGTGATGTAATCCTGATTCATGGAAACATGACCCGCCGCCAAGACTACTACAGATTGATCAACGTGGTTAAATCCTGGGGACTATTTCGCCCAATTGTCTGCAACGAAGATTCGCCCTGCTTTACCCAACTCGATGTCGCATATCATACACACACTTCATGGGGGTACTACAACAATCTCACGAAACAAGAACCACCGGCAGCCTGGGGAATTGCGAACGCGGAGGATCTCTTCTTTGCACGACGAATGGCTCGCGGAATTGGCATTTCTGTCGAGTCCTTCGACGAAGATGAACAATACGTTCTTGATGGATTGAAGGGACGATGGGAGTGGAAAGGTCAGCGCTGGGTGAGATTGACAGCGGAATTCCCCGAAAAAGTAGATCAGGTTGAGTTCTTCCTCAATGGCGACCCCATAGACGTCGCTTACGAAGAGCCGTTCTATGTAAATTACGAACAAACTTGGATTCAGAAGGGTATGCCGACACGACCAGGAGATAAGTGGCGAGCCGAAATTCACCTT
>Ga0265338_10008470_pt1 | contig 12483 bp, 11 predicted proteins | sample 42126metaG_FD_193579 | JGI IMG/M metagenome (GOLD analysis project Ga0265338, IMG submission 193579) | Rhizosphere microbial communities from Carex aquatilis grown in University of Washington, Seatle, WA, United States - 4-21-26 metaG | ecosystem: Host-associated > Plants > Roots > Rhizosphere... | reverse complement strand
AAAACCGCTTCGCACTTTTCCAATTGCGCTCTAGAAGGCAACAATCAGACAAGGCGCACTCTCGCGGGTGCGCCTTTTTTGTTGCATTTTTTGCGCAGCAATGATTTATGTTGTGCGATAAACGCAACAAGAGGATTTGTTGTCGAAATATTACATTCTCATGGGCGATGTGATTGGTAGCCGTCGCCATAATGCCCGCGCCTTGGCCAAGCAGCTTGGCGCGCTTATCGCACGCTGCAATCACGCGCTCGGCCCAAAAACGCTGTCCCCCTATACGGTCACGTTGGGCGATGAATTCCAAGGCGTGTCGACCAGCTTGTTCGGCGTGGTCGAAACGATCGTGTGGTTGGAGGAGGCAATTTTACGATCAGGCTACGAATTCAAGCTCCATTATGTCGCCCATTGGGGGGAGATCGATACGCCGATCAATCCGCTGATCGCGCACGGCATGATGGGCCCAGGTCTGACGCGTGCCCGGGCGGTGCTCACCGAAAAACACAAGGAGCGTCCACGCATCGCCTTTGATTTTGCACCCTCTCCGGCCACGGCGATTTTGAACGATGTCGCTTTTGCCCTGGCTGGCAATATCGACATTTGGAAGCGCAAAGATTTCGAGCTGGTGGTGTCCATGATCGATACGCCGGACAACGCCGAAGTAGCGCAGCAACATGATCGCGACAGGACAACGGTTTGGCGGCGCAGAAAGCATCTTCGCGTGGCAGATTACATCCATCTAAAGAGCGCTTTGCTGGCGCTGGGGACGGAGTTTGCGTTTCACACCGAGTGACCAGCGATGGTTGCAATCACGCCGGATTGCAGTCAACTTTGAGAGCCCAGGGGGCGTCGATGGGCTATCTCTACTTCCTTTGTGTGATCTACTTGGGCGAATTGCTCTTTCATCTCGTATTCCACCAAATCCGCAAATACGTCCTGCGCGATACGAAATGGGTGGAAAACGCCAAGAAATTGAACAACCGAGAAATTGTCAAAGGTGTGCTCGAGCGCACCCTCTTGGCTTTCGGCATAGCTCACGGGATCGTCACTGTAATTGTTGCCTTTGCGGCTTTTAAAGTCGCGACCAAATTGGGTTTCAACGTTACCGAGCACAACAAAACCGAGGTTGAAAACCACAACGATTATTTCCTTCTCGGGAATATGCTTTCGCTTCTATTCGCGCTCGCCTATGCGCTGATTGCCGTCGGCGCGGGTTTCATCACATTTCGGATGTAAGATGTCTCATCCGAAATGGAAGCCGTTAGCGACGCGCGGCAATGTCCGCTTTGCACAAAGCGGACATTGATTAGGCGTTCGCCATTTTTGTGCCGCCTCCACGTCGCCATTGCGAATACGCCGCGCATCGTTCGTCGCACTCCTTGAATGTTCTCCTTTTGTTCTTATATCCTTCGTGTGATTTTTGAAGGGATACGAATGGGAACCAGCGGCGAAGGCAGAGCCGGATCCGTAATCGACGCGACACATACAGAACCGGGATGCGTGCCCGCGCACGCCCAGGATGCCGGCTCATACCGCTACTGCCGCCTTGAACGAGGTCACCGCACCCGAGGCCAGAGCAGAAGGTTCAGGCGGGCCGAATTCCAACAGGTTCGAGGAAAAGCCAAGGTGCTTGTTGGACCCGCGTCTGACCGCGCAATCCGCCTGCCAGCCGTAGCTTTTTTGCCCCAGCGGACTATGCCGGTCAAAGACCCAAGCGCAGCCCGCTTTTGGCATAGGGAGGGAATACTCTTCACCTTATCCGAAATGGACGCCGCAGCCGACCGCGCCCCAGAGCACGACATTGGCCGCCAAGAGGATCAGCCCGGCGTGGCTTTCACTCCAAGCGACGATGCTGCCCTTGGGGGCGTGATCGAGCGCAAGCCACTCATCGCTCCCCTCCGTCTGGGCTGGGAGGATTTGCTCCGAGCTGTTGCCGTGGATGGTCATCTCATCCGATCCTGCTGCCGCAAGGACACTCTAGAACCGCTCTATTAGCGGCCCGTTAAGCTGCCACCGCCAATTCGAACGGCTTCTCGCAAAATTTGCGCCGCGCCCGTAACATCCTGGCCTGTAACATGCGGCTGTTATCCGTGATGTGACGGTCCTTGCCTGCTCTGTATGATCGATCTTTAGACCGGGATGATTGCTGCCATGGCGTTCCGCCGAACCATCGCCAAAGAGGTCGCTTGCGAGGGCATTGCTCTGCACGCCGGAACGCAGGTGCGCATGCTGCTTGCTCCCGCGCCGCCAGGGTCAGGCGTCGTCTTCATCCGCCAAGACCTTGATGGCGCTGGTGTGCCCGCCCGTTACGACCACGTCAGCGAGACCATGCTCGGCACCACGCTGGAGTTTGGCCGGGCCAGTGTTTCGGTGGTGGAGCATTTGATGGCGGCCGTGGCCGGGGCAGGGATCGACGATCTCGTCATCGCCATCGATGGCCCTGAGCCGCCGGTGCTGGATGGTGACGCGCTATCGTTCATGGAGCTCTTGGACGTTGCCGGGGTCAAAGCCAGCGCCGAGCCGCGCCGCGCCATCAAAGTGCTGCGCCGCGTGGATGTGACGCACAAGGATGCCAGCGCCGCCCTGGTGCCATCAGCCGCCCTGCAATTTGCCTTCGAGATCGATTTTGCTTCTGCCGCCATCGGCCAGCAGAAATTTGCCTTCACCTTTTCGCCGGAGGCCTTCCGGCGGGAGATCGCCCCGGCCCGCACCTTTGGCGATATTGCGCAGCTCGAAGCCCTCAAAAAGATGGATCGCGGCCATGGCGCCTCGTTCCAAAACACCCTGGCGATTGACGGTGACCGGGTGATCAATGCCGATCTGATGCGCTTTCCCAACGAATTCGTACGCCACAAAATCCTGGACGCGGTGGGGGATTTGGCCTTGGCCGGGGCCCCGCTGATCGCCCGCTTTGAAGGGGTGCGCTCAGGCCACGCCCTGAATAACGCGCTTTTGCGGGCACTTTTCGCCGATCCAGCCAATTTCCAGTGGGTTACAGCCCTGTCATGACGGGGTCGTAACCGCTAACCGGTTAATACAAAGCCTTTTTTGCCCTCTGGACCTTTCTTCGCTGCAAATGCGATAAGGCCATTCCTGCCTGTTACGTCGGGCGCTGAATCGGAAATGCGGTCCATGCTTCATCTGCCGCGCGGCCTTGCCGCTGTGCTCGTTGTAAGTTGCGCCTTTGCTCTGTCGGGCTGCGCCTGGTTTGACAGACAGACCGGCAAAACCGAGGAAAAGGACGCCACCTACCAGGAACGTCCGATCGATCAGATTTATGCTGATGCCTGGAAGAAGCTGAACAACAACGACTGGGCCGAGGCCGCCAAGCAGTTCGCCGAAGTCGAGCGCCAGCATCCTTATTCGGTCTGGGCCCGCCGGGCCTCGCTAATGAGCGCTTATTGCTACTACCAAGCCAACAAATACACCGATGCCGTCGCCGCGGCTGACAATTACATCTCGCTGCATCCCGGCTCGAAAGAAGTGCCCTATGCCTTCTACTTGAAGGCCGTATCGCTTTACGAACAGATCGTGGATGTGGAGCGTGACCAGTCCAACACCGAGGCCGCCCTGGTGGCGCTGCAAGACGTGGTGCAGCGCTTCCCCGAAAGCGAATATGCCCGTGACGCCACCCTCAAGATCGATTTGACGCTGGATCACCTTGCTGGCAAGCAGATGACGGTGGGGCGCTACTACCTCTACAAGGGCGATTATATCGGCGCCATCAACCGCTTCCGCGTGGTGGTGGAGCAGTTTCAGAAGACCACCCAGATCGCCGAAGCCCTGGAACGCCTGACGGAGTGCTATTACGCCCTCGGCATCACCAAGGAAGCCCAAACAGCCGCCGCTGTGCTCGGCCACAACTATCCCGGCAGCCCCTGGTATGAAGACGCCTACAATGTCCTCAAAAAGAAGGATTTGGCGCCAGAGGAAGACAAAGGTAGCTGGATTTCGCGGGCTTTCGACAAAGTCCTGTGACGGCGGCGCTTTTTCGTCTCTCCTGGTCTTGATCCGGCGAGGCGCTTGGTCACTATTCGTTCTCGCGGATTCGATGGTAATGAGGCGATGCTCGCAGCGCTAAGCGTACGCGATATCGTTCTGATCGAGGCGGCGAGTTTGGAATTCGCCCCCGGCCTCAACGTGCTCACGGGTGAAACCGGCGCCGGCAAATCGATCCTGCTCGATGCCCTCGGCATGGCGACCGGCGGGCGTGGCCGGGCAGCGGTGCGCCCCGGGGCCGCCCAAGGCTCGGCAACGGCGCTTTTCGATCCCCCCGCCAAACATCCGGCCCGCACGCTTCTGGCCGAACACTCGATCCCGGGTGAGGGCGAGATTGTCCTGCGCCGCACCCTGTCGGCGGATGGGCGCACCCGTGGCTTCGTCAATGACGAGCCGGTCGGTGTTGGCCTATTGAAAGACCTTGGTGCGGCGCTGCTCGAAGTGCATGGCCAGACCGATGACCGCGGCCTCTTTGATCCCTCGACCCATCGCAGCTTGCTCGACGCCTTTGGCGGTCATGAAATGCTGGCAGACGAGGTGGCACGGCTCTTTGCCGCTTATGACGCCGCCCGCATCGCTGCTTCAGATCTCAAACAAGCCCAAGCCACCGCGCTGGCCGATGCCGATTACGTCAAGCAGGCGGTGGACGAGTTGTCGGCGCTGGGCGCGGAGGTGGGCGAAGAAGAAACCCTCGCTGCCGAACGCGCGCTTCTGATGAACGCCACGCGTATTGCTGAAGACATCTCCGCCGCTGCCGAGCTGCTTTCCGGCGAGCGCGGTGCCGAGGCCAATTTGGCCGGAGCCCTGAAACGCCTGTCGCGCATGGGCGACGAGGCGCGCAAAGCCGCCGCGCCCGCCGAAGCCGTGCTCGAACAAGCCTATGCTTTGGCCGAAGAGGGCAGCCGCGAACTCAATGCGCTGCTCTCGCGCTTAGACATTGATGGCAGCGCCCTGGAACGCAAGGAAGACCGGCTTTACGCGCTGCGCGCTGCGGCACGCAAATTTGCCGTCAAGCCCGATGGCCTGCCCGCCGTGCTGGCAAAATTCCGCCTGCAGCTTGATGCCCTCGATCTTGATGGCGGTAAGCTGAAAGAGGCGGAAGCCGCCGCCAAAGCTGCGCTCGCTGCCTTTACCGCCGCTGCCGCCAAACTCAGCGCCGCGCGCACCGCTGCCGCGCGCGATTTGGAAAAGGCTGTCGCCACCGAACTGACGCCGCTCAAGCTTGGCCACGCCCGTTTCCGTGTCAGCTTTGTGCCCTCGGAGCCGTCGTCGCTGGGGCTGGAGCGCGTCGCTTTCGAGATTGCCACGCTCGAAGGCGCTGTTTTTGGTGCGCTGGCCAAGATCGCCTCGGGCGGCGAGCTCGCGCGTTTTTCTCTCGCCATCAAAGTCGTGCTCGCCCAAGCCGCGCCGCCTGCGGCCCTCGTCTTCGACGAAGTGGATCGCGGTGTCGGCGGCGCCGTGGCCGATGCGGTCGGCCTGCGTTTGCAGAAGCTCTCGCAATCGACGCAAGTTTTGCTTGTCACCCATTCGCCGCAGGTGGCCGCCCGCGCCGACCGCCATTTCCGCATCATCCGCAAAGGCGACAAGACCGTCGTGGTGCAGCTCGATGATGAACAGCGGCTGGAAGAAGTGGCCCGTATGCTTTCCGGCGCCATCGTCACCGAAGAAGCCCGCGCCGCCGCCAGAGTCCTAATCAAAGAAGGGCGCCTGATTGCCGAAGCCCAAGCCTTGCCCAAGAAGTCGCGGAAGAAAGCATGACCATTCTTTTCTGCCCCCGCTTGGCGGGGGAAGTATCCGCGCAGCGGACGAAGGGGGCGTCAAAGGGGTTGAGCAGGATTATTTGAGTATGAACTCTCGCAAAAAGAAACTGAGAACAGAAAGCGAAACTCTCGGTGCGATAACCCAGGGCGCCGACGAGCTTGGAAAAATGTCTCGTACTCGGCTCACCGATGAGCGCCGTATATTGGCTCGAGAGCTTCGTAAGTTGTCACCAAAAGCGGATGCGGATTTATACAGTGTCACGCAGCGGCGACTAATTGCAATCGAACAGGAGTTGCGTCTACGCAAAGAACCAGCAAAGCGCCCATCTGCACTTCGTAAACTCCGAAACAGCCCGGTAGAGACGCTCGATGATGAACAGTTAAATAAGGAAATTGAACTGCTAACGGAGGAAATACAATTCCACGACCAAAGGTATTATAGCCAAGATGATCCGCTGATCCCGGATTCAGAATATGATCGACTGAAGCGGCGCCTTAAGGACGTTGAGGAAAGAAAGAAAGGAGATCTGTTTGCTCCCACGCGGACTGTCGGAGCAAAACCTGCAAGTGGGTTTCGGAAGGTTATGCACACTTACTCAATGCCCTCTATGAATGATGCGTTTTCAGACGAAGAGATCACCGATTTTATTACTCGTGTATGTCGCTTCTTGGGGCGCGATCATAGCGAAACGTTTGAGTTTACGGCGGAGCCGAAGATTGACGGCCTTTCGGCCTCTCTTCGCTATGAGTACGGAAAGTTGGTTGCGGCCGCGACGCGCGGAGATGGTTATGAAGGTGAGGATGTAATGCAGAACGCCCTCACCATTCCAGACATCCCAAAAGTACTAATAGGGAACCCTCCGGAAATTATTGAAGTTCGCGGAGAAGTTTACATGACGCGAACCGGTTTTCGAGAGCTGAATAGGCTTCGGGAAGAGGCGGACGAAAAGATATTCGCGAACCCACGCAATTCAGCGGCAGGATCGTTACGCCAGCTTGATCCCGTTGTCACGGCTACGCGCCCATTACATTTTTTTGCTTATGCATGGGGTGAGCTGAGCAAGCTGCCTTCTGATACGCAATGGGGCATGTTGGATGCATTCAAGAGCTATGGTTTTCAAGTAAACCCTCTTGCGAGGCTTTGTAGGGGCGAGAGTGCGCTTCTTACTTTCTATCGTGAACTTCTGGAGCGACGCGACAGCCTTGACTACGAGATAGATGGTATTGTCTACAAAATTAATGACCTGGGACTCCAAGAGCGACTCGGATATGCGACCCGTCGCCCCCGCTGGGCCATCGCCCACAAATTTCCCGCCGAGCAGGCCGAGACGGTAGTCGAAGCTATCGAGATTCAGGTCGGCCGCACCGGCAAGCTGACGCCGGTGGCAAAGTTGAAGCCCGTCACCGTCGGTGGCGTCGTCGTTTCTAATGCCACGCTGCACAACCCCGATGAAATCGCCCGCAAGGACGTGCGCAAAGGTGACACGGTGGTGGTGCAGCGTGCAGGTGACGTGATCCCGCAGATCGTGCGGGTGGTACTCGAAAAGAGACCGCAGGATACAAGGCCTTATCATTTCCCCACAACATGTCCTGTTTGCGGCAGCCATGCCGTCCGCGAAGTGGACGAGAAGACCGGCAAGCAGGATGTCGATGTGCGTTGCACCGGCGGCCTCATCTGCCCCGCCCAAGCCGTCGAACGCCTGCGCCATTTCGTGTCGCGCAATGCGTTCGATATCGAAGGCATGGGGGAGAAGAACATTCAGGCTTTCTACGATGATGGTCTGATCAAAGAGCCAGCCGATATTTTCCGTCTCGGCAAAGACCATGCGGAGGCCATTCGAACGCGCGAAGGCTGGGGCGAGCAGAGCGCTACCAAGCTGTTCGACGCCATCGACCGCCGCCGTGAGATCGGCCTCGACCGTTTTATCAATGCGCTGGGTATCCGCCATGTCGGCGAAACCACCGCCAAACTGCTCGCCCGTCACTTCCACAGCCTTCAAGCCTTCATCGCTGGGATGCAAGCCGAAACCGCCATGGCCGATCTGGTCGCGGTGGAAGGCATCGGCGAGACGGTGGCCGAAGCCATCCAGGATTTCTTCGCTGAACCGCACAACATTGCTGCGCTGGAACGCTTGCGCGCCGAGGTGAATGTGCAAGATGTCGCTGCGCCTGTGGCGTCCGGTTCCCCCGTTGCGGGCAAGACCGTTGTCTTTACCGGCACGCTGGAAAAGATGACTCGCCATGAAGCCAAGGCACGCGCCGAAGCGCTGGGCGCCAAAGTCGCCAGCTCTGTTTCCAAGAAGACCGACATTTTGATCGCGGGGCCAGGTGCGGGCTCCAAGCTCGCCGAAGCGCAAAAGCACGGTGTCGCAGTGATGGACGAAGATACCTGGCTAAAGCTGATTGGCGCTTAGCCATGAAGATCATCGCCATCGATTTCGAGACCGCCAATGAGCAGCGTGCCAGCGCTTGCTCTGTGGGTCTTGCTTGGATCGAGGATGGTGCCGTCACGCGGGTGGAAGAACGTCTGATCCGCCCCAAACAGATGCGCTTTTCCGGCTTCAACATCGGCATTCATGGCATCCATCCTGAAGATGTCGAAGATGCGCCAGAATTTCCCGAAGTGATGGACGAATTCCGCGATGATTTCGCAGGTGCGGTGATGCTGGCCCACAATGCTTCGTTCGATATGAGCGTATGGCGCGCCAGTCTTGATCTTTACTGCCAGCCTTATCCTGTCTTCGATTACCTCTGCACGCTACAAATGGCCCGCCGCGTTTGGGCTGATCTTCCCTCGCACAAGCTGAATGCGCTCGGGCGGCATCTTTGCATCTCCTTCGAACACCATAATGCGGCCGCCGATGCCTCGGTTTGCGCGCAGGTGGCGCTTGCCATCGCCACCGATACGGGGGCGGCGAATATCCCCGCCATTGCGGACCAAATCGGAATGGCGCCGGGGAAAATTTTCGTTGGCGGCTACCGCCCCTGTTCCTGCCGGCGCGTCGCGCTAGCTTAGCGCCGCTACGAGCAAGGGCAGGCTCTTATCCATGCGGTAATCGACCGAGGAATGATCGTCGGGGAATTCTTCATAGATGTGCGGCACATCCAGCGCCGTCAGGCGTCTATGCAAGCGCCGCGAACCATAGACGAGGTTGTATTGATCGACCGCGCCGCAATCGAGATAGAACAGCTTTAGCCGTTTCAGCGCCGCGAAATGGTGTTCGACCAAATTAACGGGATCCCAGCGCAAAAAATTCGCCCAGCGCTCGGGAATGATCTCGCAGGTATCCAGCGTCACTGGCAAACGAATGCCCAGGAAGCTTTCCGGATCGGGATCATAGGTGGCGCACATGGCGAGATTCATCAGCACATGAATATCGCCATCCTTAACCTTGGGCGCGGCGAAGAAACCTTCGAGAAAGGTCTGAACCGAATTCTCCGCCTTGGCCAAAGCGCGCAGCACGCGTGGCCATTCGGCAGCAAACAGCAGCTCGAAACCGGCATCGCCGGAATGGGATGCCGCCCCAGCCCAGAAATCGCTGTGCAGCATGCCATGCACCAGGGCGGCATACCCGCCGGAGCTTTTGCCGAAACAGCCCCGTCGTCCCACCCCGCCGCAAGCAAATGTTTCCTCGACAAAAGGCACGGCCTCTTGCAGCAGAAAATCATCCCAGCGCCCCATGGCGGCGGAGTTGATATATTGATTGCCGCCAAGCTTGGTGAAGCAATCGGGCAGGGCCACCACGCAAGGCGCCATCGCGCCGCTCGTGATCAGCCGGTCGAGCCGCTCCGGCAAATTTTCGCCGAAGTTTTTCCAATTGCTGTGCGCCGGCCCACCCGCGGTGAAGCCCACCAGATCGACCAGCAGCGGGAGCCCGCGCCCGTCATGCCCGGCAGGCACATAAACATCAATGCGCCGCCGCGTCGGATCGCCCAAGAGATTGCCCGCCAGCACTTGGCTTTCCAGCCACAGCATGTGGACGGTTCCTGGCGCCGCAGCGAGATCGCGCCGCATCAGATTAGCCGCGTGGCGTGGTCGAGCCAGCTCCGCGTCTCGTCATCCACCAAGCGCTCCAGCGTGCCGCGCACCCGTTCGTGATACGCGTTGAGCCAATTGGTCTCTTCGTCGGTCAGCAGCATTGGCTCGACCAGTTCGAGATCAATCGGCGCCAAGGTGATGGTTTCGAATTCCAGCATCTTGCGTTCGCTTTGGTTCGCAGCTTGCCGCACCACAATCAGGTTCTCGATACGGATGCCGTATTCGCCCGCTTTGTAATAGCCCGGCTCGTTGGAAACGATCATGCCCGCTTTCAGAGCTTGGGCGATGGGGCGCTTGGATATGTTCTGCGGTCCTTCGTGGACGGACAAATAGGCGCCGACGCCATGGCCGGTACCGTGATCGTAATCGAGCCCCACCTCCCATAATGGCCGCCGCGCCAGGCTGTCGAGCGCATGGCCGGTGGTGCCTTCTGGGAATTTGGCGGTGGCAAGGGCAATATGGCCCTTCAGCACACGGGTGAAGCGATCCTTCATCTCAGCCGTCGGCGTGCCCACAATCACGGTGCGGGTGATGTCGGTGGTGCCATCGGGATACTGCCCGCCGGAATCGATCAGATAAATCTCATTCAGCGTCAGCGGCAGATTGGTGGTGTGCGTCACGCGATAATGCGGAATGGCGGCATGTTCGCGCGTTGCGGAAATGGAATCGAAGGAAAGATCCGTCAGATATTCGGATTCCTTGCGGATGGCCTCGAGCCGCTCCGCTGCTGAAATTTCCGTCAGCCCGCCTTTGGGGGCCTCGCGCGACAGCCAGCTCAGGAACTTCGCCATGGCGATGCCGTCGCGGATATGCGCCTTGCGCATGCCCTCAATTTCGATGGGGTTCTTGGTCGCTTTGGCAAGCTGGCAAGGGTCGGCGAGCCGCACCACACTGGCGCCCGCGGCCGCCAGCCGGTCGAAAATCGCCGACGCCGCGGTGCCGGGATCCACCGCCACGGCTTTGCCCTTCAAATCGTCCAGCGCCGGGGCGAAGTCGGAAGGCGGGCGCAAGCGCACCGAATTGCCCAGATGCTGGATCAGTTCGGGCGTCGTCTTGCGTTCGTCGAGGAACAAATCCGTTGAGCCATCGCCGTTCAAAATCGCAAAGCTGAGGGCAAAGGGCGTATGCGGAACATCGTCGCCGCGAATGTTGAGCAGCCAGCAGATCGAATCCGGCATGGTCAGCACCAGCGCCTCGGCGCCTTTGGCTTTGGCGGTTTCGGCCAGTCGCGTGCGTTTGGCTTCGGCGGCTTCACCAGTAAGATTGTTCGCCTGCACAATGGCCCGCGCCAATGGGCCTTCGGGCTGATCCGCCCACACCGCATCGATGGGATTGGTGGTACACGCCACCAGCGAGGCGCCGGCTTTGGCAACAGAGGCTTTCAGCGCCTCCACCGCGCTCGCGGTATGCAGCCAAGGGTCATAACCAATGGTGCCACGCGCCACGTTTTCCAGCCAACGGCCCGGGCCTTCTTCCACCAGATCGCGCGGTTCGAACAGGCTGGTGTCAGTCTGCTGGCGCACCTGCAAAGTGTAACGCCCGTCGACAAAGATCGCGGCTTTGTCGCTCAACACGACTGCAGCGCCCGCCGAGCCGGTAAAAGCAGTGAGCCAAGCCAGCCGCTCGGCCCGCTTGGGCACATATTCGCCCTGATGCTCGTCGGAGCGCGGCACGATAAAGCCATCAAGCCCGCGGTGGGCGAGTTCCGCGCGCAGCAGTGTCAGCCGCGGCGCACAGGTCGCCGGATCGGATTGGTCGTCGAAACTCTGGAAAATCTTTGTCATGGCGGGAGAGGTTAAGGCCGCCGCGCGCCAGAATCCAGCTTCAAGCAGCCCCCGTCAGGCTTTCTCCAGCACCAGCGCGCTCCAGCTTCCGTCGCGGCGAGTGCTACGCAGCATCATGCCTTGCGGCTTATAATAGCTGAGAACCTGATTTTCCTGCCAATGCAGCAGCCCGGACAGTACCAGCGTGCCGCCCTTGGCCATCACTTTGCAGATTTGCGGCGACAGTTGCGTCAAGGGCCCGGCCAGGATGTTGGCCAGGATTAGATCGAAGGGCGCAAGCTGGAACAAGGTGGGGTGCGTCGGCCCATCGGCCATCAGGGCCATCACCCGCGGGCCTTCCCCATTGGCAACGGCATTTTCGCGGGTGACTTCGACCGCCACCATATCGATATCGGAGGCCATCACATGACGGCGCCACAGCTTGGCCGCCCCGATGGCGAGGAGGCCGGTGCCGCAGCCGAGGTCGAGCACATTCTCATAGCGCCGTGTTTTGGCAAGGTCGGAAAGCACTGCTAGGCACAGTGCCGTGGTTTCGTGATGACCGGTGCCAAAGGCCAGCCCCGCCTCGATGCGGATAGGGATGACGCCGTGCGGCACCTGGCCCTGGTCATGGGCGCCATAGATAAAAAACCGCCCGGCGCGCACCGGTGGCAGGCCTTCTTGGGAAAGCCGGATCCAATCGGCATCGGGCAGCAGCGCCACATGCACAGGCTTGCCGGTGACCTTGGCGAAAAGATCGCCATCCGGCATCTCGTCGTAAAGCGCCTCGACCACCGCATCCTGGCGGAACGGGTCTTGCTGGATCAGCACTGCTTGCGGGGAAGGCGGAATCAGCTCTAACGCCGCCACCACATCGAGGGCCTCGGCCTTGCTGACAACGATGGAAGCTTTCCACAGAGGGGGATTG
>Ga0265338_10008469_pt1 | contig 12483 bp, 10 predicted proteins | sample 42126metaG_FD_193579 | JGI IMG/M metagenome (GOLD analysis project Ga0265338, IMG submission 193579) | Rhizosphere microbial communities from Carex aquatilis grown in University of Washington, Seatle, WA, United States - 4-21-26 metaG | ecosystem: Host-associated > Plants > Roots > Rhizosphere... | reverse complement strand
CATGCTGGACGCGATGAGATCCGGCTTGTACTTCAGGTCCCGGACCGCCTTCCTCACAATCTCCTGAGTATCTTCATCTACCGGGATCTTCTTGCTGAGCACGCGCGATACGGTAGAGATCGAAACGCCTGCTCTTTTCGCTACTTCTCTGATCGACGCCATTCTCGTCAGTCCGGGATCTTCAGATCCGGGTTTTCTGGACCAAAGTGCTTGAGCATGACCAGGGGATCGGCTTTCGATGGATTGGAGATCTTGATTCCATTACGCGCTGCCGACTCACTGACGAAAAACTCATCATAGGTCAGCTGGCCGTAGCGTATGATGGCAGGGGATTCGACCTCCCACGGGCCCATCGTTCCATGGCCCTGGAGGACTATCAGCCCATATGCCGCCCCATCCCTGATCGTGACGGAGCGTCCCGGCATGACCGTCAACTCTTTCGCGCTGAATGCGGAGGATTTGTAGCATATCCAGTTCTCCGAGAATCCCTCCCGCGACATCGATTCCGTGTCTCCTGCAGGGCGGGGTTTCATGAAGTGCTTCTCAAAGAATTGCGGGTCGATGTTCAGATCCCAATCAATGACTTCCATCAAATAGTCGAAATCGCCGATCTTGTTCTTCGGCATATCCTTCCATAGCCCGGATTCTGCAATGAGCTGATCATTCACGAGGGACTGGTACTGCGCGTACACGTCGGACGCGCGCTGCGGCTCATACGTGCACACGCTCCCTGGCGCATGGAGGATGCCGGGAGGAACGTCCCACCCCGTTCCCGGCTCCAGCCGATAGCATCTCGAGAGGTTGGTGATCTTGTTGTCGCCTTTTGTAAAATTGACAAGGGCCTGTCTTACTTCTTCTTTCGAGGTACCGGGGTTGAAGCCGAAGAAGGTATAGGGGAAATCCCCTCCGTGATTGTTCAGCTGGATAGGAAAATAGTAGGCTTCAGGCTTCCCTATTGTGCCGACAAGCTTCGCGTGCTTGTCGCGATGGTGGATGTGATGGGGCAAGGGCCCTTTGTTGTCGAAAAACTTGGAATACATCGGCCAGCCGCTGAACGATTTCCAGATGCGCGCGCCGATCAGCGCCTCCTTGAGTTCCTCTACTGCTTCGCGCAGCAGGATCTTTTTCACGTCTCCGTGATCCTCGAACACAACGAAGCTCAATCCTTCATCCGCGGCAGTTTTCGGGCCGTTGTCGGCCTTGGTCGTAGACGACAGCCAGCGCTCGTCGAACCCTCCACGCTCGATGCCGAGGGCATAGTAATCATCGGGATGCAGCTTTATTCGCCTGCCGGGTACACAAAATACTCTGGGGACCCAGTTAGGCGCGAGTCGAAGGATTCCCTGGCCTTGAGTTAATGCGTCCTCTGAAATTTGTCTTCGATTCACAGGTGTTATCTCCTTATGACACCGTTTGCACAACCGGTTGTGCAAACGGTATCATAACCATATTGATTGTCAACAACTTTCTGACCTTCGTGGACTGACACCGATCATGCGGCCCTGAGCTGGGACGTGGCCGTGCAATACGTCATTGAGGGCAAATGCGCGATGACCGTCATGGGGGTCAGTGACAAAAAGTGGGGCCCTCGCGTGAGGGCCCCGAGGAGGCAGGAGGACCCTAACTTATATATCGAAATAGAGCATGTACTCCCACGGGTGCGGCCGGAGGTCCATGGCGAGCACCTCGTTCTTCATCTTGTAGTCGATCCAAGTCTCGATCACGTCTGACGTGAACACGTCGCCTTTCAACAGGTACTCGTGGTCGTTCTGAAGGGCCTTCAGCACCTCACGCAGGGATCCCGGGGTCTTGGGTACCGCGGCCAGCTCCTCAGGCGGCAGGTCGTAGATGTCTTTGTCCAGCGGCTGGCCCGGGTCGATCTTGTTCTGAATACCGTCAATCGCCGCCATGAGCATTGCGGAAAAGGTGAGGTAGGGGTTGCTGCTCGGGTCGGGACAGCGGAACTCGAGTCTCTTTGCCTTGGGAGACGGGGAGTACATCGGGATTCGGACCGCCGCGCTCCTGTTCCTCCTGGAGTAGGCGAGGTTGACAGGCGCCTCGAACCCGGGGACCAGGCGCTTGAAGCTGTTTGTCGTCGGGGTCGCGAAGGCGAGGATCGACGGCGCGTGCTTCAGCAGTCCACCGATTGCGTGGAGAGCCATCTGGGAAAGTCCCGCGTAGCCGTCACCGGCGAAAAGGTTCTTGCTGCCTTTCCACAGGGAAACGTGCACGTGCATGCCGCTTCCGTTGTCACCGAACAGCGGCTTGGGCATGAAGGTCACGACCTTGCCGTGCTTCTTGGCGGTGTTTTTGCAGACGTACTTGTACTTCAGCACGTTGTCCGCCATGGTGACGAGGTTGTTGAAGCGCATGTCGATCTCGCACTGACCGCCCGTGGCCACCTCGTGGTGCTGCGCCTCAATGGGGATGTCGATGGACTCAAGGGTGAGCATCATCTCACTCCTGATGTCCTGCAGCGTGTCGTTGGGCGGGACGGGGAAGTAGCCCTCCTTGTAGCGGATCTTGTAGCCGAGGTTGGGGTTCTCCTGCCGGCCCGTGTTCCAGCGGCCTTCCGCCGAGTCGATGTGGTAGTAGCCTTCGTGCTCGTTCTGGTCGTAGCGGATATCGTCGAAAATGAAGAACTCGCATTCGGGACCGAAGTAGGGAATGTCGGCCAGGCCGGTTCCCTTCAGGAACGCCTCGGCCTTGCGGGCGATATTGCGCGGGTCCCTCGTGTAGTCCTCTCCCGTAATCGGGTCGCAGATGTTGCAGATCACGGCCAGCGTTTTGGCCGCAAGGAAGGGGTCGATGAACGCGGTGTCCGCAACGGGCTTCACGAGCATGTCCGACTCGTTGATGGCCTGCCATCCGCGGATGCTCGAGCCGTCGAAGCCCAGGCCCTTCTCGAACACCTCCTCTGTCAGCTCGCGGGCGGGAATGGAGAAGTGCTGCCACAGGCCGGGGAAGTCCATGAACCGCAGGTCCACGACCTCAACCTTTTCCGTCGCAATGAACGACACAATCTCCTTCGGTGTCTTGCCGATACTCATGTAATCCTCCTTAGTTTTATTTCCCCCCCTGGGCTTCGGCCGAACGCCACAGGAGGGGTAGGGGATATTACTCCCCACCCCCTGTTTAGCAAGTATCATGCCAGTATGGGAGAGTTTTCTAATTCTATAGTCTGTAATATATTACATAATGAGCCCTGATTTCGAATTGCCTGCCCTGGTACCTGAATGTAGGAAAAACGGGCCAGATGCTACAGAAATGTAGCTTTTCCGAACGTACGCCTGCGGATTGTTCTTGTTCAGGCGGCAAGCGCGGTGCTACACTCGGGGTCCGCACGGGAGGGGCAGTGGGAGTCCTTGTGGGCGTGGACATCGGGGGAACGAAAACCGCCGTCGTCCTGGGGAGGCCCCGGAACGACACGCTTGATATAATCGATCGTGAAGTGTTTCTCACCGAGCCGGGAGTCCTGAGCTGGCGGGATACCGTGGCCCGGGTCGTCCACACGGCCCGCCAGCTTCTGAGGAAGCACGAGGCAGGGTCCGTAGCCGGCATAGGCATAAGCTGCGGGGGACCGCTGGACAGCACGGCAGGGCTTATTCAATCCCCGCCGAACCTGCCCGGCTGGGCCGACGTTCCGATCACCGAAGAGTTGGAGCGTGCGCTGGGGGGCAGGGCATACCTGCAGAACGATGCAAATGCATGTGCCCTGGCCGAATGGCGTTTTGGTGCGGGGCGCGGGACCCGCAACATGGTCTTCCTGACTTTCGGCACGGGGATGGGGGCGGGGCTCGTCCTGGACGGCAGGCTCTACGAAGGAACCAACGGCCTTGCAGGGGAGGTGGGGCACATCAGGCTCGCTGCCGAGGGGCCCGAGGGCTACGGCAAGAAAGGATCCTTCGAGGGGTACTGCAGCGGCGGCGGGATTGCGCGCCTGGCCAGAAGCGAGGCAGAAAAGCGGCTGGCCGCGGGGCAGACGGCATCGTTCTGTCCGGAAAGGGAAGGGCTTGCCGGCATCAGCGCCGAGACTGTGGGCAGGGCAGCGGAGGCGGGAGACCCCCTGGCCCTGGAAATCTTCGCCCGGAGCGGCTGGTTCCTCGGCAGGGCCCTCGCAATGATCATCGACCTCCTCAATCCGCAGAGGATCGTCATCGGCAGCATTTACGCCCGCTGCCGTCGATTCATCGAGCCGTCGATGAACGAGGAGATTGCGCGGGAGGCCCTGGCGCCCGCCGCCCACGTGTGCGAGGTAGTTCCCGCCGTTCTTGGCGAGACAATCGGAGACTACGCGTGCCTGTCGGCGGCCATGGGGGCTGGCACGTGGGAAAGAGAAGAGCGATGAACCACCTGGACGAACTGGTGACACGATATCCGAGCCTGGCAGTCTGTCGCGACGAAATACAAGCCGCGTACAGGGTCCTGGTCGAATGCTTTTCCCAGGGCGGCAAACTGCTAGTGTGCGGCAATGGGGGCAGCGCCGCGGATGCCGAGCACATCACCGGTGAGCTGATGAAGGGTTTCCTGAGCCTTCGTCCGCTGCCGGAGGAGTTTCGCGACCGGCTGCGCGCGGCCAATCCCGAGCTCGGCTCGACCCTTGCGGAGAAGCTCCAGGGATCCTTTCCCGTCATCAACCTTGCCGCGGGCGCGGCATTGTCCACGGCCTTCGGCAATGACGTGAGCCCCGAGCTGGCCTTTGCGCAGGCGGCAAACGGCTATGGCAAGCCTGGCGATGTTCTTCTGGGCCTCAGCACCTCCGGAGAGGCCCTCAACGTACGGGCAGCGTTCTCCGTGGCCAGGGCGGTCGGGATGAAAACCATAGGAATGACCGGCAAAGAGGGCGGCAGGCTGGCGTCTCTCTGCGACATTCTCATCAATGTCCCGGCACGCCGGACTTTCGAGGTGCAGGAGCTCCACCTGCCGGTCTACCACTGCCTGTGCATGATGGTGGAGGGACACTTCTTTCCGTGAGCGATCTCTTGATCGTCAAGCTCGTCGCAGGCGGGGAGGGGCTCGGATACGCCGCGGGAAAAGCTGTCTTTGTTCCCGGTGTCCTGGCCGGGGAAAAAGTGCGCGTCCGCGTGGTGCAACAGAAGAAGGATTTCGACCGGGCCGTCCTCCTGGAAGTGCTCGAGCCGTCGCCGCACCGCGTGTCCCCGCCCTGCCGTCTGGCGGGTGTGTGCGGCGGCTGCGACTGGCTGCACATCAGCTACGAGGAACAGCTCGCGCAAAAGGTGAGCATCGTGCGCGAGGCACTGCTGCGCACGGGGCGGATTGCGCGGGATGCCATCGAGATCGAGCCTTCGGCTCCGCTGGGATCGCGCTCCCGGGCGCAGGTCCATCGGGACGGCGACGGCCGGCTCGGCTACATGGGCGGCGGAAGCAATCGAATCGTCCCCGTGGATTCGTGTCCCATCGTCATGCGGCCACTCAATGGGGTGTTCGACGGCTCGGTGCGCGTGCCGGAAAGTCTTGATCGGTTCACCGTGTTCAGCAGCGGTGACGGCGTAGCCGCGGAAGGAATCGATGACGACCGCGATCTCGCTGCGCGCGTCTGCGGGCGGGAGATCCGGTTTTCCGTAGGATGCTTCTTCCAGTCCAATCTCGCGGTCCTGGACACGATGGTTCCCTGGGCCCTGGAGGGCCTTGCGGGAAACGCTGCCGCGGATCTTTACTGCGGCGTCGGTCTTTTCGGATCCTTCCTCTCTGCTCATTTTTCCCGCATCATCTGCGTGGAGTCGAGCGCGATGAGCCTTTCTTATGCACGCCGCAATGTTGTCGGCCCCGCGCACGAGTTCTTCCCCATGAGCGTGGAGGAGTGGATCACCTCTGGTGCCGCGCGGGGACCCTTTGACGCGGCGGTTGTCGATCCCCCGCGCCCCGGCCTGGGACCCGACGTACGCGCCTGGCTCTGCCGCACGGCTGTCGAGCGGCTGGTGTACGTGTCCTGCAACCCCGTCACTCTTGCCCGGGATCTCGGCCAGCTTTGCGACAGCGCATTCGATCTGGATGGCCTGCGGCTCTTCGACTTCTATCCGCAGACATCCCATATCGAGGCCGTGGCGAAGCTGTCGCGGAGAGCGGGAAAGTGAAGAAGCCCGAGCTTCTCGCCCCTGGCGGCAGCTTCCTTGGCGCGCATGCCGCTTTTGCGGCAGGCGCGGACGGCGTGTACCTCGGTCTGAAAGAGTTCTCCGCCCGCAAAGCGGCGCAGAACTTTTCACTGGATCAGCTGAGGAGGATCCGTCAGCTCGCGGCGGACAAAGGGAAAAAGGTGTACGTGGCGGTCAACACGGTTGTGCGGGAGACTGAGCTCGACCGGCTTTTCGAGACATTCACCTGGCTGGCAGCGCTTGCCGTGGACGGCGTTATTGTCCAGGACCTGGGCGCGCATGACCTGCTGCGGAAGGAGTTCCCCGGCCTCCCCATCCATGCATCGACGCAGATGGCAGTGCACAACGACACGGGACTGCGCATGGCAGAGGAGCTGGGCATCCAGCGGGTCATCCTCTCCCGGGAGCTTACCTTGGATCGCATCCGCGCACTGCGGCAGCGGCACCCCGGCATAGAGCTCGAGGTGTTCATCCATGGGGCGCTCTGCTACAGTTTCTCCGGGGCGTGTCTCGCGTCGTCCGTGCTCACAGGAAGGTCGGCCAACCGCGGGGACTGCGCGCAGATCTGCCGCAGCCTGTTCCATGACGGCGACGCTGGTCGGCCTTTCGCCATCCCTGGCTCGGCCTCCCTCGCCATCCCTGGCTACGGTCACTTCTTCGGCATGCGCGACCTGTTCCTGGGTCGTGACGTGCTCGAGCTGGCGGAAATCGGGATCGACGCCCTCAAGATCGAAGGGCGCATGAAGTCGCCCGAGTATGCGTACAACGTGACGAGGTTGTACCGCGAGATCCTCGACCGTGGGGCAGACTTGCCGGAGAAGGAATACGCCGAGCTGGTTCGCAGGGCCGACCTCAGCTTTGCCCGGGAGAAGACCTCGGGCTGGCTGCACAGTCAGGCAGGCCGGAACCTTATCGATCAGCGATACCCCGGGCACAGGGGCTCCTTTGGGAACAGTGGAAAGCGCACGCGCCGGAGAAATACAGCTTCGCCTCAATGCGGACCTCTCTTTGCGCGACGGCCTTGGCTTCTTCCCGAAGGGATCTCGAGAGCCGGTGATCTTTTCCGTATCCCGCATCACGAAGACCGGTCATGAGACGAAGTTCGCCAGGGCAGGGGAGGTCGTGAGCGTGGAGGTGCCTGCGGCGTTGGCCGAAACACGGCAGACGCTGCCGCGGCCTGGGGATGAGATACGGCACCTGTCATCCAGATTCCTCGATCTTCCCATGCCGAAGGAAGCGGGCTTTCCGCTCTACAGGGTTCCCCTGGATATGCACGTCGCTTTGTCGAATGTCACCGGGCGAAGCGGCCCAAGGTCCGGAGTTCTTTCCGTGTGCGCCGCACGGTATCCTGTTTTTGAAAAAGCGGTCACGATTGACACAGCCTCCCGGAAAAGGCCGTTTGTCGAAATACTTGCGCGGTTGCTGGAAGAATCCGGGGACTCCATTTTCCGGCCGGGAGACCTGTCATTGGCGAACGACACGGGGCTTGCCGATGACGAGGTATTTGTTCCGCCTTCCGAGCTGAAGAAGGTCAAGAACGAGCTCTACGCGTTTCTGGACGAAGCGTTCAAGTCTGCGTTGCAGTCCACGGCAGCTCTCACGGAGCCCGCGACTCCGCCGGATGCCGAAAGTGCAATTGGCGCAGGCGATCTTGCCCTGCTGGCTCATCGAGAGGCTCTGGCGCCGCGCCGGAAGAGCGGTGACAGTGCCGATCTCCCATTCGTCAGTGCAGATCCGGACCAGATCGATCTGCAGGGACTCTTCCTGCATGCGGGCTATCGCTGGCTGCCCCTCCCGCCCGTTCTTCTGGATGACGGCCGCTGGACCGAAGCTCTCCGGGGGCTTTCTGCAGGACACCCGGAGGCCCGGTTCGCCGTCGGACTCAACAACCTTTCGCATATTGCCATTGCCTCTGCGCTGGGCCCGCAGCGGAACATTTCCTTTTTCGCGGACTTCTATCTGTATGTCGCAAATTGCCGTGCGCTCTCGTTCGTCAGGGAGCGCGTGCCCCGGCTCCTCTTTGCATACGCATGGATCGAAGGGAAGAAAGAAGAAGCGACGGGCATGCGATGCAGCGCAGTGCCGATTGTCGTCATCGATCCTGATTTCAGGCCGCCTCTTTTCTACAGCCTGGGCTGCTTTGCCCGCCACGTTTCAGGCGGGGGGAGTTGCCTTGACGAATGCCCCAAAGACTTTACGCGCGAGCTGCGCCAGGGGCGCAACCGGTTTCGGATGGTCGTTCGCGATTGCGTGACGTACCTGTTCGCGCAGGGGCCGAATCCGTCGGGTACGTCGATGCCGAATCCGCCGGGTACGTCGATGAACCGCGACCCGGGCGATTGATGAGAGACGGTTTATAGAATATTCTGAGCCTACCATGAAGATCGTTGTCATCGGCGGAACCGGGCATATCGGCACATACCTCATTCCTCGGCTGATACAGGAAGGCCACGCCGTAGTGTGCCTGAGCCGCGGAGCGCGGAAGCCATACAGGAATTCCGGCATCTGGAAATTCGTGGAACAGCAGCAGATCGATCGCGGGCAGGAGGAAGTGACGGGGACCTTCGGGGCCAGGATCGCCGCATTGAAGCCTGACGTGGTCGTCGACCTGATCTGTTTTACCCTGGAGAGCGCCCGTCACCTCGTGGAGAAGCTGCACGGTCAGGTTGGTCATTTCCTCTTCTGCGGCACCATCTGGGTACACGGCCACAGCGAAATCGTGCCTGCCGTCGAAGCGGGACCGAGAAAGCCTTTCGGGGACTACGGCATCCGCAAGGCAGCCATCGAATCGTGGCTCCTGGAAGTGTCGCATCGAACCGGCTTTCCCGCCACGATCCTGCATCCCGGCCATATCGTCGGTCCCGGCTGGGTTCCCCTGAATCCGACAGGCAACTTCAACCCGGATGTTTTCAGGTCCCTGGCGGAAGGGAAAAAACTGATTCTGGCCAATCTCGGCCTGGAGACGGTGCACCACGTGCACGCGGATGACGTTGCCCAGGCCTTCTGCCGCGCCATGCAGAGCAGGTCCGCCGCAATCGGGGAAAGCTTCCATGCTGTTTCTCCGGCCGCCCTGACCCTCCGCGGCTATGCGGAGGGATTGTCCCGGTGGTTTGGACACGAAGCGGACCTCTCGTACCTGGCCTGGGAAGAGTGGCGGAAAACGGTCACACCGAGGGATGCGGAGGCCACCTGGGACCATATCGCGCACAGCCCCAATTGCAGTATCGAGAAAGCGGCCCGCCTTATTCACTATGTGCCGCGCTACACCTCGATGGAGGCAGTGTGCGAATCTGTGGACTGGCTCATGGAACACGGATGGCAGGCGTGAACCCGGCCTAGCACGTACCCTCCAATGCTGAAATCCTATTTTGCACGGCTTCCCCTTACGGACCGCATCACGTTTGCGAAGGACCTGTCGGCCGGGGTGTGCTACGGCGCGTTTGCCGGCCTGGCACTCCCGCTGGTCTCCATTGTCGCGCGGAGAATCGGGATGAGCCCGGCAGGCATTACCGCGATGGTGACGATGCAGTTCGTGGGCGCGCTCTTCGGGGTCCTGTTCGGGCACCTTGCTGACAGGCGGGCCAAGATGCCGTTTGTCCTGTGGCCTTCCCTGCTTGCCCGCGCGCTGATCGGGCTTCTCGCTTTTGCGCAGACCCCGGTTTTCTACCTTGTCATCGTGTCCGTGTTCAATCTCCTGATCAACCTCGGAGGGCCTGCGTACTCGAGCATCATGCGGACGAACTACAGCGACGCCCACCGCGGGCGGCTCATGGGCAACATACGAATCGTCATCATGGCGGTGTCGACCGTCATGTCCGCATGCGCAGGAATCCTCCTCGATGTCGACGAGGCGATGGTACGATGGCTCTTCCTGGCTGCCTCGGTGTTCGGCATGATGTCCGCCCTCATTTTTGCGCGGATACGAGTCCGCCGCGAACCCGCCGTCCTGTCCAGAGCCCCCGAGTCTTTCGTCGGCGCGTTTCGAGCCGTCATGCGAAACGGCCCGTTCATTCTGTTCATGGGGATACTCTTTCTCGGCGCAACCCCTGACAAGCTCGCGGTCCCGCTGGAACCGATCTGGCTCGTCGACTACCTGCACCTGGGGTACGGCGAGGCGAGCTTCCTCCTGGGAACCGTCGTGTCCATGGCCAGCATTGCCGGCTACTACATGTGGTCAAAGGCGCTGAGGCGGTTCAACAGTTTTACCGTGCTTGCCGCGGTCGTGTTTCTCTTTGCGCTGCGGTTTGCGGCCCTCGGGCTGGCCCGCACCAGCGCCCAGCTCCTGCCCATGAGCATACTCTCCGGTATCGTGAACGCCGGATGGGACCTTGTCCCTATTTTCTGCATTATCGCCCTTGCCGACAGGTCCAATTTTTCGATGTATATCGGGTTCAACACAACCTGTTTCGGTATCAGGGGGTTGATCGGCCCTTCGATCGGAACATTCATCTACTCCACCGGTGTACTTCCGCTGGGCGGAATCTTTCTCATGATTGCGGCGCTTCTCATGGTCGGCGCGGCTTCCATGCTTGTTTTTTCCCGCGGAGAAGGGGCGCGTCCCGCCGCGCGCGCGGACGCGCGTTGACAGGGCTCTACTGGGCGGAGGCTGCCAGCCGTTGCAGGTCCGCCGCTTTCTGCCTGAGGCCGGGGTTTTCCGGGGAGAGCCCTGCGGCGCGCTTGGCGTACTCCATGGCCTTCCTGTAGTCCTGCTGCCTGGCCATCACATCCGACATGGCGATCAGCGCGTCCACGTTGTCCGGGTCCTCCAGGAGCGCGGAGCGCAGATCGTGGAGCGGGTCGGCGGAGCCTGCGGAGGACCTGATCACGTACAGCTCGCCGCGGAGCACAGGCGTGTCCGCCACGGCCAGGGCCTGTGTCGCCACCTGCATGGCGTCGGCGCCGCGCCCGGCAGCCAGCATGGACCTGGCTTCGAGGACCAGTGGCTCCGCGCCGGGCGTGACGCGCGCAAGGGCCTGCGCGTATGTGACGGCAAGAGAGTAATCTCCCATGCCGGATGCGATCTGCCACCCGAGCCGCAGGTGCTCCGGCGTGCGGACCTGCTCCGGAATCTGCGCAAGCAGGGCGGATGCCGTTGTCCAGCTGTGCGTCTGCACGGCCTGCTTCAACAGGAGCGTCAGCGTGGGAATCCTTCCCGGCTCTATTGAGAGGGCACGGGTAAGAGCCGCCACTCCCTCATCAACGCGCGCCGTCTCAAGGAGGATACGTCCACGCAGCTCGGGAAACGAGGCGTCCGAGGGAAAGCGCCTCTCTGCGTCCAGAAGGACGCCGATTGCCGCCTCGCTGTCGTGCTGCCTGTCATAGAGAAGCCGGGCCTTCATGAAGGAGGCCGGTGCGTTGTCGGGGTGCAGCCTCAGGATTGTGTCCAGGAGCCAGAGGGACTGGTACCAGTTGCCAAGGGCCTCGAACGCCTGCGCCCGCAGGAGGATGAAACCGGCATCTTCCGGCGCGGCAAGCTGGCCCTGCGCCGCGGTGTCCGCGGCCCGCTGGGGCTGGCCGGCAGCCAGCTCCGCACGCGCCCGCGCGGAGAATCGCAGGGGAGCAGTGGGAAGGGTCGAGGCGAGCTGCTCAAGCAGCGGCATCTCGTGCGCGGCTGTTCCCGCAGCAATGCTGGAATCGATGATTCTGCCAGCGGCAGGATAGAAGGAAGGGGCGCGGCGGAGGCACTCCTCGAATTGAGAGCGCGCGGCGGCCGCACCGGCTCCACCTTCTCTTTGCAGCAGCAGTCCCCTCAGGAAAGGCGGGAGCACCGACGCCGGGTTCAACCCGTCCGCAGCGGTCAGGCCGGCCTCCAGATCAGCCGCATGAGCCGCGTCCAGGGGTCCGACGGAGAAAATGAGCGTAATGGCCGGGACGATTTTTGCAAAGAAGTCGCTCGCATTCGTCTCGCCGTTGGCCGTCGCGGGCGGGCCCGTGGGGAATGGATCGTTCAGTTCAGGGTAGAGCTGCTTGAAAAGCGCGTCCCCCAGCGACGTGAGCTCCACTGTATTCGGCATCCCCGCAACTTCCTGGGAGGTAAGAGCTCCCGCCGCTTCGGTCAGGGCGGCAGGGGACGCGATCTCTATGAGCCGAAGCGCCTGGGCCAGCATTGCGGCTTTTTTCTCCGGCGTGCCGGGTCTGGGTCCCGAGGTCGTGGCGCAGGCTGCCAGCACGAGCGCTGCCAGGACAACGGGCAGGCTCGTGGCCAGGAGCGATCGCTTCACCTCGTACCCTCGCGGCTGTTTGCCAGATCACTCCTGGCGACAACTCTGTCGCTGCCCGCGACACTGCCGTCGCTCCTGGCGACATTTTGGCCGTCGCTCCTGGCGACATTTTGGCCGTCGCTCCTGGCGACATTTTGGCAGTCGCTCCT
>Ga0265338_10008467_pt1 | contig 12485 bp, 8 predicted proteins | sample 42126metaG_FD_193579 | JGI IMG/M metagenome (GOLD analysis project Ga0265338, IMG submission 193579) | Rhizosphere microbial communities from Carex aquatilis grown in University of Washington, Seatle, WA, United States - 4-21-26 metaG | ecosystem: Host-associated > Plants > Roots > Rhizosphere >... | reverse complement strand
GCCACGAGGCGCGGCTGATGGGCGCGGTGGGATATGCGCTCAAGCCGGTCCAGCGCGAGCAGCTCGTTGAGGCCATCGAACGACTCGAATCCAAGTTCTCGCAAAATCTGCGCAACCTGCTCATCGTCGAGGACGATGCGCGTCAGCGCGAGAGCATCACGCAATTGCTTGCCAACGACGAAGTCCTCATCACCGCTGTGGGCAATGCCCATGACGCGTTGGCCCAGCTGAAGACGGTGACTTTCGATTGCATGGTTCTCGACCTGAACCTGCCGGATTTGAGCGGCTTTGAGCTGCTGCAGCGCATGAGCGAGCAGGAGGACGTGGCATTTCCTCCGGTGATCATCTACACCGGGCGTGCCCTCTCGCGCGAGGAGGAGCACTCGCTCGGAAGGCTCTCGCGCTCAATCATAATCAAGGATGCGCGCTCGCCCGAGCGACTGCTGGACGAAGTCACCCTGTTTCTGCACCAGATCGAATCGACGCTGCCGGAAGATCGCCGACGCATGCTGCAGCAGGTCCGCGACCGGGACGCGACGCTGGAGCGCAGGACGATACTGATCGTCGAGGATGATGTGCGGAATATCTTCGCGCTCACGAGCCTGCTGGAGCCCAAGGGGATCAAGCTGCAGATTGCACGCAATGGACGCGAAGCCATCGATGCTCTTGCGAGCGCGCAGGATCGCACACCGGCCGTGGATCTGGTCCTGATGGATATCATGATGCCCGAGATGGACGGCCTTACGGCGATGCGTGAGATACGCAAGCGCCCCGAGTGGCGCAAGCTTCCCATCATCGCCCTGACCGCCAAGGCGATGAAGGACGATCAGGAAAGGTGCATCGCGGCCGGCGACAACGACTACATCGCCAAACCGCTGGACGTCGAGAAGCTGCTCTCGCTGGTGCGAGTCTGGATGCCCAAGTAAGGAGTGGCCGATCGTGGCCGGCACCATCGTCGACATCGAGCTGCAGCTGCTCATCGATGCCATCTATCAGAAGTATCACTACGACTTTCGTGGCTATGCGCGCGCCTCGTTGAAGCGCCGGCTGGCGCTTGCCGCGACGCGGTTCGGGTGCAGCACCCTTTCGCAGTTGCAGCACCGGGTACTGCACGACGCGGCAACGTTCACGCAGCTGCTCGGCTACCTGACGGTTCCCGTCAGCGAGATGTTTCGAGATCCGGAGCATTTCCGCTCCGTGCGCCAGAATGTCGTGCCCTTCCTGCGCACCTATCCGTCGCTCAAGGTCTGGATCGCCGGCTGCAGCACCGGAGAGGAGGTTTATTCGGTCGCCATTCTGCTGCGAGAGGAGAATCTTCTGCAGCGCACGCTGATCTACGCCACCGACATCAACGCCCATAGCCTGCAGATCGCGTCGACCGGGATCTACGAAGCCGCCCGAATCCCCGCCTTCACCGACAGCCACCGAAAGTCCGGAGCGCCCAACTCGCTGTCCGACTACTACACGGCCGCGTACGGACGGGCGGTGTTTGACAAGAGCTTCAGAAAACACATCGTTTTCGCCGACCACAGCCTGGCCACCGACAGTGTATTCGCGGAGGTGCAGCTCATCCTGTGCCGCAACGTGCTGATCTATTTCAATCGGGAACTGCAGGACCGTGCCATCGGCCTGTTTCGGGACGCGCTCTGCCGCAAGGGCTTCCTGTGCATTGGCTCCAAGGAGTCCATTCGCTTTTCCTCTCATGCCTCGGATTTCGAGGCGGTCGATGCCGAGCACCGCATCTTCCGCAAGCGGGATGCTCCATGAGACAGATCGACGCGGTGGTCATCGGCGCGTCCGCGGGCGGCGTGGAAGGTCTGTCGGTGCTGCTGCCCGCCTTGCCTGCAACGCTGCGGGTACCGGTATTCATAGTCTTGCACCTGCCGCGCGAGCATCGCAGCCTGCTGTCCGAAATCTTCGCACGCAAGTGCGCGCTGCGCGTCAGCGAGGCCGAGGATAAGGCGCCGGTGGGACGGGGCTGCGTCTACTTCGCCCCGCCCGATTACCATCTGCTGCTGGATGAAGGCCCGAGACTCGCGCTGTCGGTGGATGAACCGGTGCACTTCTCGCGCCCATCGATCGATGTGCTGTTCGAGTCGGCATCTGAGCTGTACCGACAGCATCTGCTCGGAATCATTCTCACGGGTGCGAGCCAGGACGGCGCCGACGGGCTCGCTGCGGTTCGCGAAGCCGGCGGCATCACGGTCGTCCAGCAACCAAACGGTACCTACGAATCTCAAATGGCCGCCGCCGCGCTGAAGCTCGGTCCGGTCGATTACGTGCTGCCGCTGGATGGCATCGCAGGACTGATCCGTTCGCTGCCGGCAATCGACCTGCGCTGAGCATAACTTTCGTCCCACCCAGATTGCGACACTCACGACCCCATTGCATACTTTGCACCATGCGAACTGGAAACATTGTATTGCTGGCGGCGGTCGCTGCTGCTTCGAGCGCACAGGCATTGACCTCCACGCTGGCGTCTCATCCCATGGTGATCGCAATCCATCACGGTGACTGCGTTGGCGCGGTCAAGCTCGTCGATCCGGAAATCAGTGCGAACGATGGACAGACCGCATTCCTGGCGGGGCGGATGCTCGATGAAGGTGTCTGCGTCCAAAAGGATCCGGTGACCGCGACGCTGTACTTTGCGCGCGCCGCTGATGTGGGGAATAAGCCGGCAACCATCGACTACGGCGCCAAGATCGGTCTGGGCGAAGGTACAGACCAGAGCTACGAACGCGCGGGAATCGTCTGCCGCACCGGCGGCCTGGATCCGGATGCAAAGGTTCCGACTTACGCGTTGGGCTATGCGTGCACGGTCGGCGCGGTGGCTGGCGAGCGGCTGCGCGAATCATTGCCCAAAGGCGCATTCCGTTCCAATGCCGGCACGCTGGTGGTTGCCTTCAGTCCCGCAAGCGGCGCCATGAGCATCAAGTCCACGCCCCAGGTCGGGGTCGCCCAGACCAGTACGGGTTCCAATCTGCGCAGCCCGCTCATCGATGCACCGCAGGAAATCAACAAGGCGTGGCGCGAGGCGGTGACCGCCGCACCGAAACCGGATCCGGCGCATCTTGACGACGAGACCATCCTGCTGCCGATCGATGTCGACATGACGCTGGAGTTGGGCCGGGAAGTTCTCAATCGCCTCGACAGCCGAAATTTCGGCACCTTGATGCGGGGCGACTTTGTACAGGGGCCCCCCTGATGGCAAGGTGCCTATGGCCTTGCCGCAGGTCCCGGTTCCATGTGGTTGTCGAACCAGTCCACGATGCGCGACATCGCATCCAGCTGGTCCTGTCGCCTGAAGAAGACGTGACCCTCATCCGGATAAACGACGAACTCGGTGGTCACGCCCAGGCGGCGAAGCGCATTCCAATACTCATATGACTGCGTGATAGGCACCTCCGCATCCCGATCGCCGCCCAGCAGCAGGATCGGCGTGCGCACGTTCTTGATGAAAGTCATCGGTGAGCTGCGCTCGTAGACCTTGGGATCGTCATACACCGAGGCTCCGAAATACGGCAGCATCCAGGTATCGATATCGTTCGTGCCGTAGTAACTGAGCCAGTCCGATATGCCAGCACCCGCCACCGCTGCCTTGAACCGCTGAGTCTGCGTGAGCGCCCACATCGTCATGTAGCCGCCGTAGCGCCAGCCGGTGATGCCGACTCGTTCGGCATCGATTGGTGCGCTTGTCTGGACGGCGTCGACTCCCGCGAGGATGTCGCGCAGATCTCCACTACCGAAGTCTTTCACGTTGGCCTGCGTGAACGCCTCGCCCTGGCCATAGCTGCCGCGAGGATTTGGCCTGAACACGTAGTAACCGCGATTCGCCAGCGCCGCATCGAAGGAGTCCGACAGTGTCGGGAAAATCGGATAGTGCGCATATGCCGGTCCACCGTGCACATCCACGATCATTGGATAACGCTTCCCGGCTTCCACCCGCGGCGGCGCGATCAGCATGCCCTGAACTTCAAAGGGCCCGCTCTTCCACCGGATAGTGGTGACCTCGCCGGTCAGGGGCCGGACGCGGGCATTAGCATGCGTGATGTCGTGCCATTTGCCCGGTGGACCGGTCGCTACCTCCGGCGGCTCGGTGTAGGACTGGCGAATGACAGCCGAGAGCCTGCCGTCCCGGGAGAGCGAGATGCCGGCATCTCCAGGCGTGAAACCGATGATGTTGTTCGCCCAGATCATCTGCGCTCCGCGCCACAGCTCGCGCTGGGATTTCCGGTCGATGTCGATGACCGCCAGCACCTCGTCACCGGCGGCAAATTCGGTGGCAATGACGCTCGAAGCAGATCCGTTCCAGGTGAAGGTGTGTACCGACGCGGCAAGTCCTGGGGTCACATCAATCGGCATCCCGCCATCGCGCCCGATTACATACAGGTCTCCACCGGTAACCGTCTCATCGCTCATCACGCCAGAGATGTAGGCGATCCGGGTCCCATCGCCGGACCAGCGCGGGGCAGCCAACTGCAGCGGCGGTTTCAGGAGCGTGCGCACCGCGCCGCTGCCAGCGTCCATGACATCGAGTTCGGCGAGCCACCAGTTGTTGTCACCGGAGCCGTGCGCCGCTGTGACTGCGAAAGTCGTGCTGTCGGGCGACCAATCGTATTCGTAGACGTTCAGGTCGGCAGGACCGAGCATCGCGGTCGCTCCACCCGCCGCTGGCACCACGGCCAGACGCTGTTCATAGATCGTCGATGACAGTACGCCGGCATCACGGTCGAGCGGATTCAACGGTCCGGGCGCCTTCGGGGCACCCTCCGCGTACAGAAAGGCGATACGTTTGCCGTCCGGAGAAAACCTCGGCGTGTCCACGGGACCGTGCGCCTGGGTGAGCGTGGCGATGTTGCCGCCCCTGGCATCCGCGCTCACGATCTGCGGCTGCTCATCTACGCCCGTGGTGACGAATGCGATGCATTTGCCGTCCGCGGACCACGCGGCGCCATGCTCATCGCAGATCGATCCGGGGCAGGCCGTCAGTCTCACCGGCGCCGATCCGTCTTTGGCATCGACGATCCAGAGAGCCGACACGTCGACATCGGCTCCGCCGCGCTTGCCCGTCACTACACTGCCGTAGACCAGGCGCTTGCCGTCGGGGGACAAGGCGACTTCGCTAAACGGACGGACGGCATTCAGCCCATCGAGGATCGCATCCAGCGCCTGTGAATCAGCGGCATCCACAGGGGTTGCGCCAAGTGTGAGCTGCGCCAGGCAGGCCAATGAAGTGGCACTGGCCGGCGCGATGCGGTGCCTCGCCATGGACCGGACTTATATCAGATTGGCGGCGCGAATCTTGCAGAAAGTAGCCCAGGCCCTGGACCCGCCGCACGTGCCGGTCGGATGCGGGGTTGAAGAAAGCGGCAATGCCGCGGGCAATTGTGCCAGGACATGCGTCGGAGTCAGCGAGGAATACCATGAGGAAGCGCCTGAAATTTATCGCCCGGTTGGCATCATTTGGGAGCACCGCACTTCTAATGGCATCAATTGGGAGCACAGCGCTGCTGCCGGGCGCATCGCTGGCGGCTGACGCGGCCGCTGGCCCGCAGGTGAGCGCCAGCGTCGCCAAGCCGCTGAAGGCCGCGCAGGATGCGATGCGGGAGAAAAAGCTGGATGAAGCACTCGCCAAAACCCGGGAAGCGCAATCCGCCTCGGGTGAGAAGAGCGCCTACGATAATTTCGTCATCGATGTGCTGCTGTTTCAGATCTACCAGCAGAAGCAGGATATGGGTGCCGCCATCCCGATGCTGGCGCAGGCCTCGCAATCCCAATTCGCCTCGGCGGATCAGCAGCGAAGCTGGCTGAAGAACATCGCGCTCTACTACTTCCAGCAGAAAGATTATGCCAAAGCGCTCGATGCGGCCGATCAAGCCGTCAAGCATGGCGTGAACGATGGCGACACCCTGCGCCTGATCGCGAAAAGCCAATATCTATCGGGCAATTACAAGGAAGCAGCGGTCACCATCCAGCAGGTGGTCGCCAGGCAGGAAAAGCCCGACGAGGAATCCCTCAAGCTCATGTGGCAGTTCGACCTCAAGGCCAACGATCAGGCTGGCGCATCCAGGGCGGTGGAAAAGCTCGTCTCCTACTACCCCAAACCGGAATACTGGGCCAATGCGCTGGCGTCGCTGGTGAATGCCGATACCAAGGATGCGCGCCTGCAGCTCAACGTGTATCGCCTGATGAGCGATGTCGGTGTACTCAAGCGCGGCGGAGACTACGCGGAGATGGCCGACATTGCACTCGACCAGGGTTACCCCGGCGAGACTCAGGCCGTGCTGCAAAAGGCGTTTGCGCAGAACGTGTTCACCGATCCCCGGGACAAGGAGCGCTACCAGCATCTGCTCGACGGCGCAAAGCAGCGCGCGGCCACAGATATGGCTTCGCTACCGGCAAAGGAACAGGACGCAGCCAGCGCTGCCGCCGGAGACAAGCTGGTGCAGCTCGGCGGCACTTACATGTCATATGGGCAATACGACAAGGCAGTGGCCAGCATCACCAGGGGCATTGCCAAAGGTGGCCTGAAATCCCCCGAGGAGGCCAACGTGCTGCTGGGAATCGCGCAGCTGCGCATGAAGAATGCCGGGGAAGCGCAAAGGGCCTTCGTGAAGGCCGCCGGCTCCCGCAATGCGGCCTATACCCAATTGGGCCGGCTGTGGGCCCTGCACGCAGGTGCGCACAACGTTTGACGGAGCCTCTGACGGATATAGGGCCGCGCGGAAGTTCCTGCGCGGCCTGTCCGATCCGCCGGCACGGGGTCGGCCAACGTGCAGCGCTAGTCGAAGAGCGCCAGGTTAATGGACTTCGCGATGGCCGCGTAGCCCAGATCGCTGCCATGAAGATGGTCACCGGACTGTAACGGGGCCGCAATCTGTGTGGACCTCAGAGGGTCCCGAATAACCGCATCAAAATCCAGCACGGCATCGAATGCGCCACCGGTGCGAATCCACTGGTTGATCTGCTGGCGAACCGCCTCGCCTTCCGGCGAATAATAGGCAGCGCCTTCATAGGGAATGATTGTGGCGCCGAATACCTTGAGGCCCTTGCCGTGTGCCCGGTCGATGAGTTGACGGTAACCGGCGATCATCGCCTCGGCTGTGGCTTTGTTCTGCGGTACCAGGCTCCTGAAAACTTCCGCCATCGGACCCTGAAACTGGCCGAAGGAAATCCCGAGATCGTTCACGCCCTCGAAGATGATCACATAGGCCACTCCGGGCAAGGACAGCACATCGCGATCGAAGCGGGCCAGAGCGCTTTGCCCGGCACCGTCATCCAGCAAGCGATTGCCGCTGATCCCCATGTTCACCACGCCGAAAGTTCCGTGTCCGGGCCGGGCCGCCAGCCGCTCTGCCAGCAAATCGGGCCAGCGCCGGTTGCTGTCGGGTGTGGAACCCACGCCGTCCGAGATCGAGTCGCCGAGCACCGCCACTGTCTTCGCGGGTGTTGTGCTGTAGACCGCAACGCCGGAGATGAAGGCGCGCGCCGAATTGGTTTCCCTGGGGGCAAATTCACCTGCCACGAAATTCCCTGTGTCGGAAACGTAAGCCGTCTGCAGGCCGACGGCGTGGCAGGTACATGGACCGGTGTCTTCGGGCAGATACGTGCTGATCGAGATATAGGCCAGGCTTCGGGCGGGCAAATCTACCGGGTCGCTCAGCAATGGCGCTGCTGCGGGGATCAAGGCGCTCGTCTTGCCTGCGAATGAAAGCGCCCGTTCGGTCCCGGGCAGTACTGCGCCCCTGGCGTCGGCCAAAGACACGCGAGCCGCGCCGATAGAGAGGGGTCTGGTGCCGTACTCATTCGTAAAGCGGATGCGGATTCGACTGCCGCCCGCCGATAGGCGAACGGTTTGGCGGATGGTCTGATTCGAAAATGTCGGGGTGGCCGGGAAGGGACCCATGGCGGGACTGGGCGGCAGGGGCGCAGCGCCCCAGCTGGCGGTCCATCCCGCGGCTTCGCTTGTCCTGGAGAGCACCGCCAGCGTCCCCAGACATATGGCAATAACCCAATACCTGCCCGGCATGCGCGTTCCCTTGGCCATCGGCCAGCAGCTGCACCGGCTTGGCGCAGAGCCCAATTATCCATGCGAGGCGCCCGGAGGGATACGACCAGGCGCTCTATAATGCAGGCCGCCGCGCAATCGGCCGTGCAGACGTGGCGACAACAAGACAGGGGGAATCGCACATGCAAAGGAAACTCGTAACGTTGTTCTGTGGACTCGGCGTCGTGGGCGCTTTCATCATGGGTACATCGCCGCTTCACGCCCAGTCAGCAGAAGTGAAAGAGAAGCCCGCCATGTACAGCTACGTCGCGGACTGGCAGATTCCTCGGGCCAAGTGGGCCGAGTTTGAAAAGCCCAGTCCGGCGAGCGACAAACTGCTCAGCCAGGCGCTCAGTAGCGGTGCGCTGGTGGGTTACGGTGCTGACAGGGTTGAGGTGCATAGCGCAGACGGACCGACTCACGACAGTTTCTGGTCGGCCATGTCGCTTTCGGGCGTACTGGATATGCTCGACTCACTATCGAAGGGACCGCCCGATCCCCTGCTCCAAAGCGCTATCAAGCACTGGGATGGGATCTATGTCAGCCATTTCTACAATTGGAAGTCCGGCACGTACAAGGATGTTTACACCCACACGTCGTACTACAAACTGAAGGATTCCGCTCCGGACGATGAGGTCGAAACCATGAGCAAACACTTCGTCGTCCCGTTGCTGGAAAAGCTCCTGGCCGACGGCAGCATCATCGAATACGAAGTCGATGAGGAAGCCATCCATACCGAGTCACCGGCCGGTTTCTGGATTGATTACATCACCCCAAACTCTGCGGGATTGGACAAGGTCAATGCCGCGTTGGGCGAGGCGCTCAAGAGCAATACCTTCGCAGGCCCGGCTTTCGGCGCTGTTACCGACAGCGAGGCCCACCGGGATTACTTGTCGCGTAGCAATGTGACGTACAAATAATCGACTCGCACTGACTGGTTCGTGGTGGGGACAGCCCTGCGGCGCAATGCCGCGGGACTTCCGCTATTCCTTTTGGCTCATCGCTTTCATCAGGCGATAGGTGTATTCGACACTCTCGTCGAATTCCCGCATGCCAACCCGCTCATCGCGCCCGTGCGCGCGATTCTCGTTCACGTCGGCCCACACACCGCTGAGATCGTAGCTTACGATTCCTGCGTTGCGTGTCTGCCTATCGTCACTGAATCCCGTCGCCATCGTCGGCACCAGCGGTACGCCCGGCCACATCGAGTGGACGACGTGCGCAGCCTTGGCCGTGATCAGGGCGGTAGGCGGAGACTCCGGGCTGACGATCGGGGGCGCATCGAGTGTGACAGCGATCTTCGGATCGTTCAGCGCCGCCCTCAGTGCGGCCTGGACATGCTCGGCCGAATCGCCGGGCATCATGCGGCACTGGATCGTGGCCTTGGCGCGCTGGGGTAGTGCGTTCTCCGCGTGGCCACCGGAAATCAACGTGGCGACGCAGGTCGTGCGCAACTGCGCGTTGAGTCTGACGCTCTGGCTCAACCGCTCCGCAGCAGCTAAATCGGGCGGTGACTTTGCGACCGCACGCAGATCGGCACTCTCGGGACCCGGGTCCAGGTCGGCGAATTTCTCGAAGCTGGCTCGCGTCGTCGCGGTGAGCATCACCGGGAAATGGTATCCCTCGAGCCGTCCGAGGCCGTCGGCCAATCGGTAGATGGCGTTGTCGGGCCCGGGCAGCGACCCGTGGCCGCCCGGGCTCGTCGTCTCGAGCGAGTAGGTGACGTAGGTTTTCTCACTGGTGCCGATCTCAAATGCGAACCGGTCGCCATTTTTGTATTGGCCACCGCCACCGTCGAGATTGATGGCGAGCGCCGCATCGATCAGGTCACGATGATCTTTGAGCAGGAAGGCCGGGCCGTTGGCATCGCCGCCCGCCTCCTCGTCAGCGGTAAACGCGACAATGATGTCGCGGTCGGGTGTGAAGCCCTCGCGCTTCAACCGGATCAGCGTCTCGAGCATCGCCGCGTCGCCGTCCTTCATGTCGATGCTGCCGCGCCCGTAGAACCAGCCCTCCTTCTCCGTCAGCTTGAAGGGATCCACGGACCAGTCCTCCGGCCTGGCTTCCACGACGTCCAGGTGACCCAGGAACAGGACCGGTTTCGCCAATCCCTTGCCGTGATAGCGGACGACGACATTTCCCTTGGTCGGATGTTCGGGCGGAGCGATCAGCACCACATCGGAGGCGGAATATCCGGCCGCAGTCAGGTGCTGCGCAATTGCCTGGGCTGCCCCGGTAGAACCGTAAGCATGAGTCGTGTTGATTTCGACCAGCTCCTTCAGCACAGCGCGTGCGAGCGCCTGATCGACCGCTGGTGGCAGTGGCCCCAGAGCTGCCGCCCAGACGCCGGGGGTCAAGCCCAGCATCATCAGGACGCTGCCTGCCAAAGTGAGCCGTTTCATGTTCGTTTTCCCTGAATGGCTTGGTGTTTGTCTTTGATTAGACGGTCGCATGCGCGGGGCCCGTTGTCTAGCGACCGCTCCATGCAGAAGCCGCCCCGCCCCCGGCGCTTCCGTCCCGATTGACGGACCGATCGGTTTAGCGCAAGTCAGCACAGAATCGACTTACACTGGGCCCACGTATCGAGCCAGATCGGGGATGCTGGCCGGTCTATAGAAGATGGGGTTCCACTTGCCCGACATTTTCCTCTCCTATGGCCACCGCGATGTTGCGACCGCCCAGCGGTTTGCCGAGAGCTTTGAGCGCGAGGGATTCACTGTGTGGTGGGACGCCAGTCTGCGTTCGGGAGACGCCTTCGACGCAACCATTGAGGCGGCGCTCAGGAGTGCAAAGGCGGTTGTGGTCCTGTGGTCCGCAACCTCGGTGCAGTCGCGCTGGGTGCGAGCAGAAGCGACGCTGGCCGACCGCAACAAGACACTGATGCCGGTGATGATCGAGCTGTGCGATCGGCCGATCATGTTCGAGCTCATGCACACGACGGATCTTTCTCACTGGAGCGGGGATCCCAACGACTCGGTCTGGCAGTCGTATCTTTCCGGGCTGCGTCGATTGGTCGGGGCAGCCGGCTCTGGTCCCGACTCGCCCGGCGAAAATAGGCAGCCGCCAATTCGCGCGAAAGAATCCGCCAGCGCCATGCACTCGGTCGAGCGTCTACCTTCAATCGCGGTACTGGCATTCGCCAATCTGAGTGGTGACAAGGAGCAGGAGTACTTCAGTGACGGTCTGGCCGAGGAGATTATCAACGCGCTGGCGCAGATTCCGACGCTCAAGGTGATTGCGCGCACGTCGGCGTTCGCCTTCAAAGGACAGAACACCGACATCCGCAGGGTCGCCGAGACGCTGGGTGTGGCCAATGTTCTGGAAGGTAGCGTGCGACGCTCGGGCAATCGGATCCGTGTCACCGCGCAGTTGATTACCGCGACTGATGGGACCCATTTGTGGTCGGAGCGCTACGACCGCGAACTGGCGGATGTATTTGCGGTTCAGGATGAGATAGCCACGGCGATCTCAAAGGCGCTCCAAGTCAGGCTCGCGACCCAGGCCGCCGTTAAGCCGCGGTATGCACCGCAGCTTCCCGCCTACGAAGCTCTGCTGAAAGCCCGGCATTTTCACTGGAAGATGACGGCCGAGTCGATCGACCAGGCCAAGCCTTTCTACGAGCAGGCCATTGCGCTCGATCCGCAATTCGCATTGGCCCATGTCCTTTACGCCGACTTTCTGTTCGGTCGAGCAGCCATAAGTTTGTCGCCGCTGCGCGAAGTAGCACCTCTTATGCGCTCTCTGGCCCAAAGAGCATTGGAACTGGATGCGTCAATCGCCGATGCACACGCGCCCTTATGCATCCTGGCGGCTACCCTCGACTACGACTGGGGCGAAGCTGCACGCCAATTCGCGCTGGCCATGCCCGGTGGCCAGGGATCACCGCAGTCACATATGGGTTGCGGTTGGGCTTACTTCCTGGCCTCGGGTCAGCGAGAAAAAGCCGTCGAGCAACTCAGGCTGGCAGTTCAGGGAGATCCACTGCATCTCACGCATCGCGGCATCCTTGCCGTGTGCCTCGGTGCGACGGGACATCATGCGGAGGCAGCGGCGCTGCTTGAGCAGACCAGGGACCTGGATCCCAATTTCTTCTTGACCCACTACTACCTCGCGGGCATCTACAGTGCGCGCCAGAGGTTTGCCGAGGCGCTACCTTGCGCCGAAAAGGCATTTTCCCTGGCCCCTTGGTACCGAGCGACGATCGGCCTGTACGCGGGACTGCTGGTTCGCACGGGCGAGCCAGCGCGGGGGAAAGAGGTGCTTATGGCCTTGGGTTCGAGTGGGACCTATGGCTTTGCCAGAGGTATGGCGGTCTTCCATACCTGCTGCGGTCAGATCGATCTCGCCGCAGATTCGTTCGAAAAGGCGATCGGAGAAAGAGATCCCCACGCCGCGGTGTTATTGCAAAGCGTGATCGTAGAGCCTTTACGCCTCAGCC
>Ga0265338_10008466_pt1 | contig 12485 bp, 8 predicted proteins | sample 42126metaG_FD_193579 | JGI IMG/M metagenome (GOLD analysis project Ga0265338, IMG submission 193579) | Rhizosphere microbial communities from Carex aquatilis grown in University of Washington, Seatle, WA, United States - 4-21-26 metaG | ecosystem: Host-associated > Plants > Roots > Rhizosphere >... | reverse complement strand
ATTCACATCGGGCCCCAGATGATCAATTCTCCCATTCATCGCAAGGGCGGGCCGATATTTTTTGTCTTGTCTCTGATACCCCTCTTTATATTGTTGGTTGTGCTTCAAAGGTCCGAACGGGCTTGGAGAAAATCCAAACCCAAAACGGGGGAAAATCCAAACCCGACATCTCTGAAATAGAATATGCGAAAATTCAATCGTTTAGTTCCGACGCTGACCGTGGTCATGCTTTTGGCCATCGCGGGCACCGGTTGCACCGCCAAGTTGAAGGCGTCCTACCATCAAAAGCGGGCGGACCGATATTATGACGCCGGCCAATTCGAGCAGGCGGAAATCGAGTATAAGAACGTGCTGCGGAATGCCCCGCAAAACGCCATGGCATGGAGCCGCCTCGGTATCATTTATTTCGATCAGGGCCGTCTTGGAGAAGCAGCCCAGATTCTGGGCCGGGCGCAGCAATTGGCCACCACCAACCTTGAGGTGCGCTTGAAATTGGGCACGATCTATCTGGGAGCCGGAAGGTCGAAGGAAGCGCGGGATGAGGCCGGTTTTGTCTTGGACAAAAGCCCCCGGGATGCTCAAGCGCCGATCTTGCTGGCTGAAGCCGCGACAACTACGAGTGATATCAATGAAATCCGCCCTCGCCTGCAAAAAATGTTGCAGGCCGGCGAAACCGCGCCGCTGGAAGTGGCTTTGGGAACGCTTTCGTTCCGGCAACGTGACCTCAAAACCGCGGAAGCCTGCTTCAAAGGCGCCGTGAGGCTCGATCCCAAATTCAGCGACGCCTACTCCGCGCTGGGGAATTGGTATGTGGAGCAAAATGATTTGAAACAGGCGGACCAGGCATTCAAGACGGCGGCGGACCTGGCCCCGTCCAGATCGGGAAAAGGACTGCAATACGCCCAGTTCAAAATCATGACGGGAGACCCGGACACGGGCAAACGCCTGTTGCAGGACATTGTGAAAAAAGCGCCGGACTATTTGCCGACATGGATCGCATTGGCCCAACTCGCCGCCGCCGAGAAAAAGTATGCCGACGGCGTCACCTTGCTCGGTAACGTCTTGAGCCGCGACCCGCAGAATCTTGAGGGGTTGTTGTTAAAAGGCCGTCTGGAAATGCAGCAAGGCGAGACGGCCCAGGCTATAAATGACTTTGAGGAAATGGCCAAGGTGTTCCATCAGGTGCCGGTCGTCTATTACCAACTGGCCCTGGCTCGTCTCGCAAACAATGAATCCGACAAGGCCATTGACAATCTGAACCAGGCCTTGAACCTTAATCCAAAATTTGCCGAGGCCATTCAGTTACTGGCCGAGATCCAGATCCGAAACGGGAATGTTGCGCCCGCCATTGTTTCCCTGCAACAGTTGACGCAACAGCAACCTCAAATCGTGCCCGCGCAATTGTTGCTGGCGGAAGCCTATCGCGTCCACGGGAGTCTGGACAGCGCGGTTCAGATTTATCGTGAACTGGAGAAGGCCTATCCTAAAAATCCGCAAATTCCCCTGTTGCTGGGAACGGCACTGCTCCAGCAAAAAAACAACACTGAGGCGCGTGTGGAATTTGACCAGGCGCTCAAACTGGCGCCCGGTTATTTGCCGGCGCTGGAACAGGTGGTGAATTTGGATCTGACGGAAAACCAATACGCAGACGCGCAGCAGCGCGTGCAACAACAGATCGGACAAAATCCCAAGGCGGCGGAGTTCCAGTTGCTGCTGGCAAATGTCCTGATTGCCCGGGGCGATACGAACCAGGCGGAAAGCACGCTGTTAAAAGCCATCGAGTTGCAGCCCGATTCACAGCAGGCGTATTTGATGCTGGCTCAACTCTACACCGCCTCCAACCAAAACCAGAAGGCCTTGGCCGAACTGCGGGCGGCGCTGGCCAAGAATCCGAAGGATGTTGGCGCATTGATGCTCATGGGCATGACCTACAATGTGGAAAAAGACTATAGTGACGCCCGCGACGCCTACGAAAAGCTGCTGGTCATGGCTCCGAACAATACTTTGGCAATTAACAATCTAGCATGTATCTACGCGGAACATTTGGGTCAACTCGACAAAGCCTACCCATTGGCAAGCCGCGCCCGGGACCTGGCCCCGACGGATCCATCCATCGCTGACACGCTGGGATGGGTTTTGTATCAGAGGGGGCAGTTTTCCTCCGCGTTGAGTTTCCTGCGGGAAAGCGCAGCCAAATTATATGCCATGCCGGAGGTTCAATTCCATCTGGCAATGACATTTTACATGATGGGAGATGAGGAGAACGCCAGGGCGGTCTTTCAGCGCGCGCTTCAACTCAACGAAGATTTTCCTGAAAAGAACGAATGCAATCAATGCCTGGCAGTGCTGGCCATTGACCCCAAAACGACCGGGGCGGACACCCGCGCCTGGCTCGAAAAGTGGGTGGCCAATCAGCCCAACGATTCCGTTGCCCTTATACGGCTTGCGACCATCTATCAGCGCGAAGGAAAGGTGGACAAGACGATTGCCACTTACGAAGCGGTCTTGCAAGCCAACCCGCAAAATGTCGCGGCCATGGTGAATCTGGCCCGATTGTATACCCCCCAAGACGTGAAAAAGGCCTTCAATCTGGCCAAGGCTGCCTACAATTTGACACCTAACGACCCGCTGGTGACCCACACTTTGGGCCATCTGGCCTTCCTGACGGGTGACTATAAATGGTCGTTAAACCTGCTTCAATTGACCTTCCAGATTCAGCCGCAAGATCCGGAGGTGCTTTATGATCTGGGGGAGGCATTTTATAGCGCCGGCCGGGTGTCGGATGCAAGAATTACAATGCAAAACGCTTTGCAGGCCGGAACCGCCTTCTCCCGAACCAACGAAGCCAATCGTTTTCTGGCGATGACCGACCTTGCGGACAAGCCGGCACAGGCGTTGGCCGCACAATTGCAAGTTGCAGAAATCTTGAAATCCGCGCCCGATTATGTGCCGGCGCTCATGGTCAAGGCCGCCATCGCCGAGCAGAAACCTGATCTGGAGACGGCCGGGCGAACTTACGAAGAGGTCTTAAACCACTACCCTGATTTCACCCCGGCCCAAAGACAACTCGCCATCCTTTACGTGAAAGACCCTAACAACGACGCCAAGGCTTACCCGCTTGCGGTCAAGGCCCGTGAGGCCTTTCCCGGCGATCCGGAAGTTGCCAAGACTCTGGGCATTCTCGTGTTTCGCCAAGGTGATTATTCGCGCGCCGCGGATCTGTTGCAGGAAAGCGGCCGCCAAAAGACCGGGGACTCCGAGTTGGTTTATTATCTGGGCATGGCCCAATATCACCTTAAGAATCTCGCAGAAAGCAAGATCGCTCTCCAGCGAGCCTTGAATTTGAATTTGTCAGGTTCCCAAGCCGTTGAAGCAAAACGGATATTGGCAGAAATAAAATAAGCCGGCTTTTAACAAGCCGGCTTAAATTAAATAAACTGGACTAAAACCGATTTCAGTTTAAAGCAAGTTTACGACGGAAGAACATCAACCCCAGGAAGCTCATGCCCAGCAGGCTGGCAGTCATCGCCGAATCAGGAGCGCTCGTGGAACCACCAGTATTAACAGTGTAATTAAAAACAATGGAACCAATAGTGTATACGCAATCAGGATCAATCCCAATGTCGAAATACCCGAGCAGCGCGTCTGCCTTCAAATCAGTCAAGGCGGTGCTGGTAAAATTGTAAGTCCAGCTCTCCGTATCGTAAGTGTATCCAGTGAGCACACCCTTATTATTATACACCGGTATGGGCGCTTTAAAATTTTCCTGCCCAAGAGCAACTGCTGATGCCGAATATGGGCTATGATTTTGCCAATAATCCCCAACGGCATCATTATCGCCAATAGTTTGCGTGGCGTCGTGTCTGTTAATCAGGTCAAAAGACATGTCATCACCTGCGCCACCAGAGGTTGTAAGCGTTATGTTGTTAAAGCTGATGCTTGCGGTGGCAAGCTGCGTGCCCGCTGTCACGTTCAAAAGATATTCATAGGCATTGACACCATCAATGCTGCTGCCTGTGGGAATGGTTATGCTAGTCGCTTGAGCCAAGCTTGCGATGCTTACAACCATGCCGATGAATGATAATTTTTTCATAGTGTTAGAATTTTGTATCAATTGTTATTTGTTTCAGTTATTACTCTTCAGTTAAATGGGACAGAAGCAGGGATTGTGCCCAATTATGAATAGCCCATTTATTTAAGATTCAAGTAGTTCATTTCAAGCGTGTTGTGAAATATTTTATTTATGGTCTAGGCATTTCGAGGACAAGCAATAATGGATGTGATTGTAAGAATGGCCGACAAATTGCAGGCTAAATGGTCAGATATTGTCGCTTCATATTTATCATCAAGAGCTTACGCCAAACTATATTTTGTCAAGCAATCCGACGCTATTTAACATGTTTAATATAAATTAGTTATGAAAGAAGAGCCGACATGCCGCCATTTCGTATGGATCGTTTGGAATTTTGCCCGATTGGGATTATTCGGCGTGTTCGAGTCTGTGCGGATCTGCGAAGAACTTACGCCCGGTTTTCAAAGGGCACTGCTGGCAGCCTGTGATCCTGCCGAAGATCAGATTATTATTTTGATACCCAATTCCATAAAACGTCGGACAGGCGTTTTTGCTGTATTTTGAATCACGATTTGAGATTTTGCCCTGGATTCAAATGTCGGAAATAGAATGATGAGCAACGCAGACATGCTGGCCTTCGCAAGTGCCCTTTTTTGCGGGATTCTGGCCCTGATTGTCGCTTGGAATGAGCGGCGTTCGGTTGCTCACTGGGCCTTTGTCGTGGGTATGGCGGCAATGGCCGTGGAGGAAGTATGCTTTGCCCTTACGGCGGACGCCGCTTCACCGGGGGATATGGTTTACTGGCAAAATTGGAAATTGGTTGCCACGTCATTTCTGCCCGGAATCTGGCTCTTTTTCAGCCTGACCTATGCCCGCGGGAATTATTCAGAGTTCCTGAAACGATGGCGTTTGATCTTGGTTGCCGCCTTCCTATTGCCCATCGGATTGGTCATTTTGTTTGGGAATGATTTGATTGTTTCCAACAGGGTCGGCCAGACAGAATCAGGTCATTGGATGTTTGGCTTGGGAATTCCCGGCATTGTTTTAAACCTTCTTTCGCTGGTCGGCTCGGTGCTGGTGCTGATGAATCTGGAGCGCACCTACCGGGCGGCGGTCGGAACAATGCTGTGGCGAATCAAGTTCATGATTTTGGGGCTGGGAGTGATATTTGCCGTCCGGGCTTACGTCGGCAGCCAAGTGCTCCTCTTTCATGCCCTGAACCTCTCACTCGAAGCTGTCACCGCGACGGCCATATTATTGGGAGGCGCGCTGATTCTGCGCTCGCTTTTTCGCGCCGGGCATTTTAACGCCGATGTTTATCCATCCCAGTCCGCCATTCATAATTCACTGACTGTTTTATTGGCCGGAACTTATCTGCTGATTGTGGGGGTGTTCGCCAAAGTGGTTGTTTTTTTGGGTGGTGATGCTTCGTTTACATTGAAAGCGTTTGTTTTGCTGGTCGCCTTGGTCTTGCTCGCCATCTTGTTGCTGTCCGATCGGATGCGGCTGCATACGCGCCGTTTTGTGAGCCGGCATTTTCAAAGACCGCTCTACGATTATCGTTCGGTGTGGCGAAGGTTCACCGAGGAAACGGCCTCCTGCGTGAAGCCGGCTGAATTATGCCAAGCCGCGGTGAAATTGGTGACCGACATATTTCAAGTCCTTTCAGTGACCATCTGGCTGGTGGACGATAAACGGGAGAATTTGGTGTTTGCCACTTCGACTTTTTTGTCGGAAGCCAAGGCGAATGATCTCAAACCCCAAGGTGCGGCTGCAATGGAAGTGATCTGTGCCCTGGAAAAGCATCCCGACCCCATTGACTTGGACACCTCGGAGGAGGGGTGGACGGTCGTGCTTAGACATTGTCATCCCGACGAATTTCGTAAAGGCGGGGATCGTGTTTGTGTGCCGATGATGAGCGGTGGAGAGGTTCTGGGCTTGGTCATTCTGGGCGACCGCGTTGGCGGAGTCAGTTTTTCCTGGCAGGATTTTGATCTGTTAAAGTGCATCGCGGATCAAGTGGCCGCCAGCCTGCTCAATGCCCAGCTTTCCCAGAAGCTTCTTCAAGCCAAGGAGATGGAAGCTTTCCAAACCATGTCGGCGTTTTTTGTCCATGACCTGAAGAACACAACTTCCACGCTCAACTTGATGTTGAAGAATTTACCGGTGCATTTTAACGATCCAGAATTCAGGGCGGACGCTTTAAGAGGCATTTCAAAAACTGTGGCGCACATCAACCGCCTGATCGGACGGTTGAGCCTGCTTCGTCATGAATTACAAATCAAGCCCGTTGAATCCGATCTCAATGATGTGGTGGCCAAGGCACTTGCGGGTTGGGAAGAAGCCGCTGGTGTCAGTTTGATCAAAAACCTTGGTCCTCTGCCCAAAATACAATTCGATCAGGAACAAATGCTCAAAGTGGTGACCAACCTGGTTCTCAATGCCCGGGAGGCAGTATTGCCGGCCGGTGAGGTCCGCATCGAAACGGCCCTAAGCAACGGCTGGGTGGTTCTCACGGTGTCAGACAACGGCTGCGGCATGGCCCCGGAGTTTTTGAGCCGTTCATTGTTTCGCCCATTCCAGACCACCAAAAAAAGCGGGCTTGGCATCGGGCTTTTTCAGAGTAAAATGATTGTCGAGGCGCACAAAGGCAGAGTTCAGGTCGAAAGCCAGCCCGGCAAAGGAACAACCTTTCGAATCATTTTGCCTTTTCCGAAACAAAACGAATGAATCCCAAATTGCTCATTGTTGACGACGACGACGAAATCCGCACGCAGATGAAGTGGGCGCTGGCGAACGACTACGAAATATTGGTCGCCGAAAATCGTGAAAGCGCCGTCGAAATATTTCGGGCGCAACTGCCGGCGGTTGTTTTGCTGGACTTGGGACTGCCGCCCCAGCCCGCCAACCCGGAGGAAGGCCTTGCAGCCTTGTCCGACCTGCTCGCCATGGATCGGCTGGCCAAAGTTGTCATCATCACCGGACAGGGCGAAAAGGAAGTGGCGCTTCGCGCCATTGGGGCGGGGGCCTACGATTTCCTGTGCAAGCCCGTGGAAATGGATGAGCTAAAATTTCTCTTGAGACGCTGCTTCCACGTGGCGCAGCTTGAACGGGAATACCGGGAGATGCAGCAATTGATGCAGGGCGATGCTTTTGAAGGCATGCTTGGCACCAGCCGTCCAATGCAGGCGGTATTCGATGCGATCCGCAAGGTCGCCACCACGGATGCGCCCGTGCTGATTCTGGGGGAAAGCGGGACCGGCAAAGAAATGACGGCGCGTGCAATCCATCAAAGAAGCAGTCGAAAAGACGGCCCATTCGTGGCCATTAATTGTAGCGCGATTCCGGAAACGCTTTTGGAGAGCGAACTGTTTGGTCATGAAAAAGGATCGTTCACCGGCGCGCATGTCCAACGCAAAGGACGCATCGAAACGGCAGGCGGGGGAACGCTCTTTCTGGATGAAATCGGGGAAATTCCATTGCCTTTGCAGGTCAAGCTCCTTCGGTTTCTTCAGGAACAGTGCATTCAACGGGTGGGCGGGAGGCAGGACATCCAAATCGAGACACGAGTAATCGCGGCAACCAATGCCGATCTAAAGAAAGCCATGGCTGCCGGGAATTTTCGCGAGGATTTGTTTTATCGCCTGGCCGTGGTTCAGATCGTAATGCCGCCACTTCGTGAACGTGAAAAAGATATTCGCTTGCTGGCTCAGTCCTTCCTCCTTCGATTCGCAGCCCAGGTCAAGAAAGTTGGCATGACGTTCGACCGGGGAGCGGTTCGTGCCTTGGTCAGTCACTCTTGGCCGGGAAATGTGCGCGAACTGGAAAACTGCGTCCGGCGGGCCGTCATTATGGCCGAAGGCAAAAACCTGACCGTTCAAGACCTTGAATTAACCCCCGTGGCCAGCGCGAACCTTGGCACGCTCAAGGAGGCGCGGGAAGCCGCAGAGCGGGAAATCGTCGAGCGCGTGTTGCGAAAGCATTCTGGAAAAATCAGCATCGCCGCAGCAGAACTCGGAATCAGCCGGCCCACTCTTTATGAACTGATGGAAAAATTGGGCGTCGTCAAGGCATAGCCCGCCTCCCGTTAGCCTGTCCGTAACTCCTATTGTTTTTTAAGGCCGGAGGTTTCGGCAAAGTAGAATCTTGCCCGCTTACCCGACTCCCTCTCCTTCACACTATGCACTTTCAGCAAACAAGACAATGACTGCGCAAGAATCTCCACATTTCCTGCATTTGGAATGCCTCGGTTGACAATTCCTTGCCGAAAATCGAGGGGCGTTGTTATGGAAGATAAAACGAACGATAGAACCGCTGCTTGTATTGGCCCGCATTGGGATCCACAAACGTGAACGGCGCGGTATTTGTCAGCACTGATGCCCAATTGACCATATTGGTGGAGATCTGAACGACGTAGTTGTATCCCGTCACGCCGTTGACGTTCAGGGCGAACTGGCCTTTTGAAGGAGGAGCTACTGTCACCAAAGTGGCGGCTACAGTTGGAGAGATCGTTAAGACAGCCGCGGTGTTTGTCGTGCCCACGGTATTCAATACAGTGACATTATACAGACCGGCTTGATTTGTGGTAACACCGTTCAACTGCAACACCGCGTTCGTCGCGGAGGGCAATATCTTGGAGTTGAATTGCCATTGGTATAACAGCGGCCCCGTTCCGGTGGCCTTCACGCTGAAACTCACATTTTGCCCCGCCATGGCCACCAAGTTGGTGGGCTGGCTGGTAATTTGAGGTGCCGTGCTTCCCGGAAGGACGACGGTGATGGTAAACAAGCGGGTGATGATGTTGTTTGACTTCTGGCCATTGTTGACAGTGACCGAAATGATTGAGGTTCCGACACTACTGGCCGCGGGTGTGAAACTCAAAGAGCCGTAGGAATTCAGTAATGTATAGCTGATGGTTGGCGTGGGGATTAGCTGCGCGTTGCTTGATGTCGCCTTGACAGTCACCGTCTGGGTTTTGTTGGACAACCCGGAGCTGATGCCAGTCAGGTTGACCGTCTGCTTGCCGCTGTTTTGAACAACCACAAGGTTATTCAAAAGATCCAGCGTCGGGGTTCCATTTGCGGCATTCACCGTGACGGTAAAGCTTTGCGAAACGATGTTGTTACTCGCTCCATGGTCGTTGACAGTTACGGTGATGATTGCCGTCCCGTAATTGCCAGACACCGGGGTATAATTCAAAGTCCCCGTCGCGTTCGGACTTGTATAATTCACCGTCGGATTTGGAATCAGACTCGGATTGCCCGATACTGCCGTCACAGTCAGGGTTTGCACTTCGTTCGTTGCGCCGGAAGAGACGCCGCCCAGATTGACCGTCTGCGATCCCGCGTTTTCGTTGATCGTCACGTTGCTCAACGGATTCAGCGTTGGGGGCGTATTTACAGGAGGTGTTGGAGGGGAATTCGCGGGCACCGAATATGTGGTTTCGTTCGAAAATTGGCTTTCATCGCCGAGTGCATCCACAGCCGTGGCTGCAAAATAATACGTGGTCCCTCCGATTAAATTAATTACGGTTACATTTGTCGAACCGGTGACAGAAATCGTGGTGTTGTAAACACCGCTCGTCACCCCGTAGTAAATCCTGTAACCGACGACGTTCGTGGAAATGCTCGGGTTCCAAGCCAGCTTCACGCTGCCGGTGGCAAACGCGGAAAATGGTAGCATCGCAACGCATACACCAATTCCCCCCAAAAAAAGAACTGCTCGTCTCAACCAAACCGGCGCTGACATTTGATAAGCCATATATGCTGTTCCGCATACGGCGTGCCAAGGCGGTGGCGAAAAGGCAACAACTCCAATGCGGAGCGCGTGAAAATCAGGCCGGCGAAATTTCGCGGTGATTTCAATGGTTTTTACGCGATTGTCGTGCCGGATGATTTCCTCCGTTCTTTCTACTCGATGCAGTCTGTTCTAAATCCAGTCGTGATAAGATGGTCTTTGAACAAGTTCTGTCTTGAAATAGAACAATTTCGAAATTTCAGTTGTGTAAAGCAGCCTAACAGGATCCCGCCCAGGCAGCCAATCCGGACTCAAAATGGGTTGTCGTTCCGGTAAAAAAACGGCTCGCAACGAAGCGAGCCGGGCTGGAAAATTAGCGATGAACGGTTCAAATCAAAACATGGAAAATCTCTCCGGGACGTAGACAATATCATCGGGTTTCAGATAGAATGGTTCATTTTTTTTCCCTTGGAGCACGGCTTTCAAATTTACCTTGTAATTTTTCATGATATTCCCCTCGCGCCGGATCACGACCACGTCTTTGAGATCGGCCTTGGTGTAATCGGGACCGCCCGCCTCCATGACGGCTTCAAGCGCCGAAATGGGATGATCGGACAGGGTTTTTCCAGGATGCTGAACCATGCCCGTGACATAAATTGTCAACGAGGAACTTATCACTTCCACCACGACTTCCTTCGAGGACAGTTGCGGAGCATACAAATCCATCAATTTCTTTTCCAGTGCGGACGGGGTCATCCCCGCTGCGTCCACCTCCCCAACCAATTGCATTGTAATTTTCCCATCGCGCCGGATTTGCTGGGTCGTATCCAAGGTTGGCGAGCCTGGGAAGGAAATCTTCAGCGCATCGCCTTCACGCAAGTTCATCACTTGCTCTTTGAGCGCAGCCGCTGGGGGAATGGGTGTCTCACAGCCGGCGAGCATTCCAGCCGCAATCAGCGCCAAGGACGGCATCGTCAACGAAACAAAACGACGCTTCACCACCGCAAGAATTTGAAGCACCTTTGAATCTGAATATTTGTTCATGTATTATTCTCCCGCGAATTGTATTTTGTTGTTTTACAAAAAAGCGATCTTCTCATTGCTGACGTGGTTGAACCTAACGCCATCCCGGCTCATGGTCAAAGCAAATTTACAGTGTTATTGGAACAGGCTGGGGAGGTTGTAAGCCGGGGTTATTTGCTGATTCCGCGCTCGCTCGCGCGGACAAACTGGATCAAATGCTTCACTTCAGGCAGTGACGGCAGCTTCTTTTCCATCTTGGCGATTCCGTTGGAAACGGTCAGTCCTTCGCGGAACAAAATTTTGTAAGCCTGCCGCAGCGCTTTCTGCGCCTCCTCCGAAACGCCGTTTCGTTCCATGCCGGTTTTGTTGATCGTGCGCGTCTCGGCAGGATTTCCGTCGGCCATCATGAACGGCGGCACGTCCTGCACCACCTTCGAGCAGCCGCCGATCATCGCCATCTTCCCGATTCGGCAGAATTGATGCACCGCCGCCAGTCCGCCGATGACCGCGTAATCCTCCACCGTCACGTGGCCGGCGAGGGTCGCGACATTGGACATGATGATGCGGCTGCCGAGCGTGCAATTGTGCGCGACATGGCAGTAGGCAAGGATGGTGTTGTGCGAGCCAACGCGAGTGACTTCGCCATCGCCGGTAGCGCTGTGGATGGTGACGTATTCGCGGAACGTGTTGCCGTCGCCGATTTCCGTGCGCGTCACGCCGCCCTTCCACTTCAAATCCTGCGTCTTCAGCCCAATGCTGGCGAACGGGAAAATTTCATTCTCCTTGCCTAGCTTCGTGTGTCCGTCAATGACCACGTGCGAATGCAATTTGCATTTTTCGCCAAGCACGACGTATTCGCCGATGACGCAATACGGCCCGATCTCGCAGCCCGCGCCGATTTTCGCCTTCGGATGTATGATTGCCGTCGCGTGAATCATATTATTCTGCGGGTCGCAGCATGAAGGTGACCTCCGCCTCGCTCACAACCTCGTCGTCCACCTTGCAGACGCCCTTGGCCTTGCCGATTTTTCCGCGCGATTTGGTCAGTTCCACCTCGATCATCAGCACGTCGCCGGGCAGGACCGGCTTGCGCCATTTCACTTCCTCCGCCGCCATGAAATAGGCGAGCTGCCCGGCGTTTTCCGCCTGCCGCAGCATTAGTATGCCCGCGACCTGTGCGATGGCCTCCAGTTGCAGCACGCCCGGCATGATGGGATGCCCCGGAAAATGTCCCGGAAAATACGGCTCGTTGTTCGTGATGTTTTTGAACGCGGTAATTTTGTTGCCGTCAATCTTCAGCACGCCATCCACCATCAGGAACGGATAGCGATGCGGCAAAATCTGCATCACCTGCATGGCGTCCAGCACGCCGCCTTCCGCCATCTGCGCCAGCAGCGCCTCCCGTTTCTCGTCATTCTTCGTCGCGGGGACCGGCGGCGGTCCGAACGTCTGCGCCGCGCGCAACGGCTTGGTCATCTGCGCGACAATCTGCCGGACAAACTCGCAATTCGCCGCGTGGCTCGGCTTGACCGCGATTAAATGCCCGTGGATGGGCCGGCCCAGCAGCGACAGATCGCCCACGATGTCCAGCATTTTGTGCCGCACGAACTCCTCCGGATACCGCAACGGCTCGGTCGTCAGCACCGCGTCGTCG